>Ga0247727_10003772_pt1 | contig 33080 bp, 30 predicted proteins | sample WisWelCaveWW1625_FD_202498 | JGI IMG/M metagenome (GOLD analysis project Ga0247727, IMG submission 202498) | Biofilm microbial communities from Wishing Well Cave, Virginia, United States - WW16-25 | ecosystem: Environmental > Aquatic > Deep subsurface > Groundwater > Cave microbial mat | place...
TCTACGAGATCGATTTGACCCGGGCCCAATCGATCTCGTAGACGATGTAGGCGTCGCGCGAGCCACGCCGCAGCCGAAGGTGCGCGGCGTCGGTGGATCGATCGGGCAGACCGACTCGCGTCGATCCATCGGTGAGTTGGACGTGAACGCCCTGGGCGCTCGCCGAGCGGCAAAAAACGCCGCAGAGCAGAACCGGCAGAAAAACCGTTGCTTTCGCTACAACCAGACGCACCATGGGAGGACCGCTTGCTGTGACTTCTGGTCCCCCCACTTTGCTGGAACCGAAGTCGAGCAAAACCTGTTCCGGCAGGGCCGCGCGGCCGGTCGCGGGCGGCTGCCCGGTGTGTCTGGCGACGAATTCTCTTGATTTCGGCCGGCAGTATTTGCCCTAACGGCCGATCTCCGATTGCCGATTAATTCCGATCAAACGATGGCCGGCGCCGCGCCGTTGCGAAGAGCCAACAAAGTTTCTATGCTAGGTAGCCAAGTAGCACCATCAGACGAATCTCGTTGGTTGCCGGCGAGTGGGGGTGTGGAAAAAAACACTTGACTCAGCGAACTCATCAAATACTATCGCTTCACTTCATTGCCCCGTTCGCGCATACTCGATCGGACTGGAATTCGATCTGCGCCGGCATCCCAGGGCCGTCCGGCGAATCGATCACGACGGGTCGCGATGTGTTTTGCGGCGGCAGTAATGGTGGAACAAGCGTCTTGGTCCGACACACAAGGGGTGGCTAATGTCACAGGTGAGCGGTCGTCGGCGTCGTTTGGTGGTGGAAGAAGACATCAACGGGATCACGATCGTCAACTTTGTTGACAAGAAGATCCTGGACGAGGCGAACATTCAGCAACTCGGCGAAGAGCTGTTCAGCCTCGTGGACGGACCACGCAAGATTCTGCTGAACTTCAGCAACGTGGAATACCTCTCGAGCGCCGCGCTGGGCAAATTGATCACGACGAACAAGTCGGTGAGCCAGGCGGGCGGCAAACTCCGGCTCTGCTGCATTCATCCGCAAATCTATGAGGTGTTCAAGATCACCAAACTGAACAAGCTGTTCGAGATTCACAAGGACGAACAAGCGGCGCTCGAAGGCTTCTAGGCTCCTGGCGCGGGCCGGCTCGACTCGGCTCAAGGAGTGGAATGTGTTCAGCTACGGCGAAACAGGGCACGATAGTCCGGGGTGTCGTGTGGGTCCGTGTGTCCGACGGAGGCGCGCTCGAGCCCCGAATTAACTCTTCTATGTCGCACGAGTCGGAAAACAACCGGTACTTCGGAACAGTGGTGATCGATAGCGATACTGCGCAAGGACAGCGGATCCAAACGGACATCGTGTCGTTTGCCCAGAAGTGCGAGTTTTCCGAACCGGAACTATTCGCCATCCGGCTCGCCATCGAAGAAGCGCTCGTCAACGCCATAAAGCACGGCAACGGCTCGGACCCGAGCAAGAAAGTCCGCATCGAGTACTCGATCGACCACGAGCAGTTCCGCGTGTGCATCGAAGACGAAGGCCCCGGTTTCGATCCGGCTTCCGTACCCGACCCGACCGACCCGGAATTCCTGGAACGACCGTGCGGCCGCGGCCTCATGCTCATGAAACATTACATGTCGCTCGTTGAATACAGCGGGCGCGGCAACTGCGTGACGATGCTGAAACGCCGCGGCGAAGTGAAGGAAGACAACGGCGACGATTAGCCGCAGATGCGCCTCGCGCCGCGCGTTCATCGATTGCAATCGACAGCGGAATTCTTCGTTCGAGTCTCGTCTCTCGCCCCGGCTTGCCTGTCTCAAAAATTCTCTGCTAGCATGTCGCGGTGGTTGACGTTCTCACCTGTGTGCGAGCACCTCGGCGATGGCAACGACCCCGATGATGAAGCAGTACCTCGACGCCAAGCGGCAGTGCCCGGGCGCGATCGTGCTGTTTCGCATGGGCGATTTTTTTGAACTGTTCTTTGAGGACGCCGAACTCGTCGCGCGAGTGCTCGGGCTGGCGCTGACGAGTCGCGAGAAGGGGCCGGACGCCGTGCCGATGGCCGGCTTTCCGCATCACAGCGTGGACGGCCATCTGCGGAAACTCGTGCAGGCCGGCTATCGCGTGGCGATCTGCGATCAGGTGCAGGACCCACGCGAGGCGAAGGGGCTCGTCGAACGCGACATCACGCGGATCGTCACGCCCGGCACGCTCATCGAGGACGTGCTGCTCGAGCCGCGACAGAACAATTACCTTGCCGCCGTCGTGCTCGCTGCGGATCGTTGCGGCCTTTCGTGGGTGGACGTTTCGACCGGTGAGTTTCAGTTGTGCGACTTTGCCGCGGGCCATCTCGCCGACGAGCTTGGCCGGCTCGAACCGGCGGAATGTCTCGTGAGCGACGACGCGGCCGCGACCGAATCGTCCGGCGCATTCGCCGATCGAAACGGCATGGCGGTGACACGTCGGCCCGGCTGGAGCTTTCATCGCGATCAGGCTCGCGAATCGCTCTTGCGTCAGCTTGGCGTGGCGACGCTCGAAGGATTTGGAGTGAGCGAAGAGTCGCTCGCCGTCGGCGCGGCCGGCGCCATCGTGGACTATCTGCGCGAAACGCAGCGCACCGCGCTCGACCACATCGCGCGAATCACGCCGTACGAACGATCCGACTGCCTCGCCATCGACGAAGTGACGCGGCGCAGCCTCGAACTCACGCGCACGCTGCGCGAGGGCCGACGCGAAGCCACGCTCGTCGGCGTGCTCGACCAGACCGCGACGCCGATGGGCGCCCGACTGCTTGGCCAGTGGGTCGCCAACCCGCGCACGCACGCCGGCGAACTCAACGAGCGGCTCGACGCCGTCGAAGAATTGCTCGCGAGCAACCTGCTGCGGCAGGACCTGGCGTCCGTGCTCGGCTCGTGCTACGACCTAGAACGGCTCAATGCCCGCGTGGCCACGCGCCGCGCGTCGCCGCGCGACCTCGGATTCCTCGCGCGCACGCTCGCCGTCGTGCCGCGCGTCAAAGCGAAACTCGCGGCACGCAAGTCGTGGCTGCTCGGTCAGCTTGAATCGGACCTCGACCTGTGCCCCGAACTGCGGCAACAGTTGGAAACCGCGCTAGTGGACGAGCCGCCGCTCGCGCTGCGCGAGGGGGGGATCATCCGCGCCGGCTACCACGCGGAACTCGACGAACTCCGTTCGATCAACCGCGGCGGCAAGGAGTGGATCGCGCAGTTTCAGGCCGCCGAAATCGACCGCACCGGCATCCCCAGCCTCAAAGTTGGCTTCAACCGCGTCTTCGGCTACTACATCGAAATCACGCACGCGCACGCGACCAAGATTCCGGTGAACTACACACGCAAACAGACGCTGAAAAACGCCGAACGATACATCACGCCTGAATTGAAGGAGTACGAAGACAAAGTGTTGCGGGCCGAGGAGCGTTCGATCGATCTGGAAAATGAACTGTTTGTCGCGCTACGCGAACAAGCGGCCGCGCATGCCGCGCGGCTGCAACGGACGGCGCGGGCGATGGCCGCGATCGACGTGCTCGTTTCGCTGGCCGCCGTAGCCGCGCGGCGAAATTACTGCCGTCCAACGCTGGTCGAAGAACCAGTGCTCGACATCCGCGATGGCCGGCACCCGGTGATCGAGGCACTCGGTGCCGCCGGTCAGTTCGTGCCCAACGATGTCGAGATGGGCTCCGATGCGGGCCGCGTGCTTGTTGTCACCGGACCAAACATGGCCGGCAAGAGCACGTACATTCGCCAGGCCGCGCTGTCGGTCATCATGGCCCAGATCGGTTCGTTTGTGCCGGCCCGCAAGGCGACGATCGGACTGGCAGACCGCGTGTTCGCCCGCGTCGGCGCGAGCGACGAATTGGCCCGCGGGCAGAGCACGTTCATGGTGGAGATGGTCGAGACGGCCGCGATCTTGAACCGCGCGACCGAACGCAGCCTCGTCATCCTCGACGAAATCGGCCGCGGCACGAGCACCTACGACGGCGTGTCGCTCGCGTGGGCCGTCGCCGAGCATCTGCACGACACGAACAAGAGCCGCGTGCTGTTCGCGACCCACTACCACGAACTCGCCGAACTCGCCCGCGGCCTGGAACACGTTCGCAACCGAAACGTCGCGGTGCGCGAGTGGGAAGATCAAATCATTTTTCTGCACAAGATCATCGACGGCTCGGCCGACAAGAGCTACGGCATCCACGTCGCGCGGCTGGCGGGCGTGCCGCAATCCGTGATCGAGCGGGCAAAAATCATCCTCGCGGAATTGGAGTCACAGCATCTCGACGCCGAGAACCAGCCGCGACTAATGGCGGGCGAGCGTCGCCGCCGATCGAGCGTCATTCAGCGCGGCCTTTTCTGGGGCGCGCACGATCACATCATTGATGCGATTCGCAAACTGGATTTGGAAACTATCTCGCCGGACGAGGCGCTGGCCTGGCTGCGCGAGATTCGAGCGGCGCTGAATTCGTGAGATCAAAGCCGAAACTGGTCATTACCGCTTCGGCGTGCCGGGACGAGCCGCCTCGTTCTTTGACTTGGCCGCCGGCGTCCCTTTAGTCTTGCCCGGCTGCGCCGCGGCGTTCACGTCGCCCCAACGCTTTTCGGTTTTCTTCCAATCTTTCGGCGGCTCGAGCGGCTGAAAATCCTTGTTGGCGGCCGTGATTGGCGGGTTCACGTTGCTCTCGATGCCCGTGAACCGCCAATCCTGCGTGCTGCCGTTCGGTTCCTCGATGAGAATCTGCCGCGGCAGGAAGGTCTTTTTCTCGATGACGATCTTCGCCATCTTGAATTCTTGGATGTCTTCGTTGGTCTTCGGCTCGGCGTGAATCTCGGCGTAGTCCACGCCGTTTCGGTTGAATTCTCGCGCTAGCTTGAGATCGAATCGCGACCGCGCCTCGGCGGCCGTCATGCCGAAGATGAACGCCATCGGCCCGGGAATCGTGCTGCTACCCGGCTTCGGCGCGGGCAGCAGGTGGACGATCTCCTGCTTGGTTTTGAATTCGTACTGGTGCAGCTTCGTGCCGGAGAAAATGAAGATCTGAGTGAAGTTGTTGTTGTCGTCGAGTAGATCGAGTCGGCCAGTGTACGGCTTCACGCCGGAGGCCACGCCATGCTCGACGGCCTGCGCGCCGAAGACGGCGTCCGTGCTGATGCGGTCGAACTTGCACTTGAAGTCGCGCGCGTCGCCGCTCTTTTTCTCCCAGCCGGCGAGTATGTCGTTGATGCGGCCCGGTTCGGACTTGGCGGCCGGTCGTGCCGGCGCGGCGGGCGGCTGCAGAGGTGACGCGGCAAACGCACAAACGAAGAGCACGGCAACACCGAGAAAGAACATCCCTGCACGCATCGGTCATCCTCCTTGAACGGGCGTGTGAACGGCGCGGGAGTATAACAGGCGTCGAAAAACGCGCCCAGACGTGTCGCCCGGTCGGCCCGGCCAAACCGTGACGTCTATGGGCAGCAGCATTGGACGCGAATGACGGTCGTGCCAGTCGAGCGGAATGCGACTCGCGTTCGGACGATTTCGCGACGGCGACTTGCGACGCGGCGGCTTCGCTGCGAATCTATGGCGTAACAGAAGCGGCAAAGGAGAACCGATGCTGGTCGGCAATGCAGAGTTTCAATACGAGGCCGTCGACCCGTGGGCGAAGCTGCCGGCGGGCTGGAGTTTCATCGAAGTGGTGGGCGTCGCCACGGACTCGCGCGACCGCGTGTTCGTGTTCAATCGCGGCGAGCATCCGCTCATCGTGTTCGATCGCGACGGCACGTTCCTCGAGTCGTGGGGCGAGGGCGTCTTTGTGCGGCCGCACGGCATTCACGTCGGGCCGGACGATTCGCTGTACCTGACCGACGACCGCGATCACTCGATCCGCAAGTTCACGACGGACGGACGGCTCCTGCTGACGCTGGGCACGCGCGGCGTCGGGTCCGACACCGGCTGCACGGGCAGCGACTACCGCACGATCCGCCGCGGTGCCGGGCCGTTCAATCAGCCGACGAATCTGGCGCTCGCGCCCGACGGTTCGATTTACGTTACGGACGGTTATGGCAACGCGCGAGTGCACAAATTCTCGGCCGACGGCCGCCTCGTGTTGTCGTGGGGCGCGCCGGGCGACGCGCCGGGCGAATTCAATCTGCCGCACGGCATCGCGGTCGATCGCGCGTCGCGCGTCTACGTGGCCGATCGCGAAAATAGCCGCGTGCAGATCTTCGACGCCGACGGAAAATTCATCGCCCAGTGGCGCGACGTGGCGCGCCCGACCGAAGTGTTCATCGACGCGAACGACATCGTGTACGTGTCCGAAATCGGCTGGCGTTGCGGCCTGTTTCCCGGCATGTCGGCTCCGGCGGACGCGGCGGGCAGCCGCATGAGCGTCCTCACGCGCGACGGCGTGCTCCTCTGTCGTTGGGGCGGCGGCTCGGCCCCGTGCGCGACCGGCGACTTTTTCGCGGCACATGACGCGTGGGCTGATTCGCGCGGCGATCTTTACGTCAGCGAGGTCACTATGTCCGCCGGCGGCAACCGCGGCGTCGTGCCGGCCACCTGTCACACGCTGCAAAAGTTCGTCCGCCTGAAGTAGCGCGCCGCCTGTCACACTAGCCCGACGAGCAAGCGAGGCGATCGGCCAGGCGAACACGAGAACACTGGCGAACCAGATGAAACAAATCGTCGCACTCGTGAAACCGTTTCGCGCCCAAGCCGTCATTGAGGCGTTGGCCGAGTTAGAGATCGCGGCCTGCGTGGTCACGGAGGCCAAAGGATATGGCCGGCAGAAGGGATATCTGGATCGCTACGTGGGCAGCGAGTACAGCCACGCGTTTTTGCCCAAGGTGGAAATCTCGGCGTGGGTGCCGGACCGGCTCGTGCGCAAGGCCATTGACCGCATCGTGCAATCCGCACGCACCGGACGCATGGGCGACGGCAAAATCCTGGTGCTGCCGATGGCCGCGGAGGTCATCGAAATCGGTGGCGCCGAGTTGCCGCACGCGGACACGGCGACGCGGCAGGCTGCGGCGGCGGAGCCAGCTCGTGCCGCGAGTCAGCCGGACGAGACACAACAGAGATCGGCACGGAGATCAACACAATGACCAACGTGAGAGATTTCGGAGCGGTGGGGGACGGGCGGTCGGACGAATCGGATTCAATTCGACACGCCGTCGAGCAGGGGGACGGTCATATCGTGTTTCCGCGCGGAGTGTATCGAGTGACGCGACCGATCGAGGTCGAGCTAAAGACGCATGGCCGGACGGCGCTCGATGGCGAAGGCGGCACGGCGCGCATCGTCATGGACGCGGCTGGTCCGGCGATCCGGCTCGTCGGCACGCACGACAAGACCGCACAGCCGTCGGACTTTCGGCCTGGCGTTTGGGAGCTGGAACGCATGCCCACCGTGACCGGCATAGAGATCGTCGGCGAGCACGACGAATCGGACGGCATCGAATTGGAAGGTACGATGCAGGCGACGATCTCCGGCGTGCTCATTCGCCGCTGTCGCTACGGCGTGCACCTCGTGAAGCGCAACCGCAACCTGATGCTGGCAAATTCGCACATCTACCACGGCCGCGGCCCAGCCATCGGCGTCTACTTCGACGGCGTCAACCTGCACCAATCGAACATTCTCGGCTGCCACATCAGCTACTGCGCGCACGCCGGAATCAAAATCGAACGCAGCGAAATTCGCAACCTGCAAATCACCGGCAACGACATCGAATACAACTTCGAGGACGATCTCGAAAACTCGGCCGACGTGTGGATCGACTCGCGCGAAGGCACCGTGCGCGAAGGGACGATCGCGTCGAACACAATCCAGGCGAAGAACAGCCCGCGCGGGGCGAACCTGCGCATCGAGGGGCTCGATAACGAACTCGCCAACAAGGCCGGCCTCTGGACGATCAGCGGCAACCTGATCCAGAGCCAGGCCGTGAACCTGCTGCTCCGCTCCTGCCGCGGCGTCGTCGTCACAGGAAATTCGTTTTGTTCCGGCTACGAGCGGTCGATCGTCCTCGAAAAATGCCGGCACGTGCTCGTCGGCTCGAACACGTTCGACTACAACCCCGACTACTCCGGCGACCGCATCGACGGCATTACGATTCGCAACTCGGCCGGCTGCACGCTGTCGAGTCTCACCCTCGAATCGACTCGCGCCGGCAGTCCCGACGTGGGCGGGGCAATCGAAGTCTTCGACTCGCGCGAAATCTCGATCACCGCCTGCCAAGTCCTCGATCCGACGCATCGCGGCATCTTCCTGAGCAACGTGCAGAACTCGCGAGTCAGCGATTGCACCGTGCTCGATCGGCGGCCGGACCGAACGATGGCCGAAGCGATCCGCGTCGCGGGGGCCAGCCGGCAGAACATGATCCACAACAACCTCATCGGCCGCGGCACGTCCGGCGACTTGGTCGTCGCCGCAGGAGCAGCCGACACGTCAGGCAATCTCCGGTCGGGCGACCAGTGACAGGTGTAAAAGCGTCGATCGCGCGCGTGGCGATGCTGCGAGCGGCAGGACGAAAGGCATGCGAATCCTCCTGGCGATCCACAATGCGTACACCGACTCGACGAGCGGTGCTGCGCGCAGCGTGCGCACAATCGTCGAGTGGTTGGCGGCGGCTGGTCACGACTGCCGCGTGCTGGCCACCGCGCGGTTCGACGGAATTGCGCCCGATTCGATCGACGAACATCTCGCGGAACTCGACGTCGCGATCGAGCCGTTGCTCGCGACGCCCGCGGATTCATCGAGCCGGCCGGCCGTTCAATTCGAGCTGAACAACGTCCCGGTCACGATGTTGCTCACACAGCACAACCGGCTGGACCAGCCGGACCGCGAGGAATCGCGGCAGTACCTGACGATTTTCGACGACCTCGTGCGGCGATTCGAGCCGGAGTTGCTGTTCACGTACGGCGGCCATTCGGTCGTTCAAGAGTCGATGCGTCGCGCTCGCGCGGGCGGCATCACGACCCTATTCACGCTGCGCCGGACGGGCTACGAGGATGCGTTCTGGTTCCGGCACGCCGATCACGTGCTGACCGCTAGCCCTTACTTGAGCGAGCACTACCGGCGAGCGATCGGACTGGCGAGCACGGGCATAGAGCCGCCAATCGACTGGTCGGAGGTACTCGCGCCGGACGGCTCGCCTGAGTCGCGCGAGTTTGTGACGTTCGTCAACCCGTCGCTGCAAAAGGGCGCGGCGTACTTCGCGCGGCTGGCCGACGTGCTCGGTTCGCGCCGGCCGGACATCCCGATTCTGGTCGTCGAATCGGCGATGGACGGCCGAGTGCTCGGCCGATTCACGGAGGTCGATCTCGCGCGCTACCCGCAGATCATGGTTGGGCCGCCGACGCGGAGTCCCGCGGAGTACTTCTCGCTGACCAAGATCCTGCTCGTACCGTCGGTGGGGAACGAGGCATTCGCCCGCGTCGCCGTCGAGGCGCTGATCAACGGTATCCCGCCGCTCGTGAGCGATCGCGGCGGACTGCCCGCCGCCGTGCGCGGCGCGGGGCGCGTGTTGCCCATTCCCAATTGGATGACGCCGACCGGCCTGCGGCTGCCGTCGGTCGAAGAAGTCGAACCGTGGTTTCTCGCGATCTGCGAGTTGTGGGACAACCCCGCTCACTACGCCGCCGCGTCGGCCGTTGCTCGCGACACGGCTGACAAGTTTTACGCGGAGCCGCTCATGCTTCGGCGCTACGTGGAATACTTCGATTCATCCGGAGTGCGAGCACCGTAGCCATGTGCCGCTTATTATTGAGTCGGGGTCGGCGGCCGAGCGGCGATCACAAGAATCGGATGACGCAAGGGGCGAACCATGCGGGTTGCCATCGCAGGAATTGATTGCACAGCGCTCGGCAACACGCTGCCACGCCAAATGATTGAAGACATCGCGGCTGATTCCGGTTAAATTTGATGCTGCGATTGCTCGCCGTCGCGAAGCTCGCTGACGGCCGCATCGCGTCGAGGTCTGAATCCATGGTGCAGCCCGATCCACAATTGTTTCGACCCGTCATGGTCGTGCGGGCGGCGCTGATTGGCGTGCTGCTCGTCACCTACAGCGTGGCGTGGTACCTGTGGCGTTCGAACCCGGAATCGCCCAGACTCTGGCAGTTCGGCATCATGGCCGGCATTCTGGCGGCCCACGCGCTGATGAGCGCGGTCTTGTACGTCGCCCTGACGCCGCGACGCACCGCGCTGCTCGCGCACCTGAGCCTGCTCATCGACACGGTTGCCACGACGGGTTTGGTTCTCTGCACGGGCTTCTCCGACAGCGTCGTACACCTGTGCTACTTGCTGATCATCCTCGCGGCGGGCCTGCTGTACGGTCAATCGACGGGCATCACGTATTTTGTCATCGTCTCGCTCGCCAACGCGACCGCCCTCGTGCTCGACAACGTGGATCCGCTTACTCGAATCACGACGCGTCCGTCGAGCGCGCCGTACGTGATCATGGGAGCGGTGCTGCCCGTCGTGGCCGTTCCACTGCTGCTCGTGTTTCGCCTGACGCAGCGCGGCCGATATCTGGAATCACTCTATGAAAACGTCGGCGACGGGCTGCTGATCTTGGACGAGACCGGGGCGATCACGGAGGCGAACGCGAGAGTTTCCGAAATGACCGGCGTACCGCGTCCGGAGTTGACCGGGTCGATGTTGGAGACGCTCGCGACCGTGAGCGACGGCGGGGCTTGGATGATCCAGAGCCAGCTCCGCCGCTGTTTGGCCGGCGAGACGGTGTCGTTCGAAGTGTCGCTAAATCGGCGCGGCGGCGAACCGCTGCCGGTCGAGATCACCGCGCAGTCGGTGTCGGGCGTGTCACCGGGCCGCATTCAAGCGTTCGCCCGCGACGTGTCCGCGCGGCGATTGATGGAGGCGGAGATTCGCCGCCAGAATGAAGAGCTGCGGCGGGCCAACCAGGAATTGCAAGTCAGCCGCGACCTCGCGCTCAACGCCAGCCGCCTCAAGAGTCAATTTCTCGCGAACATGTCGCACGAGCTGCGCACGCCGCTCAATTCGATCATCGGTTACACACAGTTTGTCGTGGACGATGCCGAACGGCCGCTCGCCGAGGACCAGCTCGACGACCTCGGCCGCGTGCTCAAGTCGGCTCGGCACCTGCTCGACTTGATCAACGGCGTGCTCGACGTGGCCCGCATCGAATCGGGCCGCGAATCCGTGTCGATCTCGCGCTTCGCACTCGCCGAACTCGTGGACAGCGTGCTCGACGCGGTGACGCCGATGGCCAAGGGCAAGGGCCTCACGCTCGACTGCCGCATCGAGGGCGGTCTGCCGCAACTGCAAACCGACGAGAAAAAATTGCGGCAGATCCTGCTCAACCTGTTGGCCAACGCGGTGAAGTTCACCGAACGCGGGTCGATCCGCGTCGACTGCGGCCGCGCCGGCGCCGACTTCGTCCAGATCACCGTGCGCGACACGGGCATCGGAATTCCCCCGGAGCATCTCGACGAGGTTTTCAATGAGTTTCACCAAGTGGACCCGTCGATTCACAAGCAGTACGGCGGCACCGGGCTGGGTCTGGCGATCGTGAGGCGGCTGGTCGAAATGCTCAAGGGGACGATTCAGGTGTCGAGCACGATGGGCGAGGGATCGACCTTTGCCGTCACCGTGCCGCTGACGCTGTCGCTGGCGCGCGACGCGGCGGGGAGCACAACCGTTGTGCCCGTGCGGTCCGACGAACCGGCCGCGGACGCGTCGCCCGGCCAAGTCGTCGTTTTTCCTGACGTAGCGGAATCGGTGACGGCGGAATCATGAACGAACCTGCGACTGATCCGCGACGCGTATTGGTGGTTGACGACCATCCGGACAATCGCCGGCTTGCCTGCAAGGTCTTGCGCCGCGCGGGATTTGAGCCGATCGAGGTGGATCGTGCCGAAGGCTTGGCGTCGCTCGTCGCGCGCGAGCGGCCGGAGCTGATTCTGATGGACATCGAATTGCCGGGCGAGAACGGCTACGACGCCGTGCTCCGCCTGAAGTCCGAGCCGGCGACGGCCCTGATCCCCGTGATCGCGCTGACCGCGTACGCGATGCCCGAAGATCGCCAGCGCTGCCTGCGCGCGGGCTGCGTAGACTACGTGTCGAAGCCGCTCGACATCCATCTGCTCGTCGCCACCGTGCGGAAGCACTTGGAAAACCCCGGCACCGTGAAATGAGTGGCCGATGACCGATTCGTCCGTCGAAATCAGATCAAGAACCGCGGGCGCCGAATCACCGAGCGCGGGCGGCGCCGCGCTGAACGCCGTCGGCCACGTGCTGGTCGTCGAAGATCAGCTATTCGACCGCGACCTGCTCGTGCGCGTGTTGCGTTCCGATGGGCACCGCGTCACGACGGCGGCGAGCGGCGAAGAGGGACTCGCTGAGTTGGACCGATCGGACCCCGACGTGGCGCTGTGCGACGTGGTAATGCCGCGTATGAGCGGCCTCGACTTTTGCCGCGCCGTCAAGGCGCGGCCCGCGGCCGCGTATGTGCCCGTGCTTCTGGTCACCGGCAAAACGGACCGCGAGGACATCCTCGCCGGCTTCGAGGCCGGGGCCGACGATTACATCGCGAAACCGATCGAGCCGCGCGAGTTGAAGGCCCGCGTGCGCACGATGGTCCGCATCCGCCAGCTTCAGAAGCAATTGATCGACCAGTCGCGAAAACTCGAAGAAGCGAATCGCGACATGGAAGAGTTCCTGCACGCCGTGTCGCACGATCTCCGAGCGCCGGTGATCAGCCTCACCGGGCTGGCCGCGATGCTGGCTCGCGAGCACGCCGCGCCGCTCGCCGCGGACGGCATGGTGCTCTTGAAGCGGCTGCAGGACAGCGCCGGATCGATGTCCGCGCTCGTGAACCATCTGGTCGAATTCGCGCGGCTCGGCTCGGCGCCGCACCGGCCGCGGCCGATTGACCTGCGCCTGCTCGTCGATCAGGCTTGCACGAACCTGTCGAGCCAGATCGCCGCCGCACGCGCGAGAGTCGACGTCCAGCCGAACTGGCCCACGCTGTCCGTCGATCCGGTCTCGATCTGTCAGGTGTTCCAAAACCTGATCGGCAACGCGGTCAAGTTCATGGGACCGCAGTCGCAACCGCGCGTCGAGGCCGGCTGCCGCGAGCGCGACCGCGAGTGGGAATTTCTCGTGCGCGACAACGGCGTGGGCATCCCGCCGGAAAAACATCAGGAGATCTTTCGGCTGTTCGCTCGACTCGGTCAAATTGAAACGGAAGGGCTCGGCGTCGGTCTGAGCACCGCCGACAAGATCGTGAAACGGCACGGCGGGCGGCTCTGGGTCGAGTCGTCGCCTGGGCTGGGGGCCACATTCTTCTTCACACTGCCGCAGACGGCGGGAGTCACGACGTGAGAGTCTTGGTTGCGGACGACGACGTGGTGCATCGCACGATGGCCGTGGACTGCCTCGTGGCCGCCGGCATCGAGGTGGAGGCGGTCGCGTCGGCGGAACTCGCGATGGCGGCGATTGAGGCGGGCAAAAAGTTCGACGCGATCGTGACCGACTTCAAGATGTCGGGCATGACCGGACTCGAACTGATCCGCACGCTTGGCCGGCCGCCCGCGGCGCCGCCGGTCATCCTCGTGACCGGCATGGGCGACGAACGCATCGCCGCCGAAGCGATCCTCACCGGCGCCCAAGGGTATCTGCCGAAAGACCTGCCCCGGCTCGGATACCTCGAAGTGCTGCCGGCGACGCTGCGGCAAGTCGTGCATCAAAATGAGCTGCTGCTCGAAAATTTGCGGCTCAAGGAACAGGTCCAGCAACTCTCCGGCTTCGGTCCGATCGTCGCCGTGAGCGCGGCGATGAACCGGGTGCTGGAACTGGTCGGGCAGGTCGCCGCATTCGATTCGACGGTGCTCATCACCGGCGACAGCGGCACGGGCAAGGAATTAGTCGCGCGGGCGGTTCACAATCAAAGCCCGCGCCAGCGCGGGCCGTTCGTCGCGACGAGCTGCGGGGCGTTTCCCGAAACGCTGCTCGAAAGCGAGCTGTTCGGCCACGAGGACGGTGCGTTCACGGGATCGCGCGGCCGCAAGATCGGCCGCTTCGAGCGCGCACAGCACGGCACCATCTTCCTCGACGAGATCAGCGAAATCTCGCCGAAGGCCCAAGTCGATCTGCTCCGCGTGCTGCAAGAGCACACGCTGGAACGCATCGGCGGCGAGCAGACGATCGAACTCGACGTGCGCGTGCTCGCGGCAACGAATAAGGACCTCGAAGAGTGCGTGCGGCGCGGCGTGTTTCGGTCCGACCTGTTCCATCGCCTCAACGTGATTCAGATCCATATGCCGCCGCTGCGCGAACGGCCCGACGACATCGCCCCACTCGCCTACCACTTCCTGCGCCGCTTCAGCGAGCGAACCGGCAAGCCAGTCGAGGAGTTCTCCACCGCGGCGCTCGAAACGCTGACGGGCTATCACTGGCCGGGCAACGTGCGGCAACTCGAAAACGCCGTCGAGCGCGCGGTTGTGCTCGCGCGGTTAAAGACCATCAACGTCGCCGACCTGCCGGCGACCGTCGTCAACCACGCGCCCAGTACGTCGCAACAGATCGACGACTTGTCAACGATCGAGCGCGCGACGATCGAGCGAGTGCTCAAAGAAACCGAGTGGAACCTGTACAAAGCATCCAAGCGGCTAGGCATCAGCCGCACGACGTTGTACAGCAAGATTCGCAAACACCGGTTGAAGCGGCAGGAATAGTCTGTGAACCAGCGGAAGAACTCGTCGCGAGCGAATAACGACATGAGTTGCCATCACCGTTTTCGCGGCGGCGATTGGGCCGGTCGCCAGACGGACGGCGGCCGAGTTTGACGACTTTGGCCGTTGGATTGGTCGGCAGTGAGTTTTGGGACGTCGGCGGCTGGGACCGGCGATTCGGTAGGCGACTGATTGCTCGTCGGCGCCGGAGTGTTGGCGGCCGTGCCGGACGGGGTTGGTTTGTTTGACGCGTTCGGCGTGGCGGACCGGTTCTGAGCGGGCGGCGCGAGGTACTCGGCCGGAGCCACGAGCGGTTTCGGCGGCGGGGGCGTTTGCGATGGCTCCAGCCGAAATTCGTCCGGCGATGCGGACGGCGAAACTTCGCTACATCGTTCGCAGCGTTTGGCCGGATCGTGGCGGCAGAACGGTAGGGCGGGTGCGTGTGGGATTCCGTCGAGCAGCCCGCGGCCGGTTTCGAGCGCGTCGGCGTCGCGCAAACAGTTTGGCGCGGGAACAAGTTCAGGCGTCAAGAACACGACAAGTTCGCTTTCTCGCACCGCCGTCGATCGGCCGCGGAATAGGCCGCCGATGAATTTGCGATCTCTCAAATTCGGCACGCCGCGAAATCCGGTGTTGTCGGACCGCTGACGCAGGCCGCCGATCACGAGTGTTTGTCCGTTCGTAACGCGGACGAACGTGTTTGCCTCGCGCCGATCGATAATGGGCTGGTCGGTGTTCGGCGTGAATCCGGCCAGCCGGCTAAACGTCGGGTGAACGGACATCTGGATTGTTTCGTCGTCGGCGATCTGTGGCGTCACTTGCAGCTTAACGCCCACTTCCTTGAACGCCGTCGTGCCGATGTTGCCGCCGCCCGACGTTTGCGTCAGTTCCTGATACGGCACTTCTTGGATGATCTGAATCAGTGCTTCCTCGTTGTTGAGCACGGTGACAGACGGGTCGGCGAGCAGCCGCGAGTTATTCAGTTCGCGGATCGCGCTGACGACCGCGCCGAGATCGACGTTGCGGCCGAGGTTGGCGAACGTCATCGCGCCGTCGATCGGCGTGCCGGAGAACGGCACGCGCGTCACGCTGTCCAGCGCGAGCGTTGTCCGATCGACGCCGTTGCGATCCTGGCGGCCCTTGATCTTGCTGTTCCAGTTGAAACCGAGTTTCTCGAGGTCTTCGAGGCTGATGTCGTAGATCAGCGAAGTGATTCGCACCTGCGGCCGCGGGTAGTCCAGTTGTTTGACGAGGTTCTTCACCAGCGCGAGCCGGTCGCGATGATCGCTGGCGATGATCTGATTTTCTCGCTTGAGTGCGGCGACCTTGCCGTCCTTCGACAGCACGGCCTTGCAACTGTCGATGAGCGTCTCGGCCTGAACGAAGTGGACTGAGATGTGGACGACTTCTGTCGCATCGCCGGCCAGCGCCGTGCCGCCGGTCTTTTCACGGACCTGCACGGCGTCAATCTGCTCGATCAATTCGCGAATGCTGGCGATGCGATCGGGAAAATCGACGACGACGAGCGTCTTGGCCGACGCGATCGCCTCGATCTTGCCGCGCGGCGAGCGGAGCAATTCAGCCGCCTTGACGAGTTCCGCCGGGTTCGCGGCGCGCACCGTGATCGTCGCGGACTGGAGCAGCGGGTTGAAGTCGCCGAGTTCTTCCAGCTTCGTGATGACCAGACTCTGAGCGACCGGCCGGTAACTGTAGCCGTGGGCTAGCAGGATCGAGTCGAGAATTTCGTGTAACGGCGTGGCCTTGAACGTGCCGTTGACCTTGCCCTCGACTTCCGAGTTCACGACGAGGTTTACCTGAAAGAGGTCGCCGATCGTGAAGAGCGCCTCGCCGAGCGGCGTATCGCGCAGCGTGAGGTCGCCCTTCTTGGCGAGCTTGGCCATGAGCGATGCGTCGATCGACGCGGCCCGCGCGCCGGCCGGCCGGTCGGTCGGCGACTCGGCGACCGCGGCCGAACCGGTCGCCGTGGCCGAGGGCGATTGGGCGGCGGCGGCCCGTGCCAGCGCAGCGACGGCAACGACTGACGCCCAAAGCGACAGTCGCGCCGCGCGGCAGGCAAAGAGCTGCCGGCCTCGTCGCGTCGGCTGAGGCACCTTCGATTCCATGAGTCCTCTGTACGCCGTTGTCCCGCGCGCAGTTTCCCCGTCGCGCGACAGCGCTGCCAGTCAAAATCCGTACCGCGAGCGCGGGGCGTCAGTTCGTATTTATCGGTTGTGCGGATAATGAAGCTTGAATTAACTGAAGCGAAGATGCGGGATTTGCCGAAAAGAACGGATTCGCCGCGGCCATCTTAGCCCGGCACACTCGGGAGCGCGCGGCAGGCATTCCGTCGCGGATGCGTCGAGTTACTGTGCGGCACGTCCCGCTGACTCGCTGTTGTTGCCGCGTTGTTCCGCGCGAAGCGATTCGACCCATCGTCGGTCGCCGCGACGCAGCACGACGCTCGGCGGCTTGATCGAGAGCACCTCAACGTCGTCGCGCGACTGGCCGACTCGCAACGCGGTGAGCCGTCCGTCGATCGCGAGCAGCACGTGCAGGCCGTCGGCGTTCGCGAAGCCTCTCAGTTGCACGTTTTCATCCTTGCTGGCCTGCACCGGCTTGGCGGTTTCGGCGGGTTCGGGCGGCTGGAACAATTCTTCGCGGCTGGGAAACGGCTGCTTGAATTCCACGACGGGCGGATGCGCTTCGGCTGCGGCCAAGTTCGGCGCGACATCCGAAGCCCTTTCCGCGCCGGCCGGCTTCGACGCGTCGTCATCGAGTGCCGCCGCGCCGGCCGCCTGCAACCGGCCGGAGCAACCCGCGACAAACGGCACGAGCATCAGACCGAATCCAACCAGTTCACGCCACGCCCTGTTGCACATAACTGAGTTCCAAAAGAAGGACGTCTAGTTCGAGCACGACTTGCGACTCTTGCCCGCCCGAGCCGGACTTGATGGTGAGCCGGCGCGTCTGAATCATCCGCCGCTCGCCGGCCAGCAGGTGCAGAAACTGTTTCACCTCGGCGAAGCTGCCGGAAATTGAAATCACGAGACCTTGCGATTCGAGCACGTAGGGCCCTTTTGGCTCCTGGCTGGCCTTCGCCAATGCCAGCGGCAGCGAGTCGCCCTTTTTCCAATCGCGGCGGCGCTGTTCGCCGACTTGAATCTGGCGCACCTGACAGCGCGATTGCCGGCACAGTTCGACAATGCGGCTGCGAAAGCTGTGAGTCAGGTCGGAACCGGCCTCGGCGCGGTTCGGTGACTTGGCCGCCGCGCTGCCGCGCTGGTTCACCAGCTCTTCCAAGTCCGGCAAACGCCGCATCGAATCCTGAAACTTCGCCAACTCGCGCGCCAGTCGCGCGTACTCCGCGCGGCGCGCGAAGAAGCTATCGAGCGCCGGAACGCCCACGACCAGCACGATCACCAGCGCGATCGCCGACGCGACCCACGTGCGAATCGTCCGGTTGTGCAATTTCTTCAGCAGTTCTTTGATCATTTTCGTTCCGCCCCGTTGGGACGATTGCTTGACTTGTCCGGCGCGGTGACGGCACATTCCACGTCGAACTCGACGGACGCCCGCGAACGGAATTGCGCCGGCCGCGTCGAAATCAACTCGGAATGCTCCCAGTCCGGCGACCGCTCGACCCAACTCATGAATTCATGCACGCTGTTTTCGTCCCACGTCGTGCCGGTCATGGAAATCTTTCCGGACGCGTCGATCTGCAGCCGGCTCAACCACAGGCTGTCCGGGGCACAGCGGGCCAGCTTCGCAAGCATCTGCGACCAATCGACCCAGGCGAGTTCCTTGCGAATCGATTCTTTGTTGTCGTTCACCGCTTCGGCCCGCTGGATTTCGCTCCACAGTTCGTGCGCGCGGCCCTGGTCCGGTCCGAGCGCGGCGAGTTGCCGGCACACTTTCGTGCAGCGCAATTGTTCGTAGGCCGTGACGCTCCAGAGGCCGAGCGAGATCAGGAGCGCGGCCGCGATCGGCACGCCGCTCTGCAGGAGTTGCCGCCACGACGGGGCGAGTTCCTTGACCGTGCCGCGGTCCATCAAGTTTGGCCCGGCCTCCGGCGTGTCCGGCACGACCGCCAGCCCGCTGCCGATCGCCGCGGCAAACTCGCCGGCCGGAAATCGTTCGACCGCGACCGGCCAGCGCGGATCGAGCATGTCCGAGTTTCGCGCGAAGACGTGCAGGCCGTCTTGCCGCCGCATCGCCTCGTGTGCCGCGTGAACCAGTTCGGCCGCGCCGAAGATGTAGACGCGGTTCAGCGGGCCGCCCGCGTACTCGTGGTGTTTTTCGCAATAACGCTGCAGCCGGCCGAGATGACCGAGCACCGCCTCGGCCGCCGCCGTCGGCTGGCCGACGGGCCGATAATCGAGCAGCAGCCGGCCGCAGTGCGAAACGCCCAGTTCGGCGCCGCCGTCGTGCAAGTTCAACAGCAGCACCGGCGACGTGCGATCACGTTCGAGACGGCCGAGCAACCGACTGAGCGCGACGAGCGTCGCTTCCAGCCGCTCGATGACGAGGCCCGCTTGCCGCGCGGCGGCACTGACGGCGTCGAGCGTCTTCTGATTCGCGACGCTGACGAGCAGGTGATCGCGCCGGTTGTCGATTGCGATCATGCTGCCGGCCGTGGACTTCTGTCCGGGTCCAAGCGTGACGAAGAGTGCGCTGCGTTCTTCCAGCCCGCGCGACGCGCGACGCACGTCTTCCCGCTTGCTGGCCATCGACCACGTGAAGCAGTACTCGCCGCTCACGGCGATCTGCAGCATGCTGCCGTCGAGCTTGTGTTCGATGACGAGATGTTTCAGGGCCGTCGCGAGTTCCTCGATGCCCTTGTCGCTGGCGAGTTCCGTCGCCTCGCGCCGCCACTCGACGCTGCCGGTGCGGAGTTGCGCTGGCTCCGCGCCGCTGCCGAGTTCCATCACGACCCAGCGCAGCCGCGGGCCGGTGATCTCCAACGACACGCTGCACAAGTCAGATTGTTTTCGTCTGCGAAACATGGTTCACAACAACTGTACGGTTACTTGCAATCGCCGCGTCACACCGGAGGCGGTGCCAACGGCCGTGATCACGACCTGACCAGAAACGCCGTTCACGATCGTCGCCGAATACGTGTTGCCGCTGCCCGCCGGGAACTCGGTGGTCGCAATCCCGGCCCGCCAACTCGGGTCCGCCGCCAATTCCGCGAGCGCGTGGTGCGCCGCGGCGCCGGCCGCGTACAGCGCCTGCTCGTAGTAGACCGTGTTGCGCGACGCGGCCATTTCGGTCGTCTCGATTTCGAGCATCGACACTACGATCGTGGCAGTCAGCGCGACCACAAAGATGCACACGAGCAACGCCGCGCCGCGGCGCGGCACGATCGCGCGTTGTTCACCGCCGGACACAAGCCCGACGCGCAAGCGAGGACTCAAATGCATCGTCCCTCGCTCGCGCTTCGGGCTTGTGTAACTCATTCGCGTTTGGGTCATCACCATGTTCGCATCCACGCCCACTGAGTGACGGTTCGCGTGCCGGCCTTGTCGCGCGGCAGGGACACGTTCACGCGGATCACGACCGATTGAATGTCGGCGACAGAGATCGGCACAGTCGTCGGGTCCACGCCGTAACCGGCAAAGTTCAGTCCGGTGATTCCGGTGGCGAGCAAATTAGTCGCATTGCCGGCGCCGAAGCGAACTTCGCTGGTGGCCGCGTCGTGGGTCCAAACAATGGTTTGCCCTGAGGCCATCAGCAGCGACAGGCTGCCGGAGTCATTTCCCGGCAGCGTGATCGCGGACACTTGCACGGCTTGCCGAAACTGCCGGGCGATGTGCCGCGCCGTGGCGTGCGCGGCTTCGAGCCGCGCCGCGTCTTCTTCGTGAGCGCTCCAGGCGACGTGCCCGGTGCGGAGCAACAGCGCCGCGGCCGTGCCCACGCCTGCCAGCAGCGTCATGGCCATGATTAGCTCCAGCAGCGTCATCGCGTCGCGTCGCCGCGCCGCTCGCACGCACTGTTCGCGTCGTCGCATCATGCCGGATAGCCCACGAGTTTGGAAATCTTGCTCGCGAAAGTCACGTAGCTTTCGCCCGCGTCGATCTGTCCGTTCGCGTCCGCGTCGTGCCAGGCGGTACACGTGACGGTCATGAGCCGGTCCGTAAGCCCGCCGTCGCCGGCCGCATCCGAGTGCACGACGGAGAATCGCAACTCCGCCGCGCCGAGGTTCGCGAACGTGCCCGTCACCGTGCCGTTCGACCAACTGTTGCTCGCGACCGCGAGCCGCTCTTCGAGCTTGCCCACGGCGAGCGACACGAGCAGATTGCGCCGTTCCAATTCCCGGCTCTGCTCCAGCGCCTGACGCATCAGCCGCAGCGCGGGCACGAGCGTGCCGGCGAGCAGCACGATCGCCAGCGTCACTTCCAACAATGATTGACCGCTCCGCGTGCGATGCATGGCTAGGGCACCTCCGTCCATTTCAGCACGCGCACCGGCACATCGCGACCCGAGCGCGATTCGTAGCAGCCCATGTCCCACACCGGGCCGATCGGCCGCGCGACGCCGTCGAAGTCCACGTCGGCGATGCCGTCCGCGCTCGTGCCCACGTTGATCGCCGGCGAGCGGCGGTTCAGGTGAAAATCGCCCGCGAAGCGATTGATGAAACTCGGATCGATCGAAATCTCGCCCGTGCCCGCCGACGTGCCGACGTAATCCGCCGTCGTGTTGCCGAAAACCAAATTGTGCGAATGCGTCATCGTGCCGGCCTGACGGTTCAGGCCGTTCACGCTGTTGAATGCGACAATGCAATTCTTCAGGGTCATCGTTCCCGTCTGGTGGCGCACGCCGTTGACGCTGTTGCCGGCAATCGTGCAGTTCCAGATCGTGACCACCGGCACGCCGAATGCGACCTCGAATCCGTCATTGCCGTTCGAGTAGATCAAATTGTTGATGAGAGTGAACGTGCCGCGCTCGCCATGCACGCCGTCGCCGGCATTGGACGCGATCAGGCTCCGTTCGACGCGCAAGTTGATGTTTTGCCCGTCGCCAAAGATTCCGGCGGCGCCGTTGCCCTTCACCGCAGTCTGTTTCACGAGCACCGTCGAGGCCAGCCGGCACCGGATACCTTCCAGCCCGTTGCTGTGAATCGAACTGGATGTGACGGCGATTTCGGCACTGGTTACATCGAGGCCTACGCCGCTGCAATTCATGACTTCGCAGTCGTCAATCAGCCCGCCGCTGCTCGTTACCCAGACGATGCCGGTCTGACTGTTCTTGACGCGAAATCCAACGAGATGAATGTAGTTTCGGTTGACGACGACGAAGCTGTTGATTTCCACGTCGCCGGCGTCGCCAGTCATTGCGCCGGACTTGTCGGCGATATACTTGATCGGGCTTGCGGCGGTTCCCGGTCGAAACGGCGTGACAATTTCGTTGTAGGTGCCCGCACCGACATAGACCGTGTCGCCGGCATTCAGCGACAGGGCCGCCCGTAGCATGGTCCTCCACGCCGCGGCGGGTGACGTGCCCGCGTTGCTGTCGTTGCCAGTCTTCCGGACGTAGAAGGATCCCGCGCGGGCCGGGGTCGCGACGAGCGCAACGAACGCGGCCGCGACGAGCCATCGCCCGATGAACGACCAGCATTCAGACCAATTTCGCGGCATGGTGTTTCTCACAACTCCGTCACGCGCACGGCACCCGTGACCGGCACGACGGTCACTTGCCAACTGCGATCCGGCGCGCTGAGCGTGAACTGGTACGCTTCAATCGCGGCGCCTTCAAACGTGAACTCGGCTCGCGTGTGACTCGCTTGCACGTCGAGACCCGCTGAAAACACGCGCGGACTGTCCACCGGCACGTCGCCGTCGGCGCTCACGCGATAGGCCGTGTAGCCGACGAACCGGCCGTCCGCGCTGGCGAGTTCCACGTAGTGATTGTCGCCAGTCGCGATCGCCCGCCGCTGGATCGCCAGTAAATCGAACGCGAGTCGCCGCGCGTCGGCCTGCGATCCCGCGTTGGCGAGCGACCCAACTCCCAGCCGGCCAATCGCGACCGCCGCCAAAAGGCCGGCGATCGTTACGACGGCGATCAATTCAATGAGCGACATCGCGCGGCGGGTCGTTTGATTCGTTGTCGAGCGGAACTTCATCTTCGGCCTTTCACACAAACGCGACGCGGCGGTCTCAGGTTTCACAGAAAAACAGAAACCCGTTTTCGTCATGAAAACGGGTTTCCGGGCAATTGCGTTCACTCGAAGTCACTCCATCGACTCGAGGTTAAAGTCCTCCGTGGTTGCCGGTGGTGTGGCCGGTGACGCGCTTGGTAACAAAGTCGAGCGAGTAGGCCGCGCCGCTGGACGGGCAGGACGGAATGCCGTCCGGGAAGTACGTCGCGGTGTTCAGGTCGCCGATGTCGGCCGGCAGGGCGCCGGTTGTGAAGAAGAACCGCTCGACGGCCGAGTTGACTTCCGACTTGTTCTGGAAGCAGGAATTTTCCTTCGCGGTCGTTGACGACGAAGAAATACGCGGAATCACCACCAGGGCGATAATGCCCAAGATGGTCACGACGGCGAGCAACTCCAGCAACGAAAAACCACCACGCTTACGAAGACTCATGACAATCCCCCTCTGTTCTGCGGAGACCCTCGCATCCTCCGGCCGACCGGCGAGCTTGGGTCGTCCAACCGTTCCAACTTGATCCGCCCCAGACATACCCAGTGTAGTCCGGCGAGCGGTTCGATTTCACTGGTGAAGGTATAGCTCACAATTTCGTGACAGCGCTCGCGACCTTGATTTTTTTCACTGCGACGGCGTCGAGGGCGACAGTGACGCGGCGCGCCGTTGAATTTCGCGCGGCCACGCATTGCGCGCAGCCGTAACTCATTCGCCGACGCTTCAGCGAATATCGACTCACGCAGTGTGGTCGGTTTTCGTCACATCAATGCACGTGTCCTTGGACGCGGTGCGTGGTCGCGTCCAGCGTGTATGCCGTGCGATCCACCGGGCACCGCGAGATTCCCTCGGGAAAATGGGCTCCGTCCGCCGCGATGTCGTTCAAGTCGCTCGCGGGCCACGCGGCCTTCTCGCGAAACCAAAGCTGCACTTGAACGTCAATGTTTCCCTTCAGCGTGTAGCACGTCTGCTTCCGCGCGTCGGTGCCAATGTTCGCCACGCGCGGCAGCACGACGAGCACGACCACGCCGGCGAGAGCCACGGCCGTGAGCACCTCGATCAGCGTGAAGCCGCTGCTGTGTTTTGCGGGTCGATCACTGCACACGAGCCGCTCCGATCATGTCAAACATCGGCAGGTAAATTGCCAGCAGGATGCAGCCGATCATCACTGCGAGCGAGATCGTCAAGATTGGCTCGATCGACCCGACGAGCACGGCGGTGTATCGTTCAATCTCGCGCCGCAGGTGTTCGCGAATGTGCGGCGTGACCGTTTTCAAATTGCCGGTCTGCTCGCCGATCACGATCAGTTGATTCACGACGGGAGGAAAGATGCCGCCCTGTTTGTCCAGTTCGCGGCTGAATTTTTCGCCGCGCATCACGGCCAATTGAAGCTCCTCAATGCCGTGCCGCATGACGCGGTTCTTCACGACGCGCGACGACACGCGCAGCGACTCGACCACCGTGAAGCCCGACTCCACGAGGTTGCCGAACACGTCGATGAATTGCAGCACGGCGATATTGCGCAGCCAGTTGCCGAAAAGCGGCAGGCGCAGCAGCGCCTTGTCGAATTCGAGCGCCAGCCGCGGCTCGCGCAGCGCCCGCTTCAGCGCGATCGTCAGACCGACCAGCACAACCGGCACGAGCCAGCCGTAAGCCCGCGCCCACGCGCCGGCCGCGAGCAACACGCGCGTGATTAGCGGCAACTGCAGCCCAATCTCGTCGTACGTCTTCTTGAACAGCGGCACGACGAACACGAGCAGAAAGCCGACCGCGCCGAACCCAGCGACAAGTAGGATCGCCGGATACGACAGTTTGCGGATTATCTGCGATCGAATGTTGCCGGCCTGTTCGAGCTGCGCGGCGATTTGCTTAAACGTGGTCGGCAGGATTCCAGCCCGCTCGCCCGCGCGAATTTGGTTGACCATCACGTCGCCGAACGTCGTCGGAAACGCCTTGATCGCCGCGCTGAACGAGTCGCCCGCTTCCACGGCGCGGCGCAGCCCGTCGAGCAGCACGGCGTATTTCTTGAACGACACTTCCTGGCTGAGCGTGCTCAGTCCTTTGGCCAGCGGCACGCCGATCTCCTGCAGCGTCGCCAGGTTTTTGAGCATGGACGCCAGCGCAGCGGCCCGCATTTTCGGCGGCCTACGCGCTGGACGCTCACGCACCGGAGCAGGCGCCTCGCGCGACGAGACCACGCGCGCCGCCATCGTCATCATGATCGACTTCGGTTTCTTCATCGTCTCACGCCACGAGTTTGTAATACACCTCTTCAATCGTCGTCTGTCCGGCGACGACCATGTCCATGCCGGTGCCGACGAGTTCCTTCATTCCCTCGCGGCTGGCGATTTCGCGCAGCTTGGCGAGCGGCAGCCCGCGCTCGATGCCTTCGGCCAGCGTGGGCGAGACCGTCATAATCTCGAATATGGCCACGCGCCCCGCGTAGCCCGTGCCGAGGCATCGCTTGCAGCCGCGGCCGTGTACAAACACCGCCGGCGCCGCGACCGTCGTGCGCCGCGCCAGTGTTTCGAGCATCGTGTCGCTCGGCTGATACGGTTCCTTGCAGTGCTCGCAGATCGACCGCAGCAATCGCTGAGCGACGGAGCCGAGCAGCGCGCCGCCGATCTTGAACGGGTCGATGCCGAGGTCCGTCAGCCGAACGACCGCGCCGACCGCGTCGTTGGTGTGCATGGTCGAGAGCAGCAGGTGGCCGGTCAGCGCCGCCTGCACGGCCGTCGCCGCCGTCTCGTGGTCGCGAATCTCGCCGACCATGATCACGTCCGGATCTTGCCGCATGATGTATTTGAGCGCGTTGGCAAAACCGAGTCCGTACTCGGCGTCGGCCTGCACCTGATTGACGCCGTGCAGCCGCGACTCGACCGGATCTTCGACCGTGACGATGTTGAACGGCTGATTGTTCAGTTCCGAAATCATCGCGTACAGCGTCGTGCTCTTGCCGGAGCCGGTCGGGCCGGTGACCGCGATCATGCCGTGCGGCTTGTCGAGCAGGGTTTGGATCGTCTGCCGCTGCGCCGGATTCAAGCCGATCGTGTCGAGGTGATACGATTTGTGCCCGTCGTCCATGATTCGCAGCACGACCTTTTCGCCGCCGACGGTCGGTATCGTGCTCACGCGTAAGTTGGCCCGCGTCTGATCTTCCTGAAGTTGCAGCTTGCCGTCCTGCGGCCGACGCGTTTCGGTCGTGTTCATATCGGCCATGACCTTGATGCGGGCCACGACCGCCTCCTGAATGTGATTCGGGATCGTCATGACTTGGCGCAGGTCGCCGTCCACGCGGTAGCGCACGCGCATTTCGGGCGTGTGCGGTTCGAGGTGGATGTCGCTCGCGTTCGCGTTGACTGCGCCGAGCAAGATCGCTTTCACGAGGCGCACGACCGGCGCGGAATCCTCCTCGACCGACTGCGGCGGCGGCTCGGTCTTCGCCTTGTGGTCGCACGCGATCAAGTCCGCGAGCTTCATGTCCACGACGGTCTGCCGCGCGACGAGTTGTTCGTCGAAACCGCGGTCGAGCGCCGCGTGTACCTCGGCCCGCAGCGCGACGACCGGCTCGACGCTGTAGCCCGTGATCAACTCGGCCTCGCCGATCGTCTCGATGTCGTCCGGCCAGACCATCGCGAGCGTGAGCCGGCCCGCGCGAACGTCGATCGGCACGACTTGCCGCTCGCGCGCGAGGTTTTCCGGCAACAGCCGCACGACCTGCGGGTGCATCGTCTCGGGCACGATTTCGCGGAACGGTACGGCGAATTGTTGTTCCAGCGCCGCGCCGAGTTCCGCGACCGTGACCGTGCCGCCGCGCAGCAGGATTTCGCCGAGCAGCGCGTGCTCGCCGTTCTGGCGCTCGAGCGCGGACTCCAATTGAGCCTCGCCGATCACGCCGCGTGCGATCAGGATTTCACCAATTCTCTGAGCCATGACGCGAAATCGAATGCGGGCCGGCCTAGTTCAAGGCCGGTGCCTGGGCGAGCAATTGTTCGAGCTTGCGTTCCAGTACGATCGGGTCAAACGGCTTGACCACGAATTCCTTGGCGCCTGCCTGAAAGGCGCGTTGCACGTGCGCCAAATCGGCGTCGCTCGAAAACGCAATAATCGGAATGTCGCTGGTGTGTTCGTCGTTGTGCAGGCGCGAAGTCACTTCGAAGCCGTCGAGGCCGGGTATGAACATCTCCAGAACGATCGCGTCGGGCCGCTCGCTCGCAATCGCCGCGAACGCTTCTTCGCCCGTCGCCACGTGCTGGACGCGATAGCCCAACAGCTCCAACCGAAATTTCGTAATCGTTGCCACCGTCTCGTCCATGTCCACTAACAAGACGCGGCGTCGTGCGTGCTTCATCGCGGTCATCCTCGGTGCAATCGTGTAACGAGTCGTCGATCATCCGATCTCGGCGCGTGACACGGCCGCGTGTCGGCAATCCGCTGACTCGTTCGTCACGTGGTGTTGTGTGTTTGGCTCGGCGGTCCGCCGTTCCGTTGGCGGCTCGCCGCAAGTGTGGATGTGTCCGGCCCGTCGCGAGCCTGCGACACATCTATAGATAAGGAGTGCCCCGCCGTTGCGGTTCTGGCCGCGGAGTTGCGGCCGTCGCAGAGATAAATATGACAATCTAGGCGAACCCTGGCAGTGCCGGGGATTTTGCCGAGTAAACCTAGCTCGCGGGCGGGCGAAGTCAAGAAAGGCACACGACGAGGGCAAAACCGGTCAGTTATCGAGTGAGATGAACGGTCGGCTCGGAGAGCCAACGTACGTCCGACTCGCTTGTTTGAGGATTTGCAGGACTGCGTGTGCGCGGCGGTCAGTTGTACGACTCGAAGATCGTCGCAATGCCTTGGCCGCCGCCGATGCACATCGTGGCGAGGCCGTAGCGGGCGCCGCGGTCGCGCATGATGCCCAGCAGCGTGGTGGCGATGCGGGCGCCGGACGCGCCGAGCGGGTGGCCGAGCGCGATGGCACCGCCGCGGAAGTTGACGCGTGCGGCGTCCCAGCCGCCGACCTTGATGCAAGCAAGGGCTTGCACGGCGAACGCCTCGTTGATTTCGATCACGTCAATGTCGGCGAGCTTCAGGCCAGCCCGCGCGAGCGCCTTGTGCGTGGCGGGAACCGGGCCGATGCCCATCACTCCCGGATCGACGCCGGCCGCGGCCATGCCGACGATCTTTGCACGCGGTTTAAGGCCGAGTTCCTTGGCCGTAGCCTCCGACATGACGAACATGGCGGCCGCGCCGACAGAGAGCTGCGATGAGTTGCCGGCAGTCACGCACCCGTTCACTGGGTCGAACGCGGGCGACAGCTTCGACAATGCTTCGATGCTCGAGTCCTCGCGAATGCCTTGATCGCGATCGATGAGCGTGCGGCGGCCGTCCGGGTCGCGGCCCCAGATCGGCGCGATTTCCTTCGCGAACGCGCCGGAGCGAGTGGCCTCGGCGGCGTTCATGTGGCTCTTGAGCGCGAACTCGTCCTGCTCGCGGCGCGGCACGCCGTACTTTCGCGTCATGAATTCGCCGATCAGGCCCATGTGCATCGTGCCCGGACTCCAATTGCGAAACAGCGCCGGGTTCGGCGAGTGGTCCTTGTCCATCGGCACGTGCTGCATGTGCTCGACGCCGCCGACGATTTGAATGTCGTCCTGACCGGCCATGATCGAGCAGGCCGCTTGATTCAGCGCCTGCAAGCTCGATCCGCAATTGCGCCCGACCGTCACGGCCGACGATTCGATCGGCAGCCCCGCGAGCAGCGCCGCCGTGCGAGCCACGTTGCCGCCCTGCTCGCCCTGCTGCTGCACGCAACCCCAGACGACGTCTTCGACGAGCGTCGGCTCGATGCCAGTCCGCTCCAGCAGTGCCTCGATCACGCGGGCCGACAGGTCGTCCGCTCGCACGTCGCGAAAGTAACCCTTCTCCGCGTCCGCGCGGCCCACGGGCGTGCGGACGGCGTCAATGACAACGGCCGTGTTCATGTTTGAGTCCTCAATGAGTCGTGTATGCATTCTGAAAGCGCTTTTTCAAGGCGATTGGTCATATCAAGTTTGGCGGCCCAATTCCGCGTGTGGGCGGTGTCGAGTTGGCCTTGCGTGAACAACACATCTCCGACAACCGATCAACTCACGACGCGGGATAAAACGTCTTGCCCGTTCGAGCCAGCTCGCGGAGCATCTCCGACGGCTCGAATCGCTTGCCAAGCTCCTCGTACGGACTGAGCATCGATAGAATTTTGACCGCGCCGAGCGAATCGGCCCAGCGGAGCAGGCCGCCGCGGAACGCGGGGAATCCGAGGCCGAGGATCAGCGACATGTCGAGGTCCTCCGGGCTGCGGGCAATGCCTTCGACGAGGGCGCGGGTCGCTTCGAGCAGCATCGGCAGGAACAAGCGGTCGGTGATCTCTTGGATCGTCAAAACCATCAGCGTCGTCGCGCCGCTCGTCGCACCACTCGACGGTGCATCAATGCCGCGGACCTTGGCCAAGAGCGCATCAAACGCCGGGTCGGGTTTACCCTTCGTGCCGCCTTTCGAGTAGGCGTAAAAGCCGGCACCAGACTTTTGACCGAGCCGGCCAGCCTCAACGAGCGCGGCGAGGATTTTCGGCTCGAACATGCGGTCGGCATACGCCGCGGCGACCACGCGGCCGGCGAAGAGGGCCGTGTCCATGCCGACCACGTCGTGCAGCGTGATCGGGCCCATCGGCATGCCGAACTTTTTCGCCGCCTTGTCGATCTCGGCGAGTGGGATGCCCTCTTCGACGAGCAGCAGCGCCTCGTTCATGTAAGGCATCAGAATGCGATTCACGAGGAAGCCGGGGCAGTCTTTTACGACGATCGGCGTCTTGCCGATCTTCTTCGCGAGCGCGACGGTCGCGGCCACGGTCTCGTCGCTCGACTTCGCACCGCGGATCACTTCGACGAGCTGCATGCGGTCCGCGGGATTGAAGTAGTGCATGCCGACGAATCGTTCCGGCCGGCTGACGTTTTCGGCGAGTCGCGAAATCGGGATCGTGGACGTATTCGACGCGATGATCGCGTCCTTCGAGACGATCGCGTCGAGCTTGCGATAGAGTTCGTTCTTCGCCTGCTCGTTTTCGGTGATCGCTTCGAGCACGAAGTCGCAGTCGCCGACGAGCGTCATGTTCACGGTCGGCGTGACGCGGCCAAGCGTGTCCAGCATTTCGGCGGGTTTCATGCGGCCGGCCTTGACGCGGCCTTCCATGTTACCGCGCACGCGGCCGACGCCCTTTTGCAGAAGGTCATCGTTGGCTTCGACGAGCGTTACCGCCACGCCGCGCCGGATCATCGCCGTTGTGATGCCGCTGCCCATCAGCCCGCCGCCGACCACGCCGACTCGCTTGATTTCGCGTGGCTTCACGTTGGCGTTGTCCACGCCGGTGTCCTTCGCGAGTCGCCGCGTGGCGAAGAAAATGCGAATCAAATTCACGGCGACGCCGCTCGTCACGAGCGGTGCGATCGCAGCCGCCTCGACCTTGAGACCCTCGGCCAGCGGCACGTTTACCGTCTTGCGAATTACGTCGAGCGCCGCGAGCGGGGCAGGGTAGTGCCCTTCGGTCTTGGCCAGCGTCATCGCGTGCGCGACGGCGAAAATGAAATTACCCTGATCTTCCGTGAGGCCGATCGGCTGTTGCATTCGCTTGCGATTCGCTCGCCAGTCGAGCGGCCCGCTCACTCGGCCCCCCGCGGCGGTGGGAGAGGGTTGGGGTGACGCGGCGTTCGCTGTTTCGACCGTCGCGGCGTTCGCCAACTCGATCAATCGCACCGCGTCGTCGAGCAGCCGCTCCGGCGATACGGCGTCGAACGCCAGACCGATCTCGAACGCCTTCTTGCCGTCCACTGGTTCGCCGGTCGTGATCATCTCAACCGCCTGCGACACGCCGACCACGCGCGGCAGCCGCTGCGTGCCGCCCCAGCCGGGGATGATGCCGATCTTCGTTTCCGGCAGGCCAATCGACGTGGACTTGCCGGTCGATGCAAGGCGAAAGTCACACGCCAGCGAAATCTCCAGCCCGCCGCCCATCGCCGCGCCGTCAATCGCGGCGACCGTCGCATACGGCAGTTCGCTAATCCGGTTGAAGATGTCTTGCCCAAGCTGCGTGACCTCATCTCCGCCGCCCGTCCGCTTCGCCGCGCCGAGCAGCAAATCTTCGAGGTCCGCGCCGGCAATGAACGTCCCCGGCTTGCCGCTCGCGAGCACCAGCCCGCGAAGGTCGGTCCGCGCCGCAAGTTTGTTGACCCACTCGTCGAGTTGGTGCAGTGCCGCGTGTGTGAACGTGTTCACCTTCTGACCGGGCGAGTCAAAGATCAGGATGCCGATCTTGTTCGGGCGTTCCTCGAAACGAAACACCGCTGACGATTCTGCTGGCATGCTGCTCCTCATGTTTGGACCGCGGCGACTTGTCGCCGCTTTCGTGGCCTACAAAAGCGGCGACAAGTCGCCGCACTCCGAATCACATCCGCGACCCGCCGTCCACGACCAGCACCTGACCGGTGACGTACGCCGCCGCCTCCGATGCCAGAAACAACACCGCGCCAACGACGTCTTCCGGCTGGCCGTGGCGGCCGAGCGGGATGGCGGCGACGAGTTGATCGTGGATGCGCTTGTTTTCAATGAGCGCCCGCGCGAGCTGCGTCTCGATCAGGCCCGGCGCCACCGCGTTCACGCGCACGCCGCGTGGAGCGAGTTCTTTCGCCAGTGACTTCGCCAGCGCGACGATGCCCGCTTTCGTCACCGAGTACGCGCCGAGGCCCGGCACCGGATCGTACGCGGCAATCGACGAGATGAACACGATAGCGCCGGACTGCTGCTCGGCCATTCGTCGCGCGGCGGCCTGGGCGGTGAGGAATGCACCCGTCAGGTTCACCTCGATCACCTTGTCCCACGCCGCTTTCTCCGTCTGAACGATCGGCCCGAACACAGGATTCGTCGCCGCATTGATCACGGCTATGTCGAGCCGGCCGAATTTCTGATCGAGCTGCTCGAAGAGTGTCGCAATCTCCGCGTCGTGACCTTGATGGCACGCGAGCGGCAGGACCGCTCGGCCGGGCGGCGAGATTTCCGCCCCGGTCGCCGCGAGCGAGTCCGGCTTGCGGCCGGTGATCGCCACGTCGGCGCCGGCGACCGCGAACGCCGCCGCCACCGCGCGGCCGATCCCGCGGCTCGCGCCGGTCACCAGCACCTTGCGTCCCGCAAACGTGGCTCCGTCCATGCGACGACTCCGGCGAGCATGACCTGAAATCTAAAACCTGAGACTTCGGATCTTAGATTTGAGATTCCATTGGATTTCAACAACGGTCGGTATTGTGCTCGCTGCCGGACTTTCGAGCAAGACTGGCAGACCCATCGGTCGATCCGATCCGTGCGATCGAGGAGCCGCAGCCGCCGTCACGCGCGGCGGCAATTGCCGTTGTGAAAGCGGCGTCGCCGACCGATATACTGCTCGCGATGAGCGATGTCACGCCAATCCGGCAAACCAACGACGCGGGCGACCCGCATGCGGCAGCCGAGTTGCTGCCTTTGGTATATGACGAACTACGTCGGCTCGCCGCCGCACAGATGGCTCGCGAAAAGCCGGGGCAGACACTCGACGCCACTGGGTTGGTTCACGAGGCGTATTTAAAATTGGCCGGCAGCGGTTCGTTCGCGACCAAGAGCCAATTCTTTCGAGCCGCCGCTCGAGCCATGCGACGCATCTTGATCGATCACGCGCGGGCAAGGAAAGCAGACAAACGGGGAGGCGGCTGGCGACGCTTTGAACTGTCGGAAGCCGACCGCGTGATCATTCCCGACCCCGACACGCTGCTCTCTATCGACGAAGCGCTGGACGCGTTGGCCGCCGAGGATTCGGCTGCGGCCGAGTTGGCCCGACTGCGACTCTTCGCCGGGTTGTCGATCGAGGAGGCAGGCGAATCGCTCGGCCTCGCCCGGGCCACCGCGTTCCGCGACTGGGCGTATGCCCGCGCGTTCCTGTCCGCGGCTTTGGGCGGCGAAGAGAATTCTTAGAATTCCTGAGACTGATTCGACCCGAATTACGCCTATCGGGATAAGGAGCCGGTAGGAATTAAGTTTGTAGTGCGGGCTTTAGCCCGTTCCGAAAACGGCCTTAAGCCCGCACTACAAACAAGAAGTTGTGTTCTGACGGCTTCTAAGAACCCCGGAGACCTGCTCATGCCACTCGATCCCCGCCGCGTGAAAGAGCTGTTCGTCGCCGCGTCGGAGCTGGCCGATCCTCAGGCCCGCCAAGGCTTTCTCGACC
>Ga0247727_10003773_pt1 | contig 33078 bp, 32 predicted proteins | sample WisWelCaveWW1625_FD_202498 | JGI IMG/M metagenome (GOLD analysis project Ga0247727, IMG submission 202498) | Biofilm microbial communities from Wishing Well Cave, Virginia, United States - WW16-25 | ecosystem: Environmental > Aquatic > Deep subsurface > Groundwater > Cave microbial mat | place...
TCAAGGAGTGGGCCGAGGACCGCGACCTGGTGAAGCGCAAGACCTTCACGGATGACTCGAGGAAGAAGCTCGCGGTGACTCGGCCCGCGGCGAATCCCGGCGACAGAAAGGCGCCGGGTACCCCGGGCAAGCCAGCTCCGGCCTACACTCGGCCGGCAGTACCTCCCGCTCTTCTTTCCCGCGATTCCAGTCCCGCGATGGCGAGGGCCCGCAAGGCCCTGATCGAACGCTTCGACAGGGGTTGAGCTTCGCGGGCTGAAGGCCCGCAATGGTCACAGGCGCATTTCAGGACATCACCACCGAGCTCAAGAACGTCTACCCCACGGGGACGTTTGAAGAGCCGGTCAACAAGATCGCGAAGTTCCGTCGCGATCTCCAGAAGGTCGACTTGGCCTTCAACGAGGGCATCGGGTTCTTCCCGCTCGGTGTCGCGTCCTCGTGGAACATCGGGATGATCGCGGACATCGGGAACTTCCCGGTGCCCATCGACCCCACCCGCGTCCAGGGCAAGGTGACCCCGGAGCTCTTCGTCGGCAGCTTCCAGATCGGGCTGAAGACGAAGGTCGCGGCGAAGTCCACCAAGGGCACGTTCAACGCGGGCGGCATCATGGCCGATCGCGTCGAGAACACCGTGTCCGAGCTCGGGAAGTACATCAACCGCGTCTACGTGGGCAGCAACGGCGGCGCGATGGCGTTCGTGGAGTCGAACTCCGGAGCGAACACCATCATCCTGACGAGGCCCCTCGGCGCGGAGCTGCTCAACAAGAACATGCGCGTCGACTTCTTCGTCGGCGCGACGGCCGTCGCACGGCCCGCGGTCGGCAGGAAGCTCACGACGGTCAACCGGTCGACCAGGACGATCGTCTACGACGGAGCCAACGACGCGACTATCGCGGCCGGCGACTTCGTGTACATCGAGAACACGCAGGGCCGGGAAATCTGGACCCTCACCCAGATCATCGGGGACGCCACCGACAAGGCCGTGATCTTCACCAACGGCGACCGGGCCGTGAACCCCGAGCTGTCCGCGTTCGTGTTCCGTGGGGCCTCTGGCCTGCGGGACCTGACCGAGCAGCTCATGCTCGACGCGATCGACGCGCCCTACCGGGAGACGGGCAAGAACATCAACAAGGCGATCACCAACACCGGGCAGTCGCGGAAGTACGTCGAGTTCATCCAGGCGGAACGCCGCTACGCCGGACCGTCCGGCTCGGCTCCGCGCTACACCCTGGGCTACGACGAGGACTCGCTGCAGATCCTGGCCCCGGGCGTCAACGTCAAGCTCGAGGTCGACGTCGACTGCGAGCCGCGACGGATCTACTTCCTGGCGTGGGACACGTTCGGCCGGTACGAGTCGATGGCTCTCGACTGGATTGACGAGGACACGCTGCTGAAGCTGATCCCGACGACCGGCGGCCACAAGGCCGGCTTCCTGGCTTACATCGGCTGCGTCGAGAACATCATCAACACCATGCCGCGGGCGAGCGCGCGGCTCGAGGACCTGAACGACCCCATCGCCGGGGACTAAGGCCATCTGACAGGCTGGTGATCCCCCCCGCGTGCTGCGGGAGGGATCACCAGCGATCGTGACAAGAGCCCCCGCGGCCATGCCGGCCTCGGGAATTGGGGCGACGAAGCCCCTGCAAGGAGATTGAGCAATGGCACTTCGAGCGCAGCGAACCAAGATTGGCGGCCTCTCGAGCAGGTCCATCCGAGACGGCGGCGTCCTCCCGAACAAGCTGAGCCGGCTGGTGAACACCGGCGGCTACGCAATCGACCCGTGCAACTACGGGCCGACGGCCTCCGGCTCGGATGGCTTCTCGGCCCCGACAGGCACGACTGGAGCCATCAACATCCTCCAGATGCGCGCCATGAACATCGCCTACTTCATCCTCGGGGCAGGACAGACGCTCCTGGCGCCGTCAGCGGACGCCACGAACGGCGGGCTGACCTTCGGACTCGACCTGGCGGCCGCCGGGGGCCACCAGGGCGTCCCCGGCGCGATGAACACCGTCCGGAACCCGTTCGCCGTCACGGTCGGAACCTCACCGAATGCCTTCGTACGCGCGACCTTCCGCGTCGCGACCGTCGCGAACGCCGCGGAGCTCGCGCTTGGCTGGCGCAAGGCGGAGGCCTTCGTGGTGAATTTCGACGACTACGACGAGCTCGCCGCGCTGAACATGCAGGCTGGCGTCATCAACCGCGAGACGATCCTGAACAACGCGGCCACGGTCACGTTCAACACGGGGCTCTCGGCGGTGAACGCCACCGACTTCACGCTCGAGGTGCGGCTCATCGGGCGCCAGGCGCTCATGTTCGTGAACGGAGCGCAGGCGCGCATCGACGCCCCGTTCAACTTCGACGTGGGCGAGGTCGTCGTGCCCTTCTACTTCTGGCTCCAGGGCGGTGCCTCATCGGTACTCAACCTCATGGATCTCGAGGTCGGGCAGCTTCAGGCGATCCAGCTCGATCCAGCGAGGCACTGAGCCATGCTGGTGAAGGTTGGTGAGCTGACCTTCGGGTGGGGAGCGGATGTTCGCTTCCTGCCCGAGAACAAGGACGCCTACGGTCCCAAGTCCCTGGGGCCAGACGAGGAGATCGCGCTCGCCGCGGCGATCCGCCAGGCCGGCTGGGTGCCGTCCTGGCGCGTGAAGCCGTCCGAGCGCGTCGTCTTCTTCTGCGACGGGAACGCGAAGTGGCGGCAGTCCGTCACGACGAAGGCGTCCGGCGGCCAGACGTTGCAGGTTGTGGAGGCCCCCGCGACGCCCCCGGCGGCCCCAAAGAAGGGCCCAAAGAAGGGCCCAAAGAAGTGAGCTTCCTCGGGCCGATGACTCTCGTCGCGCCCGAACGCCGCGAGCCGCCCGTTTTCCAGCGGCTCGCGGATGACGTCTACACCTGCGTCGCGCCGCCGGGATTCGAGAAGGACCCCGCGGTCACGGTGGCGATCCGGGAGTTCGACAACCAGGCCATCCCGATCTGGCGCATCCAGCGCTGGCGTCTGCCGAGCGTCCCGGAGCTCAACGTCGTCCACCACGGGATCGCGCGGTACTACCCGTGGCTACGCTACCTTCGCGCCAGGCCCCTGCGCGTCGAGATGCCGATGGACGCGCGCGGGCCCGCGCCGAACGTCCTCGACGTGATCTTCGAGGACCAGGAGACGCTCCAGTACAAGCAGGGCGGCCCCGCCGACTACTGCCCCTGGGATTGGAGTGTCTCCGCCTGGTGCCGTTTCCAGTACGACAAGAACACCGTGACAGCGTGGCTGCGCCGCGCCGCGGCCAAGGCGGCCCGCCTGAAGCGCGAGCGTGAGGCTGTCGAGGCCGAGCTCGACTATCGCAAGAAGCAGATCGAACCGTTCCTGCTGAAGAAGGCCGAGGGAATCTCGGAGTACGATTGGAAGCAGTACATGGAGGCGGTCTGGGGTCCCGGCAAGACGCCGGACCTGCGCCGTCGAAAGCCGTTTGTCGACCTCGGCGCCCGGTCGCCCCGGCCCGAGTCACACTTGCGGGTCGCACCCGCTAAGGGAGTTGCGTGATGGCCGAGATCAGGAAGTTGTGGAGCAAGAAGAACGCCGTGGTCTTCGTGTGGCCCGGCGAAGAGCCGCTCGAGTTGCAGTACGACAGCACGCGGATCGTGGTGCCGCCGCGAGACGTGATCGGGCGCGTTGGTCCCGGCTCGATCTACACCCACGAGGCCGCCCAGGTTGGCGGACGTAAGGTTCCCGGGACCGCGGTGGTCGAGGACATCACGATCCTCACGCCAGAGGGCGGCTACAAGACGATGCTCAACATCGACCACCTGTGCCGCTACCTCACGCGCGATCGGGACGACCTGTTCAGCCGCGGCTTTAACATCGTTGAGTCGGTCGACCTGATCCAAGAGGCCGTGACGCTCGGGATCCCGCTCTACGGCGAGAGCCAGATCAAGCGGGCCCGCGAGGTCTTGTCGCGCGAGATGCAGCGGCAGAAGGGCTACAAGGACCGTGGCGAGACGCCGCCGCCGTCCACGAGCGAGAAGCTCATCGCGTGGGCGGTCGGCCACCTCAAGAGCGTCGGGCCGCAGAAGCAGGCGCACCGGCTCGAGGACCTGACGGCAGTCATGGAGGGTCGCATGCCCACGCCGGCTCCCGTCGAGGCCTCGGCCCCGGCGTCGGAGTCGGGCGCTGTGGAAGCGGACGTGATGGTGCGCGCGAGCGCTGTCTTCCAGGCCGCCCGGGCGGCCGGCATCCGGCTGAACGGTGTCGAGATGGGCAACCTGCTGCGTGGCCACGAGGACACGATCGTCCAGGTGGAGACGAAGATCCGCGCCAAGTCCGCAGAAGAGACGCGCAAGGAAGCGGAGGCCGTCGCCGCGAGCGCCTAGACCTTCGCAGGAGGGGCGAGTGACCGTTTCGGAGCTGATCGACATCGCGCTCTCCCAGGGCGACAACGTACCCGAGTCCGACGCCGGCTACATCGACCGCCGGCGCCGGGCTCTTAACTTCCTGCGTGAAGTCGTTCACGACATCTGGTGGGCGCGCGACTGGCCCTGGAAGAAGACCCAGGCCGACGTCACGGTGCTGGCGGGCGCCAACAACGTCGCGGTGCCGTCGAACTTCGACAGCATCGGCAACTACGGGAACATCTTCCGGCTCGTGGGCGGCCTGCAGCAGTACCCGCCGCTCGAGTTCGTGCCCGAGGCGATGATCATGGAGTACCGCACGGGCAACTACTCGAGCTCGTACCCGCGGATCTTTGCCCTCTTCGGGCAGGACCCGGCGACGTTCGTGGACCTGATCCAGATTCCGAACGCCTCCGCCGACGTTCCGCTGCGCTGCTTCTTCCAGAAGCAGCCGCCCAGGCTCCTCGACCGCGGTGACACGGGGCAGCCGAGCTTCACTCTGGCGGCTGGCGCGCTGACCCGTGTTGGGCAGACCGCGACCGTCGTCACGCCGACCCCGCACGGTTTCCAGACGTTCGACAGGATCATCATCGCGGGAGCCGTCCAGCCGGAGTACAACGGCACCTTCCAGATCATCGTGACTGGCGCGCTGACCTTCACCTACACCATCACGGGCACGCCGGTGACACCGGCGACCGGTACCATCACGGTCAATCCCGACGTGGCGACAGCGAACGCCGCGCTCAACGAGATCCCGCAGCGCTTCCACATCAAGACCGTCCTCAACGGGGTGAAGGCGAAGCTGCGAGAGTCGAAGGGCGACGCGCGCTGGCAGAAGCTCGAGAACGACTACCAGATGGGCGTCAAGAACATGAAGACCGAGCTTGCGCGCTTCCAGGGTGAGATCCGCCAGCTCCCGTCGTTCTTCGGTGACCGCAACCCCTCCGGGATCAACTGATGCCGCGCAGGAGCATCGACCAGGGCGCAAAGCCCTTCGAGCTCAGGACCGGCGTCGGTGGCCTGCCGACTTTTGGGGGGATGTTCCGCTCCGGCGATCCGGCCACCATCCCGCCCCACAAGTTTCATCTCCTCGTGAACATGCGCCGCACACCTGGCGGCCTACTCACTCGCCCTGGGCTCGATCTCGAGTTCAACACCGGCGTGCGGGAGTGTATCAACGGGCTCACCGAGGATGCCGGCGAGCAGGGTGGCGCGCTCATGCTCTACCCGGGCGCCGAAGCGGGTAGCAATCCAGCGACCTTCCGCGCCGTCTTCCCTGACTCGAGCGTCGATTACTCGGAGTTCGCATTCGCGCTGTTCGGTCCCGCCTCCGTCACGCGCGGGACAGACAGCCCGGTGCTGGCCTACACCACGACGCCTTCCTACCTGGGTCCAACGTGGCTCTCGCGCCCCTTCATCTTCCGCGGCCAGGCCGTCCAGTTCGCTGAGGTGAATCGCAACGGCACGCCAACCGTGGCGCTCCTCGGCATCGAGCTCGCCTCGCGATCATTCCTCCAGGCATCAAACTGCTTCAGAACATCTGCCGGTCCGGCGCTCATTCCGGCCTGCCCGGGAACCTCTGGGCAGGCCACACCGCCAGGGAACGATCCGCCGTTGTGGCCGTACCAGCATCCGGCGGGATCGGTCGGAGTGCTCACCTACTTCGACAACCCGTTCCCGACCAGCGATGCCTGGCGGCCGGATGCGGCCAGGAAGACCGCGGACCTCGTAGTGGACGAGATCCTCACCATACAGGAGCGCTTCGACGACAGGCTCACCGGAACGCCGGGCGTGAACGAGGTGCTCTACTTCGTCGCGCGTCAAGACGTGGCCGGGCCGATCACGAAGCGCCGCCTCGTTCGCTGGGACGGCGCGCAGCAGCGCACCGAGTTCGCTGCAATTCCCGACAATCTTCGGGCGGGTCTATCGGAGCAGGCTAACGGGCCGTATCTTGGCAGTGGCGACCTCAGCGGTGGGCCTGGCGATTGGGCAGCCTACCGCTCAGAGAGCGGCACCTGGATCGTGATCGGTGGGGCCGGATGGACGATCGGGGGAGGCGTCGATGACTACTTGGCTCCCATCTTCCTTCCGCGAGCGCTTAGCTGGGGAGGCCGCGGCCATCTTCTGACGGGTGGGACCTACCAATGTGGCGCCCTGAGTGTAGGGGACTACGTCCACTGCCATCCGCAGGTGACGACGGAGTTCGACGCGCGGCGTTCAGCGCGCTCGTGTAGCCCTCTAAACTCATGCGAGCTGAGCCAGGACCCGATACCGGTTGACGCCCTTGTGTCCGGCTTCCGCTGCTACGTAATTGCGTTCCTCTTCGGATCGGTGCCCCATCTCTGCGTCGGCAGATTCACCGACCCGCTGGTTTCGGAAACGGCCAGCGGCGTGAGGCTGTCGGATGCCGGTGGCGCCCCAGCCACCCCAGACGTATGGATCCAGGCCGCCGGGGGCCGCGTCTACGTCGGCGGGAAATTCATCGGCTGGAACCCAGTGACGCAGGCCGTTGACGTGACCCATCATGGCGTCTACGACGTGACTGACCCGAACCAGAGATTCAACGTCTACCGCGTCACCGAGACGCAGCAAACGAACGATGCCGTTGCGGAGCGCTACTCGCGCGGCGCGCTACCTGCCGTCCCGAATGACGACACGGGCGGAGAGGGATTCCAGGCAAGCTGATGGCGCTCATCTACGCGCAGGGCGGAAGGCTAGGAAGCACGGCGGGCGGGGTCGTGCAGCCATCGCAGTTTGCCGCCGAGGGCGTCCAGTACACCGGAAACCTCCCGTGCTTCGTCTGGTTCAGGGGCGATCTCTACGTCGTCGGCTACTACACGCGCCCGGTCGTGAGGCACGCCGGAGCCTCCGGTCGGTGGTATCTGGCGGGGATCCGCCCGCCGCTGCGTCCGCTCTCGGTCGTGGTCGGAACCGGATCCGGCGGCTCGAGCGGGCTCTGCCTGGCGGCGATCACGTTCGTCCACAAGGTTGGGCTGCGCGTGCTCGCGGAGTCGAACTTCAGCAACGTGGTGAACGTGGGCGAGCTCGGCGGCGCCGGGCGCGTCTGGACGGGCATCGACAACCTAACCGCCGAGAGCCGCACGACGCACGTCCGCGGCTACGTGTCGATGAACGGCAACGACTTCAGGATGGCCTGGGAGGCGCCCTTCGGGCTCACAGCGATCACGGAGAACGTGCGGACGGCGCAGCTCACCTTCGTTGGCCCGCAGACCTACAACCGCGTCGTGCCGCCAGCTACGCGGTTCGGACACATCGCCTTCGGACGCATGTGGTACGCGAACAGCGCGAAGTTCCCGTACCGCCTCTGGTACTCGCCGGCCGGCGAGCCTCAGTACACGAGCCTCGCCGGCTTCCGCGACACCACCGACCGCGAGTCCATCACAGCGATCTGGAAGGGCAGGAACGAGCTCCTCGTGTGGGGCATCCGCTCGGCCTACATGGTGCGGCAGTTCGGAAACGGCCAGGACGACTTCGTGCTCGAGAAGCTCGACAGCGACGTCGGCTGCCTCACGCACTTCGGCATCAACGAGATCCACAACCGGATCTGGTTCCCCTCAGAGGACGGCATCTGGATCTACGACGGCGGCTTCAAGTACCTCATGAAAGAGCTCACGCCGCTGTGGAAGTCCGACTACGAGCAGGACAAGGACCCCTTCCTCAACGGCTTCGCGATGCACGACAGGATCAACAAGTGCTACATCTTCGTGACGCAGCGCCAGGATCGCCCAGAGTTCGAGGACACGGGGATGCTCGCCGGCTCCGTCGAGTACGTCGGCTACTACGGGAGCTTCGATCCGTCGCTCGCCGGCGATCAGCAGCACCCCGACTGGACGATCGACCTCAAGGACCGCTTCGACTCCTGCGGCTTCTACAACGGCGCCGGCGAGCTCGTGATCGGATCCTGCGACGGGAAGCTCCGCAAGCAGGACTTCGATGAGGGCGAGGACGATGGCGATCTGCTCCGCAAGGGCGCGATCATCCGCACCGGACACCAGCTCTTCTTCGAGCCGGGCGACGAGCTCGAGTACGGCAAGCGCCTGGTGCAGCTCTGGGCCTACGTCGAGTCTGAGTTCAACGCCTGGACGATCTACTGCCGCGGCGGTGACGAGCAGACGTGGAAGGCGATGCTGCCGGACGCGAATTTCTGGTACTGGAGCCTGACGGTTCCAGCGAGCGAGCTCGAGGAGACGCGAGTGGTGCGGGGCCGCGATCTGAGTCAGCGCACCTACAACATCCTCTACGTGCCGGAGACGGTCCACACCTTCACGCCAGAGAAGGTCACCGGCCGCGGCTTCACCTTCGAGCTGCGAGCGACGGCGCCGATCCGCATGGAGTACAGGGGCGTGGGCGGCGTGTGGGAGCCGGGTCCGAAACAGCGCTCGATGGACGAGGTGACGAACTTCGACGTGCAGGTGAAGGTCGGGATCGGCGTCGCCACTCCGACCCCGGCCGATCCGCGCAACGATCTCGTGGTGCCCGTGATAGTGGGCGTCGTCACCATCAACTTCCAGGTCAACGTCGCTGCCTACACATTCGGATCGCCCGGACTCCCGATCGCCGTCTCGATCGCGGCGACTGGCGTCGGAGCCTGGAGCCAGATCGGGAACATCACCGTGCTCGGCACTCCGGCGCTGTTCTCTCAAGCGATCGCGATCGGAAACGTCTGGACCGTCTCCGTGAGCACCCTCGACGCGAACAACGTGCCGGGGAACCCGGTTTACTCCTTCCGAATCACTCGACCGGTTTAGGGCTTGCAAATGTGTCGTAGAATGTGCAGGAGGTAGCCCCACATGCCGAGGCCGGGTTATGGCGTCCTCCCATCGGGTCAGGTGCTCAATCCAGGCTCCGGTGCGATCGGAGGCTGTCCAGCGGGCCAGGTCTACCAGAACAACCACTGCGTCAAGGCGGCACCACCCGCCACATCCGCCGGACCGGCCGGTGGTGGAGCGCTCAACTTCGCGATGCCCTCGATGCCGGGCGCCCCGGCCGCTCCGGCCTGGCAGCCCAGCAACCTCGAGCGCCCGGGCCTCACGCCGATCGACCCGCAGGCGGCCTACGATCCCGAGATCGCGAACCAGCTCGCGCGCCAGCGTTCTTACACGGGCGACCTGCAGGCCGGCACCGGCTTCGCGATGGACGTGCTCACCGGGCAGCAACGCGACGTGAACGAAGCGCAGATGCGCGAGGCCGAGCAGGCCGCTGCCCAGGCCGGCATCCCATTCGACAAGGCGCGCTTCCTGCAAGAGCAGCAGCGCGGGCTACATGGCGCAATGGCGACCGAGAAGCTCGCGCGCGAGCAGATGGTGGGGCAAGCGATCGGCGCCGAGTCCGGTGTCGCGCAGGCCCAGGCCGGCGAGCGCACCGAACGCCTCGGGCTCGACCTGAGGCGCGACGTATCGGAGAACGAGCTCGCACTCGATCGCTACGGGCGCGACATCCAGAAGTACGGCATCGACGCCCAGGCAGCCACGGCAGCGAACAACTCGCTCATGGACTTCTACTCGAGACTCACGTCGGGCATCTTCTCGAGCATCGGGCAGATCGGCGGCGGGATGGGCGGGAGCAACTTCTCGACCAGCAACGTCTACGGTAGTTACTGAGGGGGATCGCGATGAGCACTCCGGCATTCAACTTCTCACAGCTCAACCCCTACATCACCGGCATGATGGACCGCTCGATGCGGGCGATGGACTACCGGCTCGCGCAGCTCCCACAGCAGGACGCCCTCAACCGGCGGGCCTACGCCGAGTGGCTCAACAACCAGGCGAGCAAGCGCTCGATCGCCGAGGGCGAGTACGGGATGCGCCGAAGGGGTGCCGACGCAGACGCCGCTCTCGGACTACGCGAAGAAAAGCGCAGGGTGGCCGCCGCCGAAGAGGCCGGTCCAGGTGGTAGGATGCGTCAGTACCAGAGGCTCCGCAACCTTTCTTCGATCGGCCAGCGCTCGGCATGGTCGCAGCCGATGGCCGATCAGGCTGCGCGCGCAATGGTGTGGGGCGGAGCACGACCACTAACCTATGGCTCAAGCCCAGGCGTTGGCGAGCGCGGATGATCTCCAACTGGACGAAATTCCATTGGCCCTACGAGAAGATGGAGAACTTCACGCGCCACGAGCCGTTTCCGAGCGACGAGACGAAGGCGACCTACATCGACGGGATGAAGAAGCGAAACAAGCGCGATCGTACACTTGGGGCACAAGCCCTGGAGGCGCTGCAGAGGCGGCGTAGAGCCCATGCCTCATGATTCTAGCCTGCCGCGGTCGATGCCAGGACAGGGGAACTGCCCCCCCGGCTTCCGTCCGATCCCGCCCTATCCTGGGATGCCGGCTGGCGCGAGCCCGTGCGCTCCGATTGGGCCCGCCGTTCCCGCTGGCGGCTGGACCGAGGTCAGCCCCGGCTTCGGCGAAGGATACCCGCCAACCGGGGCCGCCGGTGTTCGTGCGCTGAACGACCTGCTTCCGTCGATGGTGGGCCTCGGGCGCGGTGATCTCTCGAGCTACCTGGGCAGCTACCAGGACTGGCTCCGCGGAATGGCGAGGTGAGGCATGGCTGAGTCGAAGTTCGTCTCGGACCGTCGCCGCCGCCAGGAGGACTATCGCAAGTCGCGCTCCGACATCAAGCCGACCCGGACACGCTCCGTGCTTGCCGAAGACGAGCGACTCTCGGGCACGATGGATCTGCCGGAGGAGCCCAAGGCCCCCCCGCGCGGCGCGCTCCTCGGCATGATGGGCCCTGTGCAGGGCGGCCTGGACGTGATGGGCCGCGCAGGAGAGTTCCTCGGCCGCGAACTCGATCCGAGCTTCGGTGGCCGTCCGGCCCCACCCCAGCCGGTCGGGCCGAATCCGACGAAGGAGGCAGATCGCGCTGCCGTGCGCTCGGCAGCCACGGCGTCTGCCCTCGCAGAGCACGCCAGGGAGGATCCGGCCGGCCAGGCGTCGAACCAGAAGCCGGCGCCTCCTCCTGGTGGGCCGTCGCACGCAGCGGGGGGCGTGGGCACCGGCCCGGGCGCAGTCGCGGAGACGCCGCGGGCAGCGGCACGCACGCCCGGCCCCGGGCAGACGCAGATCAAGATGCCGGACGGGCGTTTCGTCTTCGTGACGCCCGATCGGGGTAAGGACTACGTGGCCGGAGGCGGCGAGTACGCGAGTTATCAGGACGCGACGGCCGGGCTCGGGAAGCCAGAGGCCGAACGCTTCATGCGGGGCCGCACCAGCCGGATGACGGAGACGCCGCAGGACCGCTTCAGCAGCTCCCCGTACTCGACGCAGGTGCGGGCCCTCGCCTCGGAGGCGCCGACCACCCCACTCGATGCGCCGGGGAGCGTTGCCGGGCTGTCCCCGATGGGATCCGGCGGGGCCATCGAGGGATACGGACAGCTCTCCGGGCTAGAGCAGGCGCTCGCTCGCCGCACATGGCTCGAGGGCCGGGCCGACACCGAGCAGGCCAGGGAGACGGACCGCGCCGAGCTCGAGCGCCGCACGAGGCTCGCGGAGATGGACCCGCTCGAGATGGCCCGCATCCAGGCGCAGGGCCGCATGGGTGGCGATCTGGCGAAGGTCGAGCTCGACCTTCGCGCGCGCCAGGCCGCGGTCGGGGAACACGAGCGGATGTCGAGGCAGATCGAACTCGCTCAGACGGCGCTCGCGGAAGCCTCGCCGGAGGACGCCGCGAACCTCAAGCAGTACATCGACTATCTGATCCAGACGCGCAGGGAGATCGCGAACCTGCTGCTCGGGGAACGACTGACCGACCCCCGTGGCGTGGGTGATGCACTCGGGCAGGCGATCGCCGGGCTTGGCCTTGGCGGCGGTGGCGCAGCTCCGACCACGGGGGCGCGGTAGGCAGGGGGATCTTTGGCGAGCAACCCGCCCCGCCCACCGACGCTGGACGAGCTCCTCGCAGACATCAGGGGAGGATTCGGCCCGCGTCCCGACCGCGAGTATCCGACCGAGCTCCCGGAGCGCTTCCGCAAGCCTCGCCCGCCGAAGCCGCCTGCCCCGCCCACCGTCGAAGAGCGCGGGATGCTGGACGAGGCGCTCGCGCGCGTGCGCGGTACCTTCAGCGCCGAGGGCCCGGACGTGTTCGGGACCTACTACAAGCCCCCGCCCCCGCCGCCGGAGGTTGTCGAGCCGGGCAGGATCCAGAAGGACATCGAGGACCAGATCCGAGTCGGCGCGGAGCAGGTTTCCAGGACGGGCGGCAACGTCGAGGAATACGTCTCCAGGATGCACGCGCTCAAGTACGGCAAGCGCATCGCCGGACTCCTGAAGGCGGGCCGCGACCACGCGACGAAGCTTGCTCGCGAGGGCACGTCCCCGGACGAGGCAGAGACGGCCGGGATCGAACTCGCGCAGCGCCACATCACCAACCTCGAGAACTCGATCGCGGCCGGCGAGCAGGCGGCCGAGGCGGAGGAGGCCGGGCCAGCGTACCAGGGGCTCATTGAGGGCTTCACGACGCGCAAGGGGCTCGCGCGCCACGCGCTCACGACCGGTCTTCCGATGGTCGCTGCCGGCATCGCGATGGGGCCGCTCGGGTGGGGGACGCTCGCGGGCATGGCCGTCGCGGCGGCCACCACCACGGCTGGCGTTGCGGCAGCGCAGAAGTTCGTGGACGACCAAGAGAACGTCGACTGGAAGACAGCCACGACCGAGGGCATCACGAACATCATCCCGGTCTCAGTGCTCGGGGCGACGGTGCGTGGCGCCATCTCGAGGATCCCGAACCCACTCGCCAGGCGTGCGGTTGGCGCGCTGGCCGTCTCGGCGGCAGAGGCGATCGAGGAGCCGACGCAGGCCGTGGCGTCCGCGCTCGTGCGGGGCCAGCCGATTCCGTCCGCGTACTCGCTCGCCGCCGAGGCCGCCGCGGGCGGCATCCTGGGCGGCGCCATCGGAGGTGGCGCGGCCGCGATCGAGCAGGTGCGCCAGCAGACCTCCGACGACACCGCGGGCGCCACCGAAATCGAGGCGGCGCCGCCGACACGCAGCGTGGGGAGGATGGCCCAGGAGGCGGCCGACGACCAGCTCGCCGCGATCGAGCAGGCGCTCGGAGGAGCGCGCTTCGCCGGCGACCTCAACGCGATGACCTCGCTCGAGGAGGCGCGCCAGGAGATCCTCGACGCACGCGCGAAGGGCTCAGAGGCCGCCGTCTCGCCGGATCCGCCGCCGCCAGGGCAGGCCGGTCCCGTCACCGCCCCGCCGGCCCCGCCGCCGGCAGCGCCTCCGGCTCCAGCCGGAGCAGTAGCGCCTACGCTCGCACCGGCGGCGGGGCCGCCACCTGGTCCGGTTGGCGGAACGAGCATCCGCCCCCAGGTGCCCACCGAGACGGCTGCCGGGGCCGCCGGGGAAACCACCGTTGCCGAGGAGGCGCGCGCGCGCCAGGCTGGCATCGCCCCGCAGGTCCGCAGTCTCACTGAGCGTGGTCGAGCCGAGGGCCAGGGCGAGCCGGCGCCCCCGACACCTCCAGTTGTCAGGGGGCCGACCGGAGGGACCGCCAGGGGGGTGGAGACGACCCCCACGATCGCCCCGGCCGTGCCTACCGCGGCGCCTGCCGGGCGTCCTGGCCCACCGGCGGCTCCGGGGCTGGCCGCGGCCCCTCCGTCGCCTCCTATGGCGCCTGGGCCGCCCCCAGCGCCGCCGATCCCGCCAAGGAGGCTCAAGATCGGCCGTGGAGCGAACGGGCAGGTTGACGTCGTTTTCCCAGACAAGAGCCACGCCGATCTCTTCTCGCTCCCCGGGCGCGTCAGGCGCGCCGCACAGGGTGTCGTTGGGGCCGTTCCTCCAGACGCCCAGGGGGTTTCGTCCAGCCTCGGGATTCCGCCGGATCTGTTGGGCCAGGCCGCCACCCGCTACCGTGACGCCGTGATGGAAGCGATCCGTAGCCTTCCGGCCGGCGAGGTGTTCGTCGCGCCGTCGCTACAAGACGTATTCGGCAGACCGGCGCCTACCGGACCGCCAGTCGCTCCCGCGCCCGCCGTGCCGTCCGCTGGCCCGAGCAGAATCATCCTCGAGCCGCGCGGAGACACCTGGGTCGCCCACCACGAGGGCCCGATTGCGGACGAAGTGATGGGCCTATTCGGTCAGGTGGACGTGCCGACGCCGTTCTTCACCAGCGCCCCGCCCGAGCAGGTCGTAGCTGAGATCCAGCGGCTCAACCCCGACGTCGAGGTATCCGTGCGTGGCACCGTTCCGTCAGCTCCAGCGCCAACGCCGCCCAGGGCGGCACCCACCGCGGCGCCACCCGCGCCGCCTGGTCCGAGCATGGAGTTGCCGCCGGAGGTGGTCGCCTTCGCACGCGAGGAACAGGGCGCTGGACGTCCGATCACAACCGGACAGCTTCAGAGACGGTTTCGTGTTGGCTTCGGCCAGGCGCAGCGCTGGGGAGACGCACTCGTGCCACTCCTCCATCCGCTGCCGCCAAGAGAACCGGCCCCGCCGCCTGCCCCGCCAATCGCGCACATTTTTGGCACGGTCGTACCCGAGCCGTCGCTGCTCGCCCGCCTCTCAGAGACGTTCAGGAAGCCGATCGAGGCCGCCCTCGGGCGCGCCCCTGAAGCGATCCGACCGGGGGCGCTCGCCGGAGTGGAGGCGCAGATCGAGCGGCTCGACATCGTAGGCCGCGCCCAGGACGAGTGGGAATACTTCGGCCGCGAGTTCGACTCCATCGGCCAGCGGATCAAGAACCGGGCCGCGAAGCGTCGGGCCGCCAAGGACGCACTCGAGAGCGCGAAGGGGATCTACGAGTCCGGCTGGGAGTCGATGGTCGGGACACTGCGGGACGTCCCGGAAGGCCAGGCCATCGCGCGCCGCCTTCGCCAGTTGGTCGAGGGGAAGGGCGTGCGTCTGCCCGGCGAGGTCGAGCGCCCGCCGATCACGACGCGGGCCTACACCGGCGTGAAGGGCTTCGTGGACCACCACCCCAACGCGCCGACGCTCGAGGAGGCGATCGCCAAGGTCAAGGAGTACGCCACCGCCCATCCGCGCGCAGTTGAAGACGTGCTGTCGAGCCTCCAGCGTGTCGCTGGCGAGGTCGGGAGCATGGGCGCCGCCGCGCTGCGACAGGTCGTGGACATCCCAGGTTTCGGACCTGCGAAGGTCCAGACCGCGCTCGCGAAGGCGTCCGGGGCGGACTTCGACAAGATCGTGGCCTACCGTCGCGAGGCCGAGGCCGAGGAACGCGCGATGGAGGAGTTCTTCTCGGAGTTCGATGACACCGAGTTCGCCCACCCCGATCTCCGCTCGATCGCGGACGCGCTGGAGGAGGACGAGGCGAGTGGGCTCGCGGACCCGGACGAGCCGCCGCTGCTGAAGACGTTCATGTGGGGCGTCGTGGACCCCGGCACCGGGGAGCAGGTAGGGCAGGACGCGGCCGTCGAGGCCATCCGCCAGGGCCACGGACGCCTGTTCTCCCGGATTCGGACTGCCTATCAGGATGCGATGGCGGCCGTCGAGGATAACGTCCCCTTCGACATCCCGGAGGGCGGCGCCGCCGACGACGAAATCTTGGAGGCGAAACGCGACTTCGCGTTCGTTTCCTCGACGCAGGACCCGTTCAACGGACGGTACGGGCCACCGCCGAAGAAGCTCACGCCCGAGCAGATCGAGGCGCGCAAGAAGTGGATCGCGAAGAGACTTGGAGGGGAAAGTGTCCAGCTACCCGCACAGCGTCCTGCCGGACCCGCCGTCGAACCTGAAGGTGAAGCCGCCCCCGCGGTACTCGGACCTGCTCCCGGAGGAGAGGGCCCTGTTGTCGGAGCGAGAGCTGCTCGAGGCGGCGGCCGAGGAGGACGAAGACCTGGCGTTCCTGTTGGAGTACCGGGAGCTGCTGGAGCGCCTGGAGCGCCAGCGGCAGCACTTGCTCGCGTCGGACCGCCCGCCGCTCCTCGGGCGGGGATCTTCTACATCGTCAACCCGCGCGAAGCGGAGACGCTGAAGCGACCGCCCAGGTACGACCTGATCCCGGTGCGCCTCAATCAGCACCTCTCCGACGACCAGAGGCTCGGGGTGGCGAAGGCGATCGAGGCCCTACAGGCCGGCTCAGGATTCCTCTTCCAAGACGGAACCGGAGTCGGCAAGACGCGCGAGCTCTTGGCGCTCGCCGAGAAGTTCCGGCTCGCCGGCAACAAGGTCTTGATCGTCTCGAAGGCGTCCGCCATCGAGGCGACGAAGCTGCCGACCGGGAAGTGGGTCCCGAGCGGCTCCTACGCCGACGACTCCGAGGCAATGGACATCCCGATCACCTTCACGCGGGACCGGGCCGTTCCGCTGAAGGCCGGAGTCATCACGCTCGGGACCTACAACCGGCTGCGCGACTACGCGGTCGACAAGGACACCGTGCTCCTCTTCGATGAGGCGCACATGCTCAAGAACATCGGGGACTCCGAGGTGGCGGCGTCTGGGATCGACCTGATGCGGAAGGCGAAGGTCACAGGCTTCGCCACTGCGACCCCGGGCGACAAGGCGTACCACCTGGGCTACCTGGCGCAGATCGGCTTGCTCGAGGGGAAATCCTACGAGCAGGCAATGCGCGACCTGGGGCTTCAGGCGAAGCCGCGGACGCGCATCTCGAAGAAGGTCTACGACAGCGTGCTCAAGGCCGAGCTCGCGAAGCGGACGGCCCCAGAGGAGGCGAAGCGGGTGGCGATCGAGGCCGCCACCGAGGAGTTCATGGTCTGGAAGGCCACGTCTCCGACGAAGCACCGCCGAGCGGTAGAGGGCCTGTTCAACCGCCTGACGGAGAGCGGGACGGTCATCAAGCGCGAGGTAGACCTCTCGCCGGTCGAGGTGCAGACGGTCTTGGTGCCGCTGGACGAGGAAGGCCACCAGGCGATGCAGACGATCGAGGAGGGCAAGTTCGATCGGAAGAACGCGCTGATGCACATGCGCCGGCAGCAGGAGCCGTACAAGCTCGCCAGAGTGCAGCAGCTCATCCAGCAGGAGCTCGGGCTTGGGCGCCAGGTCGTCGTCTTCGCCACGCGCATCCACCGGTCCGAGGTCGTGGAGCGGGCGCGCGACCCCCGAACGGGCGAGCTCATCGAGCGGACGCTGCTCACGTCCGAGGGCACGCTGAAGTCCCTCGGGGACTGGCTCGACGCGGAGGGGATCAGCTACTCCGAGATCCACGGCGAGGCCAAGGAATCGAGCAAGGACGCCCAGGCGCGCTTCCAGTCCGGCAACGCGAAGGTCGTGATCGCGACCTACGAGAAGGGCGGGACGGGGATCAACCTCGACGACCGCTCCGGCGCCGCGCCCAGGACGATGATCCTGATGACGGCCCCCTTCGACTCCGTGTCGATCGTCCAGGCGATCGGCCGAGTTCACCGCTTCACCACGCGCACGCCGTCGAAGATCCTCATGCTCTATTCCGACCACGGCATCGACAAGTGGAACGCCGCGGTCATGGGCGGCAAGCTGAAGCAGCTCCACGCACAGGTGAGCGGCGACATCAACGCGCTCGACCTCGGGAACACGTCCGCCGACGAGGACGCGCTGTCGGCCGGCGCCGCGCACTACATGGACGTTGGTGCCGTGCTCCAGCACCAGGCCCCAGCCGGCGTGGAGGTTCCGATCTACAGTCCGCGCCACTACGGGAAGATCGTCCGCCAGCTCAAGCAGATGGGCGTGAAGATTACGCTCACGGGTGGCGACTTCGAGATCGCCGCGCACGAGGGCTTCACGGTTACGGGCTCGATCACGAAGACGCCGGATGCCCGCGCCTACGCGACCTTCAGGTGGGATCACGACGAGGAGGCCGGCGACCTGCGGCTCGCGGAGGCGCTCAAGCCGCGGCCCGTGGCGCGCGAGCCGACGGCCACCGTTCATCGCGAACTCGATCAGCTCCAGCGGACCCCGCTTGCGCGCAAGCCGATCGTGTCGCAGAAGCAGTACGACTTCCTGCACCGCACGCTCACGCGCCTCGGTGCCTCCTGGGGCGTCACGGAGCTCCCCGGCGCCTGGCAGATCCAGACGGCGGAGGGGGACTTCTTCACGGGTGAGCTCACGCCGCATCGCGAGGGCGCGCGCCTTGTGTTCGGCAAGGTCGTGGACCGCCCGGACATGGGTGCCTTCTACTGGCAGCGTCTCGCCGGAGAGGTGAGGCTCGAGGCTCCGTTGCGCGCCGAGCTTGGGCCGCCGGCGCGCGCCGAGGCTCGCCTTGCCGCGGTCGAGAAGGCGCTCGACCGGGCCTACAGGCGGGGCCGCACGCAGACCGCCGAGAATCTCGAGGCCGAGGCCGACGAGCTTCGGACGTACCTGGAAGGCGCAGAGGCCGCGGTCGACGAGTTGGAAGCTGAGGCTGAGCCGGGTATTACGGCGGCGCTCGACCGGTTCTCGCAGCGCGACGTCGAATCGGATGACCAGGCGTTCGAGGGGGTGGGGCAGATCACCGGAGTCGTGGGTCGCTCCACGGCGCGCGTGAGGATCCCGACCTACGCCCGGCCCGAGCTCCCCTGGGGCGCCCCCGTTCGACTTGGCCAGGGCACGCTGCTCACGCCTGGAGCCGAGCTCGGGGAGGGAGTCGTCGTGGCCGCCACGCAGATCCGGGAGGGCTTCGAGCGCATCGGGAGGATCGACTGGAACGGGATCGTCGTGAGGACGCTCGCGGATGCCGGGGCGGTGTTCCACACGGCCAGGAATCCCTCACTCGAGCACGCGGTCATGTTCTTCGTGGACATCTACGGCGTCATCGTCGGCTCGATGCAAGCCACGAGCAACTCTCCGAACTTCGTGTCCTGGGGTCGCGACTTCTTCGGCGAGGTGCGCGCGAAGCTTGACGGCTTCAAGGCGCAGGGCATCGAGATCAAGCAGGTGTTCGACCTGCACAACCATCCGTCGAGCGATCCCACGCCATCAGCGACGGACCGCAAGCACTTCCGAAATCTCGCGCGCGAGCTCGGGACGCTCTACGGCGGATCGGCCGTGATCGACCACGAGACGATCGCTCTCTGGACGGCGAGCGGGAAGCGCTACAACATCCGAAAGCGCGGTGGCGGCTTCCTCGATCCAGACCCGTTCCTGGCGGAAGGCGTCGACACGGCTGCCTACTACGCCGGTGGCCTCGACCGCATCGTGGACGACACGAGCCTCCGGGCCTTCTCGGAATCGCTGCTGGATGAAGGTCTATGGAAGCCTGGCTCGACCAGCGTCTCCGTCGCGTTCCTCGACAACGAGCGCAAGACGCGCCTCGTGACGCTGGTGCCGGAAGCGGTCTTCACCAACCGCGGCAAGTGGACGCAGTTCGCCGCGCGGGGGGGTCGAATCGCGAGCGCCACGAGCGTCGTGGCGGCCACGGACGGAGGCTTCTCGAGAAGCCCTGCCCTGCAAACCGCGGCCGTGAACTACATCCACGAGGGCTCGCTTCAGGAGATGATCGACCTGCAAACGAAGGATGCGACGGCGGGGCTGCTCAGGGGTGGCGGCATTCCGATTCCGAGCTACTTCAACTGGCGCGACAACTACCCAGCCACGAGCGAGCACGTCAGGCTCGAATCGACGCTCCAGGCGATCGAGCCTGCGCGCTCCGCGTACCCCGCATGGGGACAGCGGGCCCCCGCGTGGTGGAGCCGGCGCGTCGACTACGCGCGTGCGCGCACGCTCGCCCGCGGTCGCGGCGCCCAGGCGAACGTGGGAGTCGATCCGCAGGCCTTCTGGGACGCCTTCGTCTTGGGAGTTGACGCCGTGCGCCGCGGGATCCGCAAGTTCGTGGACTGGATCGCCTCGCTCGCGAAGGACATCCCGAACTTCCGATCCTGGGGCAAGCGCGTGTGGGACTACATGGTGAGCATCGGCGCGCCGGTCGTGGTGGAGGAGCGCGGTCGCGTGCGCCCGTTCGACGAGGCTGTGCGCGGCGTCGAGCTCCCCGAGAGCCGGATTCTCCAGCCGATCCGCCAGGTGCCTCGGGCGAGCGTGAACGATCTCGTTGCGGCCACGGAAGCCATGCTCAGCACCGCCGCGGCCGAGCCCGGAGCCGGGAAGCCGCTCGGAATCGGCGTCCCTGGCGACCTCGCGATCAACATCAACAACATCGCCGACGAAAACGACATCCGCGCCACGATGACGAGGATCGTCAGGGCCCTCGAGAAGCGCTTCGATCTGGCGCGGCAGAAGTTCACCACCGCCGAACTCAAGGACCTGGCGCTCGCGCTCGGATACGACGAGGCCGACTACCTCCGAATGCTGCGGGTGAAGGGCGCGCTCACGGCCCCCGAGATCATCGCGGGCCGCATCCTGCGCCAACACGCCGGGGTGGACTTCGGGAACAAGTGGGCCGCGTGGCGAGACGCCGACGCGCGCGCGAACGAGAAGAACCTGTCGCCGGAGGAGCAGCGCAAGCGCGGGCTGGAGGCGCTCGAGGCCGAGCGAGAGAAGCAGGCATCCCTGCAGAAGCTCATTGGGATGATGTTCGGCACGGCAGCCGCCGGTTCCGAGGCGGGACGTGCCCTCTATGCCCACAAGCTGCTGATCTCGACGCTCACGCCCGAGGAGCAGTTCCTCCAGCGGCTCCTGCGCGCTGGCCGCGCCGACGTGAACCAGATGGCCGCCCTCGCGGACGCGCTCGCGAGGGGGGACCACGCCGCGGTCGCCCGGTTGATCCGCAAGATCCACAAGCCGGGCCTCGTGCGGATGCTGGTCGAATACTTCATCAACTCGCTCCTGTCCGGGCCGCCGACGTTCGTCGCCAACGTGACCGGCAACGTCGTCCACGAGCTCATGCGGACTGGCGAGCGAGGCTTTGCCGCCCGGCTCGAGCAGCTTGGGATCCGGCAGGGGGTCGAAAGGCTCCTCACGGGCGAGGCGAAGCCGACCGATCGTGTCGTGGGAGAGGCGATGGCGGCGCTGCGCGCGCAGGTCCGCCACAAGTTTGGAATCCTGGCCGCCCTCGACATGGCTCGTCAGGCGATCGCCAAGGAGGACCTCCGCTTCCTCCAGGCCGTGAAGGGCGAATCCTACGTTCCAGCGATCCCGGGCCTCTTCGGCAGGATCGTGCGGACGCCCGGGCGCGTCATGGAGGCACTGGACATCGGGTCCAAGATCAACGCGATGGCCGCCGAACGCGCGGCGCTCCTCTGGCGGCGGGCCTACGTGGAGACGGGCAAGGCCGGCATCGGCTCGGCCGAGTTCAACGAGCGCCTGGCCGAGCTCCACTCGCTCATGGACGAGTGGGTCGCACTCGAGGAGCAGCGGATCGCGGATCCGACGACGTTCCAGCGCGACCACGGCGCCGCCGGCTACACGTTCCTCTACCGCAACCGCGACCTGGCCGACATCTACCGACAGATGAAGCACGCCGCCGACGTCTCGACCTTCCGCGACGAGACGACCCGGTTCACGAACTTCGTGAAGCAGGTGCGCGGGGCCTACCCGTGGCTGACGTTCGTCGTGCCGTTCGTCCACACCACCGAGCGGATTCTCGTCCAAGGCTTCCGCCGCACGCCGCTCGGGCTGCTGAAGACCGCCTACAACATCCAGCAGGGCAAGCTGGAGGGTGGCGAGGCGAGCGACAGGCTGGCGCAGGGGATCATCGGGACGATGACGACGGCCGCGATCTACATGCTGGCGACGGATGGCCTCCTGACCGGCGGCGGGCCGGAGGAGCCCAAGGAGCGGGAGAACTGGCTGAAGACCGGGAAGCTCCCCTACGCGCTCCGCATCGGGGACCGGTGGGTGTCCTACGCGCGAATCGAGCCGTTCGCCACGATCTTCGGCTTCGCGGCCGACCTGGCGGAAGCCAAGGACGAGAAGACGGCCGGCGACGCCTTCGGGAAGCTCCACTACGCCGTCCTCAACAACATCACGAACAAGACGTACCTCGAAGGCATCGTCTCGGCCGCCGAGGCCGTAGGCAACCCCGATCGCTACATGGCGCGCTTCTGGAAGCGCAGCGCCGGTGCGCTCGTGCCGAACCTCCTCGCCACCGCGGCGCGCGCGATCGACCCGACCATCCGCGAAACCGACGATCTCTCGCAGGTGCTCATGTCGCGGGTGCCCGTGCTATCCGAGAAGCTGCCCGCGCGCCTGACGGGTACGGGCGAGGCGCGCGTGCGCGGAGAGACGGGGATCTCGCGATTCGTGTCTCCCGTGCGTTACTCCGACGAGGCCGGCCCCGAGCGGAACCTCGAACGCCTCTTCCTCGAGACGGGGTACAGCCCTTCGCAGCCGCCGCGAGACATCACGCTGCCCGGCATGATGGGGCGCAAGGTCACGCTCAACCGTGCCGAGCGCGACATCTACGGGGCCTACGCGCGCCGCGCGACGGCCTTCGCGCGCACGCTGGCGCAGCGTGGCGACTGGACGAGGGTTGATATCTATGCCAAACAGGAGATTTTGGAGAGAATCTTCAGGTTTTCTAGGGATTCGGCGCGACGTGACGTCCTCGCCTCCGTACTTGGCAGGCTGCGGCGTGGAGAGACCGAGGTGAAGCCGCGATGATCCCCGATCTCTCGGCACCCGCAAATCTGCGGGACTTCCTTAGTCACGTTCGCGTCGGTCGAGGGTGTTGGCTGTGGGCCGGAGCAAAGGACAAGAACGGCTACGGCAGAATCGGCGGTACCGGGACGTGGCCGACACTTCCGATCCTCCACGGGTGCGACACCCCGGCTTGCGTTAGGCCATCGCATCTTCGCGAGGGAAGCCAGCAGCAGAACATTGCCGAGGTGGCTGTTCGCGGTCGAATGTTCAATTCGCGGAAGACCGCTTGCCCCAATGGCCACCCCTACGACCACCGAAACCGCGCCGGGCGCGTCTGCCGCCGTTGCCGCGCGGCCGGCGTGCGCCGCTGGAGAGATCGCCATCCAGAGGAAGCCCGCTTGCTGGCCGCCGACTATTACGCCAGGAAGCGTGACCGGAGGAAGCATGGCAATTAGGCGCAGGTGGTCGATTCATGTGCCGCAAATCGTTGGACGAATTTCCTACCCACAACACGGGGAGCAGGTGCACGCCTCGATGCGGCGGTTGGTGGGCGAGTTCGATACGATGGCCCAGGAGCTCCAGCGCTTCCTGCAGTACCTGCAAGACTCGACCGACGACACCCAGACAGACGGGGCCCTCGAGTTCCGCGCCGGCGGGGCCGTAATAGGAACCGAGCGAGCCGTCAACTTCATCAACACCTCTGAGATCGAGTGGTTCCTGTCGAGCGATCCGGTGGCGGGCGAGGTCGAAGTCCGGGCCGAGCTCGGGCCCGGCGCGGTCCAGATGAAATCGGTAGAGCTCGTCTTCGGGCCGCCGGCTGTTGTCGAGAAGGTGTTCCTCGTAACCGACGCGGACGTCGTGCCGACTTCGCTGGTCATGATGACCCACTCGGGCGCGGCGGCTACCGGCAAGCAGGCCGACGAGGCCGAGTTCGATGCGATCGACTGCCGTGTCGAGCCGCTGACGGGCCAGTTCCGCGTCTACGCAACCAGCCTGCTCGGGCAGGTGGTAGGCTCATTCAAGTTCCACTACGTCGTGCGAGCGGCGGCATAGGGAGTCCAAGGTGGCACAAATCCAGGATGCAACCGGCAACCCAGTCTTGGCGAATGTCGTCGCCGGGCCTTCCGCCTTCGCGGCCATCAACGACGAGGCGCTCGTCATCCTCTTCGGTCAGGCCGTGGCGACGGTGCAGATCGCGGCGCTCGCCGGCACCATCACGATCAGCTTCGAGGGCTCTGTCGACGGCGTGAACTACCAGCCGGTCACCGGCATCAGGCCGGCCGACGGCACGACGGGGACCTCGACCACGGCGAATGGCGTGTGGACGTTCGGCGCGGGTGGCTACAAGCGTTTCAAGGCACGCGTCTCGGCAGTGGCCGGCGGCACGGCCAGCGTCACGGTAATCGCTGGGCAGGGCAGCGCGGCGGCGCCGTTCGGTGGGTCAGTGACGATCTCGGGTACGCCGACCGTCGACACGGAGCTGCCGGCCGCCGCCGTGCTCGCGGACGCAGCGGCGAACCCGACGGCCCCCGCGGTTGACTCACGGTCGTCGGTCTTCAATGGCACGACATGGGACCGTCTCCGCGGGACCCCGAGCGGAGCGCAGGTCCAGGGCCCGGTCGCGCACGATGCGGTTGTCGCCGGCAATCCTCTTCCGCTTGGAGCGCAGGCCAGGACGACGTTCCTGGCTGCGGTGGCGAGCGGTGATCTCGTCTCGCTGATCGCTGACAAGCTCGGGCGGCTCCTCGTCTCGCTCGGGGTGCCGCGTGAACTTCTCACGCAGAACAACATCACGCTCACGACGACGGTCGAGACGACGCTGCTCGCAGCCGGTGGTGCTGGCGTCTTCCGCGACGTGACCGCGATTATCTGCTCGAACACGAGCGGGACCGGCGTTCGCGTGGACTTCCGCGATGCCACAGCGGGCACGGTGCGTTTCTCGCTCCAACTCGCAGCGAACGGCGGCGGTGGGATCTTCGTGCCAGTGCGCCCCGTGAAGCAGACGACTGCTGCCAACAACTGGACAGCACAACTGAGCGCAGCGGTTACTGACGTGAGGATCTTCTGCCAATGCGAGGACAATGCCTAATGGCCCTCTACGACAGGCTCGTTGGCTATTCGCCCGGTTTCGCGGAGCTTCCGCCAGGGCAGAACAAGATCGGCGTGCACACCTTCGTGGCCGGGCTCGCGGAGGTTGGGCGCGGGCAGGCCACTCGGGCGCAGATGATCGTCGCCTTCGCCATCGTTCCGGCCGAGGAGGCGGAACTCGACTTCATCATCGGGAAGGCGACCCCGCTGCTGCCCGTGCAGCGCTACCAGTTCAGGCAGACACTCCACGACTGCCTGCTGCTGGCAGAGACGCGGATCGCCTACACGACGAGCGCGGCGTTCGAGGCGCGGCTCAACGCATTCTCGGCGGTGTGAAGGATGGCGCTCTCCGCCAAGGTCGTGTCGTTCCTGCTGTCCGATGATGTGGTCGGGACGACGCAGGCCATCACGGGTGTCGGCTTCCAGCCGAAGGCGATCATCTTCTGGTGGGGAGGGAACACGTCCGCTGTCGACTCGGTGGTGAACGACAACTCGCACTTCGGGGCCGGCTTCGCCGAATCCGCGACGGAACGCGGCTGCATAGGGGCTTGGGTCAACAACAACGAAGCGACGATGGAGACGGCGGTGTGCATCCGGGAGGATCAGATTGCAGCGACCGTCGACGGCACGGATCTTACGGTAGGCCGCTGGGATCTTGTCTCGATGGACGCGGACGGTTTCACCGTGATCGTGGATCAGGACGCCTCGGTCGCAAACGGGCCGCGGGTCCACGCGCTCTGCCTCGGCGGGACGGACATCACGAACGTCGATTTCGGCGCCTTCACGAAGGCCGGAGCGACGGGGAATCAGGCCGTGGCCGGAGTCGGCTTCCAACCGGATGTCGTTTTCTTCCTGACGACCGGAGAGGGCGGGCCTTCGCCAGACTCCGACAGCACCGCCCGCTACTCTCTCGGCGTGGCCCGAAGCGCGGCAGAGCAGATGGTGCTGCACGGCTTCTCTGAGGACGGCCTGGGGGAGAGCAACACGGAGCGTTACCACAACCACAGCGAATGCGTGATGGGTCGGATCAATAGCAGCTTCGCGCAGCAGCGTGGATCGCTCGTCTCGCTGGACGCCGATGGGTTCACGATCAACTGGCTGGCCGGTACGGCGACGTTGCCGGTGCTGTACCTCGCCCTCAAGGGCGGCGGTTGGAAGATCGGAAACACCTTCACTTCGACTCTACTGACGACGATCTCGGTGAGCGGCTTCGGCTTCGCTCCGAAGGGCGTGATGGTGCTCTCGCATTGCGCCGTGAGCGCGAGCACTCCAGGGACCATGCAGGCCAACATGATGCTCTCTGTCGGAGCCGGAGACTCGCCGACTTCGCGCAGGTGCCAGTCCGATCAGGAAGACGACGCGCTAGCGACATCGAGCGTCTGGAAAGGCATCTCCTTCGACGAGGTGTACCAGAATCTCACTGGTGGCGGCGGGATGGTCGGAGAAATGGACATCCAGAGCTTCGACGCGGACGGCATCACGTTCGTCATGGATGACGCCGACCCATCGGCGCGGACCTTCGGCTACGTGGCGTGCGGCGACACGCCCGCTGCTGGCGGCCCGCCGGGACCGAACGCCCTGATGCTGCTGGGCGTGGGACAATGAGCAGCCTGCGGAGGAGCTCATGGGCGACGATGATGAAGCCGCGGTGACGATCGCCACGAGGATCGTGCGCTCCGGCCTGATCGAGAAGCTGGCGCCGCTATTGGTCGCTGCGTTCATCGGCAGCTCCGCGAGCGTCGCCACGCGCAAGGTCGAGGATGCCGGCCAGGATGCCATCGTCCAGAGCAACCGGACAGAGATCCTGGCGATCAAGGCCGACCTCGAGATGTTCCGCAGCGGCTTTCTCCAGCGGGTCGACGTCGAGGAGAAGGAGCGCGAGGAGATGATCCGCAAGCTCGAGCACCGACTCACATGGCTCGAGGCTCGGCTCAACATCTCGGCGCCGCCGGCGGCGGCCGAAGTGGCGCCCCGATGACAGCTCCCGTCGGAGAGGCCGCGATCCGCGAGCTCTACGGCGACCCGCGGGCGTTCATCCGCGACGACGGCACGCTGTCCCCGATCTGGGAGGCGCGGATGGTCGTCGTGGCCTTCCCATCGCCGCTGCCGCTCGGGTGGGAGCTGTCGAAGCTCGCCCGCGGCGCGCGCGTGAACCAGGCGATCGCCGAGGAAGTTGATCTGGCGTGTAGACTCATAGCCAAGGAGGGCCTGTGGCAGAAGCTACGGACGTTCGACGGGGCCTATGCCTTCCGCGCTCAGCGTGGGTCCTCGACGAAGACCTCTTTGCATTCCTTTGGGGCCGCCCTGGACTTCAACGCGAGTACGAACAAGCTCGGGACGGCAGGGGACATCGACGCCGGGATCGTCCAGCTCTTCGAGGCGTGTGGCTTCACGTGGGGAGGACGCTGGAAGCGTAGAGATCCCATGCATTTCCAATGGGGGAGCGGCTACTGAAGTGCTTCTGAGCTTGCCGCCGCGCATCTCACAGAAGATCGAGCCTGAGCCGAATAGCGGCTGCTGGCTGTGGCTAGCCCATGTCGATCGGCATGGCTACGGACAGGTCGGCCGGAACGGAAAGGTCTGCTTGGCTCACCGCCTCGTCTACGCCCTGCTCATCGGAGAGATTCCCGCTGGGCTTCAGGTGGACCATGTGTGTCGCGTGCGTTGCTGCGTGAATCCGCAACACCTGCGAATCGTGACGTCGAGAGAGAACACGCTCGCGCCAGGGTCCGTAGCGATCGCCGCGATCAATCTCGCAAAGTCGTATTGCCCGGCTGGGCACCCCTATGACGGCGCCAACGTGCTCTGGCGCAGTCGCGGTCGTCAATGCCGTATCTGTCAGCGCTTGGCGTGGCGGTCGTATAAGAGGCGGATCCGGGCCACCACTCTTGCGCCTTGAAGGAGCCTCGCGATGAAATCGAGATTCGGACGGACCCTGCTGACGCTGCTGTTGGTGGCCTTCTTCGCCACCCCACTTCTGGCCCAGCAGGGCTTGACCTGCGGACAGACCGGCTTCGAGCACAACATCGGCTCCACACTAAAGAGCTTTCGCTGCGCCCCCGTGCCCACGACCGCCGGGACGGGCACGCTGACGTTCAACGCCACGTCTACCGTGGTGGGGACCGCGGGTGCCTTCAGCGGTTTCGCCGCCCCCACGGCGGTCCCGGGCGCTGATGGCGTCTTCTTCAGGCCGGTCGGGCTCTACGTCGTATTCGGCGGTGAGTTCTTCTTCCTGAACGTGACGGCAAAGGCGTCCAACACCTCGATCACGGCGCTCCTTGGGACCGGGGCGGTACCGTTCAGCGGCACAACGACGCGGTGGGGCTACTGGCAGACCGACTGCTACAGGACGGCCGCTGCTGAGACTTCCGGGATCGCGGACTCGGTTACGAATCTCGACGCAAGGCTATGGGCGAGCCCGCCATCTATCAGGGCTGCGATCCCATCCGCGATCACGCCAGGTGGGAACTCTGCCACCATGTTCGTCTATTTTGGCACCGCGAGCTCCGCCGTCAGCTCGACGTTCTACGCGCGTCCGCAAGGAATGGCGACGACCATCTTCGCGGGCCCGAGCGGCAACGCCACCATCACATCCGGGTCGCCAATCTCGTCGGCCGCTAGGAGCCTCTCGGTCTTTTCAGCGAACACAAGCTCCGCGATCTTTCTGCCAGGACGCGAGTTCCAGTTCTCGACGCAATCAGCAAGCGCGAGCACGACGGCTACGTTCTGCATCTACTCGTCCAAGTAGAAACCTGCTTGACTGTGACGCGGATCACAGTGAGGATCGGCCGGTGAGCGCCTGGGACAAGATGCCTCCGCTTGAGCGAAAGCTCGAAATGAAGCGCCGCGCTCTGGTCCGCCGCAGGAACAACCGGATTCGTAAACGAGAGCGCCTGGAGGCGGCTGCGGTCGACGAATTGGCCGAGTCTGAGGGCTCGGCCCTGGCGTTTCCGCGGGGACTGCGGGTGCAGACGGATGGCTCATAACCATCACGGAGAGGCTTCGAGTGCCTCCCCCGCTACCACCATCGACCTGCACGCGGCCGGAGCCTCGTACTGGGGCCTTGCGGCTCGGCGCGAGCTGGTGCGCGCCGCGCATGTTCCTCAAGCAAACCCGAACAAGGCGATCGCGCTCGCCGCGATCGCCGCGCACCACGGGCTGAAGGCGCTCGGGATCGACTTCGATCGTCCAGGGTATTCAGAGAGAGAGAGCGAAGATGGAAGCGCCGGAACCGGGGATTTATCCTAGCGTCGACTTCACCGACTACACGCGCTGGGCCGCGTGTAATCACTCGATCCTCAAGAACTTCAGCTTGACGGCGGCGCACGCGCGCTACCGGATGCTGAACCAAGAGGAATCGAGCAAGTTTCAAGACCTTGGACACGCGCTTCACCAGGCCCTCCTTGAGCCGCAGCTCTTCGAGGCCAACGTGCTGGTGGCGCCCGACGTCGACCGCCGCACGAAGATCGGAAAGGCCGAGTGGGCCGCATTCGAGGAGCGGGCCCAGGGGCGCACGATCGTCACCGAGTCGGAGATGCTGTGCCTGAAGGGTATCCGCGAGAACGCCGCCGCGCACGAGACGATCAACCTGATCCTGAACGGACCAGGGGTGTCGGAGCTCTCCATCGTCTGGATCGACCCGGAGACGAAGCTCAAGTGCAAGGCGCGCCTTGACCGCTTGGCCGAGCTCAACGGCTACCCGTTCATCGTCGACTTGAAGACGACCCACAGGCCGGCCTCGACCAACTCATGGCAGACCGCGATCATGCAGTATTCGCTCCACGAGCAGGCCGCGCACTACCAGAACGGGCTCGAGGTCTTGCGTCCGCTTCAGGAGGGCTTCAAGCGGAAATTCGCCTGGATCGTCGCGGAGACGGAGCCGCCCTTCGCGGTGCGGATCTTCGAGGCCGACGACTACTCGCTCGACATCGGGCGGGACCAGGTGGCGAAGCACCTCGCGCAGTTCCGCGAGTGCCTGGACGCCGGGGTCTGGCCCTCGTGGCCGATGGGGATGGACCTGGCCGGGCTTCCGGCCTGGGCCCTCAAGAGGTTCGATCTGGAGTGAGGAGAGAAGGATGGCCGCTGAGTGGATCTGCGACGGCTGCGGAAAGCGTGAGCCAGGAATCGCAACTGAATCCGGTTGGATGAGGCCGCGCGACTGGTACGAGCGCAACTTCAGCGTGAAAGAGGACGGCACCGAGGCGGCTGGCGTATTCGCTCCACGAGGACCGCAGCGCGGGACGTTCAAGACGATCCTCACTGCCTGCTCGCGGCGCTGCATCGAGACGGTCGCCACCAAGTCGGGCGGGCATTCGCTGGTGATGCCGCTATGACTCAGACCCCAGAGGATCTCCAGAAGGCGCGGGAATGGCTATTACGGCTGATGGGCGACTGGACGGGTCGCCTTGGAGGCCCCGGACCCGTGATGGTGACAGCAGAGGAGGCTGCCGCCCTCATCGCCGAGGTTCGGCGGGAGAACAACTGGAAACCGGAGGCGGAAACCGTCGAGGCCGAGATCGCAGAATTCGGTCATCCTCTACCTGGCGAGGGCGACCACCACGAAATACGCGACTGGCTGATCGACGTATGGCGGGCTGCGGTCAAGGAGGAGCGCGAAGCCTGCATGCGGATCGTGGAGGGTATGGCTCGCGAGTGCCGTGCTCAGCAGAGACAGCCTGGGATCAGGGAACCGGGAAGTCCCGTCGTGGTGGCTGCCGCAACACTGGAAGACGCCGCGCGCCGCCTCCGGGAGCGATCCTGACCGACATAAACCCGGCGCTGCCAGGCGTTATTTTGAAGGAGAGAGCGATGGCTGACGAGCTCCGCTGGCTCGGCGAATCCGAGGAGGACAAGGCGATCGAACGCCAGAAGCGCCGCGACTGGCGGAGCTGCGTCTTCTGGCTCGAGTCCCTCGGGAATGCCGAGGACGAGCACACCGCCGGGTGGATGCGCGCCGTGGCCGCCGGCTCGCCCATGAACATCACGATCTTCCGCCGCATCGAGGCGGCGATGAAGCGTTGGGGAGAGTTTCGCAGAGGAGAGAGCAATGACTGACGAGAGCGACAAGCCGCAGACGAGGCCGCAGAAGGCTTCGGCCGAGCGGCGTGCGATGGTGCCGGTTGGCGAGCGCGGGATCGCGCTGCAGAACCTCGACGACCTGATGAAGTTCGCGGGGATGGCCGTCGAGGAGCTAGGCCAGAAGGGCATGACGAAGGGCCAGGCCGCGATCGCCATCCAGGCCGGGCTCGAGAGGGGCTTGGGGGTCCTGGGCGGGCTTCAGGCCGCTGTGGTCATCAACAACGTCCTGAGCTGGCGCGGGTGGGCGGCGGTCGGTTTCATCCAGCGCAGCACGGTCATCGTGCCGGGCAGCTTCAAGTCCTGGGTGGAGGGTACGGGCGACGACCGGGCCGGGTACTGCGTGGCGCAGCGCAAGGGCTACGCGGAGCCGTTCCTCCGCAAGTTCTCGGTCAAGGACGCGAAGGTGGCTAAGCTCTGGACGAAGGGCGGGCCCTGGGAGTCACGGTCGGACAACATGCTCGAGTGGCGGGCGATCGGTGACATGAGCCGGTTCCACTTCGGGGACGTGATGGGGAACCTGCCGATCGCGGAGGACGTCGAGGCCGGCGGCTACGAGCCGCCGGCGACGGCCCGCGAGCTCCCAGCGGAACGGCGGCCAGCACCCCCGTCGCCGGTGCGCGATCCCATCCTGGCCGAGCTCGCGGCCGGCGCCCAGGAGCGCCAGGCGCCCGCAGCGGCCCCGCAAACGGTCGAGGTCGAGGCAACCCTCGTGGCTGACGCCTCCATGCCCAGAAACGTGCTTCACTTCGTCAACAGCGACGGCTCCCTGGCCGGCAAGATCGTCGGCCTCGCCGAGCCCGAGCTGCGGCGCGAGATCGACAAGAGCGTCGAGGAGGCGTTCCCGACGCCGAAGAGCCAGGCTCCCAACTGCCCGCGGTGTGCGGCGCAGCTCAACGCGATGGACGGCTGTGACATCTGTGGTTGGCCGGGGGCGAAGGATCTACGCGAATGACAGAGCGTTGGCACGTCAGCTTGCCGGACGCCGTGGGTGAGCGCAGCGTCGATGGGCACGTCTCGGTCGATCACGGGGTTTTGGTGGTGGAGCGCGAGATGCCATCCTCCGTAGAGGGCTTCCCCAACGTCACAGAGCCGGTGCTGTACCTTGCGCCTGGGACTTGGGTATCCGCGAGGAGGCTACCGTGAGGACCCGGCAGGAAGACGCCCTTCGGCTCCAGAAATCCCTCCCGCCAGGAAGCGTCGTACTCTACGACCGGTTCGAGGACAGGACGACCGTCGTGGTCAACTCCGGGCCCTGGTATCCGCAGAAGGATCTCGACCTGTACCGCCACGCAGAGTGGCTCGGGCGGCAGCCGCTCACGGAGAACCCATGAGGACGCGCCGGGCCCTCCGTGGCAAGCGCGTGAGCTCCGGGCAACGCCGGATGTCCGGGCAACACATCAAGGACTGGCTCGAGGCCAACCGCAGGGCGAAAGCCACGATCGCGCGCGAGCGGCTGGCTCTCGAGGAGGCCGGCCCGGCCAGCGAAAGCGAAGCCGGAGTTGCTCTCTCCCGGGTCGCTCCGCAGTCGGGCCGGCCTCCTGGGGAGGAGTAGATGGGCTTCACGAAACTGGACGAGGAAATCTTCGACTCGTCCCTGACCACGGCCGGACCCGTGCCGTTCGCGGTGTTCGTGTTACTGCTGGCGAAGGCTCGGCCGCCGGACGGGGTCGCCAGGGTGGCTCCGTCCGTGATGGCCGGACGACTCCTGATCTCGAAGGAGGAATGTCTCAGGGCGTTCGGTGTTCTCCAGGCGGCCGACCCGGAAAGCCGGAGCCCGGAGAGCGACGGGAGGCGAATAGAGCGCGTCGACGGCGGCTGGAGGATCATAAACTACTTAAAATACAGGGAGAAGCGCGATCCGGACGCGCGCCGAGAGCAGAACCGAGAGGCGGCCAGGAGGGCGCGTGAGCGTCAGCCAGAGTCAGCCAACGTCAGCCAGAGTCAGCCAACGTCAGCCGAAAATCAGCCTAAGCAGAAGCAGAAGCAGAAGCAGAAGCAGAAGCAGAAGCAGAAGAACGAGGACGATGGTAGTAGATCCGTGTCCGTTGTTGAAAGTTCTATCTCTCAAGGATCACGAAACGTCCCCAGCGCTGTCGCGCTGACGAAGC
>Ga0247727_10003774_pt1 | contig 33077 bp, 33 predicted proteins | sample WisWelCaveWW1625_FD_202498 | JGI IMG/M metagenome (GOLD analysis project Ga0247727, IMG submission 202498) | Biofilm microbial communities from Wishing Well Cave, Virginia, United States - WW16-25 | ecosystem: Environmental > Aquatic > Deep subsurface > Groundwater > Cave microbial mat | place...
CAGTAGTGGACCATCGCCGCCGCGGCGGCGCACGCCAGCCCGCGCCGCCGAAAGTCCGGATGCGTCTGGATCTCGAACTCCAGGCTCCGGCCGCTCACGGCGAACGAGGAGCAGCCGGACACGAACCGCCCCTCATGCTCGATGCCGAAGCCGACGCCCCGCTCCACGAACGCCGCCAGCGACGGGAAGTTGTACACCAACGAGTCGGCAAGCTGGCCGAAGCGCTCCGCGTCCTCAAGGGTGATCCGCTTGAGCGCGAACCCCGCCGGCAGCGCCTCGATGAAGCCGCGCAGCCGGTCATGGTCCCAGACGCCCGGCTGAAAGGCGACACGCTGGTGCGTGGTCAGCGCATCGCCAAAGAGTCGACGGAGGAGCAACTCCCAGGCCGGGCTGGAGGCGACCACGCTGGCCGGCCTGGGCAGCGCGCGCGCCGCCGCCTCGGCGGCAGCCGACCCGGCGTCGCCGGCCAGCAGGTGGAAGTCGAGCTCGACGAGCGCGACCGAGGGCCGGCGCGCGTCGTCGGCCAGGGCGCTCCCCATCGTCCCCTCTAGCACAGCGTCGATGCAGCCGTGGAGGCCGGGGAAGCCGGCGAAGAGCGCCCGCAGCGGCTCCCGCTCATCCGGCGCTAGTTCGACAAGCATACGCCCGCCATGGTACCAGAGCATCCGCGCGGAGGTGATGCGCTTCGCGCCACCGCCGCTCGCGCGCGTTGACCCAGACGCAGCCGGCCGCCATACTGCCTAGCAGCGGGGTAGCGAAAGGAGCCCAGATGAAAGTCTCATTGTTCGTCGCCACACTCCTCGCCGGTCTCGCGATCGCTTGGGCCGCGCTCGGCCCCGCCAGCGCGAACGCTCAGCAGAACGTCTGCCAGACCAACCCCAGCCCCGTCGACGCCGCCGACCCAAGCGTCATCGTCGATGAGCCGGCGGCCGGCGCCTCGGTCACCAGTCCGCTCCATGTCGAGGGCCAGGCCCGGGTCTTCGAAGCGACCGTGAGCCTCACGCTGTTCGACGAGGACGGCACGGAGATCGTCTCCACGGTCACCAACGCCGCCGAGGGGCAGACCCTCTCGCCGTTCAGCACCGATGTCGCGTTCACCGTCACCGAGGAAACGCCCGCCTGCCTCTGGGTCTTCGAGGCGAGCGCGGAGGACGGCAGCCCGGTCAACGTCGTCCAGGTCCCGCTCACGCTCGAAGCCGATGACGCGTCGGCGTTGCCGCCTACGGGCGTCGGCGGCGATGCGATCTCCGGCTCGCAGCTCGAGTGGCTGCTCGCCGGCCTCGCGCTCGCCGGCGCCGTCCTGATCGGCGCGGGCTCGCTGCTGATCCGTCGGCCGGCCTAACACCCGCCGTAATCGTGACCGACGTGCCCCGTTGTTGGCAACGGGGCGCGTCGCGTTTCCCTCCCACGCGCGCCTGCGCTCGTCGTACAATGATGGCTGGCCATGGCAGACCAGCAAACCAACCAGTATGACCTGATCGTTCTGGGCGCCGGCCCGGCCGGCGAGAAGGGCGCCGCGCAGGCCGCCTATTTCGGCAAGCGGGTCGCTCTGGTCGAACAGGACGAGGTGGGCGGCACGGCCGTCAACACCGGGACGCTGCCCAGCAAGACGCTGCGCGAGACCGCGCTCTACCTCTCGGGCTTTCGCCAGCGCGGCCTCTACGGCGTCGAGTACAACTTCGACCGCGAGGTGACGGTGGACGACCTGATCCGCCGCGAGCGCGACATCGTGCGCGGCCACCAGCAGCTCGTCGGCCAGAACATCGGCCGCCACGGCATCGAGCTGTTCCACGGCGCCGCGGCCCTGGAGGACGCGCACACCGTCCGGGTCGCTCACCAGCATGGCCCCGCCACGCTGCGCGGCGACGTTGTCCTCATCGCGACCGGCTCCCGGCCCTTCCGGCCGCCGGAGGTCCCCTTCGACGGCCGGTCGGTCTACGACTCCGACGACATCCTCCACCTCAAGCGCATCCCGTCGTCGCTGATCGTCATCGGCGGCGGGGTCGTCGGTTGTGAGTACGCGACGCTCTTCGCCGCGCTCGGCATCGCGGTCACGCTGATCGATGGCAACGAACAGATCCTGCCCTTCCTCGACCGCGAGGTCGCCGGCATCCTGGTCGAGCGGATGGGCGCGCTGGGCATCTTCCTGCGCCAGGGCCGGCGAGTCGCCGCCGTCCATGCAGCCGCCGGAGAAGAGCCAGCGCGTGTCTCGCTCTCCGAGGGCGACGAGCTGCGGGCGGAAGCTGTGCTCTTCAGCGGGGGCCGGAGCGGCAACACCGAGCGCCTCGGCCTGGAGCGTCTGGGCGTCCTCGCCCGCAAGCGCGGCCTGATCGACGTGAACGAGCGCTTCCAGACCAGCGTCCCGAACATCTACGCCTCGGGCGACGTCATCGGCTCGCCTGCGCTCGCGTCGACGGCGATGGAGGAGGCGCGGGTCGCCGTCTGCCACGCCTTCGGCTTCGAGTACAAGCAGCGGGTCTCCGGCCTCGTGCCGCAGGCGGTCTACACGATCCCCGAGGTCTCGATGGTGGGGGAGACGGAGGAGGCGCTGACGGCCAGCGGCCAGTCCTACCTGGTGGGACGCGCCTCCTACCGAATCAACCCTCGGGCCGAGATCCTGGGCGACACCTCCGGGTTGGTGAAGCTGCTCTTCGACCCGGACGACCAGCGCGTGCTGGGCGTGCACGTCGTCGGCGAGCAGGCGTCGGAGCTGATCCACCTCGGGCAGGCGTGCATGCACTTCGGCGGCACGCTGGACTTCTTCATCCAGACCGTCTTCAACTTCCCCACCCTCTCCGACCTCTACAAGTACGCCGCGTACGACGGCCTGGGCCGCCTCCAGCGGGAGCGGGAGTAGGGGCCATGACCACGCACATCGCCCTCCTTCGCGGCATCAACGTCGGTGGCCACAAGCAGATCGCCATGACGGACCTGCGCCACTTCGTTGAGGACCTCGGCTTCGAGGATGTGCAGTCGCTGCTCCAGACCGGCAACCTCGTGTTCCGGGGCGACGCTCGAACGGGCGCCAGCCTTGAGCGTTTGCTGGAGGTCGAGGCCGAGAAGCGCCTGGGCCTTCGCACCGCCTTCGTGGTCCGTTCCGCCCGCGAGTGGCAGGCGGTCATCGCAGGCAACCCCTTCCGCGACGAGGCTGAGAGCGATCCGAGCCACCTCGTCGTCGTGTTCTTGAAGGACGCGCCGAATGCCGACGCCGTGAACGCGCTGCAGACCGCGATCGAGGGGCCGGAGATCATTAGCGCCGAGGGTAAGCACCTCTACATCGTCTACCCGGCAGGAATCGCCCGTTCCCGCCTGACCAACCAGGTCATCGAAGCCAAGCTTGGCACGCGCGGCACGGGCCGCAACTGGAACACCGTCCGCAAGCTCGCCGCGCTCGCCCAGGCCTGACCTCGCGCTGCCTCCCAGGTCCGACTCTCTAGCCCCCAAACCGCAGCGTCGCGATCTCGTTCGGGCGGAGCGAGCGCCGCGCCCGGCCGTCCGAGACGTCGGCCGGGCCTAGGTCGTCCTCCTTCAGGTCGACGGCTCGCGCGCGGCGCCAGGGCTCCGTCAGGCGCAGGCGGCCCGTCGTCCGGCGGTCGAGGATGTTGTACGCGCGCGCGACCGCGCCATCGCCGTCCTCCGCCCGCTTCAGCGCCGTGACGACGAGGCCGCGGCCTTCGACATCGAGCAGCGAGGCGCTCGCCGGCAGCAGGCCCGTGCCCCCTCGATTCCAGCGAGCACGCAGCGGCGCGGCGAAGCGATGAGCCGCCTCGTAGGCCCGCTGCCAACCGCTTTCGTGTGGGACGATCGCGTACTCGAAGACGTGGCGACCGGGACACTGGGCGGCGGGCGTCGCCAGCGGCGGCCCGGCGTGGCCCTGCCGCGCCGGGTAGTCGTCGCGCGAGAGCCAGCCGACGCAGCGCAGCAGCGTCAGCGCGATCGTCGCGCCACCGCGCGTGGGCAGCGCCTCGTACTCCGGCAGGCCGCGGTTGGCGACGAGCAGCCCGCGCCGGCCGTCGTTCACGTCGACGAAGGTTTTCTGCGGGTGGGTGCCCACCGGCTGCTCCAGCCACGTATCGCCGGCCGGCGGCAGCGCCAGCGGGCGCGTGACGACGCCGAAGTGCTGCTCCGCGTGCGACACCTCGGTCGCCACGCCCGACGGGAAGTGCGCGCGCAGGCGGTGGTCCTCCGCGCGGTTCTCGAACTCTGTGCGCACGTCGATGCGCGGCACGCCCGGCGAGAGCGAGACGCGCACCCGCACCGGGCAGACGACGGTGCGCGCGCTCCGGCGGCGCCCGGCGTCGAGCGCGGCGGGCAGGCGATAGGTCATGCGGACATCCAGCGTCTGCCGCGCCGGGCCGGACTCGACCCGCCGCACCGCTGGCGGCGCTGCTGGCGCGTCGACCAGCGCGTCGGGGTCCGGGGCGCAATAGTTGTATTCGTCGCCGCGGTCGCCGCCGTCGACGAGGCGGTTGAGGCCGCGGTAGCGCTCGCCGGTGCGCTTGTCGCGCACCGTCAGCGAGCCGTCGCCGCGGTCGACGGTCACAGCGAAATGCTCATTCTCGATGCGCGGCGCTGCGCTGGTCGCCGCGCGCCGAGCCCGACCCGCAGGATGAGCGCCATACTCCACCTCGTACGTCCGGTAGCCGAAGCCGGGCACGTCGCCGGCGACGAAGCCGACGGTGACCCGCCCAGGGCGCGGGTCGGCGCTCTCGATCGGCTGGCACGGCCAGCGGCGCCCGGCGTCGTCGACCAGCGCGACCGGCGCCAGCCCGTCGCGCGCAGGCACGACCGCCTTGGCGAAATCCGTGCGCGGGCCGGCCAGCGGGTTGAAGACGAAGACCCGCTCCGCCGGGCCCTGCGCGCCGATGCGGCGCATCGCCTCGTATGCCAGGTCGTCGCCGATTTGCCAACACTGGTCGAAGCGGGGGCGCATCTCGTCGTGCGTCTGGTCGACGCTGCAGCCGCAGATCGAGTCGTGGGGCTGGTTCTCCAGCAGCAGCCGCCAGGCCCGGTCGAGCAGCCCGGCCTCCGAGGGGGGCTCGTGCGGGTGCGGGCTGCTGGGCCCGGCCGCGCGCGGCGGCTCGACCCAGGCTTCGCCCAGTCGCGCCCGCAGCAACTCCGACCAGAGCGCGAGCGGCTCCGCCCAGCGGGTGAGCAGCTGCTCGCAGGCGAAGGTGCGCTGCTTGATCCACATCCGCGCCGAGAGCACGCCGGGCAGCAGGTGGGCTTGCTGCCCGCTCCGGAACTCGCCGCGCCGGCGCGGCAGCACGCGACGTCCGTTCAGCCGCGACTCCACCTCATCGAACAGCTCAGGCAGGCTGCCGTGCACCAGCTCGGCGTCGGCCAGGCGCCCGTTCGCGGCGCGCACCAGGCGCGAGAGTTCGCGCTGGGGCGGGATGTGGTCGCTGCCCCACATGACGAGCACCGCGCGCGAGACGGAGCGCGGCCCGAGCAGCGCCCGGATCGCCTCGACGCGCTCGACGAAGGCGTCCTCCTCCACCGGGAACGGCGAGGCGATGCCGTAGCCGCCGGCCATGTGGACGACCAGCACCTCGCTGCCGTCCGGCGCCTGCCAGGCGAACTCGCCCTTCGTCAGCGAGGCGTCGGTGCCGCGCCAGAAGACGCAGCGCTCGATGCCGAAGCCGCGGAAGATCGCCGGCAGGTGCGCGATCTGGCCGAACGGGTCCGGCACGTAGCCCACGCGCATCGCGCCGCCGAACTCGCGCGCGACACGGTGGCCCCGCAGCAGGTTGCGCACCAGCGCCTCGCCGCTGGGCAGCGATTCGTCCGGGATGACGTACCACGGCCCGACGGCCAGCCGCCCCGCGCGCGCGAAGCGCTCGATGGCCGCGCGGCGGTCGGGGCGCACCTCCAGGTAGTCCTCGATCAGGATCGTATGGCCGTCGAGCAGGAAGTGGCGGTACTCCGGGTCGCTCTCCAGGATGTCGAGCAGCAGGTCGAAGAAGCCGACGAGCCGCGCGCGGTAGCGCTGGTAGGGGTAGTACCACTCGCGGTCCCAGTGCGTGTGCGGAACCAGGATCAGGCGCCAGGGCGCGGGCATCTTCGTGGACGGCATCAGCTACTCCTTACGGCGGCGGAACGACGGACAATTTTGTCATCCTGAGCGAAGCGAAGGATCTTGCGCCCCGAGGAGTATCAGCGAAGGTGCTGCGAAAGATGCTTCGCTTCGCTCAGCATGACAGAAATGCAGCGTTGCGCGTTCCGAGGTTCAAAGGTTCTGACGTTCCCACGTTCCATGGTTCTACCCTTCGGCGCCAGGTGCAGCCACCCGACCCCGTAGCGGCGACTTTCAGGTCGCCACTGCCTCAGCCGGAGGGCAGCCGTGGCGAGCTGAAGCTCGCCCCTACAGCGTCGTCACGCATCATGTCGGGATCAAGTTGCATGAGCACTAGGTTCCGAGGTTCAAAGGTTCTGAGGTTCCCTCACCACCAGGTACAGCGGGTTCGTGAGCGCGTGGATGACTTCGCCGCGCTCCGGCCGGCCGCGGAAGCCCGCCGCCTCCGCGCGCAGGTAGCCCGGCGCCTCCAGCCGCGCCTCGAACTCCAGCGTCACGTCCTCGCGATCGGCGACGGCTTCCCGCCAGACCTCGCCATCGCGCACCAGGCGCAGCTTCTTCTCGGACGGGCCGCGATAGTGCAGCCGGAAGCGCATCGACGCGCCCGCCGGCGCATCGATGGTGTCGCCGGTCGTGAACTCGCGCGCGTTGCACGAGGCGGTCAGCTCCAGGAACGGCCCCGTCGCGTCCTCCGAGAGGAAGACGTGGCCGGCGCGCACGGCGTCCAGCACGCCCGATTCGCTCAGCGGCCCGCGCACGTAGACCCAGGTGCAGGGGTTGCCCAGCGTCCAGGGGTGGATGGTGATCGCCGGCGGGATTGCGTGGCAGTCGCTCCCGCCGACCGCCGTCACGCGCTCGCCCGCGCGCAGGCGCTGCTCCCAGAAGGCGAGCGACTCGGCGTTGTAGAAGCGCCACGCCCCCTGCCACGCCTCGACGACGCGAAAGCCGCGCACGTCGCTGAACTCCCACGGCCAGCCGCGCTTCGGATGGTTGGGCGAGAAGAGCCCGCCCCGCTGGTGCACCCAGTCGACCACGCGCTGCATGCCGGGGTCGTCGGTCACCCGAAAGTCGACCCAGCCGCCGGCGCCCCAGACGTTGGCGTGGCCCCAGAACGTCGTCACCTCCTCGCCGGGGATGAGGAGAACGCCCGAGCGCAGCGGCCGCTCCTCGATCTCGGCGAAGTGCGACCAGGTGTTGTGGTCGGTGATCGCCAGGAAGTCGAGTCCCAGGCGCTCGCTGGCCGCGGCGTACTCGTCGATGCTGTTGTAGCCGTCGCTATGCACGGTGTGCGAATGGAAGTCGCCCCGATACCAGCGCGCGGCCTTCGGCACCGGCGCGAGCGAGTCCCGACGCTCGCCCCGCGCCGACTGGAGGACGCGCCAGGGCTCCTCGATCGCCTCTGGGTCGACATCGACGCTGACATGCACGCGGTAGGGCATGACGTCCGAGTGGCTGATCCGGCAGCCGAGGAAGACCTGCCACCGGCCGGGCGGCAGCGGCCCGGGCAGGTACCCCGGCGTCGCCTCGTCCCGCGCGATGAAGAAGCTGCGGCGGGCGCTGCCGCTCCAGCCCCGAAAGCCGGCCTGTAGCAGCTCCGTGCCCCGCGTGTCGAAGATGCCGATGTCGATCACGTCGTCGGCGCCCCACTCGGGCTGCCGCGCATCGTCGCGCTGGAAGTCGTACGACACCTCGATGCGCCGCGCGCCGGCCGGCACGTCGAACGGCAGGTAGCGGTAGGGGAGGTCGGGGTCGCCCGGCCGGAACGCGCCGCTCAACGACAACTTTTGGCGCATCGCTAGCCGACGGCCCCCGCCTCGCGCAGCGCCGCGATCTCGTTCGCCGCGTACCCCAACGACGAGAGGACCTCGTCCGTATGCTGGCCCAACGCCGGTGAGGCGCCCTGCACGGCCAGCGGCGTCTCGCTCATCTGGAGGGGCGCGCCCACCATGTGCACCGTCCCGGCCAGCGGGTGTTCGACCGTCGCCTGGAGGTCGTTCGCCAGCACCTGGGGGTCGTTGAGCAGCTCCTGGGTGAACCGGAACGGCCCGGCCGGCACGCCCTTCGCGTCGAATAGCGCCAGCCACTCGTCCGTCGTCCGCTCGCGCAGCACCGCTTCGGCCTCTGCGACGAGCGCCGCCGCGTACTCGCGCGACGCCGGCTTCGTCGGGTCCCAGTCGGGGTCGCCGATGCGCCGGTCCTCGACGCCGATCGCGTCGCACAGCTTCCGGCGCAGCGACGCGCTGAGCGCGCCGACGACGATGTACGAGTCCCTGGTCTTGTAGACGCGGTAGTGGATGTTGCCGATCGCCTGGAGCGGCCGCGTGGCGATCAGGTACGCGCGCAACTCCTCGTAGTCCTGGCCCTCAGCGCGCCCCTGCTCCAGCCGTTTGAGCAGCCGCTGCCGCCACTCGAGGTCGACCGATTCGACGAGCTGGAACGTCGTGTTCTGGATGGCGAGCGCGCTCCCCAGCAGCGTGGTATCGATTCGCTGGCCGCGGCCGCTCCGCTCGCGATGATAGAGCGCGGCGCAGACGGCCCAGGCCATCATGATGCCGGTCGAGTAGTCGGCGGCGGCGTGGGCGTTGAAGACGGGCACGCCGTCCAGCGACTTCCCCTCCAGCGCCATCAGCCCGGTCAGTCCCTGGACGATGACATCGTAGCCGGGGCGGTGGGCGTGGGGGCCCTTGCGACCGAAGGCGGTGTTGTCGCAGTAGATGAGGCGCGGGTTGAGCGACGACAGCGACTCGTAGTCGATGCCCAGCTTCGCGGGCACGTCCGGGCGGTAGTTGACCAGCACCACGTCCGTCTTTGGCACGAGCCGGCGCACCACCTCGCGCGCCTCCGGCTTCGTGAGGTCGAGCGTCAGGCCGCGTTTCCCGCGATTGAGCGAGATGTAGGTCCGGCTCTCCGTCGGCACGAACGGGGCGAAGAGACGCCACGGTTCGCCCTCCAGGGGCTCCACTTTGATGATCTCCGCGCCCATGTCGGAGAGGAGCATGCCAGCGAAGGGCGCGGCGATGATCTCCGAGAACTCCAGGATGCGAATGCCGGCGAGCGGGCCGGGCATGGACGAGCCTCCTTCGCCGCGATCCTAACGTCAACGTTAGGTGTAGGCTAGTATACAGGAGCCTCACGGTGATGACAGCGAACGACCTCCAACCCGGCCTCGCGCTGCCCCCGCGAACCGTCGTCGCGCGCAACACGGCGGCGCACGAGGCCGGCTCGATCCACGACGACGCCCAGGCCGAGCGCTTCGGCTATCGAGGTGGCCTGGTGCCCGGCGTCACGCTCCTGGCGTACCTGACGCCGAGCCTCATCGCGGCTTTTGGCGAGGCGTGGCTCCGGCGCGGGCGCCTCGCCGCGCGCTTCCGCCGCCCCGCCTACCACGACGACACGGTCGTCGCGAGGGCGACCGTGTCGGCCCGTTACGAGCGCGGCGTCTCTCTGCGCTGCGCGGTCGAGCGCGACGGCGCTGTCTGCGTCGAAGCCGAGGCGTCGTGCGCGCTAGGCGAGACGCCTGTCGACACGACGCCCTGGCGCCGGGGCATCCCGTCCGGCCATCCGCCGCCAGCGCTGGACGGCGGCCTGCCGCCCTTAAGCGCCGAGACGCTCTCGGCCGGCCAGGAGCTCTCGCCGCTGACGTACCGTCTCTCGCCCGACGAGGCCGCTCGTTGGGCCGCGGACGCCGACGACGACTACCCCTGGTACCGCACCGAGTCGCCCTTCGGCGGGCCGGTCATCCACCCGGCGTGCTTTGCCCGCGACCCGATCCATCTGCTGCGCCACAACTTCGCGTACAAGGCGACGGTCCACGCCTCGACGGACCTCACGTACCGGGGCGCCGGCTTCCCCGGGCGCGACCACACCGTGTACGGCTACGTCGTCGACGTGTACGAGCGCAGAGGGCACGATTACGCCGTCATCGACACGCTCACCATCGACGAAGACGGCCGCGAGATCGCGCGCAACCGCCACGTCTCGCTGATCACGCTGCGCGGCGAGAAGGCGGGTGGCTCGACCGGGTAGTAGCTGCAGGGCTTTAGCCCTGCCAGAGGGCTCCGTGTGCTGGGCTAGCAGGGTACTGAAAAGGGAGGAGTGCAGAGGGGCGCAGCCCCTCTGCCGGGGGTCTGGGGGTGTCCCCCAGATTCAACAAAACTTCTCATGGCGGGCGGGTGGGAAGAAGGAGTATCGGTTTCCGCACCATTCTAAAGGCCTGCGGCTACGGCCCGGGCCTACCCGCCCGCGAAGAAGAGGAACTCGGAGCTGCCCCAACCCAGCCCCTCCAGCCGCCACCAGGTCACGCCGTCGGCGTCGGTCGGCCCTTCGACCACGCTGGCCGTGGTGCCGTCGATCTGGCAGGTGACCACGCCGGCCGTGGCGCTGGGCTGCGACCGGAAGTTCAGGCAGCTCCCCACGCCGTAGACGACGGCGTCCTGGCCGATGGCCAGCTTCTCGTCGTCCGGCGACGGCGCGCCGATGAACTCCCCCTGCCACGAGCCGTCCTGGCGGCGCATCAGCACCACCTCGCCTGCGACCTCGCTGAAGGCGGGGCCGACCAGGAAGGTCGCCAGGTTCTCGTCGCGGTAGAGCTCCCGGTAGCAGTAACCATCCGGCCTGTCACCAGGAAAGGAGCAGTCGCCGATGAGCGTCTGCTCTAGGTCTGTTTCGACGAACTCGGCCAGCGCGTCGTCCGCGTCGGTGGGGCCGGCGGGCGTCGACGGCGAAGGGCTGGCCTGGGGCGTTTCGTCCGGCGCGGGGGTATCCTCGCCGGACGGCGTCGAGGGCGCGGTGGCGGTAGCGACGACTTGCGGCTCGCCCTCGTCGTCGTCGCCGCCGAAGACGACGAGCGCGAGGAGGAGCGCTGCGGCGGCGACAGCGGCGCCGCCCACAAACGCGCCAGCGGCGACGTAGCCCTGGCGCTCCAGCCAGCTCGTCCGGGGCGGCGGCGCCTGGCCGCCTTCTTGGCTCGTCATGAGGCCTCCACTAGCCGGCCCTACTTCGCGGCGCCCGCGGCCGCCTCCTCTAGGGCGCGGCCCAGACGCAGGATCGCCTCCGGGATCTCGCGCTCGGCGACGAAGCTAAAGGCGAGGCGGATGTTGCGCTCGCCGCCACCGTCGTGGTGGAACGCGCGCCCGCCGACGAAGGAGACGCCGAGCCGCCGCGCCGCGCCGGCCAGCGCCGCTGGGTCGACGGCGTCCGCGAGCGTGAGCCAGAGGAAGTAGCCGCCTTCCGGCTTGCTCCACGTCGCGTAGCGGCCGCAACGCTCCTCGAGCGCGGCGAGCATGACGTCGCGCTTGTGCCGATACACCTCGACCACCTTCGTGACGTGGCGCTCCCAGCGGCCGCTGGTGGCGTATTCGGCCATGGTGCGGTGGAGCCAGGGGCTGACGCCCAGGTCGAAGCGCATCTTCACCAGGGCCTGGACGACGGGCGGCGCGCCCATCACCCAGCCGACGCGCAGGCCCGTGGCGACGGTCTTGCTGAACGTGCCGAGCTGCACAGCGCCCTCGCCGCCGGCCAGCGCGTAGAGCGACGGCACTCGCTCTTCCTCGAAACGCACGTCGGCGTAGGCGTCGTCCTCCAGGATGAGCACGCCGTGACGCCGGCACGTCTCGACGACGGCCAGGCGCCGCTCGAGAGGCAGGCGGGTGCCGGTGGGGTTCTGGTAGCTGGGGATGGTGTAGAGGAGCTTGACGCGCCGGCCCTCGCGCTCCAGCCGCTGTAGCGTCTCCTCCAGCGCATCAGGTACCAGGCCGTCTTCGTCGAGCGGCACGGCGACGACGTCGGCCAGGCAGCCGCGCATGGTGCCGACGCCGCCCGGGTAGCTGGCCGCTTCGACGAGGCCGACGTCGCCCTCGTCCAGGAACGCCTCGCAGACGTTGGCCAGCCCGCCGGACGCGCCATTGGTCAGGGTGAAGTGCTCCTCCGTGAGCGAGAGGCCCTCGCGGCGGCTCATCGCCTCGCCCAGCCACTCGCGCAGGCCGGGGTAGCCCTGGTGGCCACCGTAGCGCAGCGCCTCCTGCCCCTCGCGCCGGAGCACGGCGTTCGAGGTCTCGATCAGCTCTTCGATGGGGAGCGTGTCCGGGTCGGGGATGCCGCCGGTGAGGAAGATGGGCGGCACGGGCGGCGCCTCCTGCCGGGCGCCGGCCACCCACCAGACGCTGCCGACGGCTTCGACGCGGCGCGAGAGCTTCCCCTGAAGCTGCTCGGCTTCCCAGTTACCGGCGGTGGTCATGGTCACTGCATGATAGGACACGAAGGCGGCGCTTGTCGAACGGGGCGGGGCTAGATCGCACCATCAACGCAATCGAGCGGGCCTTCCGCGAGGTGAGGAGGAGCACCCGGCCCATAGTTGCTTTACGAATGACGAGAGCTCCGAGCGGACGAACCGAGGACTCAGCCGACGTCCGGGAGGCGTTCGCGGAGGGCGGGGACGAGGTTGGCGATGGGGACGCGAAGCTGCTCCATCGTGTCGCGCTCGCGGATGGTGACGGCCTGGTCCTCGAGCGTGTCGAAGTCGACGGTGACGCAGAGGGGGGTGCCGATCTCGTCCTGGCGGCGGTAGCGCCGGCCGATGCTCTGGGCGTCGTCGTACTGGGTCATGAACTGCGAGCGCAGCAGCTCCCAGACGTGGCGCGCGGTAGGGACGAGCTTCTCGTTGCGGCTGAGGGGGAGGATGGCTACCTTGACCGGCGCCAGCGCCGGGTGGAGGCGAAGGAGGGAGCGCTTCTCGCCGCGCACCTCCTCCTCGACGTAGGCGTCGAGGAGGAAGACGAGGATGCAGCGGTCGACGCCGACGGCCGGCTCCACGACCCACGGCACGATGTGCTCGCCCGACTCCTCGTCGAAGTACTCGAGGCGGCGGCCGCTCGCCTCGGCGTGGCGGCGCAGGTCGTAGTCGGTGCGCTTGGCGATGCCCTCCAGCTCGGCCCAGCCCATCGGGTAGAGGAACTCGACGTCGGTGGTGCCGGACGAGTAGTGGGCCAGCTCAGCGGGGTCGTACTCGCGCAGGCGGAGGTGGTCACGGCGGGCGCCGAAGCGGACGTACCAGTTCAGGCGCTCCTGCCGCCAGTAGTCGTACCACTCGCCGTCCGCGCCGGGCCGGACGAAGTACTCCATCTCCATCTGCTCGAACTCGCGGGTGCGGAAGAGGAAGTTGCCGGTGGTGATCTCGTTCCGGAACGATTTGCCCTGCTGGGCGATGCCGAAGGGGAGCTTGCGCCGGGTCGTCGTCAGGACGTTGTCGAAGTTGACGAAGATGCCTTGCGCCGTCTCAGGCCGCAGGTAGGCGACGGCCGCCTCGTCCTCGACCGGGCCGACGAAGGTCTTGAACATCGTGTTGAACTGGCGGGGCGCCGTCAGCTCGCCGCCGCAGTCCGGGCAGACGTCCGAGGCGGACGCCACGCCCTCGGTGGGGCGGTGGTGGCTCAGCTCGTCGGCGCGGAAGCGGTGGTGGCAGCCCTTGCACTCGACGAGGGCATCCGTGAAATGGCTGGTGTGGCCGCTCGCCTCCCAGACGCGGGGCGACATGAGGATCGAGGCGTCGATGCCGACCATGTCGTCGCGCTCCTGGACCATCGCCCGCCACCAGGCGCGCTTGACGTTCTGCTTCAGCTCGGCGCCCAGCGGGCCGTAGTCCCAGGTGCTCTCGAAGCCGCCGTAGATCTCGCTGCTGGGGAAGACGAAGCCGCGCCGCTTGCACAGCGAGACGAGGCCGTCCATCTCGAGGCTGGGGCCGGTCGCTTCGTTGCTCATAGGGGATCGAACGACAGGCTAACAGATGCGGGCGGGCGAGGCAAAGCGGGAGACGCCCCACGACCCTCGACCCTCGACCCTCGACCCGTCGCATCTTCTTGCGCCTCTGCAGCACGCTCGTTATCCTCGCTCTTGAAGCCATCTCTGTGGGCAGGGAGGCGCAGCCCATGAGCGAACGGTTCATCATCGAAGGGGGACGGGCCCTCCAGGGCCGCGTGCGCGTCAGCGGCAACAAGAACGCCGCCGACTACGCGATGGCCGCCGCCCTCCTCACCGCCGACGACTGCATCCTGGAGAACGTCCCGGACATCGAGGAAGTCACCTACATGGGCTCCCTCCTCCAGCGGCTGGGGGCGGAGGTGGAGCACCTCTCGACGTCGCGACTCCGCATCAACGCCTCGAAGGTGGACTCGTTCGAGGCGCCGAGCGAGCTCGTCGTGAATCTGCGGGCCAGCTTCCTGGTGATGGGTGCCCTGCTGACGCGCTTCGGCCGAGCCGCCTGCTGCCCCCCAGGCGGCGATGTCATCGGCCTGCGCCCGCTGGATGTGCACCTGGCGGGCTTCCGGACGCTGGGGGCGGAGGTCTACCGCCGGGGCGATACGTTCGTGGCCGAGGCGGATCGTCTGCAGGGCAGCCGCGTCGTGCTGGACTATCCGAGCGTGATGGGCACGCTGAACGTCATCCTCGCCGCGACGTTGGCCGACGGCGTGACGACGATCATCAACGCCGCCGCCGAGCCGGAGCTGGTCAGCCTCACGGAGATGCTCAACCGGATGGGCGCCAAGGTGCGCGGGGCCGGCGGTCACACAATCGAGGTCGAGGGCGTGCGCGAGCTGCACGGCACGACACAGCGCATCTTGCCCGACCGCGTGGAAGCGGGCACCTACGCGCTCGCCGTCGCCGTCACGCGAGGCGAGGCGGAGATCCTGGATGCCCAGCCCGAGCACCTCGACGCGCTGATCTGGAAGCTGCAGGAGGCAGGGGTGCGCGTCCGGCCGGTCGAAGGCGGGATCGTCGTGACGGGCATGGACGCCTACAAGGCGGTGCAGGCGCAGGCGGTGCCCTACCCCGGCCTGGCGACCGACCTCCACCCGCCGCTGGCCGCCTTCCTGACGCAGGCGAAAGGCGTGAGCGTGATCCACGAGCGCGTCTATGACAACCGCCTGCTCTACATCGGCGAGCTGCGCAAGATGGGCGCCGACATGGTGACCGCTGGGCAGACCGCTATCGTCAGCGGGCCGACGCATCTGTACGGCACGCCCGTGCGCTGCACCGACGTGCGGGCGGGCGCCGCGCTGGTCGTCGCTGCGCTGGCCGCGGAGGGCAGGACCGAGATCGGCGGCATCCACCACCTGGAACGTGGCTACGAAGCGCTGGACGAGAAGCTCCGCGCGCTGGGCGCGAAGATCGAGCTCGTCCGGGACTAACGTACACCAGGTCCCGTTCGGGACTAGAGGGGAAGGACCATGCTACCGAAACGGATCGGCATCGACCTAGGAACGGCCAACGTCCTGGTGTACGTGCGAGGCCAGGGGATCGTGATCAACGAGCCCGCGGTCGTCGCGCTGGCCAACCGCGACAACACCGTTGTTGCGGTCGGCACGGACGCGCGCGAGATGCTGGGGCGCACCCCGGACACCATCTCGGTCATCCGGCCGATGAAGGACGGCGTGATCGCCGACTACCTGATTACGGAGGCGATGCTCCGCTATTTCATCAGCAAAGTGCTGGGCCGGCTGAACGTGATCCGGCCGGAGGTGATGATCTGCATTCCCGTCGGCGCCACCAGCGTCGAGCAACGGGCCGTGCGCGATGCGGCGGAGCAGGCGGGGGCGCGCCGCCCGGCGCAGCTCGTGCCAGAGCCGCTGGCGGCGGCAATCGGCGCGCGCATCCCGGTCGGCACGCCCAGCGGCAACATGGTGGTGGACATCGGCGGCGGGCGCACGGAGGCGGCCGTCATCTCGATGTACGGCATCGTGGTGGCCGAATCGGTGCGCGTCGCCGGCGACCGGCTGGACGACGCGATCGCCGCCTACGTGAAGCGCCGCCACAACCTGGCGATCGGGGAGCGCACGTCGGAGGACGTGAAGGTCACCATCGGCAGCGCGATCCCGATGACCGAGGAGCTGTCGATGCCCGTGCGCGGACGCGACCAAATCTCCGGCCTGCCCCGCACCATCACCCTCTCCAGCAACGAGATCACGCAGGCGCTTCAGGACTGTCTGGGGAGCATGGTCCACACCGTGCGCACCGTGCTGGAACGTACCCCTCCCGAGCTGGCCGCGGACGTCATCGACCGCGGGCTGGTGCTCACCGGCGGCGGCGCGCTGCTGCGCCACCTGGACATCCTGCTCTCGCAGGAGACCGGCATCCCCTGCCACGTCGCGGACAACCCGCTGGAGTGCACCGCCATCGGCGCGGGGGTGGCGCTGGAGCACCTGGACGTGATCAAGCGCAGCCTCCCGACCGAGGAGGAGTCGCTGGTCGCCAGCGCGTAGGCGCGTCGCCGGCGGTTGCTGTGGCGACCTGAAGGTCGCCGCTGCGGTTGGTCGACTCTCGACCCTCGACCCTCGCTTGGCTACTTGGCGGGGGCTTCGCGGTCCTTGACGTAGAAGGTCATGCTCTGGAGCGCCAGCACCGGGTCGATGTCCCTGATGCGAACGGAGGCCGGCGCCTGCGCGGCGATGGGGGCGTAGTTGAGGATCGCCTTCACGCCGTTCGCCACCAGCATATCGATGACGTCCTGGGCGGTCGCGGCGGGCACGGCCACGATGCCGATCTGGACGTCGGTCTCGCGCAGCACCGACGGCAGGTCGCTCAGCGGTCGTACGACGAGGCCGTTGACGCGGCTTCCGACGGTGTTCGGGTCGGTATCGAAGGCCTCGACGATGCGGAAGCCCTGGGGGGCGAAGCCGCCGTAGGAGATGATGGCGCGGCCCAGCTTGCCAACGCCGATGAGCACCATCGCCCACTGACGGGTAAGGCCGAGGATCTGGCGCAGCTCCTCTAGGAGGCGGACGACGTGGTAGCCCCGCCCTTGCTTACCGAAGCGGCCGAAGTAACTGAGGTCTTTGCGGATCTGAGCCGGCGTGACGCCGAGCTGTTCGCCCAGCTCTTGCGAGCTGACCACCTGACGCCCCTGGTGCTGGAGCGTCGCCAGCGCCCGGACGTAGACCGGCAGCCGGTCGATGACGACTTCGGGGATTTCTACGGGCATCCTGCTCTCCAGAAGGCGGCGCTGCTCGCCCGCCCGCGCCTCGCCCAGCCGGCGATGGTGAAGGCGCGCACAATGTAGCACCGGCCCTTGTTATCGTCAATCGAAGGCGCGGCTAGCTGCTGCGTTCCGCCCATGCCCCAAGCCACGGCAGCTCGACCCATTCGCCGCGAGCGGCCCGCACCATCAGCACCAGCCACGCCGCTCCGGCCACCAGCGCCAGCAGCCCGGTCAGGACCTGCTGGCCGGCCATGAGCGGCGCTGCGAGAACCATGAGGGCGAGGCCGCAGAAGAGAATCGATTGCCTGGCATGGAAGCGCACGAATCGGCTCTCGTGCCCCGCCGAGAGGATGAGCATGCCGCCCAGCACCCAGAGCAGGTAGCAGAGCACAGCGGCCAGCCGAAACTCCAGCCGGGTATTCGTGGTTCGCCATCGCAGCTGTACCATTGTGTCGGGCGTCAGTCACGCCAGCTAAGTATCGGCTGCCGGCCGGCCCGAGTTGATCGAGGAGAAGCAGAAGCCCGCGTGGGCGGGCCTCTGGTAGCCGGATCGTAGCTGGAAGCTAGGGTTCTGGAGCGAGGTTGATGGTCGCCTGGCCGCCGTAGGCGAGGCCGGGCTTCCCGATCTGGGGCTTGGTCGACTCAGGCTCCACCGGCGGGACCTCCTCGGACGGCGGCGTCGCCGGGGGCTCCTCGGAGCTGGGAGGAGGCGCCTGGCCGACGGGCGCTTCCAGGAGCCGCGTCAGCTCATCGCCCTCAAGCGTCTCATCCTCCAGGATGCGCAGGACGATCTCGTCCAGCTTCGCGCGGTGCTCGCTCAGGACGTCCTTCGCCTTGTGGTAGGCCTGGTCGATGAGGTGGCGCACCTCCTCGTCGATCTCCTCGGCGACCTTTTCGCTATAGTCGCGCTGCTCGGAGATCTCGCGGCCCAGGAAGATCAGCTCCTCCTTGCGGCCGAAGCTGCGCGGGCCCAGGCGCTCGCTCATCCCCCACTGGGTGACCATGCGCCGGGCGATGCGCGTCGCCTTGCCGATGTCGTCCTCGGGGCCGGTGGTCATCTCGCCCAGCACCAACTCCTCGGCCACGTGGCCGGCCAACAGGGCGGCGAGCGTGTCCTGGAACTGTGAGCGGGTCATCAGGTGGCGGTCCTCCTCCGGGAGGTAGCGGGTGAAGCCGCCGGCCATGCCGCGGGCGACGACGCTGATCTTGTACGGGTTGTCGGCGTTGGGCAGGATCCAGCCAACCAGGGTGTGGCCGGCCTCATGGTAGGCGATGATCTCCTTCTCCTTGGCACTGATCACCCGGCTCTTCCGCTCCGGCCCGGCGATGACCCGGTCGACCGCCTCGTTGAACTCGTCCATGGCGATCTTCTTCTTGTTGCGGCGGGCGGCCAGGATCGCAGCCTCGTTCACGAGGTTGGCGATGTCGGCGCCGGAGAAGCCCGGCGTCTGCTTGGCCAGAACCTTCAGGTCGACCTGATCCTCCAGCGGCTTGCCTTTGATGTGCACTTCCAGGATGGCCTGGCGACCGCGGATGTCCGGCCGGTCGAGGACGACCTGCCGGTCGAAGCGGCCGGGGCGGAGGAGCGCCGGGTCCAGGATGTCGGGGCGGTTGGTGGCGGCCAGGACGATCACGTTCGTGTTCGTGTCGAAGCCGTCCATCTCGACGAGGATCTGGTTCAGCGTCTGCTCGCGCTCGTCGTGGCTCCCGCCCAGGCCGGCGCCACGCTGGCGGCCGACGGCGTCGATCTCGTCTACGAAGACGATGCAGGGCGAGTTGCGCTTCGCCTGGTCGAAGAGGTCGCGCACGCGGGACGCGCCCACGCCGACGAACATCTCGACGAACTCCGACCCGCTGATCGAGAAGAAGGGCACGCCTGCCTCGCCGGCGACGGCCCGTGAGAGGAGGGTCTTGCCGGTGCCGGGCGGGCCGAGCAGCAGAACGCCGCGCGGGATGCGGGCGCCGAGGGCGGCGAACTTCTCCGGGTACTTGAGGAACTCGACGACCTCCTGCAGCTCCTCCTTCGCTTCCTCCACGCCAGCCACGTCGAGGAACGTGACCGTCGGCCGGTTGCCGCTGAACTGACGGGCACGGCTCTTGCCGAAGTTCATCGCCTGGGCGTTGGAGCCCTGCGCCTGGCGCATGAAGAAGATGAGGATGGCGCCGAAGAAGATGAGGGGCAGGAAGCCGATCAGGAGGCCGAACCAGTTGCCGAAGCGGCTGGGCTTGGTCACGTCTATCTTAATGCCCTCGGTGCCACCGACTTCGATGCCTTCCTGGTTCAGGATTTCAATGAGGTTCGCGCCTTCTTCTTTGCGCGACTTGTATTCCGTGCCGTCCTCTTTCGTGACCGTCAGTGAATCGCCGCTGACCTTGATCTCGCTGATGACCTGGTCTTTGGCATCGGTGATGACCTGGCTGAATTCCTTGGTCTCCGTCCCCTCGGATTGGCCGAAGACGGAGTAGACGATCGCTACGACCGCCACCAGGATGAGGACGTAGATGAACCCGTTACGTAGCCATCGGGAGCTCATAAGACCTGCTTTCCGGCGCGCAGCCAGTGGCTGCGGCTTCCAGGCGGATACCCGCCGCCTACCTAGTATAACAGAGCAACTGGCCGGAAGTAACGCGCTTCGGCCAGATTCGTCCGAATCCCTTTTGGCGGTGGCCCGTCCATGGTATCGGTCGTGGGGTCGCCTGCCGTCACTCCTCCTCCGAGGCGAGGCGGCCGGCCACGGCCCAGTCCTCCTTCGCCACCTCCTGGAAGACGACGATAGTGGCTTCGGGCGTGGTGTGGGCCACGTTGCAGACCACCTCGGTAATCTGGCGGGCCATCTCTCGCTTCTGGGCCTGGGTGCGCCCCGGCCACATCTCCACGCGGATGATCGGCATTTCCCTTCCTCCTTGTTCGAACGGCCTGGATGGCTGGGTCAGCGGTTCTCGCGCGCCCGAGCCGCCGCCCGGGGGCATATTCACCGAGAGGATGCGCATGGTCTCAGTGCGCACGCGTTCGAGGTTGACGCCGAGGCTCTCGAGCACGCTGGCGGCGATGCCTTCGCCCTCGCGGACGAGGCCGAGCAACAGGTGCTCCGTGCCGATGTAACGGTGCTTGAGGCGGCGCGCTTCGTCCACCGCCAGCTCGATCACCTTCTTCGCGCGCGGCGTCAGCCCGATCTCGCCCCGGACGCTCGTCTCGCCGCGAGCGATGATGACCTCGACGGCGGTGCGCACCTCGCTCAGCTCGACACCGAGGTTGGTGAGCACGCTCGCGGCGACGCTATCACGCTCCCGGACGAGGCCGAGCAGCAGGTGCTCCGTGCCGACGTAGTTGTGGTTGAGACGCTGGGCCTCTTGCTGGGCCAGCGTCAAGACCAGCCGAGCGCGCTCCGTGAACTTGTCAAACCGATCAGCCATGCTGCCTCCTTTCCGGCGGGGCCTCAGAGTACCGATTGCCCGCTCACGGCGTCCAGGCGCCGCGACCGCCGTTGACGGCGCACGCTGACGGTCGTAGCATCGCAGCATGGCCCTCTATCGCGGCATCCCGACCCTGAGCGAGGAGCTCCGCGCCTGGCGCGCCGGCCACCGCCACGTCGCCGGCGTGGACGAGGCCGGCCGCGGCCCCATGGCCGGGCCCGTCGTCGCCGCCGCCGTCATCCTCGACCCGCAGTTCGCCGCCCCATGGTGGTCGGAGCTGCGCGACTCCAAGGTGGTGCCGGCGCGACGCCGGGAGCGGCTGGCCGAGCGGCTGCGCGAAACGGCGGCCTTCGGCGTGGGCCTGGCGTCGAGCGAGGAGATCGACGCGCTCGGGCTGCTGGTGGCGACGCGAAGGGCGATGCTCGACGCCCTGGCCGCGCTGCCCCAGACGCCAGACCTCGCGCTCATCGACGCCGTCTCGCTGGAGAGCGAGGCGGCGAGCGCGGACGGCGGGCGGCCGTTGTGGGCGGAGCGAGCGATCGTCCACGGCGACGCCTGCTGCGTTTCGATCGCGGCCGCGTCGATCATCGCGAAGGTGGAGCGCGACCGGCTGATGGACGGCTACGACGATCAGTACCCGGCCTACGGCTTCGACCACAACCGCGGCTACTGCACCGCTGGCCACCTGGCGGCGCTGACCGAACACGGCCCCTGCCCCATCCACCGGCGCTCCTTCGCGCCGGTGCGCTCGTGGCTGGAGGAGAACGGCGCGCGGACGAGCTAGGGCGGGAGGCCAAGGAGATGGATGAACAACTCTCGGAGAACGAATCGCTACCCCGGCCGAAGGGCAAGGCCGAGCTGCTGGAGCGCATCGCGCGGACGCGGGCGGCGCTGGAGGAGACGGTCGGCTCGCTGAGCGAGGCCCAGCTCGTCGCGCCGGGCCCCGACGAGGGCTGGTCGGCCAAGGACCACCTGGCGCATCTCGCCACCTGGGAGCGAGGTCTCGCCGCCCTGCTGCGCCGCGACCCTCGTTACGCCGCCATGGGCGTCGATGAGCAGAGCTACCTGAGCAACGAAACCGACCTCAACGCGATCATCTATCAGCGCAACAAGGACCGCCCGCCGGCGGACGTGCTCGACTCCCTCCGGCAGGCGCAGCAGGAGCTGCTGGCCGCGCTGGCCGGCCTGACCGACGCCGACCTGTTCAAGACCTACTCTCACTACCAGCCGGACGAGCCCGGCGAAGACAGCGGCGCGCCGATCCTCGGCTGGATCGCCGGCAACACCTACGACCACTACGCGGAGCACCAGGCCTGGATCCGGGCGCTGGTGCGGCGATGACCTCTCGCCGCGCCCTCGGTGACTTCGGCGAGCGGGTGGCGGCGGGGGCCGTGCGTGACCGGAGTTTTCAGCACTCTGCTAGGAGTCGAGGGCGCTCCCGGTCAACCAGCCTTGGGAGCGCCTCCAGCACCCACCCTAGGTACACCGAGAGGCAACCAGCCGCCGATAGTGGGCTGGCTGCCTCTCGTCTTATCGAACTCTGCTCGATCCTCTCCGGCGCGCTAGGCGGTCCGGCGTCGCAGGGCGGCCAGGCCTGCTGTCGCGAGAGCGACACCGCCCGCAACGGCAGCGATGAGCGCCAAGAAGGTCCCGTCGGTGCCTGAGGCCGCCGTCGGGCCGTCGCCGGTGGCCGGCAGCGCGGTGGCGGCGACGGTGGCTGTCGCAGGCGGTGCGCTGGTTGCCGTAGGTAGCGGCGTCGGGGATGGGCCTGCCTGCAGCACGGCGCTGAACGTGGTGTCGCAGAGCACCGCTGCACCGGCGGCGATATTTACGGTACCAGCGACGGTGGCTGGGTCGGCGACAAAGTCGAACGTCCCGTCTAAGGTACCAGTGATCGCTTCGAGCGGCGGCGGCAAAGGCCCGCTCTGCGAGAACGTACCGTCTGATGCCACGTCAGCGGGCGGTTCGTAGACGATCGTCTGATTCTGCGCCGTACCCGCCACAGGGAAGTCGCGCACTTCGAGCGAGAGGAGTTGGGTATGGTCTCCGCTCAACGTCAGAATGATGGTGCCCGGTCCGCAGGCCGCAGGCGTCGTTGCCGCCTCGAGCGTGCCGACGAAGGTCTCGCTTCCCGGTATCGCCGTGGCCGTGGGCGTCGGCTCCGGCGTGGGCCCCGCCTGAGCGGTCGACGAGCCGAGCGCCAGCCCGCCGAAGACCAGGGCGGCGAGCGCGAGCACCCCGGCGGCGATGAGCCAGCGCGAGTGGCCCTTCAACGTCCTCTCCTGAGAGGTCTTGCGAATCGATCTGGTGTTCATGGCTCCCTCCTTCCGGCATCCGAGACAACTCGCCCGAATGCACGTGTATGTTCATACGCTAATTGCGCGCTTGTGTCAACACCCGATCGGCCTCGCTGAACCTGTTGGCGCCGGCCAGCGTTGCCTCAGGAGCCCGGTTTCTGAACGGCCGTCGGGCTGGCGGACAGGGAGGTACGATGCCCGCGTGCGGCTGTCCGAGGTGCGCTGGCGCGATGATGACCGCCCGCCGCGCCCTCGGCGACTTCGGCGAGCGGGTGGCGGCGGCGCACCTATGCGCGCCAGGACAGACCTACGGTGATCCCGCTACGGTGGACGATCCCCATCGAGCGCCTCACGCTGGACGGCCGAATTAGCGGTTGCCACGGTGATCGATGACCAGCTCGTACGTGTGGGCCTCGCCAGCCGCGATGCCATCCGTGTTCACGGATACCACGGCCTCGCCACGGGTGAAGGTCCCGAGCAGCACGGTGCCCTTGCGCTCACTCGTCCCGCCCTCGACGATTGGGACCTCGTCGAGCTCCACCTGCCACGCACCGCCAAACTGCTCCACATAGAAGTCGATAATGTCCTGCGCACTCACCTCAGGCGATACTCTATAGACCACGTTGGTGGTATACCCGAGTACCTTCGGCGGGAGAGGCGGGCGCTCCTCTTCGTAGGACGCTGAAGTCACCCGCACCAACTCGGCGCCGGGGAATTCGGGCAGCGTCTCCCACAGCCGCTCGTTCTCCCTGACGTAAGGCGCTCGGCTCTCGGCGCAGGCCGACGCGAGCAGGAGCACGGCGAGGAGGGACCACAGCATAGGCACCACCTTCGTCATGCTCCCATTATCCCTCCACGCCGCTTCGCGGTACACTAGCGCCCGTGACCCATCGCCGCGCCCTCGGTGACTTCGGCGAGCGGGTGGCGGCGGCGCACCTATGCGCGACAGGACAGACGTACGGTGACCCCGCTGGGGTGGACGATCCCGTATGGACGGCGCCCCGCCGGTGGCGGCGCAGCGGGTCAGCCGCGTCGGCTCAGAGGAGCTGCCTGTGCACTCGGGGAACCAACATCGAAGGAGGAGGACACAGAATGAAGCGCATACTGCTGACGGGGATGCCGGGAGCGGGCAAATCGAGCGTGGTGCTAGAGCTTGTCGCGCGCGGCCAGAGGGCCGTCGATATCGACGAGCCGGGCTGGTCAGAGGAGAGGGTAGACGGGGAGTGGGTATGGCGCGAAGATCGCGTTCAGTCGCTACTGTCCACGGAGGATGCCGACGTGCTGTTCGTGAGCGGCTGCGCATCGAACCAGGTGAAGTTCTACCGCCAGTTCGATCACATCATCTTGCTGAGCGCGCCCGCAGACGTCATCGTCGAGCGGTTGGCGGACAGGTCGAGCAACTCATTCGGCAAGCGCCCTGAGGAGCTGGCTCAAGTCCTCGGCGATGTGCGCGAGACGGAACCGAAGCTGCGGCGCATGGCGGGAAGCGAGATCGATACGACAGCTCCGCTGAGCGAGGTGGTGGAGGCGGTCTTGCGCATCGCCGGGGTGGAGGCGTGAGACAGAGTTGGACAAGAGGTGCTGCTTGTGTTGGCCCGCCGCGTCCACGCCCAAGTCCGGCATGTACCATGCACCCATGACCTCCCGCCGCGCCCTCGGTGACTTCGGCGAGCGGGTGGCGGCGGCGCACCTGGAGGCGAAGGGCTATCGCCTTCTCGCCACCAAGTTTCGTGTGCGCGAGGGCGAGGTCGACCTCGTCGCCGAGCGCGACGGCGTCGTCGCCTTCGTCGAGGTGAAAACGAGGCGGGGCTCGGCGATGGGCAGCGCTGTCGAGGCGATCGACGGGCGCAAGGCGGCCCGGCTCCTGCTGGCCGCCGACGCGTTCGGACAGCAACACCCCGATCTGCCGCCCGGCCGCCGCATCGACCTCGTCGCCATCGAGCTCGACCGCCGCGGGCGCGTGGTCTCCGTGGAGCATATCGAGAGCGCGGTAGAGGAGCCGTAGGGTGCTACCGCGCCTCGCGCGCCCGTCGCTATACTGACTCCGCGATGCCGATCTACGAGTACCGTTGCCAGGCGTGCCGGAAGCGCACCAGCGTCTTCGTGCGCAGCATGAGCGCAACGGTGCAGCCGCGCTGCGAGCACTGCGGCGGCCGCCGGCTGAGCCGCCTCATCTCGCGCGTCACCGTGGTGCGCTCCGGCGGCGGCGTGGGCGACGGCCTGGACGAGAACATGATGGCCGACGTGGACGAGAACGACCCGCGCAGCGTGGCGCGCTGGGCTCGCCGCATGCGCGACCAGATGGGCGGCGACGACCTAGGCCCCGACTTCGATGAGACGATCGCGCAGATGGAGGCGGGCGCGTTCCCGGAGGGCGGCGGCGGCGACGATTGGGACGATGACGAGTGATCGATGAAACTAACGATTGACAAAGACGCCGACGCCCTGTTGCTGGTGCTGCGCGAGGGGCCGTGGCAACGAACACAGCGCGCATCGAAAGACGTGAACTTGGAACTCGGCGGAGACGGCGAGGTCATGGCGATCGAGGTGCTGAACTTGAGCCGGCATGCTGGGGGCGCCGTTCTCGATCACCTCAACCTCAGCTTTGAGGCGGACCTGGAACCCGTCGAGGTCAAACTCGACTAGACCGATGCCCATCTACGAGTACACCTGCGCTGAATGCCGCCGCCTCACCAGCGTCTTCCTGCGCTCGATGGGCGCGGAGACGGACGCCGCCTGCCGCCACTGCGGGTCGAAGCGGCTCTCCCGGGCGTTCTCGCGCTTCGCCTACCACCGGTCGGAGCAGCGCGTGCTGGAGGAGTACGGCGCCGAGCCGAAGCGCCCCGAGGACTACCGCGACCCGCGGCAGATCGGCCGCTGGGTGGAGCGCAAGTTCGACGAGTACGGCATGGCGCTGCCCGACCAGGCGCGCGAGATGATCGACGCCGCCCGCGAGGGCGAGTTCCCGAAGCCCGTCGATGAGCTCTAAGCGCCGGACGCGCGCTGCCGTCCTCGCGATCGCGCTCGGCGCGCTGACGCTCGCTTGCAGCAGCGACGAGCCGGGCGACTTCGTCGAGTTCGCCGACCGCATCGCGGCCGCCGTGAACGAACGCGACGTCGCCTTCTTCATCGAGCGCATCGAAGGCGATCCCTACGTCTGTACCGAGGAGGACGTCGCGGGCAACGCCGCGCTGCCGATCGGCGAAACGCCGGCGTGCGAAGAGGCCGGCTTCGAGTTCGAGGCGGTGCGCATCGCCCGTTACGGCCGGCCGGGCATCGTGACGACGACGAGCGCCCTGGCGACCGACCTGGAGGTCTTCTTCCGCGATGCCCTGCCCAACGAGTCGGATCAGTATGGGCTCGGCGCGGTCGAGCTGTACGCCACCGCCGCGCCGCTGGCCGTCGGGGACGAGGCCCCGGTGCGCCGGACGGCGATCATCACCGCGATCCAGGCGACCTCAGCGGGCGTCCCCGGTCGCTTCGCCCGGGGCATCGACTTCGAGTACGCGGACGGGCGCTGGCTGATCCGCAGCGAGACGGCGGCGGGTTTCCCGATCGCTGTCGAGCTGCTGGATCCAGCCACCGCCGGAACGGTGTACCAGGAATGGAGGCCATACGAATGAGCGGACCCGGCCGTGAGCTCGAGTCGATCATGAAGGACGTGCGGGCGGTCTTCGTCGATAAGAACACTGCCCGCGAGCAGGCGCTCCCCGTCTGTCGCGAGGCGGTGCGCCACTCGGCGAACGCCATCCGCGCGGTCCACCGGCAGGAGTTCGCCGAGGCGGAGGAACTGATCTCGCGCGTCCGCGATCTGGTGAGCACGGCGAAGACCAGCCTGCGCCATCACCCGGACATCTACTTCGCGGGCTTCGTCCACGACGCCCAGAAGGAGTACGTGGAGACGTGCGCCACGCTGGCCGTCATCGCCGGTCGCCCGCTGCCCCGGCCGGAAGCGCTGGGCGTCGAGCTGCCGGCCTACCTCAATGGCCTGGGCGAGGCGGTGGGCGAGCTGCGCCGCCACTTGCTCGACCGGCTGCGGGCGGGCGAGGTGGAGCACTGCGAAACGATCCTGGCGGCGATGGACGACATGTACGGCGCGCTGGTCACGCTCGATTACCCGGACGCGATGACGGGCGGCCTGCGCCGCACCACCGACGCCGTGCGCGGCATCTTGGAGCGCACTCGGGGCGATCTCACCGTGTCCGTCCGTCAGCGCCAGCTCGAGCGGCGGCTGAGCGAGTTCGAGGAGCGGCTGGGCTAAGCAGCCCGCCGCCCTTGAGGGTCGCAAACGGCGATTCCGAGCTGTCGATCGACAGTTCCCAAAGATTTACACATAAGTTCGAGCAGAGACAACTCGGCCAAGTTCGGCTACCATCCGGAGACCACGACACTGCTCGCGCCCGGCCTTGCACGATGCGGGCTCTTCCGCGCCGGCAACTGTTCGGGCTCTGGCAGGAGGGCTGGGACGTGGCGACCAAGCTGAGCGACGGTCTTTGACGACCAGGGTGAAACGGCCTGCCACGTCGATCAGTCCCACGATAAGGAAGCCTTCCTGTTGATGCTACCTGTCCCCCGATGGCGATTCGCGCTTGTATCTTCCCCATGGGGAAGATACAAGGATGACATGAGCCTCACCATCGGCCCGCGCGAGTTCGCCTGGGGGGAGCGGACGTACCTGATGGGCGTGATTAACGTCTCGCCGGAGTCGTTCTCCGGCGACGGGCTGGCGAGCGTGGAGGCGGCGGTCGGGCAGGGCAGGCGTTTCGTCGCGGAGGGGGCCGACGTGCTGGACGTCGGCGGCCAATCGACGCGCCCCGGCTTCGAGGAGCTGGCGCCAGACGAGGAGATCCGGCGCGTCGTGCCCGTGATCGAGCGGCTGGTGGCGGAGACCGACGTGCCGGTGAGCGTCGACACCTATAAGCCGGCCGTGGCGCACGCGGCGCTGACGGCGGGGGCGCACCTGCTGAACGACATCTGGGGCTTCCGCTGCGACCCGTCGCTGGCGGAGCTGGCCGTCGAGTTCGGCGTGCCGGCGGTGGTGATGCACAACCAGCGCGGGCGCGAGTTCCACGACGTTATCGACGACATTCGCGTCGGGATCGAGGCGAGCGTGGCGATCGCGGAGCGGGCCGGGTTGTCGCGCGAGCGGCTGATCGCCGACCCGGGGTTCGGCTTCGGCTGGACGGAGGAGCAAAACTTGGAGATCCTGCGCCGACTGAGCGAGCTGCGCGACCTGGGCCTGCCGCTGCTCGCCGGCACGTCGCGAAAATCGACGATCGGCGCGGTGCTGGGCGGCGCGCCCGTGGAGCGGCGGCTGCTGGGCACGGCAGCGACGGTCGCGCTGGCGATCGCCGGCGGCGCGGACATCGTTCGCGTGCACGACATCGCCGAGATGCGGGACGTGGCGCGGGTGGCCGACGCCGTCGCGCGCGGCTGGAGGAGGCCCACGTGACGAACGAGTTGCCGGCGGTCTACCTGGGCCTGGGGTCGAACCTGGGCGACCGGCAGCGCAACCTCGCCGTCGCGCTGCAGCGGCTGGCGCCGCTCGTCCGCGTCGAGGCGGTCTCGCCACTGTACGAGACGGCGCCGGTGGGGCCGGCCGACCAGCCCGCGTTCCTGAACGCCGCCTGTCGGGCGGTGACGGGCCTGCCGCCAATGGGGCTGCTGCGCCACTTGCAGGAGGTCGAACGCGAGCTGGGGCGGCGGCGGGGCGAACGCTGGGGCCCGCGGCCGATCGACATCGACCTGCTGCTCTACGGCGGCGAGGTGATCGACCGGCCCGGCCTGCGCGTGCCCCACCCGGAGCTGGCGAATCGAGCGTTCGTCCTGGCGCCGCTGGCGGAGGTGGCTGGGGACGTGTCGCACCCGGAGTCGCGGCGGGCGATCGCCTCGCTCGCGGGCGAGGTGGACGCGTCGGGGGTGCGAAAGCGGGCGGAGGCGGGTTGGGAGCGCACCTAGGGGCGCCCCCGGCTCAGGCGGAGGCGAAGTGCGCGGGCTGCGGTTCCTCTTCGTCGAGGTCCAGCTCGGCCAGGTCGGGCTCCATGTTCACCATCGTGTAGCCCACCCAGAACAGGAGGGCTGAGACGGCGCCCATGGCGGCCATCACCGGCAGCGCCACGGCCAGGTAGCTGCGGCGGAACATGGCGAGCGTGAAGACCAGCATCTGGAGGGCCGAGACCGCCATCAGGACGGAGCCCATGGTGCGTGAACGTTCCATCGCGGCGCCTCCGGCTCGTCAGCTCGACGCCTGGGCCTGGGCCTCGGACGCCCGGCGCAGGTCCGGCGGCAGCAGGTTCGGGATGCCGTCATCGATCGGATAAGGCTCGTCGCACTTGGCGCAGTAGAGGACGCCCTTGAGCACCTCGTCGCCCTCCTCTTGGTCGACGGTGAGCTGCAGCTCGCTCTTGCACATCGGGCAGGCGAGGATGTCCATCAGGTCCTTGCGCATGGCGCGGCCTCCAATCGACGTATCGAAGGTATTGTAGGAAGCCGGCGGGCCAGGGTCAACCGCTGTCAACGGATGCGCGAACGGATGAACGGATGGCGGACGGACGCCGGGCCGCTCTTGGCGCCTGGGCGGGGTTGACAGGCGGCGTGGCGGCGCGTACATTCGGGTGGCATCGCCGCGGTGCCGCGACGGGAGGTGAACGAACGCATGAGACGTCTGGCGGCGGCCATCCTCGCCCTCGGCCTGCTCTCGCTGTTTGCGATGGCCGGGTCGCCGCTCGCTCGAGCCGAGCCGGCCCGGGACGAGCTGCTGCGCGCGACGACGAGCGTCGACTACGCCGTGCGGCCCGATACCGGCGCGGTTCGCGTCGCCTGGACGGTAGAGCTCGACAACAACGACCCAGCGACGGCCTTTCGGGAGAGCGGCCTGATCCGCTTCTACACCGGCTACTATGTGCCCGTCCTCCGAGGCGCGTCCGGCCTGAGCGCCACCGGGCCGGGCGGGGGCGCCCTTTCGGTGTCTCTCAGCGATACCGAGAGCGAGACCGCGATGGACGCCTTCGTCTCGTTCGACCGCAACTTCCATTACGGGCAGCAGTACACCTTTACGCTCTCGTACGAACTGGCGAGCGCGCGGGCCGATAGCCTGTTCGTGACGCCCTCGTACGTCTTTCTGCCTGCCGTGACGACCGGCGACAGCGCCACCGTTCGCGTCAGCACGCCGGACGACCCGGAGTGGGAGGTGTCGCTGGTGGCCGGCGAGTGCGACGAGACGGGCGACGGCGAGTACGAGTGCGAGGCGCCGGAGCTGCTGGTCGTCGCGGCGCTAGTGGAGGTGGTGCGGCCGGACGCCCTGCAGCGGCGCGACGTCACGGTGCCGGGCGCGCGCGAGGTCTCGCTCACGCTACGCCACTTCCCCGGCGAGGAAGCGTGGGCGGGCCATGTGGAGGAGGTGGCGCGGGCGGCCCTACCGCTGCTCGAGCGCCTCTTTGGCTTCGCCAGTGAGAACACCTTCCTGGAGATCAGCCAGCGAGGCCAACAGGAGACGTTCGGTTACGACGGGTTCGCGGACTGCTTCGCGCGCATCTGCCGGATCGGCGTGTCGCCGGTGAGCGACGACCTGGTGCTGGTGCATGAGCTGGCGCACGTGTGGACACCCAAGTTCGACAACCGCTGGCTGGGGGAGGGCCTGGCCGAGTTCATGTCGCGCCGGGCGGCCGCTGAGCTGGGCGCCTTGCTCTCGTTCGATGAACCCCTGCCGCCGGAGCGGACCGTGCCGCTCTATCTCCACGACTGGTCAGAGCCCACCAACTTCCTGACCGCGGACGACGACGCGCAGGCGCGCGAGCACACCGGCTACGAGAACGCGTTCCGGTTCTTCGAGACGCTGGAGCAGCAGTATGGCATGGAGGCGATCCAGGAGGCTAACCGCAGTTCGGGGCAAACCCTCGGTGAAGTCGACAGCCGAGATTATTTCGATGAGCTCGAAGAGGCTACTGGCGAGCACCTGGACCAGCTCTTCCTGGAGCGCGTCTTCGGGCCCAGCTTCAAGACTGTTCTGCAGGAGCGTCGCCTGGCGCGCGACCAGCTCGCGTTCCTGGACGGGGTGGCGGAGGACCTCGGCCTGCGGCTCCCCGATGCCGTGCGGGACGACGTTGACCAGTGGGACTTCCGGAACGCCCTGCGCGAGCTGGGAGAGGCAGCGACCGCCGCGTTGGCGTACAGCGACGCGAGGAGGACGGTGGAGGGGACGCGAAGCCTCTGGGAACGGCTCGGATTGCTGTACCAGGACCCGGACGCCAATCTGAAGCTCGCCGCCTCGGAGTTCCAGGCCGGCGACTTCGACGACAGCGTCGAGCGCTCGGAGCGGGCGGTGGATCCGGTCGAGCGGGCGGACGAGCGGGCGCTGTATCGGGTGTTGGTGGCGGTCGGGATGTTCGCCGGGGTGGTGTTGCTCGCGCTGGCGTCGTTCGTAATCCAGCGACGAGGCCGTTCGTCAACGGACGGGCGAACGGGTTAGCGGCTGACGATGCGGGGCGGCGACGGTGGCTTCACGCTGGGGTGAATGGAAGCCCCGCTGTGACGGTCTGAGCCGACTTGAGGACGTGAGCGCCAGCTAGAGGCGGCCCAGGAACTCCAGCAGCTCCGCGTTGACCTCGGCGGGGCGTTCCTGCTGGGTCCAGTGGCCGCAGCCGGGGAGCATGACCAGCTTGCGTAGGTTCGGCACGCTCGCCTTCATCCTCTCGACGTTGGTGAAGCGGATGACGCCGTCGCGGTCGCCGGCGATGAAGAGCGCGGGCTGCTGCACTTTCGCGCCCTCCAGCTCCGCCAGCTCTTCCCAATCGCGGTCCATGTTGCGATAGCGGTTGAGCCCGCCGCGGAAGCCGGTGCGCTCGAACTCGCGCGCGTAAACGTCGATGTCGGCCTCGGTGAGCCACGAGGGCAGCGTCTCCGGCTCCGGCAGGCCTTCGAGGAAGGTGGAGGCCTTAGGCTTGCTGCCGATCGCTTGCATCGCCTCGGCCGGCGCGTCGCCGGAGACGGCGTAGAGGAAGAGGCGCATCGACCTATGCACGTCGGCCTCCAGCTCCGCCTCGGCGATGCCGGGCTCCTGGAAGTAGAGCATGTAGAAGAACGTCTCGGCGAAGATCTGCTTCAGGAGCTGGAGCGGCGGCGCGGGCGAGCGAGGCAAGAACGGGACGCTGAGCGCGGCGACGGCGCGGAAGCGCTGCGGGTAGAGCAGCGCGCAGTGCCAGGCGATGGGCGCGCCCCAGTCGTGTCCGACGACGACGGCCGTCTCCTCGCCCAGCGCGTCGAGCAGGCCTGCGGCGTCCGCCGTCAGCGCGCGCATGCTGTACGCCTCGATGGCCTCCGGCGCGTCGCTGCCGCCGTAGCCGCGCACGTCGGGCGCGACGGCGTGGTAGCCGGCGGCGGCCAGCGCGGGAAGCTGGTGACGCCACGAGTACCACAGCTCCGGGAAGCCGTGGATCAGCAACACCAGCGGCCCCTGGCCCTGCTCCGCGATGTGGATGTCGATGCCGTTCGCCCGGACGGTGCGGTGCTTGACCTCGGACATGGCTTACGTCCCTTCCTGCGATTGCTTGTCGCCGTGATCCTGGATCGCCTTGAGGATCGCCTGCTGGGCCGCGCCCATCAGCGCTTCCTTGTTATCGCGCGTCCACGTCTCGGAGCGCTTGATCCAGGTGAGCGAGTCCTGGAACTGGGGCATCACGTAGCGGGCCATCAGCTCGTAGCTGTGGAGCGTCTTCTCGCGGTCGGCCCACTCGTGGGCGAGGCCGAGGAGACAGCCGAAGCCGCCCGCGACCTCCTGGAGCTTGGCGATGCGCTCGATGGCCTCGTCGGGCGTGCCGATGACGCCACCGCCGTAGCCCATCATCAGCTCGGCGAACTGGCGACCCGACTCGAACGGGAAGCGGTAAGGCGTGCCGAGCGTGCCGACGAAGTAGTCGTTGTTCCAGAGAAGGATGCCTTCGTCGACATCGGCCAGCGCCTGCTCGCGCGTTTCGGCGAGGTGGAACGGGAAGACGATGCGCCAGTCGCGGCGGTCGGGCGGGGGGCGGCCGGCCTCCCGCGCCGCCTGTTCGCAGAAGCCCCATTGCGTCTTCACCGCGGCCAAGCCCTCTTCAGAGTACGAGGCGACGGAGAGCACGCCGGCGCCGTGCTTGCCGGCGCAGGTCATGCCCGCCGGGCTGATGGTGGAGGCAACGGCGATGGGCATCGTCGGGCGCTGGTAGGGCTTGAGCTGGAGCTGAGCGTCGTGCAGCTCGAACCACTCGCCCTGGTGGCTGACCGGCTCGTCGGTGGTGAGGAGGCGGATGATGACGCCCAGGCCTTCGTCCATCATCTCGCGCTGGCG
>Ga0247727_10003775_pt1 | contig 33075 bp, 26 predicted proteins | sample WisWelCaveWW1625_FD_202498 | JGI IMG/M metagenome (GOLD analysis project Ga0247727, IMG submission 202498) | Biofilm microbial communities from Wishing Well Cave, Virginia, United States - WW16-25 | ecosystem: Environmental > Aquatic > Deep subsurface > Groundwater > Cave microbial mat | place...
AACCATTCGCAGTGAACATATAGTTTTTAAACCGATTTTGTCCAATTATTCACGCTTTTCGCTTCAAACCCTTGTCAAATGCGGCTCAAACAACAATTCTAAAAACGAATCTGACGAGGTCTGAAATAAGGAATGCTTTGAGGTTCATGTGAGGTCTTCTCCTCGTTGGTTCGTTCTACGCCCAGCCCTCGCAATGTCATTCTGCAAGAACCTTCCCTCGCGCTGGGCAATGTGCCCGTGTCTAGGGAAGTTCCTTACAGGATGACATTTCGAGGAGTAATTACCTCATTTGAACAAGAGGTCGTTCATCTACAACACACCAAACTCTTGCAACTCTCGCCGCAACTGCTCTGCGTTTTGAAAATGAATCGTGTGCAGCCCCAAGCTTTGTGCAGTTGCAATGTTGGCGGCTGAGTCGTCGATGTAAACCGCGTTGCGCGCCTCGATTTTATATCTCTCCAACAGAATATGAAAGAGCCGCGCGTCGGGCTTGGCGACTTTCTCCTCGCCGGAAACCACGATGCCGTCGAACTCGCGCAAAAAGCTGAAGCGTTTTTGGGTGGGAGTAAAACTTTCCACGGCCCAATTGGTAAGCGCATAAACCGGCAGGCCTGTGCGTTTGACTTCCCGAAAAATCTCCACGCTTTCTTCCATCGCGCCGCCGAGCATTTCTTCCCACCGGCCATAATAGGCGGCGATCATTTCGGCGTGTTGCGGATGCTGCGCCAGCAAAACCGCCGTGGCTTCGCGAAACGAGCGGCCGGCGTCTTGGTGCGCGTTCCATGCTAAGGTGCAAATGTTCGAGAGAAAGTAGTCAATCTCGGCTTCGCTCTTCATGAGCTTGCGATAAAGGTAACGCGGGTTCCAATCAATGAGAACGCCGCCGAGGTCGAAGATGACGGTTTGGAGGGGCATGTGGGGTTTTTCTCTTTATAGAAATTTTCCGAAGACGCTCCTACAACGGCTTGGCCGTTGCATTCGAAACGCTTGCATTCTCAGCATAGCCATATTTTAAAACCTCGGCTAAGCCGAGGTTGGAGCACTTGAACTGAAAATGCCGCCGAGGTAAAAGGCAGCGATGGGATATCGATCATCCATGCCTGATTTTCAAAATAAGCAGCGTGACCGCTAAAAGCAGCGTGATGGCATTGCTCAGAATTATTGGCGCGTCGCCATTCAAAATGCCGTAAACGAGCCAAAGCAAAACGCCGCAACAAAGCATGGCGGACGTGCCCAAAGACAAATCCTTCGCGGATTTTGTTTTCAAACTCTTGAGCACTTGCGGCACAAACGCGGTCGTGGTGAATGCTGCGGCGATTAAGCCGATGACGGTGATGGAACTCATTTACCTCCTTATTCATCTATGAAAGTCCCGCGACGTTCAGTTGCTTGTTACTTCGGTTTCAACAGCTCGAACGCCTTGCGTACTTGGCCGGGCTTCGCTCTTTTTCCACAATCTGCCGCGCCTCATCACTCTTTACTTTTCTCCACGGCGCTCATCCTGAATTGCTGTATCAACGGCGTTTTCTCCGGGGTCAGTGTGAAAAAGATCTCGAGGTTTTTCTTCTTGCCTGCAAGAATGAACGTGCCGCGCAATTGGTTGAATGGTGTCATGGGACCGACGTTCGTAATCTCTCCGGCTTCTTCGTAAAGTTCTTTCGTTCGTTTCACGAGATCCTTCAGGCGGTTGTCCATGAAAAAATTCTCGGCAAACAAACCCGAGCTTTCAGCGCCGTTCCAGCCAGGAAAAATTTTGACCAAATCGTTCTTGCGCTGTTCGAGAATTTTTGAGACCGGCAGCGTGCGCGGTTTGAGTCCCGCAAGAGTGATGATCGTATCCAAAACTGCGCTATTGATCGTGCTCGTTCCGCCGTATGTGATGTTGTCGAACGACATCACGGCGAGGCCATAGTCGGGCATCATGGTCCAATTGCTCCCGAACCCGGGCAACCCGCCGCTGTGGCCGAGGTACACCTTTCCAACGCAATCTCGCACCCAGCGCAAACCATAGGCATACGCGCTGGCGGAGGGACATTCTCTTCCATTCGGATAACGGTAGTTGGCCATAAGCGCGTCAAACCGCCAGGGATGATGCATCTCGCGCAACGAACTGCGTTTGAGCGGGCCGGTCTCCTCGTCGCTCCGAGGCGGCCATGCGGATAAGTGCAAGGCCACATACTTCGTGAAATCTTCAATCGAAGTGATGAGGCCGCCCATCGCGCCGTACGAACCATGATGCTCTAGTGGAATGTTCACGTGCGATTCATCGATCCAGTTATAGCCGAGCGCGAGATTTTTTTGTTGCGCCTTTTCATACTCCCACACTGTTGCGTTCATCCCGAGGGGCTTGAAGATGTTTGCCATGGTGTATTTTTGAAATTCCATTCCGGAGGCTTTCTGGACGATTTGCCCGAGCAGCACGAACCCGAGATTGCTGTATTCAAATGCGACGCCCGGCACATTCGAGAACGAGACGTCGTTCGCGATGAACTGCTTCAACTCTTCATCCGAGTCAGCGAGTTGCCTATCGCCCCATGGGTTGTCCTCCGGAAATCCGGCGCCGTGCGTCAGAAGATCGCGGATGGTAATCTCCGGCGCGTCTGTCGTGAGGTATCGCAGCTTTTTCATCTCGGGAAGGTATTTCGAGGCAGGTTCGTCGAGATGCAGTTTTCCGGCGTCACGCAATTGCAGAATGGCGAGCGCAGTGACGCTCTTGCTCATCGAAGCAATGCGAAAGAGCGATTTCGAATGAGCCGGTATCTTCTGCTCCAGGTTCGCATAGCCGAAGCTTCCGGAATAGATGAGCTTGCCATCGAGCACGACGCCGTAGACGAGGCCGGGCAGGTGACGGCTTTCCATTGGTTTCTTAAAAATTTCTTCAACTGCTGCTGCAGTAGCTCTGACCTTTTCGGCGCGACTAGCGCCGGTGAAAACGGCCGGTTGGTGTGCGATTGAATCGGAAGGCGCGCTTCGTAAGGCAGGAAAAGACGGTTGATGAAGAGCGAAGAAAACGATCAAGAACGTTGCACGGACTCGGGCTTTCATGGATACCTCTTCGGTTTTGGTCGAAGCGAATGATATGAGAGAAAAAGAAAAAGGCGAAGAGCGAGGGGTGAAAGGCGAGACCCGCGTCGCCCTTCGCCTTTCTCCCCTCTCTCTTCACTTCGCATCCGGCAGCGCGAACGCGACGTATGCATCGCCGGAGGGCGTTTGCATTTTGCCACCGCCGCAAGCGATGACGACGTATTGTTTGCCTTCGTATTCATACATGCTCGGCGTGGCATAGCCGCCCGCGGGCAGTTGCGTTTCCCACAAAACTTTGCCGCTCTCTTTATCGAACGCGCGGAATTTGCCGTCTTTCGAGGCGCCGATGAAGAGCAAGCCGCTTGCCGTGACTACCGGACCGCCGTAATTTTCCGTGCCGGTTTGCGGCATGCCGCGTTGCGTCAGTTCTGCAAACTCGCCGAGCGGCACTTGCCACACGATCTCGCCTTTGTTCAAATCAATCGCATTCAGCGTGCCCCACGGCGGGCGAATCGCGGGATAGCCTTCGTGATCCAAAAAGCGATGATAGCCCGTGGAGACGAACGGTACAATCGGCGCTTCGTTCGTTCGCGCGCGACGGCTGTGCGGATCGAAAGGCTGCGCGTTTTTATCTTCAAAGAGAAACGCGAGCAAGTTATGCTTCTCTTCCGCGGAGAGAAAATCATTCGAAGGCATCGAGCCTTTGCCTTTGACGATGAGCTGCAACGTTTCTTCTTTCGACTTGCTGCTCTTTAAATTCGTCAAGGCCGGATAGATTTTTTGTTGATCGCCCTCGCGCCGGCCGCCATGACAGCTCGCGCAATTCAACGCATAAACCACTTTGCCTTTATCGAAGGGATTTTCCGAGCGCGCCAATTCGATGTCGATCATCGTGAGAATCCATGGCATCTCGTTCGAGTTCACGTAGAGTAAGCCCGTGTTCGGATCGAAGCCGGCGCCGCCCCATTCTGCGCCGCCGTCGAAGCCGGGGAAAATCATCGAGCCTTGTTTGCTCGGTGGAATAAATTGTCCGGCGCTGCGCACTTCACGCAAACGCGCGAGCGCGGCTTCACGCGCTTCCGGCGAAGTATTGGTCACGTCTTCTTCAGTAAAAATTTGCCGCGCGAACGGCGGCGGCTGAAGCGGCAACGGTTGTGTCGGCCACGTTTCCTCGCCTTCCAAATCCGAAGCGGGATACGGCTTCTCTTCAATGTGAAAAAGCGGCTCGCCGGTTTCGCGATTGAACACGAACACGAAACCGGACTTCGTGACTTGCGCGACCGCATCGATCTTTTTGCCCTCGCGCTCGACGGTAATCAAATTCGGCGGCGCGGGCAGATCCCGATCCCACACGTCATGATGTACGGTTTGATAATGCCACACGCGCTCGCCGGTTTCGGCTTTGAGTGCGAGCAAACAGTTCGCAAACAGATTTTGCCCCTTGCGATTGCCGGCGTAGAAATCATACGCCGCAGAGCCGGTGGGAATGAAGACGAGGCCTCGTTTGGGATCGACGCTCATGCCCGCCCAGCAGTTTGCGCCGCCGGCTTTTTTCCAAGCCTCTTCCGGCCACGTGTCATAACCAAACTCGCCCGGCTGCGGAATCGTGTGAAAGAGCCATCGCACTGCGCCGGTGCGCACATCGAACGCGCGAATGTGCCCCGGCGCTGAAACCGGACCTTCGGAAACGCGTGTGCCGAGAATGAGCAGGTCTTTGTAAATCACACCCGGCGTGGTCGCGCTCACGAACAGATCCCAACCGCCGTCGTCGCTCAACTCAACGCCAAGGTCTCTATCCAACCGAACTTTGCCGCTGTCGCCAAAACTTGTGATGAGTTGGCCGTTGCGCGCATCGAGGGCGAACAAATGCTTGCCCGCAGTGAAGAGAATACGCTGATCTCTGCCCGCTTCATCCTGCCAATAGGTAACGCCGCGATGGCGGCCTTGCGTGTTCGCTTCTTCTGGGCGCGCGGCGAACGGGTCGAACTTCCAAAGCTCTTCGCCCGCGCCGGCATTGAGCGCGAAAATTTTCGTGCGCGGCGAGCTGGCATAGAGCACGCCGTTGACGATGATAGGATTGCATTGAATCTCATAGAGCACGCCGTTGACGATGATAGGATTGCATTGAATCTCGCCGTAATCGCCTTCGGGAAGATCACCGGTGTGATACATCCAAGCAAGTTGCAACTGCGCAACGTTCGCTTTGTTGATTTGATCGAGCATGGAAAAATGGCTGCTGGCTTGATCGCCGAGATATACACGCCACTCTTTTTTTGCGGCGTCGCCGCGCATCCAGTCTGCGGATTTTTGGCAGGCAATGAAGTTTAAAAGCAGGACGGCAACGAGGAGAGCGAGAGATTTTCTCTTTCTAAAAAAGTTCTTTAAAGAGACAACGTCGGGACGCGGCGCGGTCCGCTTGGTCATATTGCCTTCCTTTCGTGTAAATGATGGGGGCCTGGTATATGTGAAACGAAAAAGACGAACGCAGATTGTCAGGGGCGCCGATTACTACTTGGAGCACGATATTCTTTAATTTGGGGTGTCAACAAAAGCCGCGATTGACAGGGGTTTCGTGAATATCGAAATTAAAGTATTTCATGCTCCGAGTAGTAAATAACTTTCCCATTTTCGTCGGGCTGTCATTCCCGCAGTCTGTAAGCGGGAATCCATTTTATGCCGCCTGGATGCCCGCTTAAAGCGCTCGGGCATGACAGGTCAAATGAGCAAGTTATTCAATCGGCATTCCTTAGTATCTAGAGAGCCAAATCAGTGCAAAAAAACAAAAACTATCACGCAAAGACGCAGAGCCGCAAAGAAAAGCTTTGCGGGTTCTTTGCGTCTTCGCGGCTTTGCGTGCGCTTTTGATTTTCTTTTGGGCCGCGACTCGTTCGCGTTGTGGGATTTGGAATTGGATTTCTTGCACGCCATCACTCCACAACTCCAACAATCCATCGCTCCAAATTTCACAAATTCCCGCGCGTGATCTCTTTCACCGCGTAGTCGCACGCGCGCGCAGTGAGCGCCATGTACGTGAGCGAAGGATTTTGGCAAGCCGAGGAAGCCATGGCCGAGCCGTCGGTGACGAATACGTTCGGCGCGTCGTGGCATTGATTCCAGCCGTTCAGCACCGAGGTTTTGGGATCGCGGCCCATGCGCGCGGTGCCCATTTCGTGAATGCACAAGCCCGGCGGATTATCGGCGATGAAGGGCCGGATGTTCTTCGCGCCCGCGGCCTCCTGCATTTCCGCAATCGAGTCGCGCATGTCCTCGCGCATCTTGTCTTCATTCTCGCTCCATTTGCAGTGCACCTTCAGCAGCGGAATGCCCCACGCATCTTTTTGCTCGGGATCAAGCGCGATGAAATTTTCATAACGCGGCAGATGCTCGCCCCAACCGCCGATCCACATTTGCCAAGGGGCAGGCAAGCGCAACGATTGTTTGAAATCTTTGCCGAAGCCGGGCGTGCTGATGCCGCGCTCCCAACCCATACGCGTTGCCCCGCCTTGACAGCCGAAGCCGCGCAGATAATTCGGGTTCTTCGTCTTCTCGTCGAGATTGCGATAGCGCGGAACATAAATCCCGTTCGGGCGATTGCCGGAATAATACTTGTCGTCAAAACCTTCGAGCTCGCCGCTCGCGCCGGCCAAATAAGGATGATCCATCAAATAATGCCCGAGCGCGCCGCTGGAATTGGCGAGGCCGTTGGGAAAGCGCGGCGTGGAAGAGTTCAAAAGAATTTGCGTGGAGGCCATCGTCGAGGCGCACAGGAAAATAACCCGAGCATGAAACTCGTGCGCCTCGTGCGTTTGCGCATCGATCACGCGCACGCCCACGGCTTTGTCTTTCTCTTCATCATAAATGACGCTATGCACCACGCTATTGCTGCGAATAGTGAGATTGCCGGTCGCCATTGCAGCCGGGAGCGTCGAGCTCAAGCTGCTGAAGTAAGAGCCGTTCGAACATCCGCGATGGCACGGGCCGCAGTAATGGCAAGGCTGCCGGCCTTTGTGCGGAACCGTGAGCACCGCAACGCGGCCAATGACCATCTTGCGCTCGGAGAATTTTTTCTCGATGCGATCTTTAGCCTGCAGCTCGACGCAATTCATTTCCATGGGCGGAAGGAATTTTCCATCCGGCAATTGCGGAATGCCGTCGGCGCTGCCGCTGATGCCTGCGAAGTCTTCCACGTAATCATACCAGGGCGCAAGCTCATGGTAGCGAATCGGCCAATCCACGCCGAAGCCGTCACGCGCGTTTGCTTCGAAATCCAAATCGCTCCAGCGATAGCTTTGCCTGCCCCACATGAGCGAGCGGCCGCCGAGATGATAGCCGCGAATCCACGAGAAGGGTTTGTCGGGATCGTGCAAATAGGGATGCTGTTTGTCGTTCACAAAAAAATGTTTCGTGGCCTCGCCGAAGGCATAGCACTGGCGCTGCTTGGGATATTCGGTTTCATAAAGTTGGCGCTCGCCCATGCCGCGAAAACGAAATTCCCATGCGCCTTTGTCTTCGCTGATGTAATCTTTGCCATGCTCGACGAAGCGGCCGCGTTCGAGCACGAGCGTCTTGAGGCCTTTCTCGGTCAACTCCTTTGCAGCCCAGCCGCCGGAGATGCCGGAACCCACGACGATGGCGTCGTAGGTTTTCTTTTTGATGAGGTTGAAATTGTTCATGGAATGTCTCCGTGCTTTGCGCGCGCTTTTTATGTGTCATTCAGTAGGAATCCTTTTGAGCACTGGGCACTGTGTCGCGTGCTTAAAAAGATTCCTTCTGACATAGTGAAAACTCAATTCAACTCCGCCCACGTTTTGCCGACTCGGCCCAATGGAATGCAGCCTTCAAAGCGGTCGGTCGCGGGTTGAAACTCCAACTCTTCCGTCATGCCGATCACAGAGGTGTAATAGCCGACGAGCGTCAGCTCTTTCATCATGCCAAAGAAAGGAATTTCTTTCGCCCATCTTTTTCGTGCGGCAATCGCTTCGTTGTCAAGCTCGGCGAGCAGCGCGACTTGCTGCTCGGGTGTGCCGTCTTGAAAACGTTTGCCGTGCGCTTGTTGAAAACGCGTTGCGAGTTCGCTCAAGCCGCTCATGAAGCGCGCGCGCTCTTCCGCCGGGTACCATTCGGTGAGAATGAGATCGATGAACTCATTCACATGCGCGGCTTTTGCGCCGGGCGTGTCCGTGGCGGGCACGATCATTTCTGCAATCGTGCTTACGAGCGCATCCTGCTCAGGCGTGAGCGTTTGTGGCGACCATGGCTTTTCAACTTGCCGCGTGCCGGGCGAGCAGCCGCTCAACACCGCGTTCATCAACGGCGCGGAGACGGCGCCGCCCATCAACATGGCGACGCGTTGCAAGGCTTCTCTTCGGTTCATAGGCTTCTCCTTCGTTGCTTGAAAGATTCAAGGTTTGAAATCCGTTTCACCCATTATCATGTCATTCTGGAAGAAACTTCCCCCGTACTCGCGATGAATTTCGTTCTGAGATTTGAGCCGAGCGCTAGGGAAGGTTCTTCCAGAATGACATTTTATAATGGGAGTGAGAGATAAATCATTGTGCCCTCAACACTCCATCAATCCACCAATCCATGAATCCAATAAACGGATTCATCCGCTAAAATAAATCCAAATCAGTCCCACCAACAACGCGAGCAGCAAACTCAACATGACGTCTTTGCGCCGCCACTTTGGTTCGGATACAGGCAGGCTTGACGGCAAATGCTCTGCGGTCGCATAGGTGAGTCCCGCAAGCTTTGCATCCGAAGGCGCGGGCGCGGTCATGCTCACCACCACGAGCACGACGGTGCAAATCACAAACAGGAACAAGGCGAAGTGAAGAAAGTTGATGTCGGCGAAAGTGAAGAGAAATCCCGAGAGCGAGCTCTTGCTCAATTCCGCGAGCAGCCTTCCCATGCCCAACACGAAACCCGTGATGAGCGCGGCCATGGCGCCGCGCGCGTTCACGCGTTTCCATGCAACACCGAGGAGAAACACCGCGGCAATCGGCGGCGAGATGTAAGCCTGCACGCTTTGCAAGTATTGATACAATTGGCCGGAGATGAGCTTCATTGTTGGAATCCACAACAAGCCAAAGCCCACGAGAATGATCGTTGAAACTTGCCCGACCCACACGAGTTGCTTTTCCGAAGCCCGCGGCTTGAGCTTTTTATAAATGTCCCACGTGATGAGCGTCGAGCACGAATTGAATACCGAAGACAGCGAACTCATCAAAGCTGCGAGCAATCCTGCGACGACCACGCCGCGCAAGCCGCTCGGCAATAATGCGCCGACGAGCGTGGGCAAAGCTTTGTCGGGTTGGTCCAATTGCAACGCGCCTTTTTGCGCGAGCGCCGCAGCGATGACGCCGGGAATGACGAAGAGGAAGAGCGGGAGCAGCTTCAAAAATCCGCCGAAAATGCTACCGCGGCGCGCTTGATCTTGATTCGGCGCAGCGAGCACGCGTTGCACGATGAATTGATCAGTACACCAATACCACACGCCGAGTATCGGAGCGCCCAAGAGGATACCGGTCCACGGAAAATTCGGATCGGTCATGGGCAGCCACATATTGAAAAATGAACTGCCGACGCTCGTGCGCAATTCGCCCCATCCGCCAAGCTCGATCAAGCCCGCAACGGTGACGACGATGGCGCCGCCGATGAGCACGAACATTTGCATCATGTCGGTATAGAGCACGGCGCGCAAACCGCCGAAGACCGTGTAGATGCCGGTGGCGATGACAACGACCAGCGCGCCCGTCCAAAAGTTGATGCCCATCAAGGCTTCGAACACGATGCCGCCCGCTGCAATGGTGACGGAAATCTTCGTGAGCACATAGCTGATGATCGAAACCATGGCGAGGTACCACCGCGCGCCGGTGGAGTAACGGCGTTCGAGAAATTCCGGCATGGTGTAAACACCGCTGCGCAAATAAAACGGCACGAACACCCAACCCAGAATGAGCAGCATGAAACATGCGAGCACTTCGAATTGCCCGACCGCAACGCCGCTCGCTGCGCCCGTGCCCGCCAATCCCACCAAATGCTCTGCGCCGATGTTGGAGGCGAAGAGCGAAGCGCCGATGATGAACCAACCGGTGTTGCGGCCCGCGAGAAAATACTCCGAAGAGCTTTCGCGCGTTTTCGTGCCGCGGCCGGTGGTCCAATACGCCACGATGAAAACGATGATGAAATACAGCGCCACCACAAACCAGTCTAAACTGCTGAAGTTTGACACGCTGCTCCTCCTTTTCTGAGAAGCCGGACTTGCACGCCGAGAAGTTTATAGTCTCTGAGAAACTGGAGGTGCAAGTCCGACTTCGCTCGTTTTACATTCATTCAGATCATTTGATACTATTTGAGCACCACGAGCTTCCTCGCCTTCGAGAACTCTCCGGCGCGCAGTTCATACACATAGACGCCGTTCGGAAGCCGGCCGGCCTCAAACTCGACTTTATATCTGCCTGAAGCTTTCTTGCCATTGACCAGCATTGCCACTTCTTGTCCGAGCGAATTATAAACCTTCAACGTCACCAAAGAAGCTTTCGGCAACTCGTAAGCGATCGTGGTTTGGGGATTGAAGGGATTGGGATAATTTTGCTCCAAGCGAAAAGTCAAAGGAACATTCGCCGCTTCCCTTTCTTCCACGCCGACATCAACGCCGCTCAACCAATCAAGCGTGCGCGCGAGTATGGTTTTGCGATTGATCAGGGAGGCAACCTCCAGCCGAAAGCCGAAGTAGACCGCTTTCCAACCCATCGCCGCATCTTCTGCTCTCACCGCGGCGATGCGAGCCGTGTCGCTAGCGCTCGTGCCATAGCGAAATACTTTATTCACCCGGCTCCGGGCGGAAGCATTGAGCTGCAATTGGTCTTTTGAAGCTCCGCTTGCGCCGGTGACGATGCCGTTGCTGATGGGATCACCGGTGAAGCCTCGAATGATCGGCTGCGAATAGTTGGAGTTGAAATCGACGCCGAGGTACGTTGCCAAAAGGCTGTCGTTCAGTGGCGCGGTTTCGGCAATGTTATCGCCGCTCAAGAGCAGCGTTCCGCCGTTGTCAAGATGGCCACGAATGACCGCGCGATCCTCGGTCGTGAGAACCTCGGCGCTTGTCTCTCCGGTGGTCCACAAAAGAATGGCCGGCTCCGCGAGTAGTGGCAGTCGCTCGGCCGGGACCGTCGCGCCTTGCGCGCTGGTGTTCCATACGGCATATTTATATCCCAACTCCTCGAGCATGCCGCGATAGACCGCGCCCGCTGTTCCGGTGGAATCGTCTTCCACCAGAACGATCGGCGTCGGCTTGAGGAGAAAATTTTTTACCGTGCCTAGTTGGCCGTGCGCAACGTTTTGCAGTTGGATTTGCGCATACGGAATCTCCGGCAAAACCATGATGCCATATGCGCCTTCGAGCAGAGCCACGGAATAAGAACCGTTCGCCTCGGTCGTGACCACGCGCGGCACGGTTTCTCCTGCGCGCAAAAATTCCAGCCTCGCCGCGATGGGAAGATTGCTCAGGCTATCCTTGACAACGCCGCCAAAGGTTGCCGTCGCGAGGCCGTATCCGGAAAGCGTGAGGGTTGCGATGCGCTTGCCGGGATCATTGCTTTGAATGCGGATCGAATCAACACTGGCGCCGCGCGCAAGCGGAGCAAACTCTATCGTCAGCGCCAGTTCGCCGGAAGGTGGCAACTCATGCGGCAGGCCGGGCACGCCGCTCAATTCGAATGAAGACGAGCCATGCGTAATGCCAGAAATGGTCAGAGGCTCAGCGCCGACGTTGGTAATCGCGGTTCGGAAGAGGCTGCTGCGCTCTCCCACAGCGAGGGTATCGAAATACAAAGAACGCGGCTTGATGAAAACTTTCGGCCCGGGCGCGACGCCGGATTGCGTCGGTGATTCCCACAGCCCTCTGCCGAAAGTGCCGGCGCGCAGCTTCCCGGTTCCGGCATGAACCTCGAGCTCGAAGACTATGACATTCGGCAAGCCCGCATTAAACGGCTGCCAATCCGCCATCGCGCCATTGCGGTAATATACTCCCACGTCGGTGCCGACATACAGCGCATCATTGCTGCCGTCCTCACGCGCGATACAATTGACGGGCAAATTGGGAAGCGTGCCGGAAGAGTTCGTCCATGTTGCGCCGCCATTCGTGGAGGAGAAAACTTTGTTCCCGCTCACGTATCCCGAAAAAGTCGCCCACAGCTTGTTGGGATCGTCATCGGCAACTGCGATATACGTCATCGCCGCGCGCGCAGTCGGAAGCCCGGAAGTAATATCGCTCCAACTCGCGCCGCCGTTTGTGGTTTTGTAAATGACGCGATCGGTTGCGGCATAGAGGTAGTTCGAATTCGACGTTGCGATTGCCAAAGACCGCAGCGGGTTCGCGCCAGGAAAAGAGGAAATGGGAATCCAAGTGCCGCCGCCGTTGGTGGTTTTCCAAACGTTGACGAATCCGGCATAGAGAATTTGTGGATTGGCGGGATGCATGACATAGGGCGTGATCCAGTCGCCCTCTTCGGTGATGGTGCTGTCAATGGAGCGAAAGCTGTTGCCGCCATCTACGGACTTTCGCAATCCTCCCAATTGAATGGCGGCATAAACAATGTTCGAGTTGCTGTAATCCACAATGCATTCCATGCCGTCCGCGCCCAAAACGTGAGTCCATGCGCCGGCTTGGAGCCGATTGGTGCCGTTGTCCTGCGTTCCGCCATAGACCAGATCGGCGTTTGCGGGAGAACTGCTAATGCGGTAAAATTGTGTGGTCTCGAGGCCTCCGCTCAAATCGCCCCAAAAGCGTCCTCCGGAGGTCGTCATAAAAAGTCCGCCATCCGAGCCAGCCAATAGAGTCGAGCCGTAAAAATCCAGCGCATGAATATTGGCATGGACGTAGGGAACGGTCGTGGCTGGATAGACCCAATAGGCATTCAGGTTCCAATTCGAGCCGCCATTGAGAGACTTCCAAATGTTGATGCCGCCGACATAAACTTCTTCGGCATTGCTGGGAGAAGCGGCAATGGCAAGGTCATACCAACTTTGACCTCCCGCGCTAGAGCCGAACGGCGAATAACCCAAGAGGTTCGGCGTGCTCGCGCGCAATGAAAAGGAAGCGCCCCTGTCGATGGAGCGATAAACGCCCTGCAAGCCGAAATCGGTCGAATTGCCGGCGATCAAGTAAACGTACTCGGGATTCGCCGCAGTCGCGGCTATTGCCATACGACTGACTTGAGTAGACGCAGGAAGTCCCGCGCTTACTCGTGAAAAGCTATCGCCAGTGTCGGTTGATACATAAAATGCGGTGCCGCAAACATAAACCGTGGCCGGATCATCTGGCTTGAATTCCATGTCTTTAAAATTGCCGGACAACACCAAAGTCCATGTGCTGCCTGCGTCCGTGCTTTTGTAAACGCCGTTATTGGCTGCGGCCAGCAGAATATTTGAATCATTGGGATGAATGAGCAGCTTGCTAATCGTGCGGGTTTGGGCGACCTCGAAGTTGAGTCCGGTCGCGCTCCAAGTTGCGCCGCCGTCGGTGGATTTGAGCACGCCGATGCTGTACGTGTCTCCGGCATCGCCATCGCCGCTGGCCATATAAATGGTATTCGGATTCGCAGGATCAATGGCAACACTGGTCACGCCCAAAACCGGCAAGGCATCGGTCGTGGTGTGCCACGTGGTAGCGGCATCCGTGGTTTTCCACAAACCGCCGGACGGCGCGCCAATATAAATGATGTCGCTATTCGTGGGATCAACCGCAACGCAATTGACGCGCCCGATGCCGGGGTTGTAACTGATCGTCTGCCAGAACGAGGGGCCCCAACGCCGTCCAATTCGCGCCGGTGATATCAGAAGAAAAGCGTGAAGTGTTCCTATAACTGATGAAGGCTTTGGCGGTTTGATCGGGATCGGGGCGCTTGCCGGTGGGATAAACGCGCGGCTCCATGAAGTATTCCCAGCGCTTGAATTGCTTCCAGCCTTTCGCTGTGGCGAGGTCTTTGCCCTGCCAATATTCGTTGAAACTGCGCTGCACCTCATAAAAATTGACGTTCGGGTCTTGCATCATTTCCACCCAATTCTGCGCGGAGGAGGCCGCGGGGAATAGGCCGGTCCACACGAACACGGCCATAGCGAACAGCGAGAAGCGGATCGAGCTTTTCATCACAAATCTCCTGTTTGAGATACGCTAAAAAGCTTTGTGTTCACACAACATGCGAGGCTATTGCACCCTTGTCTTGCGCCGCGCAAACTTATTTCATTAAAAGCAGTTTAATTTCGTGCTGAAACCGCGTCGTGCGCAAGCGGCATACATACAAGCCGCTGCTCAAAGCGCTGCCGTCGAAGCGCAGCGCATATTGTCCCGCGGCTTGTTGCTCACGCACGAGTGTCGCGATTTTTTTGCCGGTGAGATCATAAACTTCTAGCGTCACAGAATCAGCTTGCGGCAAATCATAGTGCAATGTCGTGGCGGGATTGAAAGGATTGGGAAAATTTTGGTGCAGCGCAAAGACTTTGGGAAGGAACCGGTCTTCGCGAGTATCAACGCTGGTGAGATTGCGGTCGCGATACACGCGCACGTAATCCACCTCCATGCGCTGCGGGAAGATCGTCGAGGCATCCGGACTGCCGGGCCAATTGCCGCCCACAGCGACATTCAACAAAATGTGAAAGCGTTGATTGAACGGCGCCGGAAACGGGCCGCCGCTCGACCACCATTGCGTGCGCGTTTGATAGTGTACTTCGTCAACGTACCAACGAATTTCTCCGGGCTGCCATTCGATGCGAAACACATGAAAGTCGTCGGAAAAATTTCCACTAGCCAAAGAATAAAAAGCGTTGACGAAAGTATTGTTCGGCCACGCGCCGCCAAAGTGCAACGAACCATAAACTTTATTCGGCTCGTGCCCGACCAACTCCATAATGTCGATCTCGCCGCTCGCGGCCCAACCGCCATACACGTTATCCGTCGGCAGCATCCAGAATGCGGGCCATAGTCCTTTGCCGAACGGCAGCTTCGCGCGAATCTCGAAGCGGCCATAGGTCCAATCACCTTTCAAGTTCGTGCGCATGCGCGTCGAAGTATAACTCTTCCCTGCAAACGATTCCTTCTTCGCGGTGATGACGAGCTTGCCGTTTTCAAGCGTGGCATTCTCGCTGCGATAATATTGCAACTCATTGTTGCCCCAACCGGGAATGCCATAAGCCGAGCCGTCGCCGATTTGGAAACTCCATTTGTTGAGATTAACGTGCGTGCTGTCAAATTCATCGGACCAAACCAGCTCCCAAGTTTGAGCTAGCGCTGTAGCAGGAGAACAAACTGATTGAGCAAGAACCCACAACATGAGAAAACGGGGAAGCTTAGTCATGGCAAATGCTCCGTGGCTTTGAGGTTCGCATTGCGGTCATTCGTAGCCTCAACGCTCGAGTCTTCAACAACGGCAGGCTCCTTTTCAGGCTGCCCAAAACAATCGATCATAACCAAGTAACGCTTGATGGCAACATTATAAAAACCGAGCAGAATCTCACGATCACACCAATGGCTGAAAGATAGCGCGCGCAAAAAAGCGGCGCCGGAAAAAATCGCGACTACGAGCCAATAGGCTACGTGCTCACTCAGAAGCGCGCCCCGCATCACCACGCTGCGCAGCAAAACGAGCGCTAGCACAAAAAAGCCGAACGACAAATTGCGATACATGATGTGAATCGCCAGGTAAGAATCCGCCATAATCGAAATTGCCGGACTGTGCTCGCGCAAAAAAGGCTTGAGGCGATGCAACGCCCAATCGGGCTTCGAACTGCCGTACTGCCGTTTGACCATGTAGGCTAAACGGTCTTCAAACTTCAACGCGAGAAATTGCTCCGCGCTGATCTTGCTCGCCGTGGCCTCCACCCCGTCCAAAAGCGCATGACGTATGCCTCCCAGCTTGCGCTTGATCATAAAACGAAAAACGCGATAAACGGTTTTGAAGTACGCCCAGGTGAAGCCTGAAATCAAGCTGCCGATCATGTAGCTAATGATGATGACCAAGAACACCATCACCAATGAGGAGTTCTGCAAAATTTTTCCCAAGAGCAGCTTAATATCGAACAAGGGAAAGTACCAAACGTGCAACGACAGCAACAGCGGCAAGCCGGATATGAAGCCCGAAAAAAGTTCGTAAGGCCCGATTGAAATTTTGAACTGGTCCATCTGCTCCTCCGGGTTGTGAAGAAAAGGGACGGAGATGAAAAGAGTATAGAGCGTGTCATTCAGAAGGAATCCTTTTGAGCACTCGCAAAGAACCTGTTTGAGTTCGTCTCTAGCGCTGAAAAAGATTCCTGCTGAATGACAGGAAATAAGAAGCCGCGCTCTTCAAACACCATGCGCCGTGCTCCATGCCATTTCACTTCATCCCCAACGCCGCAATGTACCCCTCATTCACGCGCGTGCGATCAAAGCGCACATTCTCCAACAATGCCGCGAGCGCGGCGCGGCTGTGCGCGATCGGCGGGCGATGCTGTTTTATTTTTTCGGGATCGAGGTTGCGCGCTTTTTCATACGCAATGACTTCATCCCAATACGGCGGCTTATCGAATGAGCGAATGCAACTCGGGGCGGCCATCTTTTTATAAGGCCAGAAGCACCAGCCGATGTTCTGCACTTCTAAAAGAGTTCGGAACGTCGCGATCCATTCATCCGTGTTCTCGCCGGACTCGCCGAGCCAAAGCGGCACGTTGTGCTTCGCGCGAAAGTCGAGGTACTCTTGAATCTGCGCTTGCTCCGGCGGCGTCCAATACTTGTGAAAAGTATAAACGAAATTTTTGTCGAACGGCGGGCCGAAGACTTTGAAGTTCGAGTTCCATTGCGCGCCGCCTAGGAAGATGACGTGGTGCGGATCGATCTCGCGAATCGCAGCGGTGACGCGTTTGTACAGCGGCTCCAATTGCGGGTTGAATTTTTCATAGCCTTCGAAGTGTGGAATCGGCTCGTTGAGCAGGTCATAACCAATCACCGTGGTCTCATCGCGATAACGCGCCGCAAGCTTGCGCCACACTTCGACGAGGCGATCTTGACACTCCGCGCTTTCGAAGAGCCAGGGATGGCCCACACTGTCGTCGATGTTCGTTCCGGTTTGGCCACACGGCGCAGCGTGCATATCGAGAATCACGTACAGCCCTTCGGCTTTGCTCCATACAATCGCGCTATCCAACAGCGCGAAGCCTTCTTCCAGCCAAACGTGGGGATAATCTTCCGGCGTTAGCAGTTTGTAATTGAACGGCAACCGCAGCGAGTTCAAGCCGAGTTGTTTGAGATAACGAACGTCCTCGCGCGTGATGTAGTTCGCTTGAAATTTTTTCCAGAACGCATTGGCCTCCGCCGGGCCGACGAGTTCTTTGACGAGCTGTTGAATTTGCCACGGCGCGGTCGCGGCTTCAAACTTGAACATGTAGCCTTCGGGCATGAGCCAATTGCCGAGGTTCATGCCGCGCAGCAAAATCGGCTCGCCTGCGGGCGTGAGGAGTTGTTTGCCCTCGGCGCGCACGAAGCGAGGTTGCGGTGCGTTGTCGCAGCCGCTTATGCACGCGAGGCATAAAAGCAAATTCGCAAGCACGAGGAGGCGCAGCTTGCCGCGACTGCGAGTGTCTGAAATAATTCCTCTCTTGAGGGGGGCTAGGGGGGTGTTTGGGGTAGCGACGACAAAATTCAGATTCATTGTGCTCTGCTTCAAGTTTTTCTCAGCCGCATACGATTGCAACACGAATTTGATCTCGTCTCTTTGATTGTCATTTATGAGGACGTGCTGAACACCTTTGCGAACACCCACGCGTAAATTTTCCAGGCAGCCCTCAAAGAGTCTTTGAAGTACGCCCCCACGTGCGCGTATTGCTCCAAAGCAAAGCCGAGCGTGACCACCGTGAAAATGCAATTGCAGACGAACACAATGATGAGCGCGGATTTCAAGCCCACGCGATAGATGTCCGATTGGCGCGGGCTGAACCCGCGAAACATAGAGATCAAATGAAAAGCCAGCGTCAAACCTAGAAAGGAATTGATAAAGTCGTGCGCGGCCGGCGTCACAAATGGTTTGACGAGCAGAAACGGCAACGAGAACACCGGCAAAAAATACGGCGCAAGAATGATGAGCGTATTTGGCGTGCGATCGAATTGCACGAAGCCCCAATGCCTCCAATCCGCGGCGAAGTGTTTGATGTCATGAAAGAACAAGTACCCCATGACCATGTGCGCCAGCTCATGCTCGAAGGTTTCGAGGAAACCCAGCTTCGCCCACAAGAGCACGGCATAGAGAATCACGTAGAAGAGCACGCCGTAAATGAACCAATTCGTCCACAGCTCGGCAAAGTGCGTGAACAGAAACAAAAAGGCTTTGGCCACGAAGGCGTAGAGCAGTGGCGCAAACAACACCAAAAACAGCAGTCTCGAAAAATTTCGCATCCTTTCTCCCCCGGCGGTGAAAGGCCGCTAGGTTGGTGAAAGCTTTATAACTGTTCAACCACGGCTGGCCGTAGTTTTGGTTTTTGAATTAAAAAACTCCCCCTCTCTTTTAAGAGAGGGGGCCCGGGGCATAGGTGTCAAGCTAAGAGTTGTGGCGCAAACAGAACTCATCCCCCGGCCCCTTCTCTTGGAAAGAGAAGGGGAGAAAGCTGGTGCAAGGCTCTAAAAAGGCCCTTTCTCTTAAAAAGAAAAGGGAGCTTTCATAGCTTCGAATTTGCTCTCCCCCTTCTCTTCTCAAGAGAAAGGGGCCGGGGGGATGAGTTCCATTGGCGCAAGAGCTCTTAGCTTGACACTTATGGGGGCCCGGGGATGAGTTATGGCCAAGCTTCTCACGCGGCTTTGTCCGCGCTCTTGTCTTTGAACGTCAACGCGAACAGGATGGAAATAACCAGCGCGAAAGCGCACGGGATGAGCCAGATCGTTTGCCAATCACTCACTCTGTGAACGACATCTTTAAGTACCCCATCAACAACCTCCTGAACGACTGTCTTCGTGGTATAAGCTTCTACGATCTGGCCGGAGAGCCACGAACCCAAGCCGATGCCGACGCCATACGTGATCAACGCAATGAAACCCTGCGCGCTCGCGCGAATGTCGCTCGAGGCTTTGCGATCGACGTAGATTTGTCCGGTGACGAAGAAGAAGTCATAGCAGATGCCGTGCAGGAGAATGCCGGCATAGAGCATCCATTCCATGCCGCCGAGATTGCCGTTCGCGAAAAACGCATAACGCACGACCCAAGCGAGCATGCCTACGAGCAGCATCTTCTTCACGCCGAGACGAACGAAGAACATCGGCATGAGCACCATGAAAATCACTTCGGACATTTACCCCATGGATTGTTTCGCAGCCGCGCCTTTCATGCCCAGCTCATTGAGAAAGGGATTGGTGAAATTATAATAGAAGGCCAGCGGGATGGAGATGAGCAACGAGCACAAAACGAAAATGAGAAACGAGCGCTCTTTCAGCAACCGCAACGCCTTGAGTCCCAGCACCTCGCCGACGGTGACGCCTTTGCCGACGTTCTTGGGCGGGGTATTGGGCAGTGTGAAAGAGTACAAACCCATCAGGATCGAAGCGACCGCGGCCATCTTCATCGGCACGGAGGTGGTTTCGGCGTTGTGATTTTCACCGGACAGAAAGAACGTAATCACCAAGCCCGCCACGATCCAACCGATGGTTCCCCATACCCGCACTTTGGGAAACTGCGCGCCCGGATTCTCCATTTGCTGAAACGAAACCGCGTTGACCAACGCCAGCGTGGGCATGTAGCACAGATTATAGAGCAGCAAAGTGGGAATCAAGGTTCCGGGTTCCTTGATGCCCGTGGCGAGAAACATGAACACGCCGCCAAGCAGGTGCAACACGCCCATGACTTTTTGCGAGGCGAAATAGCGATCGGCAATCATGCCCACGAAAAACGGCGCAATGATGGCCGCGATGTTGTTCATCAAATACGTGTTGCCGATTTGACTGCCGGTGAAGCCGATGGTTCCCAAGTACGTGCCCAAAGTCACGAACCATGCGCCCCACACAAAGAACTGCAATAACATCATCACGCTGAGCTGCGCATACGTTTTGGTACTCATGCACCTTCCTCCGTTGGTTGGATGTGAGAAACAGTTACGTCGTTAGAGAAGTTTTTGCCATACTTGCTCATTGCGCGACTTCCAGTCGCAACCAAAAGCATTGCAAATTTTCAATTGAAAATTTGCAATTTTAAATTTTCAATGCTTTGAAAATCTTCGCGTCTTTGCGGTTTGGATTCATTCATGCGCGAGCTTCGCCAAATATCTTTTGGCCAAAGGATGATCGGGTTGATATTTCAGCGCGTTTTCCCAGGCCGAGCGTGCTAACTGCGGCTTGCGCGCGAGCGCGTAAACCACGCCGAGGTTCAGCCAAATATTCGCGAGCTTGGGATCGTGCTGCAAGATGCGTTGATATTGATTGAGGGCTTTGAGCGTGTCGCCTTTGATGAGGTGCAGGTTCGCGATGTTGTTTTGAATTTCCATGTTCGCGGGCGCGAGGTGCGCAGCGACTTTATAAGCGTGCATGGCGTCGTTATATCGTCTCACGCGGCGAAACGCAAAAGCCAGGGCTGCGTGCGCCATGGGATCATTGGGCAGCGAGCGAATGGTGTTTTCCAAGTGCTCGATCTTCGCATCCTGCGCGCGCACGCGCTCCGCTTCTTCCAAATACTTTTTGCCTTCCTCTTGCCGGCCGAGGCGCACCAGCGCTTGCCCCATATTGTATTGCGCGCCATGATGCCACGGCCATTGCGCCGCAACTTCACGCAAAAGCTCGAGCGCTTCTTCATAACGTTGCAGCTTCACGAGCAGCTCACCTACGAGATAGCGATATTCCAAATTGGCTTGCTCGATCTGCAACGCGCGCTGCGCATGCGTGAGCGCCGGGCCAAGCTCGCCTTCATCTTCAAACAACAGAGCCAGATTGAAATGACACAGCGCATAAAGGCTGTCGAACGCGAGCGCGCGCTGAAAACAAATCTGCGCGCTGTCAACCTTGCCCAATTCCACGTACGCGCGGCCGAGCTGATAAAAAGGCACGGCTTCCTCCGCGCTTTGCGGCGGTGGGAACCTCATGTTGCGCGCGATCTCTTTGTGATAATAGCCGAGCGCTTGTTCAAACTTTTGCTGCCGAAACGTGTTGTTGCCGAGGTTGTTCCACACCCCGCGATAGCTCGGCTTAAGCTCGAGAACTTTGCGATACGCTTTTTCCGCCTCCTGCCATTGCCCAATCTCGGAATACGCGCGCGCGCGCATGAAATAAACGTTCGCGCTGTTGGGCGTGAGCTTCTGCGCGCTGTCGGTGAGGGCAAGCGCGGCGTCAAATTCGTTTTGGCGCAAAGCTTCGTTCGCTTGCAGCAACAAGAATTCGCTTTTGGCAATGATCTCGACCGGCTCTTCTTTGGGTTGAGAAGCGCAGCCGCAGAGCAGCAGCGCGAGGAGACTGTAGACGTATCGTTTCAGCATTTTTTCAAGCGACCTCTCATATTGTCATTCAGAAGGAATCTTTTTAAGCACTCGGCACAATTCCCAGCGCGTAAAAAGATTCCTACTGAATGACAGGCTAGTTGGTGATTATTGCAACGCTTTATGCACGACCGCCGCGAGCACGCCGCCGGCAATCGGACCAACCACTGCGATCCAAGCATAGCTCCAATTGCTATCTCTTTTGTTTGGAATGGGAAGAATGAAGTGCATCAACCGCGGCGCAAGATCACGCGCCGGGTTTATCGCATAGCCGGTGGTGCCGCCGAGCGAAAGGCCGATGGCGAGCACGAGCAGCGCAACCGGCAACGCATTGAGCGCGCCGAGTCCGACCGCAGGCGCGGCCATGGTTAAAACACCGAAGACTAAAACAAACGTGCCGATGATTTCGGAGAGCAGATTGGAAAACGTGTTGCGGATTTGCGGACCGGTGCAAAACACCGCAAGCTTGCCTTCGCGGTTGTCGGTCTGCGCGAAGTGATCTTTATATTGCAGCCACACGAGCAGCGCGCCGAACGCGCCGCCGAGCATTTGCGCGAGCACATAGCCTGGAACTTTCGCCCACGCGAATTTCCCTGCGAGGGCCAGCGCAATCGTCACCGCCGGGTTGAGGTGCGCGCCGCTCACGCCCGCAACCACGAACACGCCGACGAACACGGCCATGGCCCAGCCGAACGTGATGACGATCCAGCCGCTGTTGCTGCCCTTCGTGTCTTTCAACACGACGTTCGCAACCACGCCGTCGCCGAGCAAGATGAGCAACGCTGTGCCGAGCAGCTCGCCGAGAAATGGGGTCATGCTTCCTCCTCACAGAAGTTGATGAAATGTAGCCCTGCCCCCTTGCGGGGCATTGCCTTAATCATGAATCCATTGGCTCCGACAGCGCCCCACAGGGGGCGGGGCTACGTTTATAAGATGAAAAACCGGCTTGTCAACTGCAACTAAAACTATTATATTTTGCCGAATCAAACAAACAGCAGTTAGAAAACGAGATCAACTAAACTTTTCACGGAGGCTTTCAAATGACGGAGAATCACGATATCGAAAAAGCCGCGGCTTTTCTAGCGCAAAACAATTTCGAGGTCGAAGACGGCCTTGAACGTATCGTTTGGTTGCGGCAAGGCACTGGAGATAAGATTCGTCTCATCGAAGTGAACCGCAACGGTTTTCCGACCGGCAGACTTGAGGCATATTATTTTGCGCCTTCCGAAGACGTGCCGTTTAAAACCTATCTAGCCGACGTTACGCCGAAAGAATGGCAACAGATTTTGAGCGGCGAAATTCCTTTGCCCGAAGGCTGGACGCTCGAAGGCAGCAGAGAATTTCTGCGCTCGGAATTCGAGGTGACCAGTGTGGGCTGAAGCCTTTCTCGAACAGGCGCGCTCGGATTGGCAAGTATGGCAGCTTATTCGCAGACAGGAACTGCCGGGTTGCCATGCGTTGCACTACTTGCAGCGGAGCGCTTTCTCCACAACAAGCTCAAAGCTCGCACATCGCGTTCAAACGCTTTTTGCAAGTCGCCGCGCGCAATCCCGCGTTGCAACGGTTGCTTGAAATGAGCGCTTCACAGCTTCTCGCGCACATTAAAAAGATGTTGCCTGTTGCTGAGGCCATCGAACATTTGGCTCCGGCTCTTGCTCATGATGGACCCAATGCCGAGTATCCCTGGGAAAACCCCAACCGCCAAATTCACATACCCGCCAAGTATGCTTTTCCTGTTCTTCGTGATTTAAGCGAACCTGCCGGCTTGAATCTCATCAAAATCGTCGAGCTCGTGCAGCAGCAGTTTTATCGCCTCTTTACATAAGCCGGACGAGCCGAAACCAAAAAGAAAATCAAAAGCGCACGCGAAGGCGCAAAGAACCCGCAGAGCTTTTCTTTGCGGAACCTTTGCGGCTCTGCGTCTTTGCGTGAATGCTTTTAAGTGAAAATTCAAAAAGTTGGCGCCTTTTAAAAGTTGCATAAAACCCCTATGAATACAGAGCGAAATGCAACCTCTTAGGAAAATTTTTGCTTTTTTTTGCACAGATTTGACTGTTTAAATATTAAAGCCCTTCCGAGAGCGTTCCAACCTCGGCTTGGCCGAGATTTTCGTAGCCCTCGCCCCTTTGTGGGCGATTGTGATTACCCAACACTTTTTTCTCCCACACTAGCAAGAACCCGGTACCATGTTCGCGATAGCGCCCCACAAGGGGGCGGGGCTACAAAATGTTTGGGGGCGAGGTTCGACGCGCTACTTCCCGCCCCCAAACTATTTTGTGTTCGTCCCATCCCGCAAAGCGAAACGAGAACCGGCTCAGGCTCTGGACGGTGGTATGCACGCTCCAACCATCCGTGAACGGTTGAATTCTGGCATGCCGACTGGCGCTTGTTCCATCGTCTTGAGCACAGCGGAATCCACCACCGATATTTCGGTTGTTCGGATTGTTCCTGTTGCGATACGCGCACCGCAGGTTGTTTGGATTATTGGCCCACGACGCCCCACGCAACAGCCGCAGCAACGAGCCCGCACCGACGCGAGGTTTTTAGTCGCGCCTCCAAGCGCCGACGGAACTCATCCCCTAAATCCCCTTCTCTTAAAAAGAGAAGGGGACTTTCAAAGCTTCAAACCCGCGCTCCCCCTTCTCTTCCCAAGAGAAGGGGGCCGGGGGGATGAGTTGCGGCTCCTGAAGGAGCAACTACGAACGCGTTTTCAAAAAAAAAAATCGCCCGCTTCGCGGGGATAAAAGCGTAAAGAGTGTAAAAAGAGCAAAAGCTTAAAAAAGCACGTCCTGAGCACAGCGGAATCCACCACCGATACCTCGGTAGTTCGGATTGTCCCGGCTGCGATACGCGCACCGCAGGTTGCTCGGATAATCGGCCCACGACGCCCCACGCAACAGCCGCAGGGATCCTTGCGTTGGGCCTTTCGGATTAGACTCCGGGCTGTGCTGGTAATAATTCTCATCATACCAATCGGCGCACCACTCCCCAAACATTGCCCAACATATTCGCCAAGCCAAGCGGGTTCAAATTCTCTTTGCCCGTGGCCGGATTGATTTCATCCACGGCATGCGCATGCTCTCGCCCACTTTCACCGAACCAGGCGTGGTTCGACAATTCTTCCACGTCGTCGCCAAAATAGTATTGCGTGCGTTGTGCCTGCTTGCCGCCGCGCGCCGCATATTCCCATTCCGCTTCGGTCGGCAAACGCGCGCCAATCCACAAGGCAAAGTAATAAGCCTGATACCACGTTTGACCAATCGCAGGATGGCTTTCGCCGCCGTATCCGGAATATTGAGAGCCACAAGGAAATTTGGCGAGCAAAAGATTTGTCACCGGATGTTTAGCCAAACGAAAGCTTTCGAGCTTCACACGATGCGCCGGTCTCTCGTCGCTGCCATGCTCATCATCGCCCATCCAAAACTCGCCGCCTTCCACTTCGATCCATTCAAAATGATTGGCCGGGTCGTTTAAAAAATCTTGCTGGCGTTCGGCAGCATGTGCGAGGTCGAATAATTCATAAAGCAAGCCGCCGGGTTGCAAGGGTTCGAGGCCCATTCTCTCCAAAAGCTCTTGGCCGTGATAGATCACCTCGCAATCTTGCTCTTCACAGGCAATCAGCAAAATCTCAAGCGTTTCATTGACCAAATTTTTGCGCTCGCTTTCGGGCACGAGCGGCAGCGATTGCGCGAGATCGTCAATCAACAACAAGCGGCTTTGGTTGCCGGTTTCTTTTTCTATGAGCGGCTTGAGCAACTTTGCAGCCGGGGTTTGCACTTCGGTGCTCACGCGCAAAGCGAGCGGGCGATTGATGGTCCACAAGCCTTCCACGAGCGCGGCAATTTCATCTTCGTTTTGCAGCAGACCGGCATAGAGGCGCACAACCTCTTCCCAATCCGGGTTCGCGGCGTGGCGGATCACGAAGTCGGATTTTTTGTCGCGCAAGGCGAGCGCGGTGAAATATTCCCACAATGAGCGATGCACGAACGTGAAGCCTTCTTTATCACGCTGCACGAGGCCGGTGTCGCGCTGCAAACGGTCGAGGAAGTCCTCGGTTTGGCCGAGCGCCGTGGCAGAGAGCAAACGCTGGCCGAGCACATTCACTTGCTCGACCGGAAAATCCGCTTCCTGCCAAAGGAAAAAGCGGAGCGAGAGATCTTTCAACACCGCGAGCGTTTGCGCCATGTCGGGCTTGGCAGAGCCGGTCGCAGCTTCCGCGTCGTACAGCCGGTGCAGCAAAGCCTTGGTGCAATTTTCATAAAGGCTGCTGCGCCGTTCGATCAGCGCGGTGTCGCCGTCCTGTTCGTAGGTGAAGCAAATCATGCTCAAAAGAAACGGATTGGCCGCAAGCCCGCGAATGCGCGGTTTGGTTGCAAAGGTTTGCTCAAGTGAAGTAACGCAGGCATCCTTGCCTGCGAGCAGGTCCGCGCGCGGTTCCACTGCTGAGGTATCGGAGGTTTCTGCAGGCAGGATGCCTGCGCTACGTTCTTCCGCCAATGAAGTAACGCAGGCATCCTTGCCTGCAAGCAGGAGGTTCGCGCTTCGTTCTTCCGCGGATGCAGTAGAGGTTTCTGCAGGCAGGATGCCTGCGCTACGTTCGTCGGCAAACCATTTGCGCAGATAAGCCGCGATCATTTCCGGCGTGAGCGGCAAGAGATCGAGCGCGTGAAACTTGGGAAAGTCCTCGCGTTTCAAGCCAATGGGCCGGGAGGTGACGATCATTTTGCAGCGGGGGTGATCACGCGCGAGCTTATCGAGCGCGTCGGCGAAACTCTTGCTCGTTTCAATGTCTTCGATTTCATCGACACCGTCCCACAAGAGCGCCATCGGCTTTTCGAGAAAACGCTCCGGGGCACACAGCGTTTGGTGGTCTTCTTTGCTGTCGCTCTCGTCGTTGATTTTCTCGCGCACAAATTCTTCCAAAGAAGTTTTGGCGAGATTGAGCGCTTTGCAGCGGAGATAAACCGGGAGCGTCGCGCCCTCGCCGGCAAAATGATACGCGAGATAGCGCAGCAACGTGGTTTTACCGCTGCCGGGCAACCCGCGAATCAAAAAGCGTCGCGGCGTTTCTTGCTTGAAAAACAACTCGGCGATTTCAAGCGGCGTCGCGTTCTGGCCTGCATCATCGCGCCACGCTTGCAAGCGCAACGGCACGAAGCCGTGGCTCATCTCGCTCATGCGCTGCAAGGCAGCAGAGCCGATGTTGGCCGCCGGGCGTTTATCGCCGAAGAGATTGATCGTGGCAAAACGCTGTTGCACTTTGCGGCGATAATGCCGAAGAATTTCCTGCTCGCGCGAGGCCGGCGCTGGCAAACTCTTATCCACCTTTTGCAGACTGTATTGTTGCCTGATATAAAGGGATAAATGATTGTGCACTTTCTTTTCAAAATCCGGCGCGTCGGCATACGTCCAATAAAGCCCTTCTTTGGGAAACTCTTTGCGAAACTTGAGCACGAGACCGAATTGTTCATGTTCTTCGAGGCTCCTCGGCAGAAACGGCGCTTCTTTGAAATACATCATAATCTGCGGTCGCTGCGATTTCCGCCAAAGCTCGATGGCCGCGCGAATCTCATGCTTCGTGCCGGAGAGCGCGTCTTTCGTGGGCGTGCCGAAACGTTTCCAAAAAATGCCGAGCAGAATGTCGCAATCTTGAATATTGAGTATCGGATCGATCAGCCCCTGCGGGCCTTCGGCATGAAAGCCGGGATAGGCGTCCGTTTCCCAGCGCGTCACCTTGAGCTCGAGATCGCGATCCGCGGCAATGCCGCGATTGATTTCATCGATCGCCTCGTCGATGATGCGCCGCTCTTCGGGCACGTCGCCGGGAGAAGAGAGGACGATTCTGAGAGAGTTTTTTGTTTCCATGATGACTCACCAGAGTGTCATTCAGCAGGAATCTCTTTTAGCGCTGGGATGACAGCTCAATTGGTTTTGTCGCCCGTGCTCAAAAAGATTCTTGCAGAATGACATTGAGAGGGTGTTGTCCACTTAACGTTGCCGCACGAGTCTCTTTAAAGTGGAATCTGTGCAAACAAAGCAAGGGTTTCAAATGGCAGAATGATTCATCGGCAGAATAATTGTGAAATCATTCTGCCGAAAAATTATTCTGCCTGTTTGGTTGCGGCTTGCCCGTGTTGTGCATACAAATCGTTGATATCCGCCTTCGCCAACTCCACCAAGAATCCCGCGATCTTTTGCGTCACGGCTGCGAAGAAGCGTTGGCCTTTCTCGGCGTTCGATGCATAGGGATTGCCCACGCCGGTGTCGCTAGTCGCGCGCAGCCAATCGCGCGGGGTCCAGGCCCAGCCTTCGCGGAAAGCGGTTAGTTTGAATTTTCTTTCTCTCCCTTCTCCTGCTTCAGAAAACGGCAGCACGAGTTCGGACGCGAGAAATTGCACGAGGCTCGTTTCCATCTCGCCGGCGTGATCGCCAGGATCAGCAAAAAATTTCGCATTGTCAAGGCAGCGATACCAATTCATCGTGCAGAAAAAAAGCTCGTGCTTGGGCACAAGCTCGCGAATGATTTGTTTGAAATCGTTGCCGCCATGACCGTTGAGCACGAGTAGTTTGGGAATGCGTTGCCGCACGAGCGAGGCTGCGATGTCATCGAGCACGGCAAGCTGCGTGCTTGGATTCATGTTGATGGTCAAGCGAATATCAAGCTGGCTCGTATTCACGCCGAAAGGAATCGTGGGGAGAACGATGACGCGCGCGCCCTGCTCCCATGCGAGCCGCGCGGCTTCGTTGGCGATATGCTCGCTTTCAATCGTGTCGGTGGAATAAGGCAGGTGATAATTGTGCGCCTCGGTCGCGCCCCAAGGGAGGATCGCTACTTCGTAGGGAGTGTCTTTGATGGTCTTCCAATTTGTTTCGGATAGAACAAAGGGGCGGCCGGGCATGGTTGAGATCTCCAAGGGAAATGCAGAATGATCAGATGAATCAGTAAAGGCAAAACTATTTTCGGCAATACGATTAAAAGCTAAAGCCACAACGTTGCGCTTGGCTTTCGTCACAAAACTCAAAACCTGTCATTCAGAAGGAATCCTTTTCGGCTCAGGGCATCAACTCCAGTGCTTAAAAAGATTCTTTCAGAATGACAGGTGGAGGAGGCGCCGTGTTAACGTTGCAACACTAAACATCCAACTCATACGCGATCTGCAACCAACGCTTCACTTCTTCATCGATGCCTTCCAACCTCTCAAGCACGAAGCGATGCGTGATGCGGTCGCCTTTAGCGAGGCCGCCGGTGTCAGCCAAACGTTTCGGCGGCTTTTGCTTTGCGCCTTTCAGGGCCAGGCCGAAATCAATGCGCATGCGCGTTGCGGGTTTGATTTGCGCGAAGACATGATTGCGATAGAGCGGCACGAGGGTTTGGCACGGGCAGATTTTGACGTCGTTTCCCTGCGACAAGCCGAGTTGAATGAGCGCATCGTGCAAGGGACGCAACCCGGACTTCGCGCCGCCATACATGGCCTCGACGAATTGCGCCGCTTCTTTGAGATAAACTTCGCCGTCGGTATCGCCCAAGCCTTTGCCCTCAGCGCGATCAACGATCATATACGCCGTCGTGCCGCCGAGTTGGTATTCTTTCTTCAGCCACTCGCGGCGTTCCTTCTCGCCTTTCGGCGCGGACTTTTTGATGAGGCGCACCCACTCTTCGATAGACTTGCCCGTCTTCTTGGGAAGGTTGTTGATGATGGCTTGCGCATAGGCCACGGAAGGATGAACGCTATAAAGCGCTTTCGTCGAAGCCTTTTTTGTTGTGTGCGGCATTTGCCGAGCCTCCGAAAGAAGTTTGCTTTTTATTACTCATTCCCGCCCGACGCCGAGCGCGTCCGCGACGCGATTGATGTAGTTGAACCACGAGGCAATCAGCGTGATCTGGAGAATGGCTTTATCCTCAAAACCCACGGCGCGCAAACGTTCATGATATTGCGGCGTGATGCGCGTGGCGTCTTTGGTCAATTGCACGATGTAATCCAGCATCGCGCGTTCCTGCGCGCTGATCGGAGCGTTGCGGTAATCTTCGCTCAAGGCTCGAACCAAATCTTCATCCAACGTGACCCGGCGCAGAAACTCTGCGTGCGACTCAATTCAATATTGGCAGCGGTTCGTGACCGAGACCATGGCGCCGATCATTTCGTGCTGCCGCCGCGTGAGCGGAAGCTCGGGCGACATCAACACGCCGAAGGTGGCAAAAGCATGCTGGAGCGCCTCGGGAATGAGACTGTGTGAGGCCACGATGCCGCTCGTTCCGTCGCTGGTCGGATGCACAGGGTCGTCATACTCGCTGGGATATAGAGCTTTTTGCGCCTCGACCGCGAGACGCACTTTCTCATCTGCTTCCGCTGAAACCGTTTGAATCCAAGCCATGATTGTCTTTCGTTTGAATGAATTAAAAGCAAAAGCGTTCACGCAAAGACGCAGAGACGCAAAGGGCCGCAAAGAAAAACTTTGCGGATTCTTTGCGTCTTCGCGTGGGCTTTTGATTTTTTTATTTCCGGCTCGCCCCGCTCATGTAATCATTCCCTCAAGAATAACGCTCTGGCCTTGCTCTTTTTCGAAAGGCCCAAAAATACACCGGCGCGACGATGCCAACGCCGAGAAAAGCTTGCCCGGGGTTTTGCGAGGCCAACAAGAAAAGCAGCACGGCGACCAGCGCGAGAAAGATCACGGGAGTGATGGGATAGCCGGGAGTTTTGAAGGTGATCTCGCGCGCAGATTTTCTTCGCAATACGAATACCGCTGCAACGGTAAGCGCGATGAAGCACACGGTAACGAAGATGAAGAAGGCGACGATCTGATTGAACGTGCCCAATGCGACGAATAAACTCGCGAGCGCGGCTTGACATGCAATGGCAATAAATGGCGTGCCGAAGCGAGGATGAAGCGAAGCCGCGGCGCGAAAAAATAAACCGTCGCGCGCCATCGCATAGTAGACCCGCGGCGCGACCATGATCAGCCCCGCGAGGCTGCTCAACACGGAAACCACGACGATGCTTGCGAAGACTTTGCCGCCGGCGCGGCCGAAGAGCGCTTCACCCGCTTGCGCGGCAAACGTTTCGCCGGTGGTGACACGTTCGAGCGGCACGAGATATAGGAAAACGGCGCTGGTCAAAATATAAACGCAAGTCACAATCGTGACGCCTAACGACAGAGCGCGCGGCATGATACGCTGCGGCTCGCACACTTCGCCGGCAATCTTGCTGACGTCCCACCATCCGCCGAAAGAAAAAAATGCCGCAACCATTCCGCCCGCAAGCGCGCCCAAGAGCGGAGCCGAGCCGGGCCGTTGCGCGACGAACGGCGTGAAGTTCGACCAATCGCCGGCGCTGAATAAAAAGCCCCACACGATGATGAACGCGAGCGCGCCGAGCTTGAGCAAGGTCACACTCCGCATCAGCCTTGCGCCAAAGCGCACGCCGAGCACGTTGATGCCCGCTAGCGTGAGAATCGCCGCGATCGCAACGAGCTTTTGCGCGAGCAGGGACAAGTTGATCAGATAAGCCGCGTAGCTTGCCATCCCAACTGCGAGCGCCGCGGTGATGCCCGGATCCATCACAAAAAAACACTTCCAGCCATACAAGAACGCAAGCCCGGAGCCATAAGCTTCGCGCAGGTAAACATATCCGCCGCCGGCTTCGGGAAAACGCGCGGCCAACTCACCATAGCTGAACGCGCCACACAGCGCCATGATTCCCATCACGAGCCAAACCAGCAGCAACCAAAAGGGCGAGCCGAGCACTTTCGCCATCTCGGCGGGCGTGAGAAAAATTCCGACGGCGATGACTTCACCGACGATGAGCGCGGTGGCCGAAGCCAGCCCAAGTTGGCGAAGCAGCTCCGTCTTTGCCGGCGCTGCCGCAGTCCGGGTAAAATGAAATGCTCGTATCACTTTTCTCCCTAAACGAGGCCGCGCAGCGACAGCGCGAAAAAAAATCCATAGAACAACGCCATTGCCACTAAAGCAGCGCGACGCCACATGGGTGGCCGCAACTCTTGCGGCAGAAGCCGGGTGTTGAGATAAAGCAGATGCAGTGACGCGACGATGAAGACAAATCCCGCGACGTTCGCTCCGATCTGCAAGAGCAGAATGGGTTGAGCGAGACGCAGCGCGATCATGCCCCAAAGGACCACGGCGCCGAGCACGGCATAGTACACGGCGCGCACGTCGCCGCCGCGCCAGCTTCGCACTCGGCGGCTGCCGGTCCAGAGCATATCTGCGACGGCCCGCACCAATCCTTCCATATTGTCGAGCTGGGTTTTGAACAGAATCCACGCGCCGAGAAACGCGATGACTCCGGCGATCATCGCTCCGGCTTGCGCTCCGATGCTCGCGGCCAGCGCCGCCGCGATGCTCAGGCCGCGAATGTCACTGCCGCGCGGAATGAACGTGACGTAGAGCAATGCCGGCAGCGCCATGCCCAAAATCGCTCCGGTGAAAAACACGCCCCACTGATCGGCGCGGACGATGCGCCACCATCCGCGCCAATGCTGCATCGCGCCGGCGTCGGGCGTGAACGTGAAACCGCTGTGCGCGAGGTTCACTTTGTGGCCTCCTACCGCCGCCGGAATGTAGCCCGCATGTTTTGCCATGCCGTAGCCTTTATCGCGCGCCCAATTGGTGAGCGTAATGTTGCCGGCGCCGCCGTATCCGGAGTAAGCCACGAGCGCCGCGAGCAGGAAGAAGTCCGCGCCTGCGGGAAGAAATACGAACGTGTCCTTTGCGGCGTCGAAGCCGGCGAACCCGGCCGCGCCGGCAAGCCACGTTTGGCCCGGCACAAACTTCACCGCGAGAACGATGAAGCTGCCGAGAATGCACACGACGAGCGCCCAATTGAACAACTCGAGCGTGCGCTCGATGCGGCGCCCAAACAACAGAATCGCAACGCAAACGAGAAAGGCGCCGACTCCGATATAATACACCGCGGTTGCATCCGCCGGCCCGGCGAGGCGGCGCGCGAACAGAAAAAAGATCGCGCCCGCGGCGTTGCCGGCCCATGCGGGCCAGCCCACTTGCAGAAAGTAAAGGGCCGAATAGAACCACGCCCACGCCGTGGAGTTGGGCCGCGTGCGCATGAAGCCCGTAAACACCGGCTCTCCGGTTGCAAGGGTATAGCGCATCAGCTCCGTGTTGAAGATGGTCTGAAGCAAGATCGCAACGCCTGTCACCCAGAGCAGCGACAAGCCGTGGCGCACGAAAACCGCCGGGCCGAGGAGATATTCGCCGCTGCCGATAGAAGCGCCGAGCACGATGACGCCCGGGCCGACGACCGCCATCCATCCGAGCCCTTTCGGCATCGGCGGCGCAGGCATCTCCGCGCGCGTCCACGGCTCCAGCCCGTAGCGCGCTTCCGGAGTTTCGATATGGGATTGCTGCGTCATTCTTGCCGCGGTTTCGTGAGAGGGAAAGGCGATTAGCTTTTCAAAGTCAGAATAATCCCGCAACGGCGCATGCGCGTCAACCGAAGACGAGAGGACAAAAGTCCAATGGAGGACAAACAGTCCACTAGATTTTTAACAATATCTTGCTAGCTTATTTTGCTCCGAGTCCGATTAACTTTTGATCAGGAG
>Ga0247727_10003776_pt1 | contig 33075 bp, 24 predicted proteins | sample WisWelCaveWW1625_FD_202498 | JGI IMG/M metagenome (GOLD analysis project Ga0247727, IMG submission 202498) | Biofilm microbial communities from Wishing Well Cave, Virginia, United States - WW16-25 | ecosystem: Environmental > Aquatic > Deep subsurface > Groundwater > Cave microbial mat | place...
GGGAGCCGCCTGCGGTTCACCACGGCAGGCGAATCGCACGGGCGCGCCCTGGTGGCCGTGGTGGAAGGGGTGCCGGCAGGGCTGCCACTCGCCGCCGCGGCGGTGGACGCGGACCTGGTCCGGCGTCAGCAGGGCTACGGGCGCGGCGCCCGGATGAAGATCGAGGCCGATCGCGTGCAGGTCCTCTCCGGGGTGCGCGCCGGCCAGACGCTCGGCTCGCCGATCGCGCTGCTGATCGAGAACCGCGACTGGGCCAACTGGGAGGACGTCATGAGCCCCGGTGCGGTCGACGAGCTGCCGCGGCGCCGTCTGGTGCGGCCGCGCCCCGGACATGCCGATCTCGCCGGCGTGCTGAAGTACGACCGGGCCGATGCCCGCGACGTGCTGGAGCGCGCGTCGGCGCGCGAGACCGCGGCGCGCGTCGCCGCGGGCGCGGTGGCTCGCACCCTGCTGGCCGCGTTCGGCGTGGAGATCGGCAGCCACGTGGTGGCGCTGGGCGGCACGCGCGCCGCGCCGCCCGACCCGCTGCCGGTGCCGCTGAACCCGGCCGCGGACAAGAGCCCCGTGCGCTGCCTCGACCCTGCCGCCGAGGCTGCGATGATGGCGGCCATCGATGCGGCCAAGGACGCCGGCGACACGCTCGGCGGCATCGCGGAGGTCGTGGCGCGCGGCGTCGTGGTCGGGCTCGGCAGCCACGTGTCGTGGGACCGGAAGCTCGACGGGCGGCTCGCGGGTGCGTTGATGAGCATTCCGGCGGTGAAGGGCGTCGAGATCGGGTTGGGCGTCGGGGCCGCCGCGGTGCCGGGCTCCCGCGCCCACGACGAGATCATGCGCGGGGGCCCGGGGGGGGGGGGGGGGGGGGGCGCCGCGCGGCTCGCCGGCCACCTGGCGCGGCCTACCAACCGGGCGGGCGGCCTCGAGGGCGGCATCACCAACGGCCAGCCGCTGGTGGTGCGTGTGGCGAAGAAGCCCATCGCCACGCTCATGAGCCCGCTGGCCTCGGTGGACCTCGACACCGGCGCGGCGGCGAGGGCGCAGAGCGAGCGCTCCGACGTGACGGCCGTGCCGGCCGTGGGGGTCATCGCCGAGGCGATGGTCGCCCTGGTGCTCGCGGACGCCTACCTCGAGAAGTTCGGCGGCGACGCGCTCGGCGAGACGCGGCGCAACTACGAGGGCTACCTGGCGCAGCTCGACGCCAGGGCCGCGCGCTGGACGAGGTGAGCCGGCGCCACGTGATCCTCGTCGGGCTGCCGGGCTCCGGCAAGACCACGGTCGGCGCGCTGGTCGCCGCGCGACTCCGGGCGCCCTTCTTCGATGTGGACCGCGCGATCGAAACGCGCGCGGGGCGGACCGTGGCGCGGATCTTCGCGGACGACGGCGAGGCCGAGTTCCGCGCCCTCGAGCGCGATGCCGCGCGGGAGCTGCTCGCCGGGGAGCCGGCGGTGCTTGCGCCGGGCGGCGGCTGGTTCGCCGACGCCGAGCAGCGGCGCGCGGCGCTCGCGGCGGGGTATGCGGTGTATCTCGAGACCTCGCCCGGCGTGGCGGCCCGCCGGCTCGGCGGCGGCGCCGGGCGGCCACTGCTCAAGGGGTTCGATCCCGTGCTGCGCATGTGCCGGCTGCTCGAGGATCGCGAAGGCGCCTATCTCGAAGCGCCCGGTCGCGTTGCGACCGACGCGCGCAGCCCCGACGAGGTGGCCGACGCCGTCGCGCAGCTTGCCCGCGCCGAGGGCGGTTGGTAGACTTGCGACCCCGCGCGGGAACCTGGGACGAGGCGGCGCCGTAGAAGAGACCGAGCCGTGATGCGGGTGTGACGGCTCCGGTGAGTGATGGCTGACAGCTGACAGCTGTCCGCTGACAGCAGACAGCTGACAGCAGCATTCAGGAGGGTTGGTTGGCCGATAAGCGCACGCTCGTGGTCGTCGAGTCGCCGGCGAAGGCGAAGACGATCGGCAAGTATCTCGGGAAGGGCTACACGGTGAAGGCGACCGTGGGCCATATCCGGGATTTGCCGACGCGCGAGCTGGGCGTCGACGTGGAGAATCAGTTCAAGCCGAAGTTCGTCACCGTGAAGGGCAAGGAAAAGGCGATCAAGGAGCTGAAAGAAGCTGCGAAGGACGCCGACGAGATCCTGATCGCCACCGACCCGGATCGCGAGGGCGAGGCCATCGCTTCGCACGTGAAGTTCGAGGTCCGCAAAGCCAACGGGAACATCAAGCGCGTCCTGTTCCACGAGATCACCAAGGACGCGATCATGCTGGCGGTGGCGAAGCCGATCGCCATCGACGAGCGGAAGGTCGAGGCGCAGCTGGCCCGCCGCATTCTGGACCGCCTGGTGGGCTTCAAGGTCTCCCCGCTTCTATGGAAGTCGATCAAGACCGGTCTCTCGGCGGGGCGGGTGCAGACGGTCGCGCTGCGGCTCATCGTCGAGCGCGAGCAGGAGATCCGCCGGTTCGTGCCGAGGGAATACTGGAGCATCACGGCCAAGTGCGAGAAGGGCGGGCACGAGTTCGACGCCGAGCTCCACAAGATCGAAGGGCACAAGGCGGAGATCGGCAGTGAGGCGGCGGCCCGCGAGATCGTCCAGGCCGTCAAGGACGCCGTGTTCGTCGTCACCGACGTCAAGCGCAAGGAGCGCCGCAAGCGGCCGTCCGCGCCGTTCACGACCAGCACGATGCAGCAGGAGGCCGCCAAGCGGCTCGGCTTCACGTCGAAACGCACCATGGCGGTGGCGCAGGGGCTGTACGAAGGCGTCGAGCTGGGCGACGAAGGGGCGGTCGGGCTCATCACCTACATGCGCACGGACTCGACGCGCGTGGCGTCCGTGGCGATCGACGCGGTGCGCGGCTACATCGGCCGCGCGTTCCCGAAGCCCTACCTCCCCGATGCGCCGGTCCTCTACGGGGCCGCCTCGAAGCGGCAGACCCAGGACGCGCACGAAGCCGTGCGGCCGACCGATGTGGAGCGCACGCCGGATGCGGTGCGGAAGTACCTCAAGCCGGAGCAGCTCAAGCTCTACCAGCTGGTCTGGCAGCGGTTCGTGGCGAGCCAGATGGCGCCCATCGTCTACGACACGACCACGGTGGACTTCGACCTCGGCCGCTTCCTGTTCCGCGCGACCGGCTCGGTCATCGTGTTCGACGGCTATCACCGGCTGTATTCCGAGGCGCGCGAGGCGGGCGAGGGCCGGACCCTCGACGACCTTCCGCCGCTGCCGGTGCTCCAGCCGGGCGACCAGGTCACCCTGCGCGGCGTGATTCCCGAGCAGCACTTCACCGAGCCGCCGCCGCGCTTCAGCGAAGCGTCGCTGGTCAAGGAGCTGGAGCGCCTCGGCATCGGCCGCCCGTCGACCTACGCGCAGATCTCGAGCACGCTCATCACGCGGCACTACGTGGCCATGGAGGAGAAGCGCTTCCATCCCACCGAGCTGGGCGAGACGGTCAACAAGCTGCTGGTGCCGCGGTTCCCGGACATCTTCAACGTCGAGTTCACCAGCGAGATGGAGACCGAGCTCGACCGGGTCGAGGACGGCGAGCTGACGCGCGTGCAGGTGCTCGGCGACTTCTGGATCCCGTTCGCGAAGCGACTGTCGGCGGTGCGTCCAGACGAGATGATCGCCGAGGCCCACGACCTGTCGAAGCTGGCCGAGGAGAAATGCCCGGAGTGCGGCAGCGCGCTCACGGTGAAGTCGGGGCGGTTCGGACCGTTCATCGCGTGCGCGCGCCAGAACAACCCGGAATGCAAGTTCACGCGCTCGCTGCGCAAGCCGCGCGCGCCGGACCGGCCCACCGACGAGGTGTGCGAGCTGTGCGGCCGGCCGATGGTGATCAAGACCGGCCGGTTCGGCGAGTTCCTCGCCTGCACCGGCTATCCCAAGTGCAAGAACACGAAGCCGGTACCGCTGGGCGTGAAGTGCCCGAAGTGCGGCGTCGGCGAGCTCGCCGAAAAGCGCGCCAAGCGCGGCGGGCGCAAGTTCTACGGGTGCAACCGCTACCCCGAGTGCGACTACACGGTGTGGAACCGGCCGGTGCCGGTCGAATGCCCATCGTGCCACAAGGTCGGCGCGGAGCACAAGGAGTCGAAGACCAAGGGCACGATCCGGAAGTGCCTCTACTGCGGGACGGAGTTCGCTGCCGAGCCCGCGGCCGAGGGCGCGGAGGTCGCGGCCTCATAGCGCGGACCGCCACGGTCGTGGGCGGAGGCCTTGCGGGGTGCGAGGCCGCCTGGGCGCTCGCGGAGCGCGGCGTCCGGGTGCGGCTGATCGAGATGCGCCCCGTCCGCGCCACGCCGGCGCACCGCACCGACCGCCTCGCTGAGCTGGTCTGCAGCAACACCTTCAAGAGCGTCGAGCCGACCAACGCGCACGGCCTCCTCAAGCTGGAGCTGCGCCGGCTCGGCAGCCTGCTGCTCCCGCTGGCCGACGCGGCCGCGGTGCCCGGCGGCTCGGCGCTCGCCGTGGACCGCGACGTGTTCAGCGCGCGCGCCACGGAGCTCGTGACCGGTCATCCCAACGTCGAGCTGGTGCGCGAGGAAGCGACGGACCTCCCCGACCCCGGCGTCGTCGCCACGGGCCCACTCACGTCGGACGCGCTGTCCCAAGCCATCGCCCGGGCCGTGGGCGCCGACGCCCTCGCGTTCTACGACGCCATCGCGCCCATCGTCGCCGCCGAATCGCTCGACGGCTCCCGCCTGTTCCGGGCGTCCCGCTACGGCAAAGGCGGGGGCGCGGACTACTGGAACGCGCCGATGCGCCGCGAGGAGTACGACGGCTTTGTGGCGGCGCTGACCGGCGCCGACCAGCACCAAGGCCACGCGTTCGACGAGGTGCCCTACTTCGAAGGCTGCCTGCCGGTGGAGGAAATGGCGGCGCGCGGGCACGACACGCTCCGCTTCGGCCCGATGAAGCCGGTGGGCCTCACCGACCCGGCGACCGGCGGCGAGCCGTGGGCGGTGGTACAGCTGCGCCAGGAGGACCGGGCCGCGCAGATGTGGAACCTGGTCGGCTTCCAGACCCGGCTGCGGATCCCGGAACAGCAGCGGGTGTTTCGGATGATCCCGGGGCTCGAGCAGGCCGAGTTCCTGCGCTACGGCAGCATTCACCGTAACGCGTACATCAATGCGCCGCGCTCGCTCGGAGCGCACCTCGCGCCGCCGGATCGCCCGGCGACCCTGTTCGCCGGCCAGCTCACCGGCGTCGAGGGTTACACCGAGTCGCTCGGCACGGGGCTGCTGGCGGGGCGCAACCTCGCGCGGATCCTGGACGGCCGGCCGCCCCTTGTCCCGCCGCCCACCACGATGCTCGGTGCATTGTTAGGTTATCTGCGGAACGCCGACCCCGCGCACTTCCAGCCGATGAACGCGAACTTCGGGCTGCTCGCGCCGCTCGAGAAGCCCCCGAAGGACAGGCAGCGGCGCAAGCAGGCGCTGGTTGACCGGGCGCTGGCGGCCATCGAGGAGTTCGCGCTGGCGCTCGACGCGTGAGCCCGGCCGGCGGCGCCGGCGGCCGAGCCGAGATCGCCGATTTCCTGCGGTGGCTGGGCGTGGAGCGGAACGATTCGCCGCACACCGTGAAGGCGTACGGGCGCGACCTCGCGGCGTTCGCCGGCTTTCTCGACGGGTTCTACGGCGGCGGGGCGTGGAAGTGGGCCGGGGTGGACCGGCTCGCGATCCGCGGCTTCCTCGGCGATGCTCAGAAGCGCGGCTGGTCCAAACGCTCGATGGCCCGCGCGCTGTCGGCGCTGCGCACCTTCTACCGGTTCCTCAACCTGCATCACGGCCTCGAGGTGAACCCGGCCCGCGCGGCCGCCACCCCCAAGCTCGAGAAGCGCCTGCCGGGCTACCTCGACCGCGCCGCGATGGACCGGCTGTTCGCGCTGGCCGAGTCGCGCGCGGCCGGGAACACGCTGCAGGGCCGCCGCGACCGCGCGATCCTGGAGCTGTTCTACTCGACCGGCATGCGGCTGTCGGAGCTGGTCGGCCTCGACGTGGACCACATGGACCTGGTGTCGGACCAGGTCACCGTGCGCGGCAAGGGCCGCAAGGAGCGGCTCCTGCCGGTGGGCCGCCCGGCGCTCCAGGCGCTGCGGCAGTACCTTCCCAGGCGCGATGCGGTGCTGCGGGAGGCGAAGACCCCGGACCGCCGGGCGCTGTTCCTGAGCGGGCGCGGGCGCCGGCTGGGGGCGCGGGCCGTGCAGCTGCTGGTGCGCCGGCTGCTCGACGCGGTGAGCGACGGGCAGGCGGTGAGCACCCACTCGCTGCGGCACTCGTTCGCCACACACCTGCTCGATGCCGGCGCGGACCTGCGCGCGGTGCAGGAGCTGCTGGGGCACGCGTCGCTGTCCACGACCCAGATCTACACCCACACCAGCGTCGAGCGGTTGAAGAAGGTCTACCACCAGGCACACCCGAGGGCGTGATGGCACTGCCGGTGATCCACGCGACCACGATTCTCTGCGTGAAGAAGGGCGGACGCGTCGCGATGGGCGGCGACGGCCAGGTCACCGTCGGCGACACGGTGATGAAGACGCGCGCGCAGAAGGTGCGGCTCCTCAAGGGGAACAAGATCGTCGCGGGCTTCGCCGGCGGCGTGGCCGACGCGCTCACCCTGTTCGAGAAGTTCGAGGAGAAGCTCGAGCGCTTCCCGGGCAACCTGGCGCGCGCCGCCGTCGAGCTGGCCAAGGACTGGCGCAGCGACCGGGTGCTGCGGCGCCTCGAGGCCCAGCTCGTCGTGGCCGACAAGACGAGCCTGTTCACGATCACGGGAAGCGGCGACGTCATCGAGCCGGACGACGAGGTCATCGCGATCGGCTCGGGCGGCGCCTTCGCCCTCGCCGCCGCGCGCGCGCTGGTGCAGCACAGCTCGCTGTCGGCGCGCGAAGTCGTGGAGCGCGCGATGGAGATCGCGGCCGACATCTGCATTTTCACCAACCGCAACGTCACCATCGTTGAGCTGGAGTAGGCGGCCGCCCGCCGCCGCCGCCGCCGCTCTCGCCGCGTGTCTCGCCGCGTGGGCGGCGGCGGTCACGACGCCGCGCGACTTCCCCGCCGGCACGTTCGTCGACGACGCGCACTACGCCGTGCTCGCGCAGAGCTTGAGGGAACGGCGCACCTACCGCACGATCAGCCTGCCGGACCGGCCGGCCGAAACCAAGTACCCGCCGGTCTGGCCGGCGACGCTGGCTCTGGCCTGGAACAGCGGTGTCGGCGGGGAGGCGAACCTCCAGCGCCTGCGCCTGGTCAACCTCGCGCTCGCCGGCCCGCTGGCCGCGGCGCTCGCGCTCGCCGGCATCGCGCTCGGACTCTCGGCGCCGGTCGCGGCCGCCGGCGCCGCGGCGGGCGTGCTTGCGCCTCGGTTCGCCGGGTTCTGGACGTTGCCGCTCTCAGAGCCGCTGTGTCTCCTGTTCCTCGCCCTCGGCGTCCTCGCGTGGGCGCGCGGGCGACACGGCGCCGCGCTCGCGGCGTTCGTCCTCGCGACGTGGACCCGCACCGTCGCCGCGCCGTTCGTCCTCGCGGCGGCGTTCCTGGAGTGCCGCGCCGACCGCCGGCGCGGCCTCCGGCAGGCGACGCTCGCCGCGCTCGGCCTCGCGCCGTGGGCGGTCTGGTCGTTCGCGCACCGCGCCGACGTCCCGGGGCCGCTGCTGGGCTTCTACGGCTCCTACGGCGCCTGGCTCGGCGAGGCGGTCCGGGAAGACGCCGTCGCGGCGCTGCTGCTTGCGCCGCTCAGGAATGCCCTCACGATCCTGCGCAGTCTCGGCGAGTCGCCCGGCTGGTGGGGATGGGTGCCGGCCTGGCTCGCGACCGCGCTCGGGGTCGCAATCATGGCGGCGCTGTGGCTGGCGCGGCGCCGGGCGCCGCTGCCCGCGCTCGGCGTGCTGGGCTACGCCGTGTTCGTGCTGTGGTGGCCCTTTCCCGGCGACCGGTTCGTCGCGGCGCTGTGGCCGCTGGCGCTGCTGGTGGCGCTGCTCGGCGTGCCAGAGCGGGCTCGCGCGGCCGCGGTCGCCGCGGTCCTGGTGCTGGCGATGGCCGGCCTGGCCGCCGGGCAGGGGGTGCGCGAGCACCGGGTGCGCGGGCGTTCGTGGCTTGCGATGCGCGAGGCCGTGGCGTCGCGGCTTCCCGCCGGCGCGACGGTCGCCGCCCCGAACCCGGCGCTGTACTATCTTTCGACCGGCCTCCCGGCGGTGCCGAACGGGAAGATGCGCACGTATCGCGCGTACCGGAGCGGCGATCTGGCGGCGGCCTGGGGCCTCGAGGACGACCTGTGGGCGATCGTCGCGCGCTACCGCCCGCGGTTCGTGATCACCGGCGGCGGCGCGCTGAACGGCCGGCCGGCGGCCGACCGGCTGTACGAACGTTGCCCCGGCGTGCTCGCCGCGGCGTGGCTGCGGCCCGATGGGGCCGCGCTGTTCGTGACGAATCCCGACGCGCCGTGCGCGCCCCCGCCGTGGCGGCCGACCCCGAGCGACACCACTCCATGAGCGACCAGACCCCGACCCCGATTCCCGCCGAGCCGGCGCCGCCCGCTCCCTCCCCGGAAACGCCCTACGAGCCGCCGCCGTGGCTCGAGGAGCTGCCGCCGCGCCAGATCGTGGCCGAGCTGGACCGCTACATCGTGGGCCAGGCGGCCGCCAAGAAGGCGGTGGCCATCGCGATCCGGAACCGGTGGCGCCGCTCCCAGGCCCCCGACGACATCCGCGACGAGATCGTGCCGAACAACATCATCATGATCGGGCCCACCGGCGTCGGGAAGACCGAGATCGCGCGGCGCCTCGCGCGGCTCGCGGGGGCGCCGTTCGTCAAGGTCGAAGCGTCGAAGTTCACCGAGGTCGGCTACGTGGGCCGCGATGTCGAATCGATGGTCCGCGACCTGGTGGACTCGGCGATCAACATGGTGCGCGGCGAGCGCGAGGACGAGGTCTATCCCGAGGCCGAGAAGCGCGCCGAGGACCGGCTGCTCGACCTGCTGCTCCCGCCCCAGAAGCCCCCCGCCACGCCGCCCGCGCCCGGCCGGGAGGGCGACGCCGCGAAGCCGCTGTTCCTGGTCTCGCCCGAGGGTCAGGTGACGCCGCAGCCCGACGCCGACGAGGCGCGGGCCACCGAGCGCCGCGAGCGCACCCGCGAGAAGCTCCGCAAGCTCCTGAAGGACGGGAAGCTGGAGGAGAAGGACGTCGAGGTCGAGGTCACGCAGGAGACCTTCCCCCCGCTCGACGCGATGCAGCCGCCCGAGGGCATGCAGGGCCCCGACGTGAACTTCATGGACATGCTCAAGGAGATGATGCCGAAGCGGAAGAAGCGGCGCGTCGTTCACGTCCACGAGGCCCGCCGGATCCTGGTGGACGAGGAGCTGCGCAAGCTCGTGGACCAGGACGACGTGGTGAACGAGGCGCTGGACCGCGTCGAGAACCACGGCATGATCTTCATCGACGAGATCGACAAGATCGCGGGGGAGCGCGGGACCATCGGCCCGGACGTGTCGCGCGAGGGGGTGCAGCGCGACCTGCTGCCGATCGTCGAAGGCTCGACCGTGCAGACGCGCTACGGCCTGGTGCGCACCGACCACGTCCTGTTCATCGCGGCCGGTGCGTTCCACGTCAGCAAGCCGTCGGACCTGATCCCCGAGCTGCAGGGCCGCTTCCCGATCCGCGTCGAGCTGACGCCGCTGGGGAACGAGGACTTCGTGCGCATCATGACCGAGCCCGAGAACGCGCTCACCAAGCAGTACGCGGCGCTGGTCCAGGCCGAGGGCGCCACGCTCGAGTTCACCGACGACGGCATCCGCGAGATCGCGACGATCGCCCAGACGCTCAACGAGCGGCTCGAGAACATCGGCGCCCGGCGCCTCCACACCGTGCTGACCACACTGATGGAGGACGTGCTGTTCGAGCTGCCCGAGCTGGCCGACAAGGCCATCCGGTTCGACCGGGCGAAAGTGAAGGAGCGGCTCGACCGCATCGTGGAGGACGAGGATCTCCGGCGCTACATCCTCTAGCCCGCGGGGGTTCCGGCTCGCCGCCTGGGCGTTCCTGATCCTCTTCCTCGAGCTGGCGCTGATCCGCTACGTGCCGGGCTACGTGCGGGTCTTCGGCTTCTACCTCAACTTCGTCCTCATCGCGACGTTCCTCGGCATGGGCGTCGGGTTGTTACGTGCCCAACAAGCCGAGCGCTTGCGGTGGCTCGCGCCCGTCGCGCTGCTCGTCTTGTTCGGGGCGGTGAAGTTCTTCGCCAACGTGGTGGTCCAGGCGCCGGTGAGCCGCGACGAGTACGTGTGGGGCATCTTCACCGAGATCAACCCCCGGGTGCGGCGGATCGGCATCGCGCCGGCGGCGGTCCTGCTGTTCACGCTCTGCGCGGCGCTGTTCGTGCCGCTGGGCGCCCTGCTGGGGCGCGAGTTCCGCAAGTTCCGGCCCCTCGTGGCCTACTCGCTCGATGTGGCCGGCAGCCTGGCCGGCATCCTCGGCTTCGCGGCCGCCAGCGCGCTGGACTTGCCGCCGGTCGCCTGGTTCGGCTTCGCGCTCGGCGCGTGGGCGCTCCTCGCGTTCGAGGACAAGCGCTTCGGCACGGTCCTGGCCGCCGCCGCGGCCGGGTGCGTGGGCCTGGTGCACTGGACCAGCGGGCCGCAGCCCGAGTACTGGTCGCCGTACTACCGCGTCAACGTGTACCGGGTGCCCGGCCGGCTCAGCGTCCACGTCAACGGGTCGTTCCACCAGTACATGATGAACCTGGACACCGCGCACGCACGCACCGACGCGCTCGCCGCGCTGGTGCGCGAGGACTACGCGCGGCCCTACGGGCTGGCGCAGCGGCTGGACACGGTGCTGGTGCTGGGGTCCGGTACCGGCAACGACGTCGCAATGCTGCTGGAGGCCGGCGCGCAGTACATCGACGCCGTCGAGATCGATCCCGTCATCCTCACGTTAGGCCGGGTGGGTCACGTCCAGCATCCGTACGCCGATCCGCGGGTACACGTCCACACCGGCGACGCCCGGGCGTTCCTGCGCCGCACCAGGCGGCGCTACAGCGCGATCGTGCTTGGCACGCTCGACAGCCAGACGCTGCTCTCGGGGATGAGCTCGCTGCGCCTCGACAACTACGTGTACACGGTCGAGGCGTTTCGCGCCGCCCGCGACCGGCTCGCCACGGGCGGCGTGTTGATCACGTACCACATGTCGCACGAGCCGTACATCGCGGCCAAGCTCAGCGGGATGATCGGCGAGGCGTTCGGCCGGCCGCCGCTCGTCTGGTACGAGCGGAACTTTCGCCTCTTCAACTACACCTTCGTGGCCGGGACCACGCTCTCCCCGGAGGACGAAGCGCGTGCCCGCGCCGCCTCGCCGCCGCCCCCCGAAGCCGCCGACCCGAGCGTCGCCCTCCCGCACGACGACTGGCCGTATCTCTACCTGCGCCGGCCCACGGTGCCCGGGCACTACCGCTGGGCGCTCGCGGGCGTGCTCGCCGTCGCGGCTGCCATGATCGGCCTCGGGGTGGGGCGCCGGCGGTTCCGGCCGGACGGCGCCATGTTCGCCATGGGCGCCGGCTTCCTGCTGGTCGAGACGAAGAGCGTCACCGAGATGTCGCTCCTGTTCGGATCCACGTGGACCGTGAACGTGCTCGTCTTCTCGGCGATCCTGGTCGTCATCCTCGCCGCCAACCTGCTCACCCTGCGCCGGCCGCTCCGCTCGCCGGTCCACGGCTTCGTCCCGCTGCTGGGAGCGCTCGCGGTCGCGTGGGCGGTGCCGGTGCGCGAGCTGCTCTGGTTGGGTCCGACCGGGCAATGGCTCGTCGGCGGGCTGCTGGTCGGCCTGCCCATCTTCTTCGCGGCCCGCATCTTCGCGTCGCTGTTCGCCGGCCAGGAGGCCTCGACCGACGCGCTCGCCAGCAACCTGCTCGGGGCGGTCGTGGGCGGCGTCGTGGAGTACCTCTCGATGCTGCTCGGCATCAAGGCGCTCTATCTCGTGGCGGCCGCGTGCTACCTGGCGGCCTGGTACTTCGCCTCCCGGGGCCCGACGGCCCCGGTGGGGCCGGCTCCGGCCGAGGTGCGACCTCCGGGCGTGTAGGTCTCGCCGACAGCCGGCCGGAAGCGGCCGGCGCTGGCCACCGCCTGACGAGTTCCGGCGCTCGGCTGGCGGCGGCGGCGGCGATCAACAAGATTGTCACGCGCGTGGACGCCGACCCGAAGGTCCCGACCCAGGACGCCGAGGTCTCGACCGGCCCACGAGGAAGAACCTCGTCGGCCGAGCTGGAGCTTCGGATCCTGCGCCAGGTGCTCGAGGACGGCGCCGAGACCCCGCGGGACGTGGCGGACGCGCTGTTCGACCAGCTTACCCACCTGCCCACCCTGCCCCTGTTGCTGCGACAGATCGACGGCGTCCTGCGCGAGCGGACCCACGTGGCGCTCCTGACCCTGCACGTCAGCCCGCTCACCAAGCTGGAAGACCTGTTTGGATGGGAGACCTTCGACGATGTCGTGCGGACCGTGGCCCGGCAGCTCGCGGAGACCAAGGAGGAGTGGCTCCGCAAGGACGACTTCCTCGCCGAGCTCTCGATGAGCGGGAACAGCTTCGTCCTGGTCCTCTCACCGCCCCGCTATTCCGAGGTCGTCGCCTACGAGCAGATGGACCGTCTCCGCGGGCGGGTGCGCCAGCGCGTAGACGACCAGATCCGCCACGCGTTCCCGGAAAGCCTGGCGAGCCAGTTCGAGTGCTTCATCGGGTGCGCCTCGGTCGCCCGCGACCCCGGCGCCTCTCTCCACCGGCTCGTGTTTCGGGCACTCGACGCCGCGTACACCGACGCGTTCGCCGAACGCAACCGCAAGCTGCAGGAGGCCCGCGCCGCGCTCCAGCGGATCATCGACGAGCGCCAGCTGACGACGGTGTTCCAGCCGATCATCGACCTCGAGCGCGGCGGCATCCTCGGCTACGAAGCGTACTCGCGCGGACCGCCCGGGCCGTTCGAGCGCCCGGAGTACCTGTTCGCCCTCGCCGCGCAAACGCAGCTGACCTGGCAGCTCGAGCGGCTGGCCCGGGAAACGGCGCTCGCCCGCGTCTCCGCGCTTCCGCCGGACCGCCTCCTGTTCCTGAATGTCGACCCGGTGGCCGTTTTCGACCCACACCTGTTGCGGGACCGCGACCTGGAGCGCCTGGCCGGACGGGTCGTGCTCGAGTTCACGGAGCGTGCCGGTATCAGCGATTTCCTGCACTTCCGGCGGGTCGTGAGCCGGCTGCGCGGCGCCGGCGTGCAGTTCGCGCTCGACGACGTGGGATCAGCCTACTCCGGGCTGCGACTCATCGCCGAAGCGCAGCCCAACTTCATCGGCGTCCTCAAGCGCTTCACCCTCACCGACACCGACGATCCCAGCCACCAGGTCCGGCGGCGCCGCATCGCGCGGTATGCCCGTTATCGGAATCGCCAGGTCGGGACCCATCAGCACCCGCTGAGCCACCTGCTCAGCATTAGGGATATTAAGTTGGAGTCACACTAGTCGAGTGAGCGCAGGGCTCGGTTTCGCTCGCCTCCAGGAGACCCTCGCCCTCACCTTGGCGCTCTCCAATGCTGTCCCGTCCTATGCCGGGGGGGCACAGGCTCCGCAGCGCGTCGGAGTGGGCGTTTCAGCGCTAAACTACGACCCGGGGGGAGAGGAAACCTACTGGGGGCCTTGGGCGTCGGTGGCATGGGCGTTGGGGCGAGATCGAGATGTGGTGGTCCGAGGAGTGGTTTCGTACTGGCCGCGTCTCTACTACTTCGCACCTGACGAGTCAGGCTGGAGCCCCACCGTGGACCTGGTGCTCATGCCCTTCGGCGCGAATCGCGCGGGCCCGGCGTTCATTTTCGGCTTTGGCTATTTCGCCGACTCGCGCAACACGCCCTCGCCGACATCGCCCAGCGGCCTAAGCCACGTCTTTGGGCTCGGCGTACAGGCAGTACTGCCCTGGAGACTCGTTTGGGAGGCCGAGGGCCTCATTCGCCGCGAGGCCCGGAGCGTCAACGCCGAACTGCGTTCCTCGTTGTCCCTGGACCTGCAGCCAAGAGCCAGTCCTGGTCTCGGTGCTCGGTCCCCGGGAGATGTCACGCTCATGGTTCGGCCACTCTTACCTGCTGGCGGAGCGTACACTCCCCGAGAGCCTGCCTACGGGGTGCGCGCGCTCTCGGGTTGTGACCGGTGCCTGCGACCGTTCGTGATGTTCGAGGTCTGGCACCTGAAGAGCGCGGGAGGCGCCGCGCCGGCCTTCGACACGCGGATGTTCCCGGCAGCGATCGGTTTTGCGAGGTCGTTGCTGGCCTCACCGAAAGGGCGGCTGAACGCAAGCATCGGCGTCCAGTTCGTGGTCGCACCGGAGGGCCTCGACCATGGCTGGAACCCTGGAATGACCACCGGCCTGGAAATGACTCGATCACTGGATCGCCACCTGTACGTTGCTGCCAACGCCAGCCTTACCCGCGTCGGGTGGCACACGTCTGGTGCGCAGACGCTACTCTTCTTCGGCTTCGGTTTGGGCGTGAAGCGCTAGACCGACAATACTAGCCGTTACACGTCGGTGGGTGCTTGGCCCCATGGGCGGGCAGGGCTAGATTCTGGCCTTGCCCGCTGTCATTTTGACCGACCATGTAGCCGAGCCTATGCCCAAGCGCGACTTTCTGACATTCGAGGATCTCTCCAAGGCCGAGGTGGACGCCCTGTTCGACGTCGCCCGCCGGATGAAGTCCGGTGCCTACAAGGAGAAGCCGCTCGCCGGCAAGACCCTGGCGATGGTGTTCGAGAAGTCCTCCACCCGGACCCGCGTCTCCTTCGAGGTGGGCGCGTTTCAGTTGGGCGGGCACGCCCTGTTCCTCTCCTCCCGCGACATCCAATTGGGCCGCGGCGAGCCGATCCGCGACATGGCCCGGGTCATGAGCCGGATGGTCAACGGGATCATGATCCGGACCTTCGGCCACGACATCGCGACCGAGCTGGCCAGGTGGGCTGGCGTGCCGGTGATCAACGGCCTGACCGACCTCCACCACCCGTGCCAGGTGCTGGCCGACCTGCTTACGGTGGTCGAGCACCTGGGCGGCTACGCCGGCAAGCGCGTCGCCTGGATCGGCGACGGGAACAACATGGCCAACTCGTGGCTCGACGCGGCGGCGCTCCTCGGCTTCGAGGTGCGGCTCGCCTGCCCCGAGGGCTACGAGCCCAACCACGACGTGTTCGAGCGGGCCAGCAAGAAGACCAAGGTGATGATCACTGAGGAGCCCGACGAGGCCGTCGAGGGCGCCGACGTCGTCAACACCGACGTGTGGGCCTCGATGGGCCAGGAAGGCGAGGCCGAGAAGCGGAAGCAGGCTTTCAAGGGCTACTGCGTGGACGCCGAGCTGATGAAACGCGCCAAGCCCTCCGCCATCGTCCTCCACTGCCTCCCCGCGCATCGCGGCGAGGAAGTCACCGACGACGTAATTGAGGGGAAGCAGTCGCGCGTGTTCGACGAGGCGGAAAACCGCCTCCACGTGCAGAAGGCGCTCATGGCCCTGCTGATGGGTTGAGCCGATGGCCGACCAGCTGAAGACGACGCCGTTTCACGCGCGGCACGTCGCCGCGGGCGCCAGGATGGTGCCGTTCGCCGGCTTCGACATGCCCGTGCAGTACCCTACCGGCATCACGGCCGAGCATCGCGCCGTGCGCGAACACGCGGGGCTGTTTGACGTGTCGCACATGGGCGAGTTCGACGTCCGGGGCCGGGACGCGATCGCGTTCGTCTCGTACGTGACCTCGAACGACCCGTCCGCGCTCCAGATCGGGCAGGCACAGTACTCGTGCTTTCTCCACCCGAGCGGCGGCATGGTGGACGACTGCCTCGTCTACCGTTTTCCCGACAAGGTGATGCTGGTGGTGAACGGGGCGAACATCGCCAAGGACTGGGCCCACGTCACCCGCTACGCCGAAGGCTTCGACGTCCGTCTCGCGGACGCGTCGAACGACGTCGCGCTGCTTGCGCTCCAGGGCCCGGCGGCCCAGGAGCTGCTGCAGCCGTTGAGCGCGGTCCCGCTCGAGCCGATCCGCTACTATCGCTTCGCGCCGGGCGACGTCGCCGGCGCGCCGTGCGTCATCAGCCGTACCGGGTACACCGGCGAGGACGGCTTCGAGCTGTACCACGATCCCGGTGACGCGCCGCGGTTGTGGGACGCCCTCGTGGCGCGGGGGGCGGTGCCGTGCGGTCTGGGGGCACGCGACAGCCTCCGGCTCGAAGCCGGCTACGCGCTCTACGGCAACGATGCCGACGACACGACCACGCCGCTCGAGGCGGGCCTCACCTGGATCGTGAAGCTCAAGAAGCCTGATTTCGTGGGCAAGGCGGCGCTGGTCGAGCAGCAGCGCGCGGGGCTGCAGCGCAAGCTCGTAGGCTTCAGGCTCACCGAGAAAGGCTTCCCGCGCCAGCACATGCCGGTCGTGGTGGACGGCGCGCCCTCGGGCGAGGTGCGCAGCGGCACCGTCAGCCCGTCGACCGGCGAGCCGATCGGCACGTGTTACCTGCCGATCGCGAAGACCGCCGTCGGTACGCGGTTCGAGGTGGACATCCGCGGCAAGAGGGTCGGCGCGGAGGTGGTGGAAACGCCGTTCTGGAAGCGGGGCTCGCGACGCACGTGATCCGGCTCGGCGTCCTCACCGTGTCCACGAAGGGCGCGGCCGGGGAGCGGGCCGACGGCTCGGGCGACGCGATCGCCCAGTGGGCGAAAGCGCACGGGTGGGAGGTGCCGGTGCGTGAGCTGGTGCCGGACGACACCGTCGAGATCGCGCGCCGGCTCATCGCATGGGCCGACGCCGGCGACGTGGACGTCATCCTCACCACCGGCGGCACCGGCCTCTCCGCGACCGACCGAACGCCGGAAGCCACGCGGGCCGTGCTGGAGCGCGAGGCGCCGGGCATCGCCGAGTACCTGCGGGCCCAGGCGTTCGCGCGGTTCCCCAGGGCCGCGTTGTCGCGCGGCGTGGCGGGCGTGCGCGGCTCGACCCTCATCGTGAACCTCCCCGGCTCCCCCAGCGGCGTGAAGGACGGCCTCGCCGCACTCGAGGCCTTCGTCGAGCATGCGGTCGACCTGCTGCACGGGAAGACGGAGCACTAGCGCCGTGGCCGCCCGCGTCCTCATCACGATGGAAGACCTCGAGGCCGCGGTGCGGGCCAACGCCGCGTTCGAGGCCGCGGGCTTCAAGACCACCATGGTCTCCGCCCTCGACGACCTCCGCTCGGCGGTGCGCCGCACCGATCCCGACCTGATGGTGCTCACCGGCGGGCTGCGCGAGACCGGCATGGCGCGCACGCTGGCCGAGGTCGCCGAGGCGCGGCTCGCCACGCTGGGCCTCGCCGAGCCCACCGACGCCGATACCGCGGACCTGACACGGCGGCTCGGCTTGTCAGGCGTCCTGTTAAAACCGGTGCCGGCGGATGAGGTCGTGGCCGCCGGCCGGCGGCTCATCGAGCGCAAGAAGCTCCAGCTGCGCACCGGCATCCTGGGCGAGGATCCCGGCATCCGCGAGGTGCTCTCGCGGATCGAGCAGATGGCGCCGGTCACGAGCACCGTGCTCATCCAGGGCGCGAGCGGCACCGGCAAGGAGCTGGTGGCGCGCGCGCTGCACGACCTCTCACCGCGCCGGGGCAAGCCGTTCATCCCCGTCAACTGCGCGGCCATTCCCGAGTCGCTGCTCGAGAGCGAGCTGTTCGGGCACGAGAAAGGCGCGTTCACCGGCGCCGCCGAGCGGCGGCTCGGCATGTTCGAGCTGGCGGAGGCCGGCACCATCTTCCTCGACGAAGTCGGCGAGATGCCGCTGGCGACGCAGGTCAAGCTGCTCCGGGTGCTCGAGGAGCGCGCGTTCTTCCGGGTCGGCGGCGTGCAGCCCATCAAGGTGGACGTGCGCGTGATCGCGGCGACCAACCGGCCGCTGCGCGAGCTGATGGACGCCGGGCTGGTGCGCGCGGACCTCTACTACCGGCTCAACGTCCTGCCCATCTACATCGCGCCGCTGCGCGAGCGGCGCGGCGACATCCCGATCCTGGTGCGGCGGTTCATCGCGGAGTTCAGCCGACTGCACGACCGTCCGTTCAAGGGCATCACCCAGGAAGCGATGCAGATCCTGGTCGAGGCGCCGTGGCCGGGCAACGTGCGCCAGCTCCGGAACCTGGTCGAGTCCATGGTGGTCCTGGCGCCCGAGGGCGAGATCCGCGCCCCCGACATCCCGCGCGAGATCCGCGAGTCGGGGCGCAACCTGCCGGTGCTGGTGCCGGGTGGTGGGGGCTCGCGGGAGATCTCGGGGCAGGAGCTGCAGGTCATCGTGCAGAGCCTGCTGGACTTGAGGCTCCAGGTCGAGGATCTCCGGCGCCGGCTGGACGACATGCCACATCGGATCGAAGTCATCGACGCCGGCCGCTGGCCGCCGGCCGCTGGCCGCAAAGACGAGGTCGTGGTGGGCCGGGTGGGCAGCTGGCCGGCCGGGGGCGGTGAGCGGACAGCTGACAGCGGACAGCGGACGGCCGTGGGCGAGACCCCCCTCTGGGAGGGCGCAGAGCGGCCCGCCGAGGTCATCGTGTGGGAGCAGGGGATGAAGATGGCGGAGGTGGAGCGGGCGGCCATTGCGGCGGCGCTGAAGGCCACCCGGGGCAACCGGAGGAAGGCAGCTGAGATGCTCGGTATTGGGGAACGGACGCTGTACCGGAAGCTGAAGGAGTACGAGTTGGAGGGGGTTGTGCCGGGCGGCTAAGGCGGCCTTGAGCAAGTACTTGAAGTGGACGGTCGGAAGTCCTTGACAGAAAAGGGTTTTTGCCCAATAATCGGGGTCGCGATTTCGGGCAGGTATTGGGGCGGTTTTCGGTCTAAGTTCACATGTCGCAACAACTTAGGACAATCGACCCGGCCGGGTCGTGGCTCGGGGGCGGTGTGTCCGGGTCCGGGAGAAGCGGAATGGCGCGCCGGCGGGTCCGGCGGGAGCGGGTGAAGGTGCCGAATCCGGCAAGGGTGCCCAAGGGGCGCCTGGACGCGCCGGCCGGCCGTGTGCACGAGCCCAAGAAGCGGCACCGGCGCCGGCCGAAGCACCCCAAGCGGGAGCGGGAGAGCCTCGACGAGTGACGTCAGGAGACCGGTGAGCGGCGCGCCGATGGCGCCGCTGCCTGATGAGAATCCGGCGGCCTGGCAGTTGCGCCGGGCCGAGGAACTGATCGCCTCTCTGGCGGGCGTGTTGTCGGCCAGGATCGTGTCGGGGCGGGGCGGCGACGTCGAGGAGGTCCACGTCCTGACGACGTCGCAGGTAGGGGCGAAGCAGGTGGTGCGGAACGTCGAGAGCGCGTTGATGGCGCAGCTCGGCCTGAAGGTGGACCACCGGAAGATCTCCGTGGCGCAGACGGCGGACGTCAAGCCGTTGCAGGTCTTGGAACGGGAGGCGGTGGTGGAGGCGGCGAGCCGCCGGAAGCTCGTGTTCGTGGACCTGGTCATCGAGTCGCCGCGGCCGCGCCGGGTGTCGGTGCGGGTGATGCTGCGGAGCAACGGGCAGGAGCTGGAGGGCGCCGAGGAGGGTGTTGACGAGCCGCGGAGCCGGATCCAGCTGGCGGCGCGGGCGGCGGTGAAGGCGCTGGAGCGGGAGCTGGAAGAAGCGGGTGTCGTACTGGAGGGGGTGCGGGTGGTGGAAGCGTTCGACCGGAAGATCATCCTGGCGGCCGTGCACGGGGTGGGCGGGCGGAGCAGCCAGCTCCTCGTGGGGTCGGCCGAGGTGAAGGACAGCGCCGAGCAGGCGGCCGTGCTGGCCGTGCTCGACGCGACCAACCGGTGGTACCTCCAACAGCGGTGAGGGGTTAGTCGCAGAGACCTGTCCACAGTCGATCCAGAGTGAAGGATCGGGCCCTGTCGGGCCCGTTGGAGTCTCAGGACCTTTAAGCGGGAGCTCTTTCACAAGAGAATACGGACCCCCCGGTGAGGCCTAAGAGCGGTTTCAGCGGGCAGTATGAGCGGAGCGTCGTGCGCCAATAGCGGAAAGGCGCACTCCCTGGCGGGACAGTTCAAACGCTGAAGGGAGGTGACGCTTCGATGAATATCATTTGGTGGATCGTCAACGCCATCTGTGCTTGTTTGGCGGGGACGGGAAGCAACAACTGGTGAGCTGAACCGGGGGGCCTATTCCTTGTCAATCACACTAATGCCTACCCGAGTCAAGCTGTACGTCAGCGTAGTTGCCGTCCTGGCAATTGCCGTGCTTCTCGTGGCCGGGTGGCAGTTCACGGCTGAGGAACCACGAGCGCACTGGAACGCGCTGGTTGCGTTCGGCCTCCTCGCGTTTGCTTCCGAGGCTTCCTACCTGCGCCTGCGGGTGGGGCGGTCTGAGACCGAATCCTCCATTACCTTCATTCCGCTAATAGCGTCCATTCAGTTGTTCGATACGGGCTGGGCCGCCCTCGCGATGGGCCTTGCCATAGTCGCGGCTGAAGTCGGTGTCAAACATAAGCCTCCGATCAAGGTAGTCTTCAACGTTGGCCAGCAGATGCTCTCGGTAGTGGCAGCGGCGTGGATCTACCATTCGATGGGCGGGACGTCCTCCTTAGGCTCGTTCGAGCTCAGCATCGTCGCCGTGCTCCCGGCGGTAGCCACCTACTTCCTGCTCAACAGTACTGCAGTGAGTTTGGCCGTTTCGCTTTCGGATGGGGTCCCGTTCCGTGCGGCATGGGTGCGAATCGCTGGCGCCTCCCTCCTTTATGACCTAGTCACGTCTGCTCTCGGCCCGCTCCTGGCCTACTTGTATGTTCAGGTGCAGCTGCTTGGCATGCTGATCGTTATCGTGCCGCTCATGTTAGTTAGGCATATGTACCACATGTTCCTACAGCTGGAGCAAGTCAACCGCGACCTCCTTGAGCTGATGGTGAAGGCGATCGAGGCCCGAGACCCATACACATCCGGCCATTCTCAACGAGTCTCAAAGATTGCGGTGTTGTTGGCGAGACAGTTGGGTTTGAATGCCAAACTAGCGGAGCAGATCGGTACTGCAGCGCTACTGCACGATGTCGGCAAGATCCACGAAGAGTACGCGCCCCTCCTCAGGAAGGAGGGGAAACTCGATGCGACCGAAAGGGCGCTCATGCAGACCCACTCGAGTCGCTCCGCCGAGCTCGCTGGCACGATCTCGGCGTTTCGCGGAACCATCGTCGATGCGGTTCGGCATCACCACGAAAACTTCGACGGCTCCGGCTATCCAGCCGGCACTGCGGGCCGCGCCATCCCCGTTGGTGCGCGCATCATCATGATTGCGGATACCGTGGATGCGATGACCACCGATAGGCCGTACCGGAGTGCCTTGACATTCGAGCGCGTGGCGCAGGAACTGCGACGCTACGCTGGGAAGCAGTTCGACCCCGAGATGGTTGAGGTGTTCCTTCGCAGCCCTTCGATTCGAGGGCTCGTCGAGAATCGCGCGGCCATGGCGCCCCAACCAAGCTCGCAGCAGCCGAGCACACTTGGCCTCGGCTGGAGGAAGCGACGCCAAGCGCCTGAGGAAGTGTTAGGTTAGCAAGCAGCCGCCCGTGCGATGGCCCCAGCCTCGTAACGGTTCGCCACACTGAGCAGATTGGCTCGTAGAGCTGACTCCCTCGATCCGGCCATCCACTCCCGTAGGTATATGGATTCCAGCTCGAGGGTGAGCCAATGACCTACGTTGCGCCGAGCCAGGGCCCTGCAGACATGTGACAGTTTGTCTAGTTCCTTCCCCGGGTCTTGGCCATCCAGGCATGCACCCCACGCCATCGCTGCGGGTTCGATCCACCCACACGCCGTCTCATCCTCGGGCTTGGCGGACTGTGCGACGAGCGTACCGTGTTGCCTGGCTTGGTGCCAGTCCTGCCTCCTCGCTGCTGCGAGCGCAAGCCCGGAAACGGCACAGCGCCAGAGCGCCTCGTTGCCGGACTCCTTGCTCGCCACTTCCGTAGCCCGAAAGAGGCGCGCAGAATCCTCGAATCGGAATCTGAGGAGCTTGAGCAGGCCGTCGTTGTACAGTCGATAGTGGTTGAATGCCCAACCCTGAAACGCTCTTGCAACGCGATCGGCCTCCGCGTGTGTGCGCTCAACTGCATCAAGGTCGCCGAGTGCCATCTCCGCAACTGCGCGGTTGTTGAGCGCCATGACCTCAGCCTGAGGGTTCATGCTCTTCCGGGCAAGCGCGAGCGAGTAGTCGAATTGTCGGGCCGACTCGCGGAATCGGCCCACTTGAGTCAGCATTACGCCGATGCCCTCAAGGCAGAACTGCTCCAACCCTAGCCGGTTCTCTGCACGAGCCAACGCTAGTGCCGCCTCCATTAGTCGGAGAGCTCTCTCGGCCCAGTAACACTTGGTGAACAGGTAGGCCGTAGCTACAAGTCCGTATACGGGAGGTCCTTCCTTCCTCAGCCGGCGTGCTACCGAGCGCACGGTGCCATAGTCGCGCAGCTTGTCCGCCAATCGCGCGAGAAGCAAGAGGGCATCGCTCCGAAGCGTGAAGGACGCATCATGGGCAGTAAGCCCGGCTAGCTCGTTTGCTACTCTCTCGCAGTTGAAGGCGCCCGACTGGAACGCCGAAGCGAGACGGAAGTAGGTGAAGTCTCCGCTGCGATCGACATGCAGGGACTCTAGGTCGGATTCGAGTTTAGCGAGCGCAGCTGCATCGTTGAGGGCCAAGTAACACGATCCGAGCCGTACGGCGAGTGCAAGGTCCGCCCCTCCAGCCACTGCTAGAGCAAGCTCGAGAGCCGATGCCATGCTCCTACCAGCACCGAGCGACTCGGCATACCGAGCTGCGTCCAATGCCTTGGCCAGCGCTTCCCGCTCACGCCCGGACCTGAGATAGTGATAGGCAACTTCGAAGTGCGCCGCTGGGTTGCGTGCCGCCGTGCTTTGCAAGTGGTCAGCCAGCTCGCCGTGCGCGCGCTCGCGGTCCGGCGGGCCAAGCCAGCCCTCGACTTGTGCCGCGTACTCGTCGTGGCTGAATGCAACCGCTCCAGCAACACGACGCAGAAAGCGGGCAGCCTCGCCCTCGGAGAAACCGGCCTCAAGTTCGGCCGGCCTGAGTCCCGTCATCGATGCAACTTCGTATTCTGATAGCGGCCGACCTGCCACTGTCAGTAGTGCGAGAATCGCCTTTGCCTCTGCGCCCAAACTGATGAGGCGCTCACCGGCCGTGTGCACGAAGGTCGGTCCCTCTTCATGCCTAACAGAGGCAAGTGGGCCGTCTCCGGCTGGCAGGCGATCGTTCGGCATCGCCGAAGCTGCCTCAATGGCATGAAGAGGGTTGCCCTGAGCGATCCTCACGATGTATCCCAGTCGATCCTCGGGTGCTGGCAACCCCATCTGCGCCAGGACCGCTTGGCCGAGTCTGATGATATGTGGTGCGTCCAGACCGCCGAGACTCACGAAGCTAGCGAACTCGCATCGGCGGGAGGTTTCGACAAAGGTGCGGACGTGTTCTTGGTGGACTGATTGGCTCCGTATGGTACAAACAAGCATCATGCGCCGATCAGCTGCTTCGCGTCCCAGATAGTGAATGAGAGCTAACGACGCCTCGTCCGCATTCTGAATGTCGTCGACCACGACCAATAGGCTGTTCTCGCTGGCAACAGCTTCAGATGCGGACAGTGCTGCATCGCAGACTCGCGGGCGTGCCAGCTCGTCAAGCGGCAGCGGCTGGGGAGCCCCGGGGAACTGCCCGCGTAGTTCAGGAACAAGCCGTGACAACTCCGCTATTACCACGGGGTTCGCGCTGGCGAATCCAGGGAGCTTCGATAGTTGCTTCACAAGCGCAGTGACGGGACCAAACGGAACCGTCCGATCGGTTGCGTAGCAGCGAACCAACGCTACGTTTCGACCCTCCACTGTCACTTGGTTGGCGAGGCGGTTCACAAGCGCGGTCTTGCCGATGCCCGCAGCGCCTTCGAGGACGAAGAACGAGCCTCGCCCACGGCAGGCCGTATTCCACCCGTCCCAAAGGAGGCCAAACTCGAGCTCCCTCCCGAGCACGGGCCAAGCCACGATCGACGGTGATCGCTCACTAACTCGCTGAGAAGCGATTGGTCCCGAGGCAGGCGCCCCGCGCCTCTGCCTCTTCACCCAGCTCCGCAATTCCACTCCCGGCTCAGCCTCCAACTCCTCCCTCAAGCGTTTCTCAAACCCCGCGTACGTCCGCAAGGCCAGGGTCCGATCGTCGAGCAGGATCAGCGCCTCGAGGTAGCGCAGCATCGCCGCCTCATCGAGCGGATCCACCTCCAGCAGCTTCTCGGCCGCCGCGCGCATCCCCGCCCAGTTCCCCGCCCGTTGCCGGGACTCGATGAGCTCCTTCAAGACGCTCCGCAGCACCCGCCGCAGCCGCTCGCGCTCGTCGGCCAGGTACCGCTCGAACGTCGGCGCGCCGCGCACCCACAGTCCCTCGAGCAGATCGCCACCCCACAGCGCGAACGCTTCCTCCGCACGCCCGTTCGCGGCGTGGTCCTCGAAGTCGAGCGCGTCCACGGTGAGCACGCCCTCGCGCATGGTGATGAGGTCCTTGCCGGCCGGCACGATGACCTCGGTACCGAGTGCTTTGTTGATGAGCGACGCCGACTGCGCGAGCGAGTGTTTCGCCGCGCGCGCACCGCCTGCATCGGGCCACAGCAGCTCGACCAGCACGTCGCGCGACGTGGGGGCGCCGGCCTTCCGCGCCAGCACGTACAGCAACGCACGGTGCTTCCGGGTCCGGAGCGGCAGGGCGCGCCCGGCTGGCCCGCGGAGCTCCGCGGGACCGAGACAGCGGTATCGGAACCTCGTTACTGGCGAGACGGCGTTCGCCATTCCGTAGTCGAGAGGGCTAGGGTCGAAGGACAGGCTACGAGAACAGGATCACCGAAATGTCACCAAGTCCGGGGGGCCGCAAGGTTGTCGATCCAAGCTGCGCTCCCGGTTCGCTCAAGCCAAGTACACGCGAATCGACTCCGCGGCAACGCGCCGCGCCGCCGAACTAGTAGTATTACGAGGGTCCAGAGTGCGTTGTTAGCCCGCCGAGCACGCGCTCCCTCAGGTAACGGTGTCGGGTTGTCCCCGCACGAGCCCTTCGGTGGCGCGCCTCGCTAACGCCCGCCGCAAGTGCTCAGCGTATGTCTCTTCGTTCGCCTCCCATATACGAGGTGTCATGCGGTATAGAAGGACAACAAACAGCCCGATTGGGACTGCGCTGAGCAAAAGCCCGAGAAACACCCGCTGCCACGATGGGTGGTCGGCGAGGATGGCGGGGCCAAGATTGGCACCTAGCCACATGAGCACGAATCCTGTGACCATCGAGCGCCGAGATGACCTCAGTGCGCTCGGTCCTTGCCTGCGCTCGTCGTGCCAAACAAGAACGGCCTCCGCCTGGCGGATCCCCCTGAGTCGCCGCCACCGAGCGAGCAGGCCTTTTGGCCGGGGTGCGGCTTCCAGGTCGCGCAGGAGTTCCACGAGTGCTAGCCGATCAGGGTCCATGGCCTAGGAAATAGGGTTCGAGGCGCAGGCGGCGCAGAAGGGTTCACGGATGCCACCAAGTCCGTGAGGCTGCAAGGGGCCCTTCCAGCTTCAACTGTGCTCGTTCCGGGCCGCAACCGCTTCCCCGATCGACACTACGAAGCGCTTCGTATAACGTGGAGCCATGCCCCGCTTCCGAGGCCATCATGCTGCCCCAAACTACGAAGCGCTTCGTTGTTCTCGCCGTCACCCTCCTCGGCACGCCCACGCTACGTGCCCAGGCCCCCGGCCCTGACACGCTCCGGTTTCTGAGCGATGTTCACCGCGGGGTCGCCGGCGCGCCGGCGATCTGGCCCGGGTTCCGCCCCGACACGTTCCCGGTGTTGTACGTGCTGCGCGGTCGCGGCGCCGCCTTGTTCGGCTGGCGCGGCGCCGCGCCCGAGGGCTTCGCGCCGGCGGGAGACGCTCTGTGGCGGGGCGAGGCGGCCCAGGGCGCCGCGAGTACCAGCGTCGAGATCGCCGGACGCGCGGTCGCCCAGGTCGTCGTGGGTTCGCTCGATCGCGGGGAGCTGATCGGCATCTCGGTGCATGAGGCGTTTCACGCCTTCCAGGGCGCCTCACGGCGCGAGGGGCGGCGATTCGGGCGCGGCGAGAACTCGTTCTGGGTCTCGCAGTACCCGGTGTTCGACGTCGAGAACGAGACCGACTGGGCGCTCGAAGGCCGCCTCCTCGGCGGCGCGTTAGGCAATCCGCTCCCCTTGGAGGCGCGGCGGCTCGCCCAGGCGTTCGTCGCCGTGCGCCGCGCGCGTCACGCCCGCATGGGCGCCGAGCTGGCCGAGTTCGAGGCGATGAGCGAGCTGAACGAGGGGCTGGCGCAGTACGCCGAAGTGCGCACGTCTTCGGCCGCGGCGGAGCTGGCGCGGCTCGATTCGCTCACCGCGGGCTCGAGCTTGTCGGTGCGGCGCCGGTTCTACACCACCGGCGCCGCGATGGGGCTGCTGCTCGACCGCCTGGCCGGCGACTCGTGGAAGCGATCCCTGGTGGACGACAACCTCACGATGCAGGACGCGCTCGCACGTGCCTCGGGCTTCGATGCCGCCAGCGACTCGCTGCGCGCCGAGGCGGCGCGCCGGTTCGACCGCCCCCGCCTCGCCGCAGCCGCGGAGCAGGGCGTGCGAGCCCTGCTCGCCACCCGGCGCCGCCAGGCCGACAGCCTGCTGGCCCGCCCCGGCATCCAGGTCGTCCTCGACGGCGGCTTCGGGCAGTGCCAGTTCGATCCGCAGAACATGCTGCGGGTGGACAGCGCGTCGGTGCTGCACACCCGGTGGCTGCTGGTGTGTCGCGGCCAGGCACTGAGCGGCGAGTTCACGCGCCCGGTGCTCACCGACGCCACGCGTGCAACCGCGGTGATCGGGGAGGAGCACGAGGTGCGGCTCACCGTCGGCGGGGCTAGGGTGGCGCTCGCGGGCCTCACGTCGCTGCCGGCGGCCCAGGACGTCCGGATCGAGTCGCCGGGACTGACGCTGCGGGTCGCGCGCGCGGACGTCACCCGCGAGGGGCGCGTGCTGCGGATACGACCCGCGCCGTAGTCGGCGCTACGACTCTGGTCCGGGTCGCGCCCGGTTGCGACCGGCGCCGCGGCGACGGCCGGCCCCCCACCGCTCCGCGTGCTTTCCGGCACCCGCCGGCTCATCCGCCTGCGCCTGCGGGGATGGCGCGAGCGGAGACGAAGGCCTCGGTGGCTCAACCGGCTCGCCGGCACGGGCGGCGCCCGCCGCCGCGGGGTCCGCGTCGGACGCCGCGCGGTTCCACCGAACGGTGTCGAAATGCGAGAACAAGAACAGGATCAGCAGCAGGCCGCCGGTCAACCAGGCGAACACGACGTCGGCCGCGCCCCACCACTTCGACGGAGGGAAGGCACCCCAACGTAGCCATTCCGCGTAGTGAGCGATGCCGACCACCAGATTCAAGACGCAGACACCGAACCCCAGGGCCAGGAAGTGGCGGAAACCGTAGTACAGGACGCGGCCAAGCCAGGTGGACGGGCGCAGCAGGTGGTCGGGTGGGAACAGCGGCCAGCCGCGGACAAGCGCGACCTTCTTCGCGCGGTGCGCGCATTCCATGAGGTGCCGGCAGCGCCGGTGGCCCGCGTAGATCCACGCCCACAGGACCAAGCTCAGGGCCAGCTGAAGCCGGATCGCGGTCGCGACCGCGCCCGTGGCTCGCGGGCTGACCATGATGTCCGGAAACGCCAGAACCGCGATGAACAGGAGCAGATACATGGGGCCGAACAGCGTGATCAGCTTGAGGAAGTAGCTGGTGTAGGTTACGCGCCGCTGATCCACGAAGATGGGATCGCCCGACAGCGCCCGCGGCCGCCTTTCCTCGCTACGCGTAAGGCGCCCTTCGCGCCAGTAGAGCGGAACGGTCAACCATGACCAGACCTGCCATCGGCGGGGGATGGGGCCCGGAAGCGGTGCGCCGCGGTACGAGGCCGTGCCGGCGCCGTCTCCCCGGTTGAGCAGGCTCGACGTGTAGTTGCAGGCCTCAGCGAGGCGGGTGCCGAACTGACGCAGTTGCCTCAGGCAATACACCCGCTCCAGCATGTTCTCGCTATGGCCGGCCCATGATCGGTCGGTCAGGATCCACATGACGATCGCCAGCCAGATGCCTCCGAACGCCCAGACCCGCAGGAACGGCGTGGGGGCGTTCAACGGGGTCAAGCCGTGCACGCTGAAGGGGGCCACAGCGTAGACGATCATGAGCACGTAGTACCGGCCGAGGGTCCGGAGGCGCTCGTGATCTGCCCGGTCCAGCTGGCAGTAGCGCTCCCAGTAGGACGCTCGGTGGTGCCCGATGCCCTCGACAAGGCTCGAGGAGGACTCGTTGTGCGACCGCGCCATCGCGCCACCCTCCTGCAGCCGTCCCCGTCATGGGACCCTATGCCTTGTTTACGGTGGTGTGCCCGGAGATGTTGGGCGCGGGACCAAGCCCCCGTTCCGCGGACAGAACACTTGGCGCTGGGGCGAGGGCTGGAGCCGGGTGTGTGCGGTCACGCGACCGCCGCGGGCTCCGCGTGCGGCCGCCGCCCCTGAGCTGCCCGTCACCCTTGACTGCCCGGGGCGCCGGAGCCATCGTTTGGGCACGGGCGGCGATCCACGCCCAACCTCTTCGACCCTTCCCCAGCAGGGGTCCTCGTGAGGCAAAGGGGGGCAGACCCCCGGATCGGCACCGAGCCTTTGGCGATGCCATGCCGCGCCGCTGCTGGGGAGCGCGTGGCCGTGGCATGACCAAAGGACACGTCCATGACGACCAATAGAGACTTCAAGCGCCTGGTTCGCGCGCGCATGCGCAAGACGGGCGAATCGTACACGTCGGCGCGCTCGCGCCTGATGCGCGCGCCCGCTGCCTCCGCCGCAACCGCCCCAACCGCCTCAACCGCCCCGGCCGACTACGCCCGGCTGGCGGGGATCAGCGACGCGAAGCTCCAGGCGAACACCGCGTGCACCTGGGAGCGGTGGGTGCTGGCGCTCGATCGCGTGAAGGCGCACACCTGGTCCCACGGCGACATCGCGGCGTACGTGCGGAAAAAGTACAAGGTGCCGATGTGGTGGACCCAGGCCGTCACCGTCGGTTACGAGCGCATCAAGGGCATTCGCGCCATCGGGCAGCAGCGCGACGGCACCTACGACGCCGGCAAGAGCAGGACCTTCCCCGTCGCCGTGGGGCGCCTGTACAGCGCCTGGGCCGACGCGCGCACGCGGCGGCGCTGGCTGGGCGACGCCGCGATCACCGTCCGCGCGGCCCAGAAAGACCGCTCCTTGCGCATAACCTGGACGGAGAACACCTCGGTCGAAGTGGACTTCGCCGGTACGGGACCGGGCAAGAGCCGCGTGGCCGTCACGCACCACACGCTGCCTGACAAGGCGTCCGTGACGCGGTGGAAGGCGTACTGGGCGGAGCGGCTGGACGCTCTTGGGAAGGTGCTGAAGGTGTAGTTCGCCCGTCGCTTCAGCGACAGTCTCCGGCCGAGCCGGGGCTTCAGCCCCGTGGGCACGACGTGTGGCCCCGCAGTCATCGGCGGCGCGGCCGCGGCGGCTCAAGCCGCCGCCCGGCCAGGGACTGTCGCTGCCGGCCCCGCCCGGGCTTGACTTTATAGAACAAAGTACTCTATTTTGGCCCCATGACTGCCACCCCCATGACCTCCACCCCCACCCCCACGGCCACCCCCGCCCCCGCGCGACAGGCTCCGCTCCTGCTGGGCACGGCCCTCGCCCTGGGGGTTGCCGCCGACCAGCTGTTCCGCGTGCCCGCGTGGGGGCTCAACCTTGCCGTGTTCGTGGTCTGGTTGGCTGTCTGGGCGGGCCAGCTCGCCGCCCGGGACAAAGACCGGCTGGACCGGAGCCCGTGGCCGCTGCTCGCCGCGTGCTTCTTTGCCCTGATGTGGGCGGTGCGCGACGCCGAGATGCTGCTCGCGTGGAACGTCCTCGCCGCGCTGGGGCTGCTGAGTCTGCCGCTGGTCCAGGCCCGCGGCCTCCGGCTGCGCGAGGCGGGCACCATCGAGACGCTGCTCGGGCCCGCGCGCGCGGGCTGGAACGCCTTCGTCGGCATGATCGTGGTGCTGTTCCGGGACATGCGGTGGCTCGACCTCCTGGGCCAGTCGCGCCTGCGGCGCGCCGGGGCCGCGGTGGCGGGCGTGGTGCTCGCCCTGCCGTTCCTGCTGGTGTTCGGCGCGCTGTTCGCCAGCGCCGACCCGATGTTCCGCGCTGCGCTCCAGTGGATGTTCATCTGGGATCCCACCGTGATCGTGCGTCACGCGGTGCCCATCGGCGCGGTGGCGTGGGTCTCCGCCGGCTATCTTCGCGCGGTGGCCCAACCGGCGCGCGACCTCAAGAACCCCTTTGGCCACCTGGTGCCGGAGATCACTATGGGGTTCGTGCCGGTGGCGACGGCCCTGGGCGCGATGGTGCTGCTGTTCACGCTGTTCGTCGCCGTGCAGACCGGCAGCCTGTTCCGTGGCGAGAGCTTCGTGCTGTCGCACACCGGGCTCACCTTCGCCGAGTACGCGCGCGGCGGGTTCTTCCAGCTGGTGGCCGCCTCGGCGCTGGCGCTGCCCGTGGTCTACGGGGCGCCGTGGGTCGCGGCTCTGGCCGGCGCGGGCGCCGCCGCGCGCGAAGTGCGGTCGTTGCGCGCGCTCCAGGCGGCGCAGCTCGGACTCGTGGCCCTGGTGGCGGTGTCGGCGCTGTGGCGGATGAGCGTCTACATCCGGGCCTACGGGCTCACCGAAGACCGGCTATACGGCGCGGCCATCATCGTTTGGATCGGTGCAATGATCGCCGTGTTCGCGCGCACGATCCTCGTGGGCCGGCCCCAGAGCGCCGCGCTCGGCGCGACCGCGGCGGCCGCGCTCGTCCTCGGCTTGTTAAACCTCGCGAACCCGGATGCGCTGATCGCGCGCTACAACCTCGATCGGGCGACGGGACGGCTCGACGTCGAGCACCTGCTCACCCTGCACGCCGACGCCACGCCGGTGATCGTCTCGCGGCTCGGGGCGCTGGACGACGCGTCGCGCTGCGCGCTCGCCACCGGGCTCGCGAGCCGGTGGCGCGATGCGCCGGCCGGCGACTGGCGGAGCTGGAACCTCGCGCGGGCCCGCGCGCGGCGGCTGCTCCCGACCATCGAGCGCGCCGCGGCTGACTGCCCGCCCGTATCCGCCACGCCCTCCCAGGCCCGCCGAAGCGTCACGTAGCCGCCGGCCCGGACCCGAGGGCTCGGCGGCCGAGCGTCAGGCACGCGATCGCGATCCACACTGCGTTCACCGCCACCGACGGCATCGCGCCGTAGTAGAACGAGTTCGCGAGCACGAAGGCGCTGCCCACGAGGTTGAGCGACTGGTAGCTCGTGGCATCGCCCTTCACCCGTTTCATCGAGACCAGCCCGTAGGCCAGCAGCAACGCGGCCGCGCCGGCCCAGCCCAGCACATCGATCAGGACGTTGTGTCGCATCAATCGTTCCCCTCCGACCGCGATGAGCGCGTTGGAATGCGCCGGTCCTGCAATGTATCGGTGCCGCGAGTACCACGAGCTCATCCTACACTGCTCGCGCCAGCGACAGGCGACTGCGCGAGGCGCGTCCGGCCGTTCCCGCCGATGTCGAACCGGTGCGGGTGTGGCGGAAGCGGCAGACGCAGCAACCTCGCAAGTTGCCGGGCGAAAGCCCGTGAGGGTTCGAGTCCCTCCACCCGCAACCTGGCACCATTGACTCGGCGCTCTGCCGAGGCTATGCTCGGCACACTTGCGGGGTTGCTGCGTGGCGGTTGTTCCGCCACGAACGCGAAGGGCCGCGGTTCTCCCGCGGCCCTTTCGCACGCTCGGCAACTCTTCGCACGCCTAGGCGGTCGCCGCCCTCCGCACGTCCGCCACGATCTCGTCCGCGCTCTTGCCCGCCGCCTCGGCGTTGAAGTTCAGCACCAGCCGGTGCCGCAGCACGCCGAGGGCCACCGCGTCCAGGTCCTCGAGATCGGCCATCGGCCGGCCGTCCATCGCCGCCCGCGCCTTGGCGCCGAGCACGAGGTACTGCGATGCGCGCGGCCCCGCGCCCCACGCGATGAACTCGCGCACTTCCTTCGGCGCCAGCTCGTCGGCGGGCCGCGTCATCCGCGCCAGCTTCACCGCCGTCTCAACCACGATCTTCGGCGCCGGGACCCGCCGCACCAGCTGCTGCAGCCGGATCAGCTCCTGCGCATCGAGCACGGGCTCGAGCTCGGTGGTGACGTCGCCGGTGGTCCGCTCGACGATCCGCTCCTCCTCGGCGCGCGAGGGATACCCCACGTGCAGCTCGAACATGAACCGGTCGAGCTGCGCCTCGGGCAGCGGGTACGTCCCTTCCTGCTCGATCGGGTTCTGCGTCGCGAGCACGAAGAACGGCGCCTCGAGCTGATAGGTCGCGCCGCCCACCGTGACCTCGTGCTCCTGCATCGCCTGCAGCAGCGCGGCCTGGGTCTTGGGCGGGGTGCGGTTGATCTCATCGGCGAGAATGATGTTGGCGAACACCGGCCCGCGGACGAACCGGAAGGTGCGGTGCCCGGTCGTGAGATCCTCCTCGATGACCTCGGTGCCGGTGATGTCGCTCGGCATGAGATCGGGCGTGAACTGGATGCGCGAGAACCGCAGCGCCAGCGCCTCGGCCACCGAGCTCACCATCAGCGTCTTGGCGAGACCCGGTACGCCGACCAGCAGCGCGTGCCCGCCCGACAGCACCGCGTTCAGGATGCCGTCGAGGACCTCGGTCTGGCCCACGATCCGGCGGCCCACCTGGTCGAGCAGAGTCCGGCGCGCGGCGGCCAGGCGCTCGAGCAGGGCTTCGTCGCCGTCGCCGGTCGATTCGAGGTGCAGGGGATTCACCGCCATAAGGACCTTTAGGGTACCCGAACCCGAGCCAAAGGGTCAATCCGCCTGCCGCTACGGGACCTTTGCGAAATATTTCACAAAGTAGTAATTTTCCGCGCCGCGATGGCAAACCAGCAGGATCAGGGCCTCCCCCCCCCCCCCCCCCCCCCGGGGGGCGGGGGCGCGGCGCCCCCGCCCCCCACCCCCTCGGCCCGCGCCCCGCGGGGGTGTGCCCGCCCCTGGTTGACGGGGCGGGGGTCGC
>Ga0247727_10003777_pt1 | contig 33064 bp, 24 predicted proteins | sample WisWelCaveWW1625_FD_202498 | JGI IMG/M metagenome (GOLD analysis project Ga0247727, IMG submission 202498) | Biofilm microbial communities from Wishing Well Cave, Virginia, United States - WW16-25 | ecosystem: Environmental > Aquatic > Deep subsurface > Groundwater > Cave microbial mat | place...
CGACGAGACGCGCCATACCCGCAGCTGTCACCGGCTTGGAAACGCTCTGGATACGGAACTGCATGTCCGGGCAGGCGACGACGCCGCGTTCGCGATCTGCGAGGCCGAATCCCTCGGACCAGACCAGCCGGCCCCCGACCGCCACGGCCACCGTGAGCCCCGGAATCTCGCGCTCCACGAGCATGGCGGCGAGATGTCGGCGCGCTCGCTCCGCCGCCCCGGCGTAGCTGGGATCAAGTCTCCCCGGACATGTTGGTACGCCAGCCAATGGCAGGCTGGGTGCGCGTTCGATGAAAGTTATCGCAATGCGCCATCCGATGACAGCGAGGGCGAGCGCCATGAGAGCGGCGATGCTCAGCCTGCGGCACCATCTCGCAAAGCGGTGCTCAGTCATCCGTTACCTTGCCGTTCACGGAATCACCGGTTCGGAGATGCGAAGCCCGAGACCGAGAATGCATGTCGGCCATTGTCTGTCCGCCTAACACCTATTCGACGGACCTGCGTAGCACGGGATCCGTGCGTTAGACAGGTCTGCGCAGCAAGACCGTACAGCGATCCTGCTCGGATCAGCATGCCTCCGGCGCGAGGACCGAGCCCGGGCAAAGGCGATGCGGAAGTCCATACACAGGTCAGACTAGCCCCCAGCCGCCCGGCGGGCAACGGATCCTCGCCCTGCTACGCTGCACCACGACCGCATGGCCGGACCGCGCTTCGCTCCTTCGGACTGGCGGCGGCTCGAGGAGGGTTTCGCGCGCGCAGTACCGCTGCGCGGCGCCGAGCGGACCGCGTTCCTGGCCGGACTGACGGATTGGCCGCCCAGCCTGCGTGCGGAACTGGAGGCGCTGCTCGGGTCGTCGGAAGATGCGGCGTCCGGCGTCGCGCTCGAAGGGCCGGTGCTGGAAGCGCTGGGATTCGGGCTGCCGGGCGGCGGCGGGCCTGAGGATTGGATCGGACAGATGCTCGGCGGGCGCTGGCGCGTCGAAGCGACGATCGCCAGCGGCGGCATGGGCGACGTGCTGCGCGCGCGGCGCGTCGGCGGCGACTACGAGCAGGTGGTGGCTGTCAAGTTGTTGCGCGAGGGCTTCCAACACGGCTCGCTGGCGCGCCGTTTCGTCGAGGAGCGCCGCACTCTGGCGGCGCTGAACCACCCGCACATCGCGCGCCTGCTCGACGGCGGCGAGACCGAGGCCGGTGTGCCGTGGCTGGTGATGGAGTTTGTCGAGGGCGAGAGCCTGCTGGTGGCGGCGGACCGGCGCGGCCTGGACCTGCGCGCGCGCGTGCGGCTGATGCTGCCCGTGTGCGCCGCGCTGCATCACGCGCACCAGCGGCTGATCGTGCATCGCGACCTCAAACCGGGAAACATTCTCGTGCGCGCGGATGGCGAACCGATCCTGCTCGATTTCGGCATCGCCAAACTGCTCGACCCGCTGCACGACGCGCCCGAGATCACGCAGGCCTCCTTCGCGGCGATGACGCCGGACTACGCGAGCCCGGAGCAGGCGCGCGGCGAACCCGTGGGCACCGCCAGCGACCTGTGGTCGCTCGGCGTCGTGCTGTACCGGCTGCTGGGAGGCGTGAAGCCCTACGAGTTCGGCGCGATCAGTCGTTTTGAAGTGGCACAGCGCCTCTCCGCGCTGCAGATTCCGCCGCTGCGCTCGCGCGTGCCGGGTTTTCCTGCCGACCTCGACGCGATCCTCGGCATGTGTCTGCGCGCGGAGCCGGAGCGGCGTTACCCGTCCGCGCAGGCTCTGGAGGAAGACCTGGTGCGCTTCCTGCGCGGCCAGCCGGTGCGCGCCCATCCGGACTCCTTCGCCTACCGCGCCAGCCGCTTCCTGCGCCGCAACTGGGCCGCGAGCGCGCTGGGCGCCGCGGCTCTGGCGGCGGCCGCCGCGGGCGCGGGCGGCATCGTGTGGCAGCGCGACCTCGCGATCCGCCGCGCGGAGACCGCACAGCGCGTGACCACTTTCCTGGTCGGGTTGTTCAAGGCTCCCGATCCGTGGGCGACCGGGCTCGGCGATCAGTCGCTTGAGCAAATTCTGCAGCAGGGACGGCGCGAACTGGTGGACGGCCTGCAGGACGAGCCGGAGATCCGGCGCGAGTTGCTGGCCGCGCTGGGGGAGGTGTTCCGCAACCTCGGCGCGGAGGAGGACGCGATCGAAATTCTGGACCAGGCCATCACCGCTCAGCCCGACCTGCGGCGGCGCGATCCGCAGCGCTGGGCCGACATCGCCTTCCTGCTCGGGGTCGCGCAATACCGCACCGGAGCCCTCGCGGAGGCCGAAGGCTCGCTGCGCGAAGTGCTGACGGTGCGGCGCGCGGCGCGCCGCGGCGACGACGACAAGACCGCGTCCGCGCTGAACACCCTCGGTGTGGTGCTGGCGGCGCTGGAGCGCGACGCGGAGGCGCGCGAACTCTACGGAGAGGCGCTGGCGATGCGCGAGCGCCTGTTCGGACCGGATCACAAGGACGTCGCGACGACGCTGCAGAACCAAGCCGCGCTGGCGCTGGACGGCGGCGACGACGCGGCGGCGGTGCGCGATTTCCGGCGCGCGGCGGGCATCATGGAGCGCGCCTTCCCGGAAGGTCATCCCGACCGTGCGATCACCCTCAACAATCTTGGCATGGCGCTCCGCGCGGTCGGCCTCGACGTCGAGGCCGAGCAGAGGATCCGCGAAGCCCTGGCGATGCGCGTGCGGTTGCTGCCGGCCGACCATCCGCACGTGGCGGGCAGCCGCAACAACCTTGGCCTGATCTTCCGCGACCAGGAACTCAGGGAGGAGGCAGCCGGGATGTTCCGCGCCGCGCTCGCGGGCGTCGCGGGACGCGCGAGCGAGGATCACCCGCTCATCGTGCAGATCCGCGAGAACCTGGCCGTGACGGAGGAGGAACTCCGCGCAGCGAAGGCGAAGGATTAGTAGCCGTTCTCGTGGTGGTGCGTGACGCCGACGCCGAGGTCGCGCCACAGTCCGTCCGCGTACCACAGGCCTTGGCCGCTGAAGCGCGGCCGCACCATCGTGAAGGATTGCGCGCTTGCGGCCGCGACCGGAAGACCCAGCGCGAAAGTGCGCGCCGCCCACGGGCCGGAGGCGGGATTCGCCGGATCCTGCCACGGAGTGCCGTTCTCCGGCGAGAGCCACAGGAAGGGCTCGAAGTCGGGGGTGGTCGGGATCGCGTCGCCGCCCGCCGCGTCCGGGTTGCGCAGCCAGTCCGGGAAGATCAACGCGTCGTCCACGAGGTCGCCGTCGGTGTCGGTGTTGACGAGGCCGTCGGGGTGGAAGGCAGTCAGGTCGCCGGTCGGCATCTTGGCGCTGCCGAAGCCGGGCGTGGTCGCGCCGATGCGCAGACCAGCCGGGAATCCGGGCTCGCTCAAGCCGGCAGCGGTGCCTAACCACGCAGGCGGCACCGCGACGACGAAATCGGCGCCGCGCAGATCCGCCGGCCAGGACCAGCCCAGCCGCGCGCCGCCCCACGGATCGGTGAAGCCGGCGAGCGCCCCCTGATCCTCGGGGCGCGGGAACAGGTCGAAAGGCTCGAGAATGCCGAGCCCGCGGCGCAGCGCGAAGCCCGCGCGCCACTGCAACTCGTGAATCTTCGGCGCGCCGAACACCGGCTTCTCGTTGAAGATCTCAAGACTGTGGTCGCCGCCGGGCGCGTTGTCGCAGTAAGCGATGTCATGGTTCAGCGGCGGCCCGTAATCCGCGACCTGCAGGTAGTGATCGGCGAGGTCATGGTTGAAGACCCTCACGTTCAACCGTGCGGTCTGGTAGTCGCCGGGACCGGGAATCGGCTGGCCGCTCTGCGGGTCGTGAATGAGTGCGTCGTCGGCCACGACGTATAGTTCGTGGTTGGCCCAGGCCAGCACGACGTCGTACGGCCCGAGCGGGTCGGCCATGCCGCGGGTGATGCCCTCCTGCGCCAGCGCCATCCAGGTCTCGGGCGGCAAATCGTCCTTCGACTCCAGCGTGTCAGCCCAATCGCCCCAGGTGCCGAGCGGCGGAGTCTGCGGATCGTTCAGCATCGCCTGAATCGCGTCGGGCGGGGCGCCGGCGAGCACCGCGTCGGCGACTTGACGAATCTTTCGTTCCGGCGCCGCGTCGCCGATCCGATCCGCGCCATGGCCGCGTCGGAGGTCCATCAGCGCGGCGCCGCGCGCGTCGCGGGCGACAAGTCCGCTGACCGGGCTGACGCGCTCGAAGACCGGCTGGATGAAGTGCGCGCTCGGGCGCGGCGTGTGCCAGCGCCAGACTTGCAGGCCGCGCAGGTTGCCCAGCGAGCCCTGCTTGACCGCGACCTCGACGCGCTCGCCGGATTTCACCACGACCCAGGTCGCGTCGTAGCCTTTGGACGGCAGTTTGCCCGCGCCGAAGGGGTCGAAGTCGTCGAGCAGCGTGGTGGGAACGAAGTTGTCGTACTCGGTGGAATAAATGCGCCAGTTGACGATCAGTTGGTCGAGAGGGTGAGCCTCGGGGGGGAACAGCAGGAACGCGGTGTCTCCGTCCACCTCGTCGTCGTAGAACAGCAAGTTGACGTCCACCGTCCAGATCACCTGCGGGCGGCCGCCGGGGCCGGCGACGCGGCGTCCGCTGTCGCGCACGCGTTTGGCGAGGTATTCGCCGGGGATGTGATCGGGAAGCCAAGCGCCGCGGTCGTAGTGCAGCGCCGCGAAGCCGTCGTAGATGCGGCCCTGCGTCGTCCCGTGCAGGATGTCGAGCGCATCCTGGGCCCAGGCGAGCGTTCCGGTCGCGTCGCCGGACGCGCTTGCGCGATCCATCTCGTCCAGCGCGGTGCGCAGGTCGCGGTTCGGGCTTGCGGTCCCGCTCTGCGTGATCGTCGCGCCGGTGGTGCTCTGCGAACCGGGTGCGGGCCGGCGCCGCGTGCCGCCGACGATGTTGACGAGTTCCGAAGGAGGCAGCACCTGGTCCGATCCGGGGAGCCGCACCGCGGTCTGGACGTAGTGCTGGATCACCGGATCAAGGATCCCCGGCGAGTTCGGGTTCTGCGCCAGGCCTGCGGTGAGGATGAGGGTGAGGCACATGCTTGGCTGATCGCTCCAGCCTACCCTAAATAGCGCGAAACCGCGCAGAATCCCCTCCCCCGGGATCAGGCGGGATCCGGCCCTAACTGCCTTTGCAGAAAGGCCTTGGCGAAAGCCCAGTCCCGCTCCGCGGTGGCATGGCCGATCTCCAGCGCGGCGGCCGCCTCCTCGATGGTGAGGCCGCCGAAGAAGCGCATCTCGACCAGTTGCGCCTTGCGCGCGTCCTGCGTCGCGAGCGTCTCGAGCGCGTCGTGCAACTCGAGCAGGCGCGCCTCGTCCCACACGCCGATGCGGTCCAGCGCCGCCTGCGTATGCACGAGAGGGTCGCTGCCGCGTTTTTGCGCTTGCTTCTTCCGCGCGTGATCCACGAGCAGGTTGCGCATTGCGCGCGCGGCCAGACGAAAAAAGTGCGCGCGATCCTTGATCTGCATTCCGTCCACATTCACGAGCCTCACGTAGGCCTCATGCACCAGCGCGGTCGGCTGCAGCGTGTGTCCGGGCCGTTCGCGTCGCAGATAGGCCTGCGCGAGACGGCGCAGGTCCTCGTAGATCAGCGGAAACAGCAGGTCGGCGGCCGCGGCGTCGCCGGCTGCGAGATCGTGCAGCAGGCGCGTGGCCTCGGCGCGATCCGGCGCGCTCATTGCGTTAACAGGCTGCTGGAAAAGTGCTTTCGTCCCGGCGCGAGCGATCGCGGCCGAGATCCAGGAGCCGGGTTCCGCGCCTATTGGCAAATAGGCGCGGGTTCCGGCGACGCCGAGATCGGCCGTGAGGGCCGCGTCCGGGGCGGAATGAGTTTTTCAGCATCCTGTTAAGTCTATCGGCTCCCGCGAGCGTCACTTGAGGGGACAGGAGCGGGACTCCCGCTTCTTCGTACAAGAGGCAGGACGGCACGCCGTCCCTGAAGCCGCCGATCTCATCCTCACGAAAGATTCCAGCAGACCCAGCAATCGTCAAAATGCTGCCACTGGCTCGCCTGTGAGCCAGCCAGACCATGTCGGCGACCTTCAGCCCGGGCCTCTAAGGCGTCGGGTGTTTCCAGGGGGACCGGGGGCGGGCGACCGCTCCCGGTTGTTCTTGGTTGATGGGACGCGCTGCCGCCGCGCGACTATCCTGCGCGAGGAATGCAGATCCCGCGCACGCTCCGGTTCCTCGTGCCCGCCGCGCTGGCGAGCGGCGCGCTCGCGCTCGGCTGCGCGCTCGCACCGGCGTATTCATCGGAGTGGATCCAGGTCGGCGAGGCCGGTTGGCGCTTCGGCTGGGACCCGCGCTGGAACGAACTCTCCGCGCTGCTCGAGCCGGGCAACACGCACGGCGGCGTGGTGGTGGACCGGTTGGGCAGGATTTACGTCAACACCGACGGGCCGCGCGCGGTGATGGTGTTCTCGCGCGAGGGCGGCATCCTCGATGCGTGGGGCGAGGAACTCGCGGGCGGCCTGCACGGCATGACGCTGGACCGCGGCGGCGAGGCGCTGTGGCTGGTGCACACCGGTCGCCACGAGATCCTGCGCGCGAGTCTCGACGGCGAGGTCCTGTTCCGGCGCGGCTGGCCGCAGGAGAGCGGCAAGTATCAGAACGCCGGGCAGTTCAACCCCACCGGCGTCGCGGTCGGGCCGGACGGAGACGTCTACGTGGCGGACGGCTACGGCCTCGGATTCGTGCATCGTTTCCGCGCCGACGGAACGTGGGTGCAGTGCTGGGGGGGGGATGGAAACGAGCCGGGCAAGTTCCACACTCCGCATGGCATCGCGCTGGACACGCGCGTCACGCCGAACCGTTTGATCGTCGCCGACCGCGAGAACGGCCGCCTGCAGATTTTCACACTCGAGGGTGAACTGGTCGAGGTCGTGCAGGGGATGCTGCGCCGTCCTTGCGGCGCCGCGGTGCACGGCGACGTGGTCGCGGTGCCCGATCTCGCCGGCCGCGTGACGCTGCTCGGCCGCAACAACGAACTGCTGGCGCAACTCGGCGACCAGCCGGACGAGTCCAAGCGCGCCAACAACGGCGTGCCGCGCCGCGACTGGCTGGCCGGGCAGTTCGTGAGCCCGCACGGGCTCGGCTGGAGCGCCTCCGGGGATCTCTACGTGCAGGACTGGGTGTCCCAGGGCCGCTTCACGCGCCTGGCGCGGATGCGGTAAAATAGTCCTTCGCCGGTCGAGAATGCGCCCGCCGCAGCCGATGAAAGCCTGCGGCGGGCGCGCCGTTTGCGGTTCGCCCGGCAGCCTCCGTCCGATGACCGCAGCCTCCTGGCCCCCGCTCCGCGTCCGGCTCACGCCGGGCAAGCGCGTCCTGTTCCTCACCAAGGACCTCGCGCTGATCGAGCGGCAACTCTACGAGGGGCTCGACCTGCGGATGGAAGACTTGCAGGTCGCGGACCTGCTGGACGACATCAACACCGACGTGATGACGCCGGCTTGGGTTTGCTTCGACCACCGGCCGGAGGAGATCGCCAAGAACGCCTACGCCGGCCTGATGCGCAACGGCCAGCGCGTGTTCCGCCAGAACGCGCTGATCGAAGGCAATTTCGAGGCGATCGTCAGCGGCTACCGCAAGGGCACCGGCTCCTCGCGCGAGACCGCGCCGCAGTGCGAGCGCTGGGCCGGCGTGCGTCTGGCGATCGCAGCCTCCTTCGCGCCCATTCACGAGCGCAACAACATCAACCTCGGGCAGTTGATGGGGGACCACGCGATGCTGCTGCGGCTGCAGCGCGGCGAGGAGATCCCGCTCGAGGAGTTCACTCGCCGCTACGACCCGGTCACGCGCGTGATCCTGGAGTGCGGCGGCCTCTTCCCCTTCTCGAAGAAGGTCGCCTCCGGCGCAATGCGCCTGCCGCCCAACGCCGCCGGTCGTCGGCCGATGACGATGGCCGAGAAAATGATCGCATCCAAGATGCTGAACCCGGGCGCCGAGGGCCGTTTTGTGCAGCCCGGCGACGCGGTGCTGGCGCGCGTGGACGCCGGCTACAGCCACGAGTTCACGACCGCGCAGGTGCATGAATTCCTGCGCGCCGAATATGGGAACGATTACCGCGTCAAGAACGCCGACAAACTGGCGGTCTTCGAGGACCACCTGCTCTACGCCGACGGCGTCGCGCGCATGGCGCCCTTCGCGGCCAAGATCCAGACGTTGCGCGACCTGCAGCAGGAGTTCCAGCGCCACACCGGCGTGCGCGACTACAGCGCCGTCAACGGCGTCAGCCCCGGAATCTGCCACCAGGTGGCGCGCGAGGACTTCGTGGATCCGGGAGATTTCGTGCAGGCCACGGATTCGCACACCTGCATGGGCGGCGGCAGCAACGCGCTCTCCTACGGCGTCGGCGCGACCGAGTACGCGGCGCTGGCCTACAGCGGCTTCACCTTCGTGCAGGTGCCGGAGAGCATCCGCTTCGAACTCGAGGGGGACCTCAACCCCGGCTGCACCGCCAAGGACGTGATGCTGCACATCCTTGCCACTTTCGCGCGGCGCGAGGACACGCTGAACCGCGCGATGGAGTTCGGCGGGCCCGGGCTGCGCTCGCTGCACCCGGACGAGCGCGCCACGCTGTGCAACATGGCGACCGAGTGCACCGCGCGGACCGGTATTGCCGAGGGCGACGCGCGGCTCGCCGAATGGCTGGCCGAGCGCCGACCCGGCAAGACCGCGGCCGGAATCGCGCGCGCCTTCGTGGCGCCGGACTCCGGCGCGCACTACGCGGGCGGCGTCCACCGGATTGACTTGTCGGCGATCCAGCCGATGGTCGCGCACCCGGGCGATCCGGAGCGCGGCATACCCAGCGACCCGACCAACGGCGCGGAAGTGGCGGGGATCGGCGAGGTGGCCATTGACATCGCCTACGCGGGATCGTGTACGGCCGGCAAGGTCGAGGACTTCCGCTACTACGCGCAGGTCTGCTCCGACGCGGAACGCGCGGGGCTAAAGGTCGCACCCGGCGTGCGCTTCTTCGTGCAGTTCGGCTCCAAGCCGGTGATGGACTACGCGCAAGCGCAGGGTTGGACCGGTCTCTTCGAGCGCGTGGGCGCGACAGTCATCCAGCCCGGCTGTGGCGCGTGCATCGGCTGCGGGCCGGGCGTGTCGGAGGCGCCGGACCAGGTGACGGTCAGCGCGATCAACCGCAACTATCAGGGACGCAGCGGTCCCGGCAGGCTGTGGCTGGCGAGCCCGCTGACAGTGGCGGCCAGCGCTTTCGCCGGGCGCATCGTGGCCTACCAGCCGGGCCGGCTGGCGCAGCCTAGCGCCGCGTGCGCGCGCCGTTAGACTGCCCGCACCGATTCAAGGGGAACCCCCTCCCCCCCCCCCCCACCATGGGAATGCTCAAAGAATTCAAGGAGTTTGCCGTCAAAGGCAACGTTCTGGACATGGCCGTCGGCATCATCATCGGCGGCGCGTTCACGCCGATCGTCAAGAGCCTGGTGGACGACGTCATCATGCCGCCGATCGGATATCTGATCGGCGGAGTGGACTTCACCAAATTGGTCCTGGAGTTGCCTGCCAAGGTGGAGGGCAGCGAACCAGTGCTGATCAAGTACGGCAACTTCATCAACGTCACTTTCACCTTCGTCATCGTTGCCTTCGCGGTGTTCATGCTGGTCAAGGGCGCGAACAAATTGCGCGGTCCCGCACCCGCCGCCAAGTAGCGCCGCCGTCCGATCGTTCGATTCAGCGGGCCGGTTCCTCGACGGAGCCGGCCCGTCTGGTTTGATGCGTGTGCTACATCTGGTCTCGCCCCCACAGGATGCCCCGACCATGCTCGCCTCCCTTGCTCTGACCTTTCCAACGCCCAGGGCGGCATAGACGGCGTTGGGGCCGCCCTGACCGTGGACTGCCGCGATTTCCTCTTCGACGGCCCGCACATCTGGCTGCACGACAGCCACACCGGCGGCGAGGGCGGTGTCTTTGAGTTGTATGCTTCCGGCAGCGTGACCATCGCGAATGAAATCAACGTGGAGTGTGACGGAAACGGAGGATACGGCGGTTCGTTGATCATCTCCGCCGGATCCGGCTTGACGATTTCCGGAGACCTCAAGGCCGCGGGGAACTCCGCTGGCTCGATCCAACTGACCTGCGACTCCGGCCTCTGCGGCATCTCCTCCACGCTCGATGCCGGCGGCAAAGGCGGCGGCGACGGCAGCATCACCGTGGTGGCGGCGCACAACCTGGATCTCGCCGGGGCGGTTCTCGACGCGGACGGCTACGGCAGCGTCGGCGTGGGGGCTCGGTGAGCATTGACGCCGGCCCGGAGTTGACGAGCGACGCGTCAACGCGCGTGCGCGCACGCGGCACTTCCAACGGCGGAGGCACTGGCGGCTCGGTGAACATCATCGCCGGCGATCTCCTGCTCCTCGCCGGCGAGGTGCGCGCCGATGCCGGCACCGTGACGCTGACCACGCGTCTCGACAGCCCGCACTCGCCGATCCTGACCGGATCCATCGTGCCCGCGCCGACGATCGTGCATGACGGCACCCTCTCGCCCTGCCTTTCCACCGACTCGACCAGCCTCACCGGCTCGGCGACGGTCGGCATCGGCGACACCTTCAGTCTCTCGCTGACCTCGACGCCGAACCGCAACATCATCGTGCTGCTCGACTTCGCGCCGGCCTACCTGACGCTCGGTGCGCTGGGTTACCAGCAGTTGAGCGCCGGCACCGCCTACCTCGCCGCCGACTTCGGCTTCTTCGGCTCCGCCATTCCGGGCTCGAACACCAACGGCCAGGGCGCCTGGAACTGGACCAGTCCGACGATAGTCTGGCCGGGTTGGATCGGCCGCACGATCTACGCCGAAGCCTTCGTGGTGGATCCCGCCGCCCGCAACGGCCTTTCCACCAGACCCCGCTGCACGCGATCACCGTGGTGCCCTGAAGCCGGACTTCGGCCGATTTCGCGGCGGATTCTCGGCGCAGCGTCCGCCAAGGAGGGGTGAACCCTTCCTCCGTTTGGCGCCGCGCAGTTGTCCCTGCAGGGATCGTGCTGTTGCTGATGGTCGCCGGAAACGCCGTGAGCGCCTACGCGGCGGCGAGTGACGGGCTCGAATTCTGTCACCAACGCGCCGCGGAGGCGACCGGCGACGAGAACCTCTCCGTCACGGATTACTCCTTCGCGCGCGGGATCTTCTCGCAGACGATGGAAGTGCGCTTCGTGACCGACTGGATCGCGCCGGACGCCGCCGTGACCATCGAGGTCGGCCGGCCGGTGTTCTTCCTGCCGTGGCGCATCGAGCGGCAGGTGACGCGGATCCAGCCCGATCAGATTGTCTCGCTGTGATCAGGCGCGTGCGAGCGTGACCCGCGCGTTGTAGTCGGGCACGCCGCCGCCGCTGTCCACGACGCCGTGCCGGATCAGCACGTTGGCCTCGGGCCAGTGCGCCTGCAGCGTGCCGCGCGCGACCTCGGCCGGAAAGGCGCGACCGCGCATCGTTCCGGCGGCGCTGCGCACCTCGACCGCATCGTCGCGCCGCAGGCCAAGCGCCGCTGCGTCGTCCGGGTGGATGAAGACGTGGTCGCGGTCGGCGCCGGTCAGCGGGTCGCGCTCGCGCTGCACCATCGAGTTGAACTGCTTGCCGCGCCGCGTCGCGAGCAGGAAGGTGCCGGGCGGAGGCGGCGGCGCGTCGAGTTGCGGCGGGCGTGACGGGCGAAAATGCGCCTTTCCGTCCTCGGTGGGGAAGCGGCGCCCGGCGCACAGGTGCGGGCCGCCCCACTGGAACTGGTCGCCTTTCTTTCCCAGTTTCTCGATGCCGGCGTAGAAAGGCACCGCGCGCGCGATCTCGGCGCGGATCGCCGGCCCGTCGGAGCAGCCCAGCGCCGCGGCGGATTCCGGCCGCACCGCGCGCGCAAGGTCCAGCAGCATTTCCCACTCGCTGCGCGCCTCGCCGATCTGGTGGCCGGGGATGCGCGGCGAGAAGATCACGCGCCGCTCGGTGCTCGTCTCGGTGCCGCCGTCGCGCTGCTCGTAGCGCGTCGCCGCCGGCAGCAAGAAAGCAGTCTCGGCCGGTTCGACCAGCATCTGCGAAGTGAGCACGATGTCGGAGTGCAGGCGCAGCGGGATGCGCGCCAGCGCGGCGCGCATCCGTACCGGCTCCGGCATCGTTTCAAGGAAGTTGCCGCCGATGCAGTAGAAAGCCTCCACTTCACCGCGCGCCGCCGCCTCCAGGGTTTCGACCGCGGTCATTCCCGGCCGCTCCGGCACCGGAAAGCCCCACAGGTCGGCGAATCGGCGCGCGTTCCCGGGAGTGACCTCCAGCCCGCCGGGCAGCGCGGTGGAGTAGGCGCCCATCTCGGCGCCGCCCTGCACGCCGCTGTGCCCGCGGATGGGCATCAGCCCGCAACCGTCGCGCCCGACCCACTCCTTCATCAGTCCCAGGTTGACAATCGCGGCGACCGTCTCGGCGCCGTGCGCGTGCTGCGTGATGCCCATGGACCACACCAGCACTCCCTTCGCGGCGCGCGCAATCTCGTCGGCGAAGGCCTCGGCCTCGGCGACGGGAACGCCGGCGATCGCGCACAGGTCCGCCAGCGGCTGCCGGTCGAGCGCCGCCTGCAGGTCGGCGAAACCGGCCGTCGCCGCGTCAGTGAACTCGCGGTGCCACGCGCCGCGCGCGATCAGCACCTTCATCGCGGCGTTGAGGAAGGCGAGGTCGCCGCCGACCTTCACGCGGAATTCGCGGTCGGTGATGCGCGTGCCGAAGAGCGCCGACAGCGGCGCCGACGGCACCCAGTAGCGCTGCATGCCCGGCTCGCGATAGGCGTTCACCATCAGCACGCGCGCGCCGCGCCGCTTGGCCTCGCGCAAATATTTCAGGGCGACCGGCTGATCGTTCGCAGGGTTCGAGCCGAGGAACACGATCAGGTCGGCCGCGAACCAGTCCGTGTACGAGCAGGTCGTCGCCGAAACGCCGAGCGTGCTCTTCATGCCCGCGGTGCTCGGCGAGTGGCACATCCGCGCACTGTTGTCCACGTGCGGCGAGCCCAGAAAGCGCATCGCCTTCTGCGCGACGTAGTAGGTCTCGTTGGTGACGCCGCGGCTGGTGACGAACATCGCGGTGCGTTCCGGATCGCAGCGCCGCCAGCGCGGACCGGCCTCGGCCCACAATTCTTCCCAACTCACGCGCGTGAAGCCGCGTTCGCCGCGGCGCCGGCGCATCGGGAAGGGCAGGCGGCCGAGCGCGCGCAGGTCCTTCGAGGACTTTCCGGCCAGCGCGCCGGCGTCGGCCAGCGCCGCCGGGTCGAGCGCGTCCATCGTGTTGAGGCGCAGCAGTTCGAGTCGCACCATGCACAGGTGCGTGCCCGGCACGGTCCAGTCCTGCAACCCGCTGGTGCCCAGTGCGCAGCCGTCGCAGACCCCGTCGTTGAGCACGCGCCACGCATGGCGCAGGTTGTCCCGGTTCTCCCAGGCCACGCGCGCCATCTCCCGGAAGTGCTTGGGCTTGGTCAGCCCGAGTCCGAAGGGCACGCCGGAGGCGGCCAGATCCAGGTCGCTGCGAGGCGTCCGACCCATGCTTCGCGCCCAGCATAAGGATGCTGGCCCAGTCCAGTGGTGGAAGCCAAACGCAAACTCAGTGTGGATCCGGGAGAAGAAACCGACGGGGCTCTCGACCTTCCGGAATTTCCTGCGGGTCGAGTGACCCGCGCGGGCACTACCGCGCGTGGCGGCGGCCGCCGCGCCGGCTAGAAGATCAACTGCGCGGGGTTGCTGGTCGCACAGGTGGCGAGATCGAGGGCCTGGAGATGCGTGGTGATCGCCGCTGCGGCGGGTACAAAGGCTGGACCGATGCGCGCGTGGCCCTGCGCGTCGGCCTGCAGCACGGCGAGCGGCGCGAGCGTGGCGTTGAGGTCCAGCAGCGTGCCGGCGCAGCGACGGCCGGAGGGAACCGGAGTCGGGCCGCCCGAGCCGAGGGCGTAGAGCAGCACGACGGTGCCGTTCGGCGTGGCGCCCCACACCTGCGCGCCCATCGGGCCGCCGGTCTCGCCCAGCGTTCCAAGCGCGAACGGGGAGGTCGGGCCGGGGAGGTATTCGACGCCGCCGAGCACGCCGGGGTAGTTGAGCGGGCCGACGAAGGTCGGCACGCCGGTGAGCGTATCCTGGACCCAGAGGCCGGCGTCCACCTGGTACATCACGCCATGATCGCTGAAGCAGAGGGATTCCATGAAATCGCTGGGACCGCGGAAGTCCGGATTGACATCCACCGCCAGGCCAGTGATCGGATCAATGCGCATCAACCCCAACCCGCCATGGTGTGTCCATAACGATCCTTCACCGTAGGCGAGAGTTGCGACCGAGTCGGTTCCTGTGTCCCCGATCAAGGTTGGGGAACCGGAAACGAGATCAATGGTGTAGAGGTCAACGGGAGATAGAGAGGATCCGGGAAACCGCTCATTGATGGCATACAGCACATCTCCCGGAGCGAAGGCCAGACCGAGGATTCCTCCGAGCGGGATTCTTACCAAGAAAGAGGCTTGCGCGGTTTGGGGGTCGATTTCGTGGAGGTCGGTCCAGGAGATAGAGAATAAGTCCACGTAACCGGCGATGAGCCTGCCGGAGCCATCCCGTGTGAGCGAATGGCCGGCCAGGAGATGGTTCAGCCCGGTGTTGCCGATCAGGCTCGCAACCCCGGACTTCGGATCGATCGAGAGCACCCCGCCGGAGGTCAGGTCGATTCCGATAATTTCCTGGCTCAGGGCCGCATTGGTAAGGGCGGGCATCAGGAGACCGATCAAGAGCAGTAGGCGCATGGGTGTCGGGCCGGGAAGAAGGCCGTCGGGCCACTGGATCATACCTGGGATCCACGGCTGCATCCGGGATCTTCACGGGTGAAGCGTCATGCCACACGTGAACGGCGGTTGACGATGCTCTGCCTGGTCTGTATTCCATGGCCTAGGCCGATTCTGAACCCGGCCTCCTCCTTCACTTCCCTTCACCCAGATCGGAGTTCATCATGTGCTTGAGCCTGCTTCTTGCTCTCCTTGCGGAGTGCGATCCGGCACCCCTGCAAGGCCCGGTCCTGCCGCGCGCCGTGGCCGTCGAGATTCCGCTGATCAGTGGCATTGATGCCAATGGAGTTGATGGGGGGCTGGATACCCGCGCCGCCGATCATGCCGATGTAGCCAACAACAGCGATCATGACATCCTGGTCGCCTTCCACACTACCCGGACCGACCTCGCGAACGATCCCGGCATGCCGGCCTTCTCCGAGCCGCTCAAGCAGGTCGAGATTGCGATCTTCCGATACAACATCTCGACCGATTCGTGGAGCCTCTTCCGGAGTGAACTGCTCGGAAGCGTCTGATACCACCCGTTGAATTCTCAGTATCAATCCAAAGTCCGCTGCGAGCGCCCCGATGTGATCGCCGCTGGCAGCCGGTTCTACGTGACCTGGACCCGCCGCTACGACCGCAACATGCCGGATCAGCAACTCGAGCCCGCGGTCCTCGAATGCGCCTGGATCCAGTGGAACGGTGCTTCGTATTCCATCTACAACAACTCTCTGCCCATCGGACGAGGCGTGATCCTCGACATCGACTACAAGGTCCGCGAATGCGCCGGAGTCCCGGACGCGGTCCTGCTCGATCCCGGCAGCGCGACCACCGATCCCACCGTCGGTGTGGTCTATCCACACCAGACGGACATCGGCGACGTGGACCCGGTGACCTTCCTGCCGCCAGGAGACAACAACCGCCGCTGCGATCTGCGCCTGGTCGTCACCTCGCTGAACTCCGCCAACGTCATTCCTCCGCCCGCGCCGCCGGTCGCCCTCGTCACCAACATCCAGTTCAACGGCGACTCCGCGCCGTTCGGCATGGAGTCCGCCGGCCTGATCCTTCCCGATTGCGCACCGGGACAAAGGGATCCCGTCACGCTGGCCTACCGCTTCTGGCTCGCCTACGAAGAACAGTTCCAGGTCCCGGGCAGCGCGGTGCCGGACGGCAGGATCCGCCTGCAGTTGTGGGAGCAGAACTCCGGAAACTGGGGGACGCTCGCGACGCACACCTTCGGTCAAGCCTCGGCGCAGTACGTGCGGCGGCGCGCCAACGTGTCCTCCCATCCCGAGACCGCCGGCGGCATGGACCTCGTCTCGATCGCCTTCAGCAAGAGCAACACTCCGGGCAACGGCGAAGTGGTCCATGAGGAGTGGCGGTACGATCCTGTGCAGGGACTGTACAAGGTGGTCTGGACGCCGGGAACAGGATTTGTCAACACGCTGGACGACGACATCCGTCCGATTCCGCTGCACGGTCGCACGACTCCGCTGGTCCGGCGCGTCCTCGTGGACCGCAACGAGTCGCCGTGCCAGATCCTGCAGTACGACCTCGACACGAACTCGACTCAGGTCAAGAGGTCGTCCACCAATGGTCTGGGCCGGCCCGCGGTCGGCTACCGCGCCGGCGCCGGCAGCGTGCCGGACGACGTCGCGCTGACCTGGGAAGAGAAGCCGGCGGGACTCTCCTACTTCCGCATTTTCCTGCGGGTGGACTGACCCGCGCGGCAGCCGTGCGCGGCCGCGGAGGACCCCGCCGCGGCCGCGGCGTCGGCCAGATCCAGGTCGCTGCGAGGCGTCCGACCCATGTTTCGCGCGTAGCATAGAGGAACCCCCGGTCCTCCCTCCGCATGCTCTGGTGCCTGCTGCTGTGGGCCGCGCAGTCCCCGCGCGCGGCCGAACTCGTCCCGCAAGTCCTGCGCGGTCCCTATCTGCAGCGACTGGGGCAGGACCGTGTACTCGTTTCCTGGCGCACGAGTTTTCTGTGCGACTCGCGCGTGTGGTGGGGGCCTCAGCCGAGTGCGCTGACCTTCACGTTGGCGGACCCGGCGGTGGCGCTCGATCACGCGATCGAAATCACCGGCCTGGGCGATGACGAGATCCTGTACTACGCGGTCGGCACGAGCGGCGAAGTGCTCGCGGGCGCCGATTCCGACCACTGGTTCCGCACCTCGCCGGCCGACAACGATCCAGTCCCGCTGCGCGTCTGGATGCTCGGCGACTGCGGCACCGGCGGTGCGCAACAGGCGGCCGTGCGGGATTCCTATCTGACCTGGTCGGCGATGCTTCCGGCGCAGCACCTGTTCCTGCTCGGCGACAACGCGTACCCGGTTGGGCGTGATTCCGATTACCAGCGCGGCGTCTTCGATCCTTACGCGGGCTTGCTGCTCACCACGCCGGTGTGGTCGGCGCGCGGCAATCACGACACGGATTCTGCAGCGTACGCGGCGATCTTCTCGCCGCCCGTCGCCGGCCAGATCGGCGGCCTGTCCTCGGGCACCGAGGCCTTCTACTCCTTCGAGGTCGGAGACGCGCATTTCATCTGCCTCGACTCCTTCGCCAGCGACCGCGCGGACGGCGGCGCGATGATGACCTGGCTCGCGGCGGACTTGGCGGCGCACGACCGGCTGTGGATCATCGCCTTCTGGCATCATCCGCCGTACACCAAGGGTTCGCACGACTCCGACGATCCCGTGGACAGCGGCGGGCGCATGCGCGACATGCGCGAGATCGCGCTGCCGATTCTCGAGGGCGGCGGCGCCGACCTCGTGGTCAGCGGCCACAGCCATTCCTACGAGCGCAGCACGCTGCTCGACGGCCACTACGGCCTCTCGAGCACCTTCGGCCCGCAGTACCAGGTGGATCCCGGGGATGGCCGCGAATTCGGCGACGGGCCGTACTTCAAGATCAAGGGCCCGAACTCGGGAACGGTGTACGTGGTGTCGGGCAGCGCCGGCAAGTTGAGCGCCGGACCCTTGGACCACCCTGCGATGCCGCATACGGCGCTCTCGCTCGGCTCCTTCGTGCTCGACATCGCGGGCTGGCGGCTGGACGCGTGCTTCCTCGACGCGAACGCCGTCGTCCGCGATCAGTTCACGATCTACAAGCAGTGAGCGCGGCGGCGCGCCGCGGCGCGTAGAATTCCGCCGATGAAGACGCACCGCATCGCGGTGATCTCCGGCGACGGCGTCGGACCGGAGGTCGTGGCCCAAGGCCTGCGGGTGCTGCGAGCCGCCGCCGAACGCTTCGGATTCGCCGTGGAGACGCGCGAGCATCCCTTCGGCACCGGCCACTGGCTGGCCACGCAGGAAATCTTCCCCGACGCGGCCTTCGAGGAAGTGAAGCGCGCCGACGCGATCCTGGTGGGCGCGATCGGCGATCCGCGCGCGCCCGTCGGGCTGCTGGAACGCGGCATCATCGGCCGGCTGCGCTGGGACCTCGATCTCTACGTCAACCTGCGGCCGATCCGTCTGCTCGACGCGCGCTTCTGCCCGCTCAAGGGCAAGGGGCCCGCGGACGTGGACATGCTCGTGGTGCGCGAGAACACCGAGGACGTCTACGTGCAGGCGCCGGAGTTCATCGCGCAGGGCACGCCGGACGAGGTCGCGAGCCAGCCGATGCGCTACACGCGCAAGGGCACCGAGCGCATCGTGCGCTATGCCTTCGAGCGCGCGCGCGCGCGGCCGCGCCGAAACCTGACGTTGGTGGACAAGGCCAACGCGGTGCGCGCACAGGACATCTACACGCGCGTGTTCGCGGAAGTTGGGAAAGAATATCCTGACGTCAAGTCCGGCCACCTCTACGTGGACGCGGCCTGCATGCGCATGGTGGACGCGCCCGAGAGCCTGGACGTGATCGTCACCACGAATCTCTTCGGCGACATCCTCACCGACCTTGGCGCGATGCTGCAGGGCGGCATGGGGGTGGCGGCGTCGGCCAACCTGCACCCCGGGCAGCGCGGGCTGTTCGAGAGCGTGCACGGCTCCTTCCCGCAGGCGGCAGGCAAGGGCATCGCCAACCCGATCGCGACCATCGAGGCGGTGCGCATGATGCTCGAGTGGCTGGGCGAGAAGGAGGCCGCCGCCGCCATCGAGGGCGCGGTGGCGCGCACGCTGACGACGCGCGTCACGAGCCTCGCGGTCGGGGCGCACCGCACCGGCGAACTGGGCGACATGGTGCTGGAAGAACTCGGTGCTGCCGCGCCGGCGCGCGCCTGAGGCCGAGGGCCGCGCCGCGCTTTTCTAGAAGTGGTAACCGAGCCCGATGTAGACCACAGGACCGGAAAAGTTGAATTCGAGGTCGGCGGGCGCGGCCGGTCCCTCGGTGCGTCGCTTGTAGGTCTTCACCCCGGGAGCGCTCTCGTACATCGCGGTGGCCTCGATCGTGAAGTGTCCCGAAAGGGCGAGGTTCAGCCCGCCACCGGCGCCCCAGCCGAGGAAGTCGTCCGACTCGCGCAGACCGAGTTCGCCCGGGAAATCCAGCGACTGGTGGTAGATCAACTGCGCGGCCAGAAATGCGGTCAGCGCGCGGTCGCCGAAGTAGCGGCGCATGCCGGCGTGGATCTGCTCGCCCTGGATCGGCGTACTGGTGTTCTCCACCTGCATGTCGCGCGTCTCGTAGGCGAAGGTGACGGCGTATTGTTTGGAATCTCCGATCGGAATCCGCCGCTCAAACTCGACTCCGAACGACGAGTACCGGTCGAGTTCGAAGCCGGCGTCGGCCGCGAAGGGGAAGGTGGTGTCCTTCGACTCGATCTGCGTGTTTTCCCAGATCGCGGCGCGGATCTTGACCGCGTTGACGCCCTCGACCTTGTTTTCACGCACCTCCGAATACCGCGGGATCGTGCCGCAGGCGGCCGCGGGAAGCGCGGCGAGGATCAGCAGAACGACGGGCCCAGGGCCGCAACGCATGGGCCGCAAGGGTAGCAGCACCCGCCGCGGCCCCGGGCTATCCGTCACTGCACCACGACCGCGCGCGGGGTGGTGGCAAGGAACAGCGCGCCGGAATCCTGCACCACTCCCTGCAGGAACCAAGCGCGACCGGTAACTCCGGCGCCAGACGGCACGCTCACCGCCCGCGAGATCTGCCCCGTCCCGGCCAGATGCACGCGCGGATTCGGGCCGAGGCGCAGGTCGAGGCCCGCGATGGCGCTGTCCGCGCAGGAATCGGAGCCGAGCAGCCAGCACGCGCCGCCGGACGGCGAGATCACTGTCGCAGTGACTGAAGCGCCGGGATCCGGGGTGGTTGCGGACACGATCAGCGCGCCGCTCCAGGCCGGCGGCGGGCCGGCCGACGGCAGTTGGTCGAACACCAGCAGCGACTCGCTGCCCTGGCAAGTGACGAAGAGTTTGTCGTGCGCGAAGACGGCGTCATTCGGCTGCGCGTGGCCGCCGGCACCGAGCGCGCCGACCGCGGTCTCGGACAGCAGGCGCTCGGCGCGCGCGTCCACCAGCAGCACCTCGCCGCCGAAGAGGGTGCAGGCCGCGATCAGCCCGCCGGAGGAGTCCGCGGCGAGGCCGTAGACGGAGCGCCCGCCGAGGTCGAGGGCGCGGTTCAGCGCGCCGTCTGCGTCCACGCGCCATAGGCGGCCGCCGAGGTCGGTGCCTGCGAGCCATGCGCCGCCGACGGACAGCGGCGCGAGGTCTTGGCCGGCGGGATAGAGCACGTAGGAGTCGTCGCGCGCCACCAGCCACGATGCGGCGGTTCCGGTTGTCAGATCGAGGGAAAGGAATCCGCCCTCCGATCCGGAGAAGGCCGGCAGCCCGAGCGAGTCGGCGATCCACAACGCGCCGGACACGACCGCGCAGCGCGCACCGAGACGGCCGGCGCCGACGTTGTGCGACGCGGCGGGGTCGAGCGCGAGCGTCGCCAGCGAGATCGCGTACACGTCGCCCGAGCCGTCCTGGGTCGTCACGAACAAGTGCGTGTCTGTGGCCGCGAGACCGAAGGGGAAGCAGGTGCCGAAGCCGAGCCGGTCGGGCAGCGCGACCGTCGCGACGACGGCGAGCGCGGCGTTCCAGATCGTGACCGTGCCCGATTGGCTGTTGCTGCATGCGCCGTACTGCAGCGCGCCCGTCAGCGGGTCGTAGGCGAAGGCGATCTCCTCCGGGAAAATGCCGCAGGAGATCTCGCCGATCACCGTGTCGGTGGCCGGGTCTATCACGGCGATGGTGCGGTTCGGCGTGCCGACGAAAGGCAGGTCGCCGCACACCGCGACGAAGATCCGGTCGCTCTGCGGCTCGTAGGCGAGGCCGAAGGACTTGCCGGTGGAGAGAGGATCGCCGAGTCCGGAGAGCGGGATCTCGGCGTGGAATTGCTGCAGCGCGAACGCCGCGAGGAGAAGTGCAGTGAGCATTGTCGTGCCGGAGTCTCGCCGGCTGGGCTTGAGGTTGGCTCCGGCACCGAAGACCCGGCTCGCGTCGTGCGACGCTCACGGTGGCGGACCCGCGGGGGATTCTCACCCCCTTCCACGGCCCGGAGTTACCCCGATTCTACTGCGCGACGCCGTTCACGCCACCGTTTTCGCCTGCGTCGAACCATTGGTCGAGCAGTTCGAACCTTTCGTGGCGGCGCCGTCACCAGGGGTCGCGCCGTCGCGCCACCGGTCAGACGATAGAAGTGTGCGCCGGTGATTTCTCGCCGCGCGTGGCGATCCATGATGAGGATTACCTCGCCGCCCGTGTCGTTGTCGGACGCGCCGTAGATCAGGAAAGTCCAGGGGCGCCCGTCAATGCCCTCCTGCCAGGCCGGATAGGCCAGAGGGAGGGCCAGGAGGGGGATCAGGAGCACGGTGACGGGCGCCAGGATAACCTCTTGTGCGGGTATTCTCGTGGTAGGATGCATGGGTCATGATCGCTGCTCTGATCCTTTCACTGGTGTCCACCCCACCCCCCCCCTGCGACTCTAGCGGCGCAGGGGACCTCCTACACCGTCAACGGCGCTGACGCGGCGGCGCAATACCGGAGCATCACCCGAGTGCTGACCACGGTGACTCTGGTTCCCGGCGACAAGATCCTGGTGACCGGGATCAAGGTCGGAGCGATTCCCGCGGCCTACTCCGACGCTCCCAGCATTCCCGGCCAGCCTGCGGAGATCTTTCCGCTCGCGCTCCCCGAGGGAGTGCAACTTCTCGCGATCGCCGGGAACCCGGTGCTGATCTATCAGTCAGTCCCGAGCGCCACCCCTCTCATCTCGGTCGTTTCTTCCGCTACGACCACGGTAACACTCATCCAGGGAATCCGGCTCGTAGGCGGCGCGATTGGGGTTGCCTTGGATAATGCTGCCGCCGGTGTGGTGAGCGTAGACGCTCTTTCCTGCAGATTCATTCGTAACGAGATCGGCGTGTCCGCGGTCGCAAGCGGGGGCGCCATGCTCGATCTGTTCGTGGAGGGATGCGTTTTCGAACCCACGACCCTGATGTTCGGTCCGACGGGCGGCTACCGCACGCCGACGCACGGTCTCCGATTGCACGCGAATCAGACTTCTGGTTTAGCCATACCTCGTGTGGATGCGATCTTGAGGAGCAGCAGTCTTTTGGCGGGATTCCCGACCGTCGCGGACTCCGGAGTTTTCGGAACCGACCTCGTTCCCTTTGAGATGCTCTCCGGTTTTTCGCGTTTCATTGAAATCCGCGCCCAGGGGAGCACTCGAGAGCATCCGGAGAACGGCGTCAACCGCGTTCCCGTCGCAGAGGTAGTGCTCGAAGTGGACGGCGGCACCTTCCGCGGAGACTCAAAATGGGACACCTTCCTCTATTCGAGCGCACAGAATGTCGGGGCGGGAATCGAGGACCACACCTGTGGATATGTCGCAACCCTGAAGAACGCGAGCATCGAACGATTTTCAGCGCTTGGAGTGTGCGCCCACTCCTCGCAGGAGGCGCGCGGCCTGGTTGACCTGATCGCTTCCACCACGATCAAGGAGACAGGATTCGGAGCGGTGCGCCCGAGTCCGTTCGACACCATCTACACCGGGGTCTATGGCCACTCCTACAAGGGATACCTGGGGATTACCGGCACGGCATTCTCCGTGCTGGACAACACGGGCCACGGGATTTTCCTCCACGCCCGAGAGACCAGGGCGGCTTCTGGACTCTATCCCGTCGGCTTGTTTCTCGGAATCGAAAATGCGGGAATCCACGGCAACGACGGCTCCGGGATTGCAATGATGACCCACAGCCTGAGCCAGTCCATCGTCGGCGGAACTTGGCATGAAGATCCCGGGCCTGGCTGTCCTTTTCTGACACTCCTCGATGATGGCATGGACTTCACTCACCTTCCGCATGGGCAGGGTTTTGTCAATCGCTGTGCGATCTCGAACAACGGCGAATACGGTGTCCATCTGCAGAACCTCTTCAGCGGTCCGCCGAGTGCTTTGTCCTGCCGCTTCGTGAACTCGACGATTTGGAACCATCCTCTCGGAGGTGTCGTCGGTTTTTCTAGTGCAAGCAATGAGATCACCCCGCTGTATCTGACGCCGGTGATCGGCTGCACCATCGTCGGCAACGGATCTGGCCAAACCGATCCTTTCAGCGGCGAAATCTCTGACTACACCGTCGAATTCTTCGAGGCTGCTTCGCCGGATGCTACCAATACTTACGAATGGACCGAACCGGTACAGATGAACCCGAAGACGCTCGGCACGAGGTTAACGAACACGATTCTTCAGCGGAAGAGCCCCGGACAATCCGCCAATGATTTCGGCCCCAATCTGCGATTCGGTTCCAGTCCAGATCTCGTCGCTGATGTCGACCCATCCTCCAACCTCAACGACGAAAGGATCGGGGCGGCAGGCCTGCGAGGAGATCCTGAGATATTCATCTCATCTTTCCCTGTCTTAGTCTATATGACAAGTGAAATCCCTCAGTTCATGGGTCCCGTGGATTGGGCAAGCCGGGATGCCCTGCAGTTCAGACTGGCGTCGCTTGGCTCCGGCACAGTGATGAACGATTCCTGGGGAGCCTTCCTGTTTGGCGCCCTCGAGGTGGCCGTAGACTTTCTGAATACCACTCGTGATGCTTACAATGGCACTCTCGATCCATCAGCGGAAAGGGGAGCATTCGAACGACCTCTGGAGTGACCATGATCCTTCTAGCCTGCTTGCTTCACTGCGTCGGACAGCAGAGCGCCATGCCCGGTTCTGCTTGGCGTGAACTGGTCATCCGTGAGGTCGCTCCGGGCGGGTCTCCAACTTCCGGAGAGGAGAACAGTCAGAACAACGGGATCCTGCTCGGAGATCACAATAACGACGGGCAGATGGATCTCTTGCTCGAGGGAACGAAGATTACCTCGAACTTGGAGGACTTCGAAATCCTGCGTCTCCGGAGCGGCCTTCAATCGCGGCAACGGGAGCGCTATCTAACCGACTTCGGGACTCGCTTCGATCCGCAGCTTTATTCCGAATGGATCACGTTTGCACTGCTTGGATCGCCCGTCGGCATGCGTGCGGCGATCATGGACCTCGGCGGCGGTCTTCCGATCTGGGATCTTGAGACACGCATCCAGGTGGGATCCGTGCCGATTCCTCCGCCCCCGGTGCCTGGGCTTCCCGGCGTGGATGCCTTCGTCATGATCCAAGGCGGCGGCGACGTGAACGGCGACGGCTGGGGAGACCTCTTCTTCCAAGACAGAACCGGTGGATACGGCATCACAGGATTGATTGACGGTCTCACCCTCCAAGTGGTCTGGCAAGCATTGGTAGGACCACAGGTTCAGTTGATGACCCCCCCCGAATATCCCAGCACCGAGCGTTTCCCGGATCTGGATGGCGACGGGGCGCCAGATTTCGTCGCAGGATTCGCCTACAGGGACTCTGCCACTGGCCGGAATTGGTGTTCCCTGTTCGCTTACTCCGGCACCGATGGTCGGGAACTCTGGCAGCACACCCTGGACGGGTACGGGCCTACGGCCACCTGCGGACCCGACTGGACCGGAGACGCGATCGCGGATTTCGTTCTGGTCAACGCTCTCTTCGTTGCTGGCGTAGATGGAGCCACGGGGAGTCGCCTCTGGACAATTGACCAGGCGACTCTTTCGTCACGGACCCCTCCCGAATTCGATCTGCATTTCCTAGTGGGTCCATCCTGGGTGCAAGTCTCTCCACCTGGTTCCGCGTCCTTGGGAGGGTCTGGTTACGAGGTTTGGACCCGCATGACGCTCGACAGCAACGGTCCGGGCACTCGGCATCAGAATGTCTTCTTCGTGATGGAGGCGGACAGTGGTCGTGTGATGGATCTCGTCATTCAGCCCGATTCCTTGATGCCGTGGCGCGACTACTCTTTACCTAACTGGCAAGGACATGCAGGCTTCAAACCCCTCGGAGACCTGGATCGGGATGGGTTGGTCGAGTTCGGCAGGCCGATGTATGCCCTCGACGTGGATGATCCCAACATCCCCGGCGAGCCCTATCACTATGTCATCTACGGACAACGCACCCTGATCGCCCCCGACTCCGTCGCGCTGGGGCAGGAAGTGGGAATTCCGGTCTGGATCCCTGCGGCACCCGGCCACAGCGTGTATCTCCTCGCCTCCGACTCCTTCGAAGGCGAGGCTGGCTACGACGTGGACGGCTGGCACACGCGCCTCGGACCAAGCCTGCTGCTGAACGTGACGCGGACGCTGAAGCCGGGCCGCACGGTGTTGGACTCCCAGGGTCAAGGCACGATCCGCACGGCGATTCCGAACTGGACCAGCCTTTCCGGCAGGAAAATCTACCTGCGCGCGGTGGTGGAGAAACCCGGCCTAGCCGGAGACGTCTGGACAATCTCCAGCGTCGGCCTCACGCAGGTTCGCTGATCCGGAACATCAAGACTTCTTCGCCTCGTGCCAGGCGGCGAGGAGTTCGGCTTCGCGCGCAGGCGACGGGCCGTCGCGCAGCGCCTCGGGATCCGGCATCTGCGGCGCAGGCTGGCCCTTCGCCGCGGCGTCGGCGAGCATCTGCTCGGTCACGCGCTTGCGGCGCGCGACCTCGCCGGGCCACCACGCGAGGATTCCCTTCACGGTTTCCTCCGCGCTGCGGAAGGTCAGGCCGGCCTTCACCGCGCGCGCATTGCTCCAGGTGTGGAATCCAGCGACTTCGGGCGTGGGCGGGATCCAGATCGGCAGCGACACGTCCTGCGCGTGCTCGTGCAGCCACTCGCCCTTCACCCAGGTCGTTCCCACCTCGACCCGCCCCGCCTTCATGCAAGTGTCAATCAAGTCACCCCATCTCGCCGGCGTGCCGCAGGCGTTGAAGCGGCCGAACGCGCTCTTTTCCGCCAACAGCACCAGCCACGCGCCGAGGTCGCGCACGTCAATCCACTGCACCAGATCGTCCGGCGTACCCGGCGCCAACACTTCGCCGCCGCGCGCGATGCGCACCGGCCAGTAGGTGAAGCGGTCGGTCGGGTCGCCGGGGCCGACGATGTAACCCGGCCGCACGATCGTCGCGCGCCCGGCGAAGGTCTTCTCCACGGTTTGCTCGCACAGTGCTTTCAGCCCGCCATAGAACTCGCTGCCGTTGCCCATCGTCTCGACGGTCGGATCCGCGAGTTGCGCGAGCGGCGCGTCCTCGTCGGCGCCGATCTTGCTGTTGTCGGCGTAGGCGCTGATGCTCGAGATGAACACGTACTGCTTCGCGTGCGGCGCCAGCAGTTCCGCCGAGGCAGCGGCGTGGCGCGGGTAGTAACCCGAGTTGTCCATCACCACGTCCCACTGTCTGCCCTGCAGTTGCTCCAGCCCCTGCGGCGAAGCGGGATCGGTGTCGTCGGCGCGTAACTCGGGATCGCGATTGCCGTAGAGATGCTCGACGCCCTCGAAGCCGAAAGGGATGCGCTTCTCGGTGCGCCCGCGGTTGAACACGGTGACGGAGTGGCCGCGCGCCAGCGCCGCCTCGACCGTCTTCGGCCCGAGAAAACTGGTGCCGCCGAGGATCAGGATCTTCAGGCCCTTGCGCGGAGTCGGCCCGGCCGCGCGCACGAGGGGGGAGAGTGCGGCACTCGCGGCCAGCGAGGCGCAGGCTCCGGCGGCGGTCCCGAGGAAGCGGCGGCGGGTGGTCATGGCTGGGAGCCGGCCATGGTACGGCTAGGATTCATTGAGGACCTTGACACGGGGCCGGGGAAGGACGATAAGAATATGTTCACTTGCTCCAACCAACCCAACACGCCGTGGACACGTCCCGGGTTCAAGAGCCTCTCCGGCTGCAATTCGCCTCGACCAAGAAGGTTCTCGTCGAGGGCGAGAACGAGGAGAGATTCGTAGTGACTTCGCGTCAGGCCGCTTTAGCCTGCCAGAGGCAATTGCAGGTGGATGAGGATCTTCGGGATTGGACCAATATGTTCAAATATTTTCTCGGTTCCATTAACCAATGGGCGGACGGCAATATGAGCGTCGTTCAGAAGGTATTTGTCGCGCCGGTTGAAAAGGGTCTTCGGGTGTTCGTCATGGTGCGCGGATCGCACTTCTCGTTTGACATTACAGATTCGATGACCGATCTGGATCTCCAACTTGCGAAAGAATTCTCGGCGATCCCATTCGATCTCGTCCAAATTCCGAGTGATCCGACGAATGAATTGAGTTCCTTCTTCTCGCCTGAGGGTGCGGTTCAGGCATATGGCGGGTAGGTCGGAGCATCTCGCACAGGTCGCACACAACGAACGTTTTCTGGGAACGGTCGATCCAGGCCTGTTCCCCGACTGGTATGGGACGATCATTTTCTACACGGCCGTGCATCTAGTCGAGGCGATGTTTGCACGCTTCGATGACCACTCGCAGAGTCATCCGGAGCGCAATTCTTCCCTGCGGCTGCATTATCCGGAGATCTGGCGGCACTTCCGTCCTCTCTATGATTTCTCTATGACCGCTCGCTACCAGACCAACGCGCGTACCATGCCTGACGCGGTGAAGTTTCGCGAATCTCTTGCTCGGATCCGGGCGATGATTGCGGATTGTGAGAAGGGCTGATCACCCCTCGCGGCTCTCGTACTCCTTCTTCAATCCGTCCAGCACGCCCGCGTCGGCCAGCGTGGTCTGGTCGCCCATGGCCTTGCCCTCGGCGACGTCGCGCAGCAGCCGGCGCATGATCTTGCCCGAGCGCGTCTTCGGCAACTCCGGCGTGAAGATGACGCGCTCCGGGCGCGCCAGCCCGCCGATTACCTTGGCGACGTGTTCCAGCAATTCCTGCGCCAGCGCGGGCGACTCGGCGAAGCCGGCGCGCAGGATCACGAAGCCGACCGGGGCCTGGCCCTTGAGTTCGTGCGGTACGCCGATCACCGCCGCCTCCGCCACCGCGGGGTGCGACACCAGCGCGCTTTCGATCTCCATGGTGGACAAGCGGTGTCCGGCCACGTTCATCACGTCGTCCACGCGGCCGAGCACCCACAGGTTGCCTTTCTCGTCGCGCTTGGCGCCGTCGCCGGCGAAGTACTTGCCGGGGAAACGGCTCCAGTAGGTCTGCACGTAGCGCTCCGGGTCGTTCCAGATGCCGCGCAGCATGCTGGGCCAGGGCCGCGTGAGCACGAGGTAGCCGCCGCCCGCGCCCGCGACTTCCTGACCGTCCTCGTCCACGAGTTTGGCCTCGATTCCCGGAAAGGGCGTGGTGCAGGAGCCGGGAATCGTCGCGGTGATGCCCGGCAGCGGCGTGATCATGATCGCGCCAGTCTCGGTCTGCCACCAGGTGTCCACGATCGGGCAGCGGCCGCCGCCGACGCGCTCCCGGTACCACATCCAGGCCTCCGGGTTGATCGGCTCGCCGACGCTGCCGAGCAATCGTAATGAGGCAAGATTGTGCTTGGCCGGCCACTCGTCGCCCCATTTCATGCAGGCGCGGATCGCGGTGGGCGCGGTGTAGAACACCGTCACCTTGTATTTGTCAATCAATTCCCAGAAGCGGTCGGGCTGCGGGTGGTTGGGCGCGCCTTCGTACATGAGTTGCGTCACGCCGTTGGCCATGGTCCCGAACACGACGTAGGTGTGCCCGGTGATCCAGCCGATGTCGGCCGTACACCAGAACACGTCCGACTGCGGCTTCAGGTCGAAGACCAAGTTGGCGGTGGCGGTGGCGCCGGTGAGGTAACCGCCGTGCGTGTGGAAGATGCCCTTCGGCTTGCCGGTTGTGCCGCTGGTGTAGAGGATGAAGAGCGTGTCCTCGGCCTCCATCGCGACCGGCGCGCAGTCCGGCCGCTGCGGCGCGACCGCCTGCGACCACTCGACGTCGCGCGGCGTGCCGCGGCTGGCCGTCGCGACGCCCGCGCCGCGCCGCCACACCAGCACCTTCTCGACGGAGGGGCACTGCGCGACCGCCTCGTCCACCACGGCCTTCAGGTCCAGCACCTTGCCGCGCCGCCAGCAGCCGTCGGCGCAGATCACCATCTTCGCGCCCTGATCCGCGATGCGGTCGCGCAGGGAGGTGGCGCTGAAGCCCGCGAACACCACCGAAAAGATCGCGCCGATGCGCGCGCAGCCGAGCACGGCCATCGCCAGTTCGGGCACCATCGGCAGGTAGAGGGTGACGCGGTCGCCGCGGCCGACGCCGAGCGACTTCAGCCCGTTCGCCACGCGCGCGGCGCCTTCGAGCATCTGCAGGTAGGTCAGGCTGCGCGCGTCGCCCGGCTCGCCTTCCCAGTGGAAGGCCGTGCGCGCCCCGTGGCCCGCCGCGACGTGGCGGTCGAGGCACTGCACGCTGGCGTTGATTTTGCCGCCGACAAACCATTTCGCGTGGGGGGGGGACCATTCCAGGATTGCGTCCCACTTTCTTTCCCAACTCAACTTCTCCGCCCAGGATGCCCACCAGTTCTGCCAGTCCGCGTCGGCGCGCGCGTGCAGGGTCGGGTCGTTAGCGTTTGCCTGCGCGGCGAAGGCGGGGGCCGGCGCGAAGGAGCGGTGCTCCTGGAGGAGGGTGTCAATGGTCTTGGTCGTCTTCGCGGGCCGGGGCATGGAGGCGGAAGCGCGGGGTTTTGGCCTAGCAGCCTGCTTGAGTTTACGGATGCCGGGGCGGGCGCGACGCAGCGCTCCATCGAGCGCCGCTACCTCCACGCCGTGCGCCGCACGGTCTTCGCGGCGGGCATCCCGAGGCGTGCGATCTGCCACACCTTCTGAACCGGCCTCTCGACGACAATCTTCAGCGGTGTTACAAGGATCTGTGTCGTGCATGACGCATTCCCCTTTGGCCGGCAGGCGGCCAATTTACGATGGTGCGGGACTTACGCTCGAGCCCTGCAGTGCGCTACACAGACCGGCAGATGGTAGTCCAACCGGTCTACACAGGTCTGTCGAATTGGCGTTAGGCCGCCGAGACCCATCGCGTGCGCTCTTGATGACAATGGAGACAACTGACTAGTGGACCAAGCAACCCATAACAAGATCGTCTCCTTCATCTGGGGCATCGCCGACGACGTCCTGCGCGACCTGTTCAAGCGCGGCAAGTACCCGGACGTCATCCTCCCGATGTGCGTAATCCGGCGCATGGATGCCGTGCTCGAGCCGACCAAGCCGAAGGTGCTTGCCACCAAGAAGATGCTCGACGAGGCGCGCATTACCGAGCAACGCGCCGCGCTGTGTGATGCCGCAGGCCAGGCCTTTTACAACACCTCGAAGTTCACCCTGCGCGATCTCAAGTCCCGCGGCAGCCAGCAGCAGCTCCTCGCTGATTTCGAGGACTACCTCAACGGCTTCTCGCCCAATGTTCAGGACATCCTCGAGAACTTCAAGTTCCGCAACCAACTGCAAACGCTGTCCAAAGCCGACGCGATCGGCACGCTGATCAACAAGTTCCTCGACCCCGACATCGACCTCTCGCCGGCAGGCATCGACAACCACTCGATGGGCACGGTCTTCGAGGAGCTGGTCCGCAAGTTCAACGAGGAGAACAACGAGGAGGCGGGCGAGCACTGGACACCACGCGACGCCGTGCGACTGATGGCGAACCTCGTGTTCCTGCCCATCGAGACCGGGATCAAGTCCGGCACCTACCTGCTCTACGACTGCGCGTGCGGCACGGGAGGCATGCTTACCGTGGGCGAGGAGACGCTCACGGCGATCGGCGCGAGGCGCGCCCAGCAGGTCAAGTGCCTGCTCTACGGTCAGGAGATCAACCCCGAGACCTATGCCGTGTGCAAGGCCGACATGCTGCTGAAGGGCGAAGGCGAGAGCGCCGACCACATCGTCGGCGGCGCGGAATGGTCCACCCTCGCGCACGACGCCTTCCCGGCGCAAGAGTTCGACTTCATGCTCGCCAATCCGCCGTACGGCAAGAGCTGGAAGAAGGACCTCGAAGCGATGGGCGGCAAGGACGGGATGCGCGACCCGCGCTTCAAGGTGATGCACACGGGCGAAGAGTTGTCACTCGTCACCCGCTCGAGCGACGGGCAGATGCTCTTTCTCGCGAACATGGCCTCGAAGATGAATGCCAGGTCCGCACTCGGCAGCCGCATCGCCGAGGTGCATAACGGCTCGTCGCTCTTTACCGGCGACGCTGGCCAGGGCGAAAGCAACATCCGCCGCTGGCTCGTCGAGAACGACTGGCTCGAGGCCATCGTCGCGCTGCCGCTCAACCTCTTCTACAACACCGGCATCGCCACCTACATCTGGGTGCTGTCCAACAAGAAGCCCGCGCATCGCAAGGGCCACGTGCAGCTCATCGACGCCAGCCAGTGGTTCAAGCCGCTGCGCAAGAACCTCGGCAAGAAGAACTGCGAGCTCTCGCCCGAGGACATCGAGCGCATCAGCCGCACCTTCCTCGACTTCAAGGAAACACCCGAGTCCAAGATCTTCCCCAACGCCGCCTTCGGCTACTGGAAGGTGACGGTCGAGCGCCCGTTGCGCCTGCATAGTCAGCTCTCGCTCAAGGCCATCGAAACGCTGCGCTTCGCCGCGGGTGACGAAGACCTCCGCGCTGCACTCTACGAGGAGTTCGGCGACGACCTCTTCACGAAGTTCGCCAGGATTTCATCGGCGTTGGAGAAGCGCCTTGCCACCTGGGGCTACGACGAGGACGAAGGCGATGACGAAGAGGGCGGCAGCACGAAGAAGGGTCTGCCCGAGAAGAGGATAAAGAAACTACTCGACCCCAAGACCTGGGAGCGCGGCGGGCGCCTCATCGAAGTGGCCACGAAGCTGCGAGAGGTACTGGGCGACAAGCTCTTCGAGGACCACAACGACTTCCGCGACCGCGTGGATGCCGCGCTCAAGAAGGCCGACATCAAGCTCCCCGCCGCCGACCTGAAGCAGATCCTCAAGGCCGTGAGCTTGCGCGTCGAGACCGCGCCGCCGGTCATCGCCAAGGTGCACAAGCCCGGCAAGGCCAAGGCCGACCCGTTGCGTGGACTATCCGAGGCAACCGTGGACGGCAAGCCCAGCATCGTCGAATACGAGCCCGACTCCGACCTGCGCGACACCGAGCAGGTGCCGCTTCTCGAAGACGGCGGCCCAGGGAACGATGGAATAGCGGCCTTCATCCGGCGCGAGGTGCTGCCCTACACGCCCGACGCGTGGATCAAAGAGGACGCCACCAAGATCGGCTACGAGGTGAGCTTCACGCGGCACTTCTACAAGCCGCAGCCGCTGCGCACGCTGGAGGAGATCAGCGCCGACATCCTCGCCATCGAGAAGGAAGCCGAGGGGCTGCTGGACGGCTTGCTAAAGGTGGGGGCCAAGGCATGAAGAAGAAAGCCGACCCTTCACCCCAAGAACTCAAGCCCACCGCGCTACAGCCCGGGAGCCGTGAACCCCCCGGCCGCTCCGCCGGGACAGAGGTGCCTGCCATTGTTGATGAGGCGGCGCTCCTCACGGACCTGAGAGAACTGATCCAGTCCGCCCGCCAGCGGATTGCCACGGTGGCAAACTCGACCACGACGCTGCTGTACTGGCATCTCGGGCGCCGACTTCTCGCCGAGAGCCTTCAGGACGAGCGGGCGCAGTACGGAAAACGAATCCTCGCGACCGTGTCACGAGAATTGACCGTCGAGTTCGGGCAGGCCTTTACCCTCCGCTCGCTCTATCGCGCCATCCAGTTCTGTCAGGGCTTCACGGACCAGGAGATTGTGTCGACGCTGTCGACACAATTGAGCTGGAGCCACTTCATCGAGCTGCTCCCGATCAAGGATCCGCTGGCCCGCGATTTCTACGCGGAGATGTGCCGCATCGAGCGTTGGGATGTGCGTACGCTGCGACTGAAGATCGGCGGCATGTTGTTCCAGCGCACCGCGCTGTCGAGAAAACCGGAAGCCGTCATCTCGGCGGAGATCACCAAGCTCCGGGACGGGCAGATGAGCACCGACCTCGTCTTCCGCGACCCTTACCTGCTTGATCTGCTCG
>Ga0247727_10003778_pt1 | contig 33063 bp, 27 predicted proteins | sample WisWelCaveWW1625_FD_202498 | JGI IMG/M metagenome (GOLD analysis project Ga0247727, IMG submission 202498) | Biofilm microbial communities from Wishing Well Cave, Virginia, United States - WW16-25 | ecosystem: Environmental > Aquatic > Deep subsurface > Groundwater > Cave microbial mat | place...
TGATCTCTAACACAACCTCGGCTTTGAACTCCGGGGCGAACTGACGATGTTTGGGCATGACGTACTCCTTATCTTGGACAGTGTATCTTGTTTTTCCCCAGTGTCCAAGATCAGGGGTGCACTACACACCACCCATTGGGATTGCGTCATTCTCGACGAATATCATTATGGCGCGTGGCGCGAGAACGCCAAAGACCTGTTTGAAGCCGAAGATAAAAAGGAAATCGAGTTTGGCGAAGGCGAAGGCGTGGAGATTTTCGATGAGGGCGAAATGCCCATCACCACTAACGCCTATCTGTATCTCTCTGGTACACCCTTCCGCGCCATTGCTTCGGGCGAGTTCATCGAAGAGCAAATCTTCAACTGGACGTATTCCGATGAGCAACGCGCCAAAGGAAAATGGAAAGGCAAAGAGAATCCCTACGCCATGCTCCCGCGCATGGTACTACTCACCTATCAACTGCCCGATTCGATCCGCGAGATTGCCTTGCAGGGCGAATACAACGAATTTGACTTGAACGAATTTTTCAAAGCGGAAGGCGAAGGGGTACTGGCGCGTTTCAAATATGAAGACGAAGTACAAAAATGGCTGGAGTTGATTCGTGGCGCATTCTCAGAAACCACGATTGACAACTTGAAACTTGGCGCAAAGAAACCGCCCATGCCTTTTTCCCATGCGCCATTATTGAGAGTTCTCTCACACACGTTTTGGTTTTTACCAAGTGTTGCGGCATGTCATGCCATGAGCAACCTGCTGGCGCAAAAGCAAAACAAGTTCTATCACGATTACAAAGTCACCGTTGCGGCGGGCAGTGCCGCAGGCATTGGTGTGAACGCCTTGTACCCCGTGCAAGAAGCAATGGAAGACCCGTTGAAATCAAAGACCATCACGCTCTCATGCGGCAAGCTGACCACCGGCGTCACCGTCAAACCGTGGACGGGCATTTTCATGCTGAGAAATTCATCCAGCCCTGAAACCTATTTTCAAGCCGCTTTCCGCGTGCAATCGCCGTGGACGATCAAAAATCCCGACGGCGATTCTCCCAACAAGGAGGAAATCATCAAAGAGGAATGTTACATCTTCGACTTTGCGCCTGATCGAGCGCTTCGTCAAATCGCCGATTACGGCTGTCGTTTGAACGTCAATGAAAACAATCCTGAAACCAAAGTGGCGGAATTTATCTCGTTCCTGCCGGTGCTTGCCTACGATGGCAGTTCCATGAAGCAAATAGACGCCGCCGGCATTTTGGACATGGCCATGAGCGGCACAACTGCAACGCTTTTAGCGCGGCGTTGGGAGAGCGCGTTACTGGTCAATGTGGATAATGACACCTTGAAAAACTTAATGGCCAGCGAAAAAGCCATGCAAGCGCTCATGAGCATTGAAGGCTTCCGCTCGCTCAATCAGGAAATCGAGACGATTATCAACAAATCCGAAGCGGTGAAGAAGGCGAAGAAAGACGCCAACGATAAGGAGCTATCCGAAAAGAAGAAACAGGAATTAACCGAGGCTGAAAAGGAATACAAGAGCCTGCGCAAACAGATACAAGAGAAATTAATCAAATTTGCCACCCGTGTTCCCATCTTTATGTACCTTACCGACTATCGAGAAAGAACCCTGCGAGATGTGATTACCAAACTTGAACCCGGTCTGTTCAAAAGAGTCACAGGCTTGGAAGTCAAAGACTTTGAGTTACTTGTAAGCCTGAACGTATTCAACAGCGCATTGATGAATGATGCTGTGTATAAATTCAAGCGGTACGAAGATGCCAGTCTCGTTTATACGGGAATCAACAAACACGAAGGGGAAGATATTGGTCTTTACGATACAGTGTTGAGTCCGAAAGATTATCAGCCCAAAGTGTTTGAAAATGTAGCAGAATACAAGACGAAGTAGATTTCCTAAAAACAGGACGAACGATTAACTGTTCTGGCATAATCGGACAGGCCTCTAAAGTCAAAAGCGTGCCAACAAAGCGTGCACTGGACGCTGGGGATTCTGCCGCATTTTCAAGCATTTTTCTGGCTTCGAGTTTTCTCTGCTCCCAGGCAGAGTCCACGCCCACCCCAGCGCCAGTAACGCAAACCGTTAGGTGGCACAACTGCGTAACCCGTTTGGTCCTGTAGGAGAATCCTATGGCTATTCTGAGAGACAAGCCGTATCCCGGCATCAATTTCATCGTGGATCTGGGTACCGGAGAAGTCGATAGCCCCGACGCCGGTTTGTCGGAAGTCGTCTTCCCCGATGCACGCTTACAAGTGCTAGAGTATCGTAACGGCAATGATCGCGAGACGGAAGTCCGTAAGCTCCAGACAATTACCAGGTACGGAAACTTGATTTTGCGGCGTGGGGCGATTGGCTCCCTAAGTTGGTACGCATGGTGGGATGCGGTGCGCCAGGGCGACCAAACAGCCGTTCGGACGATTAGCGTGGGTCTGCTGAATGAAGACCGGACTGAAAGGGTGCTGACCTGGAAGTTTCTGCGCGCCCGCCCGGTGAATCATCGCTTCTCTCCGTTGAATGCGCTGGGCACGGAACCCTTTGTGGAAAGTCTGGAAGTCGCCTTCGAGCGCTTGGAGATGGAGTAACTTGTGCCACCTAAGTTACGGTCAGCGGCATCGTAGCCGCCGGCGAATTTGCCTGCCGTACCTCATCAAAGTTATGAGGTAAGGAAGGAGGCGCCTATAAGCCAAAGTTCTTTTCCTGCCCAAAACTCATTCACCGTTTGCCAATGCCCTCCCACGAGGCGCAGACTCATTCCACAAGGAGACTCACATGCCAAAGTATCTGCTTCAAGCGAATTATGTTGGCGAAGGCGTAAAAGGGCTTCTCAAAGAAGGAGGCACAAGCCGGCGCGCCGCGGCTGAGAAAGCGATCAAATCGCTGGGCGGCACTCTGGAGGCGTTTTACTACGCCTTCGGCGAAACCGACGCCTATGTGATTGTCGAGGTGCCCGACAACGCCAGCATGGCGGCGCTGGCCCTGACAGTCAGCGCCAGTGGCGCTGTCACAGTCAAAACGACCGTCTTGATGACTCCGGAGGAGGTTGACGAGGCGGCGAAGAAGACGCCCAGTTATCGTCCCCCGGGACAGTAAGAGTTATCCGTCTTAACCCATCGCAGGCGAAGTTGCCGCCGGCCTCACACCGCAGGTCGGCGGCAACGTGACCGCTTGTATTCATAAGGAGACAAAACCATGTACGCTCGTGTGATCACCACCCAACTTCAACCGGGCAAGGCCGATGATGCTACCAATCTGTGGCGAGAGAAGATAGCCCCCAGCCTCAAGCAAACCAAGGGTTTCAAAGGGGCCTACTTGTTCGGGGATCGAAACACAGGCAAGGGCGTCACCATCACCCTTTGGGAAACCGAGGCCGACGCGACCGCCATGGATACAAGTGGGCAGTATCAACAGTCCATAGCGCTGTTTGCCCAGCTACTGGCCGCGCCGCCCACGCGCGAGCAATTTGAGGTCATGCTGCAAGTATAGGCAGGTGATGAGGTGAATCGAGAGTCGAACGGTCGTCTCCGTTAGCAAACCGGGTATGGTCGTTCGACTGAAGTCGTCGGTCACCCGGCCCGATCCGGCGCCGCCTTCACTAACCACACCAACACCCCTCCCATTATCACCCTGCTGATCACGCCGGGTGGGAAGCTGAGGAAGGGCATGAGATTGCTTGCTGGCACAGCCAGCGCCCACGCCAGCGCCGAGGCCGGAATCCACCACTGCGCCCGCTTCAGGCTTCGGCGCAGGAGGAGCCATTGGCCTGCGCCCAAAATCGCGCCGCCGGCTGTGGCGGCCAATAGAAATATTAGCCACTCCGTCAACGTTTCGCTGTCTTGTGCTTTTGTCAGGCCGTAAGCGATCGCGGTGCCCCCCGCCCAGCAAGCTACCGTAACGGGAATCCAACTGCCCACTCCGTTCAATCTTTTCCGCAACAGCGCCCACTGGTATAACCCGGCCAGCGCCCCGGCAATTCCGCCGCTGGCGATGCCCAGCCGCAGGTTGATAGAAAGCTCGCTTTCAACTTGCGAGGGGCCGGTCGCAGAGGCGGCGCAACAGAGGGTCGTGCCGGCAATCACGCCCAGATTAGAAAAATCCATTGCCAATTTCACCGCAGCATAAACCCTTCCTTCAACGGATCATCGGGATCGATCAAAAATTCGTTGCGCCCGGTGATCCAGGCCCGGCCCTCGATCTCCGGGATGACGGCCTCGTAGTCTCCAAACGTCGTCGTGCGGGCGACGCGCCCGGTGAAGCGCGTGCCGATGATGCTTTCGACGACAAACGGCTCGCCCTCCTTCAACCGTCCGCGCGCATATTCGAGGGCCAGGCGCCCGCTCACCCCGGTGCCGGTCGGCGAGCGATCCACCTCGCCCTCGGCGAAGATGCAGACGTTGCGGGAATGGGTGCCTTCGGAATGGGGCGGGCCGATGATGATGGCGCCATACAGAAACGACAGGTCTTCTTCAAAGGGATGTTTGATGGGGTGAGAGTCCATCACCGCCCGTTTGACCGCCATCCCCCGTTCAATCAGGGGGCGATAATCTGCCGCCGTCATCTCCACCCCCAAATCCTTTGCTTCCACATAAGCATAGAACGCGCCGCCGAAGGCGAGGTCGTAGCGGATCGTTCCCAACCCCGGCACGTCCACGGTTTGGTCGAGGGCGACGACAAACGACGGCACATTCTCAAAGGCCACGCTGGTCACACGGCCATTGGTGAGTCGCGGCCGGGCGACCACGCGGCCAGCGGGCGTGTCCAGCTTCACGGCCTCGCGCTTCGAAATCATTTCGGTTTCAATCGCCACCGTCGTCAGGGCGATGATGCCGTGGCCGCACATCGTGCTCCAGCCCTCGTTGTGCATGAACAGCACCCCGAGGTCGCCGTCGGGTGTGGTGGGGCCGGTGACGAGTGCGCCGTACATGTCGGCGTGGCCGCGCGGCTCGAAGATCAGAGCTTTGCGTAAATTGTCGAGATGCTCGCGGGCGTAGCGGCGCTTTTCAAGGATCGTCGAACCCGCCACCAGGCCGATGCCGCCGATGACGACGCGCAATGGCTCGCCCTCGGCGTGCGACTCGACGGTGCGGATGGAGATGCGGTTGGCAGGAGGAGTCCAGTTCATAGTGTGTTGAGGAAAGGTGAAGATAAAAGACTAACTTTAGCCTCCCATACGTTCACGTATGGTGCGGTTGATGGCCTCGGCGGTGTCGAGGGCGCGATATTCGAGCGAGTCAATTTCGTTCAGCCACGAGCGCGCGGCGTCACGGTCTTTCACCGCGGCGGCGTTGGTGCGGACGTTGAGGCCGGCCGCGCGCAGGGCAGCCAGGGCCAGGTTGGCGGCAGAGCCAGCGTCGGAGACGGCGTTGACGTTGCCCTGCTCGGCGACGATGGCGGCCAGCCCCAACACGCTGGCCGCATCGCGGGCCACGCGCAAGGGAACAGCCGTTGCGCCGTGATTGGCCTTTTCAATCGCCTCGGTGCGGGCGGCCAGTTCGGCTTCGGAGTCCTTCGGCAGTTTGAAGGCCAGCATCACGGCATCGAAGGCGGTGATGTCGTCGGCCACCGCAGTCGTGAGATCGGCGCGCAATTTTTCGGCGGCGGCGATGACTTCCTGCATCTCTGCTTCGACCTCGGCGTATTTCTTTTTGCCGAGGGTGAGGCGGGCCACCATGGCCACCAACCCGGCGGCCATAGCCCCGGCATACGCGCCCGCTGCGCCGCCGCCGGGGGTGGCCGTCCCGGCGGCGAGGGCGTTGAGGAAATCGTTGGCGGCGGCGTCCCCGGCCCCTTTCGTCTCTCCGGCCAGCTTGTTCTCAAAAATCTGATCGTCGGTCAGGCCGTCGAGTTGCAAGTACCACTGCGCCGAGTCGATCAGCGCCGCCTGTGGAATCATCCCCACCAGTTCCGAGCGCACGATGGCAACGCCGTAGCGCATTGCCTCGCGGCGAATCAATTCGACGGCGCGATGGATCGGCGTCTTGCGAAAGTCGGCGAGGTTCATGCTCACCTGCGCCTGGCCTTCAACTAAAAATCCATTGGCTTTTACGAAACGCAGGCCGCCCGACGAGTGGCGGAGGCCGCGGGCGATCTTTTTAGCGAGGCCGACATCGGGCGTGTTGAGGTAGACGTTGTAGGCGATGAGGAAGGGGCGAGCGCCGATGACGGTGGCCCCGGCCTTGCCGACTTGAGACGGGCCGAAGTCGGGTTTGCGATCAGCTTTGATTTCGATTTCTTCTTTCAGAGCTTCATACTCGCCGCGACGAATGTTCTCCAAATTTTCGCGCTCGGGCCGGGTGGCGGCGGACTCGTACAGATAGACCGGGATGTTCAACTCGCGCCCGACTCGTTCGCCCAGCCGCCGGGCGATGTTGATACATTCTTCCATCGTCACCTCGCGGATGGGGATGAAAGGGACGACGTCGGTTGCGCCGAGGCGCGGGTGCTCGCCTTGATGCTGATCCAGATCGATCAGGTCGGCCGCCGTAGCGATGGCGGCGAAGGCCCCGGCCTCGGCCGCCGCCGCATCGCCGACAAACGTGATCACCGTGCGATTGTGATCGGCGTCGGAACTGACGTTGAGGATTTTCGTGCCGGGTGTATCCCGAATCGCCTTGGCAATCGCCTCAATCACCTCGGCCCGCCGGCCCTCGGAAAAATTGGGAACACATTCGATGAGTTGGGGCATCAGGTCGTCCTCATAGGGGCGAAGCATTCGCCTCCGATAAGCTGGTTGTCAAAAATTTCAAGGCGAATGCTTCGCCTCTACAACAACGTTTCCAATCGTTTCACCAATCCGGCCAACGTTTCAAATGCGGTCTCGACCGCGTGGGGCGTCGTCATGTCCACGCCCGCGAGTTTGAGGGCCTCGAGCGGGTAGAGGGCGCTTCCGGCTTTCAAAAATTTCAAGTAGTCGTCCGCCGCGCCCGGTTCGCCGGACAGGATGCGATGGGAGAGGGCGTGGGCGGCGGCGATGCCGGTGGCGTATTGGTAGGCGTAGTAGTCCTCGTACAAATGCGGAAACGTGGCCCAGGTGATGCCGACTCTTTCGCGATCAACACTGACCTCGCTTCCATAGCCCTCGCTGAACAGATCGGTCATCAGCGCGATCATGTCGTCAGCGGTGAGGCCGTCGCCCCGTTCGAGGCGCTGATGGGTTTCGAGTTCAAAGCGAGCCAGGGTTGGCATCACGAAGAAGTAGCGATGGAAGTTCGACATCGCTTCTTCGATCAGGCTGATCTGAAAAGCGGGATCCGTGTTGTGTTCGAGCAGCCAGGCCCGGGCCATGGCCTGATGAAAGTTGGAGGCCACTTCGGCCACGAAGAGCGAATACTGGCCGTAGACCATCGGCTGATTTTGCCAGATCAGGTACGAGTGCATCGAGTGGCCGAGTTCGTGGGCCAGGGTGCTCATGCTCAACAGGTTGTCGTTGTAGCTCATCAGGATGAAAGGGTGGGTACCTTTCCAACCGCCGGAGAACGCGCCGTTGGTCTTGCCTTGATTGGGATAGATGTCCACCCAGCGATCTTCGAGACTGCCCTTGCGCATCACTTTCACGTAGTCGTCGCCCAGCGGTTTGAGTCCCTCACAGACCCATTCGACAGCTTGCGCGTATGGCACAGTTGGGGGCTGGTGAGCGGTGAGCGGGGCCCAGATGTCGTAGGGGTGCAGGGTTTCGACTCCCAACGCTCTACGGCGGACGGCCCAATAGCGATGCCAGGTTGGGACGTTTTTGCGGAAGACGGCGATGAGGTTGTGAAAGACCTCCACCGGGACGTTGTATTCAAACAGCGACAGGGCCAGCGTGGAGTCGTGGCGGCGCGCCCGCATGTTGAGGGCGTTGAGTTTGAGCGATGAAATCAAGTTGTTCGCCAGCGCATTCTTATGAGCAAGGTAGAGGTCGTTGTAATGTTCCCACGCTGTGCGGCGGGCTTCGCGATCCGGGTCCGACAGGATTTTGTTGAGCGTGCCTTGGGTGAGCGCCACTTTGCCGCCGTCGCCGGCAGTGGCGGCCTCAAATTTAAAATCGGCGTTGGTGAGCAGGCTGAAGGTGCCTTCGACGCTCAGCTTTGTGTCTTTCAACATCCCCAGCATTTCTTCAACTTCCCCCGAGCGGGTGTGGGCGTGTTTGCGAAAAACGTCGTCAAGGTAATGTTCGTAAATTTTCAGACGGGGTTCAGTCTTCAACCAATCACGCAGAGTCGGCTGGCCGAGGGCGAGCAGTTCAGGGCTGAAAAAAGCAATGGCGGCGAAGAGTTGGCCGTACATGCCCTGCATCTGATCGTAGAGTTTTCCGGCGGCGAGGTCGGTCGTGTCCACGTTGTAGGCCATGGTGGCGTAGGCATAGACTTTGCCGCCGCGCAGCAACAGGGCTTCCATGGCCTCGAAGGCTTCCAATAGAGTGGCAGGGCCATCGGCCAGATGGCGGCGATATTTTTCGAGTGAGGCCAAATCCTGAGTGACGGCTTTGAGTTCTGCTTCACAGGCTTCAAGAGATGAAAAGACGCTCGCAGCATTCCAGGTATGCTCAAGTGCAATTTCGCTTCGGGCGGGGACAGAGTCGGCGGTCACTGGGTGGCTCCTGTTTCGGGTTGAGAGTCGGCAACGGGCGGAGAACTGTTCTCCGCTTTTTGATCTAGCGTTTCACGGTTCGCCATTGGCGACTGCTCCAATACTTCGGCCATGCGCTGTTCGAGGGTCCTCTTGTCGGGTTTCGTTTTGCCAAAGTTGCGGAGCGAGTCGAGGAAGTAATCGGTGAGTTGTTTGGCGATTCGTTTCATTGAGTCAGCAGTGAGTTTTTCACCGCGCTCGAACCAGACGATGGCGGCGTAGCCCATGACGACGGTTGTCGAGGAAGCAATGGCGGCGGCCAACAGCCAGCCGGGCGGCCCGCCGAGTTTGCTCAACTCTTGAAACAAGGTGCGGCCCAAAAAGCCGAGGCCAAACGTCACCGCCAGTTCGCGGGCGCGGGCCGGGGTGATCTCATAATTGTAGATGCGGGCGATGCCGAGGACGAGCGAGGTTTGCACGGCGAGCAGGGGGAAGACGTCGAGGATAGGGATGGGCGTGAGGGCGATGGCGGCAGAAGTGGAGGCCGCCCCGGTGATGGCCGTCCAGGCCAGCCGCCAGCGGTATTCGGGCAGAGCCCGGCCCAGCGCGGCCACGATCTCCGGCTCGGTTTTGGCAATGGCAACCAGCACCCGTTCGACGCTTTTGCCATCTTTGGCGGCGATGGCGATGACGTGATCCGGCTCAAGGCGCAAGTTGACGGCGGCCCGCTCGATCACCTTTTGTGATTCGCGCCGCACAAGATCGATCTTGTTGAGGACGACGATGGTGGGTTTGCCCAGGGCGTTGAGTTCGTTGAACAATTCCTGCTCGGTGCGTTTGATGCCCTGGATGGCGTCGAAAACGATGATGAGCAGATCGGCGTGGCTAGCCGCCTCCAGCGCGTGCGCCTTTTCCGTTTCCCCGACTTCGCCGACGGCATCGGCCCCGGGCGTGTCCACGACGGCGAACAGTCCGGCATCGGCGGTCTGGTTGATGCGGGTGGTGCCGGGCAGGGCGCTGACGATGGCGTGATCAGTTTTCTCGCGGATCAGTTGGTTGTAGAGCGTGGACTTGCCGACGTTGGCCGGGCCGACGATGGCGATGTCCCGTTTGTTGCCAAAGGCGATCTTGTATTGATGGAGGGCGAGGTTGATCAACGACCGCCACAGGGTGAGGTTGGCGGGCAGGTAGGCGAGCGACCGTCCCAATTCATCCTGCATCGGCGCGGGGAGGGATTGCCAGGTGTTCCGCAGTTGATCCTGCGTAGCGAGGGGAAATTCTTTGAGGAGGTCGTCGAAGGCGGGCATTGAAATTACATCCAATTGTAATCTCAATTTGCAAAAAAAACGCCGACTACGATGTGAGGCGCAGTCGGCGTTTCCAACGATATTTGGTTTGAAAAATGATGCAGCTTGCGCTGAGTCGCTTTACGTCGTCCCTTTGGCGCAGTAGACCTTCTTATCCTGGACAACAAAAACGCAGAGCTTGTCCTTCAATGCCGCCGCCGCCGGGTTCAAGTCCGTCTTCTCAGCTTCTGACACTTTGCTCCAATCAGTCCAGGTTACTCCATCGGCGGTGGAGCTGACGAAGGTTGTTTTACTATTGGGCGGAACACCGTTGATAAAAACGTGGAGCTTGTTGTCGAACACTGCGGCCGCCGGGGCCCCGTCTGTCCGGCCTGTCTGGCCCCCTGCTTTCGCTGGCACTTCTGTCCAGCCAGCCCAGGTATCTCCATCGGCGCTCGAGGTCATATATATCTTTTTATCATTATCACCTCTGGCTTTGAGAAACACGTAGAGCTTGTCCTTGAACGCCACAGCCGCCGGAGCGACCTCTGTTTGGCCGTCGCCGACTTTGTTCCATCCAGTCCAGCTAGTCATATGTGCCTCCTATGGCATGATCATTACTTCACGAAACGGCCTGTAGCCTAGGGCCTTGTGCCCGTGTAAGTTCGGTGCTTTCCGAACGACGCCCACAAGGGGCTAGGCTACAAGTTTCGTGATCTACTGATGATTTGATGTTAATGGGGTAAGGTGGATCGTTTCGGATTGTATTCCCGATCCAATATTGTGTCAACGAGTTTGCCAGGGGTGTCGGTGAGAGATATTGACCTCGCTCACTCAAAAATCTCCACCCTCTGCCCCAGGCCGCGCTCCACCGCCAACTCGTACACCCGCGCCGCCGTCGCCACATCCCAGACCGAGAGGCCCTGCGACTCGAACAGGGTGCGCTCGTCGGCGGACTCGCGGCCCGGCGTCTTGCCGCCCACGATGTCGCTGAACTCGATCACGTCATCCCAATGGATGATCTTGTCCTCCACCGCCAGAATCAAATCACCACATTCCAGTTTGGCCTGCTCGATGCTGTCCACCGCAATGCGCGAACAGCGGCGGATGGTCTTGCGATCAATCTCGCGCCGGGTTGCATGGTTCGATCCAGCAGCGTTGATGTGGACTCCGGGCGGGAGCAAGTCGCCGCGGAACACCGGCTCTTTGGCCGAGGTCATGGTGGCGATCACGTCCGCGCCTTCCAATGCCGCTTCGGGCGTTTCGACGGCGATGATTTTGGCGTTCACCTGTACCTGCATCTCGGCGACGAAGGTGGCGCGGCTTTCGGGACTGCGGCTATAGACGTTGACGCGCTCAATGGGCAACACGGCGCAGATGGCGAGCATCTGAGTCCGGGCCTGCCCGCCCGCGCCGAAGAGGCCGAGGGTCTTCGAGTCGGGCCGGGCCATGAATTTGGTCGCCACGCCCGAGGCGGCCCCGGTGCGAACCTGGCCCAGCCAGTCGGCGGCGATGAGGGCGATCAATCGTCCGCTCTCGATGCTGTAGAGCGGAACCAGAAAATCCACTGGCCCGCCATAAGTCACGTAGGACTTGATGCCGATCATCTGGCGCGAGCCGACGGCGCTGGACATGAGATGCAGGGTATGCCGCCCCTGCATCAATCGCCGCCGACTCATATTGATCGCCGTCCCCTCGGCCAGACCGCGATGCGCCTCCTCGACGGCCTCCAGGGCCATTTCTATTGTAAGTAGTGAGCGAACGTCGGTTTCGGTCAGGATCAGAACCATGATTCCCTCGGCAATTCTCTCGGCGCGTCAAACGACAAACGTGAAGCGACGTACTTTGTCGCCGTCGTTTGACGTTTGACGCTTTTCATTTACTCAAGACTCTCATCCAGCGTCACCGGCTCCAATGGCGCATCCTTTGCCAGTAGGGCCAGCGTCGCTTCCAACACTCGTCGCTGTTGAGCCGGGTCGCCGGGGCGGCCCAAGGTTGAACCGCGCGCCAGTTTGGTGAAGACCGCGCGGGGCGGCATTGTTAATCGTGTCACCCCGGCATTCCAACTCGTCAACGTCGTGGCGATGCCGTTCATTTCCAGCGCCCGGGCGATCAGTCCAACGGACTGAGAGCAGAGCGGTCAGGAGGGGAGGAGCAGGGCGGCCTGCGCTCCTTCGGCTTTTGCCGCTTGCAGGATGGCCGGGATGGTTTCGTCAATTGTACGCGTGGACTCGGGGTGATAGCCGGAGAAGCTGATCACATTCCCGGCCAGTTCCCCGATCTTTCCTTCCCTCACCATTGCTTCGAGATGCCGTAATGGGACCAGCACTTGCGGGTCCTGGTTGACGGCGGTGTGATCGTAGTGATCGTGGGCAAAGGCGAGGGCCTCCAACGATGTTGACGACGGGAACAGCCGGATCGTGTAATCGCCGAGCAGGTTGGGAGCGTCGAACGCCTCTTGACTGTCGCGCAAGTACCCGCCCGCCGACGAGATCAACACCAAACGATTTTGACTCAAGTTAACCCCCGGCCCTGAGGGGGCGACGCTGTTCTTGGGCCGCACATAAATTTTCCAGTCAGCCTCGCCCGTCTGCCGGTATTTTGCCAACCACCCCTCACGAAAACCGGCGAGCCACCCTTCTCTGTTCTCAAGTATCTCCATGGTTTTATTTTGCCACGAATTACACGAATTCACACTAATTTTTCAAATCAATTCATGATCATTCGTGAAATTCGCGGCCGATCTTTTACCCCCACACGGCCTTTGCCGTTTCGCAGATCGTCTTCAGTTTGTATTTTTCATCCTCAACCGAAATCGCATTGCCGCCGATGGAGGTGGCGAAGCCGCACTGCGGACTGAGGCCGAGGCGGTCGAGCGGCACGAAGCGGGTCGCCTCTTTGATCCGCGCCGACAACTCGGCGACGGTTTCGCGGCGCGGACTCTTTGTTGTCACCAGGCCCAGCACCACCATTTTATCGTCCGGCACGTCTTTCAGCGGGTCGAACGTGCCGGAGCGTTCGTCGTCGTATTCCAGCATCAAGCGCTGGGCGCGAATGTTTTGGAAGATCGGTTTGGCGATCAGATCGTAGCCGCCCTCGACCAGCCAGCGGCTGTGCTGATTGCCCCGGCAGAGATGAAAGCTGAAAGTCACGTTGGCGGGGAAACTGCCGATGATGGCATTGTCCATTTCGATGCCGCGGCCCAGCCAGCGCTCCAGCGTCCAGCCCTGATTTTCGTAAAAAGCGCGGGTGTTCCGATCGATCAGTAGCGGGTAGTGCGGCGCGTCAATTTGAATATAGGTTGCGCCGAGCCGCACCAACTCTGCAACTTCATCGCGCATGATGTCCACCACGTCGGCCAGGAAGCTGTCGAGAGTCGGATAGGCCGCTTTCGATTTTTCCGCCGACCACAGGTTGGCATACAGGCTGGGGCTGGTCAGCGTGATCTTCGGAATGCGAGTCGTGCGGCGGCGGAGATAGACAAACTCTTCGGCAGAGAGGTGGCGTTTGCGGCGCAGTTTGCCCATCACCCCCAACTCTTTCGGGCGTGCGGTACTTTTATCCTCGACCACGCCCTCAACGCCTTTCCAGTCGCCCCACAGAAAGGCATCAATATCCCATTCGCCGACTCCTTCAACCGACTCCAACAGTTGACTTTGAAAGGAGAGCCGCCGCTGTTCGCCGTCAGTGACTACCTCGAGTCCGGCCTCTTCCTGCAAGGCGATGGCTCCATCCACCGCCCAATCTTCAAGGCGTTTGAACTCGGCTTGTGTGATTCGGTTTGCCTCGACAGCGTCTCGCGCTTTGATCAACTCCGGTGGCCGGAGCAAACTGCCGACGACGTCGGTGTGGGCGGTGATCATGTGGCCTCCACGGGTGCGGCTTGTTGGACTCGTCCTGCTCTGGGCAGACTCAGAGTGATGATGAGACTGACGACCGTCAGCCCGGCGCAAATGAGCATCATCTGACGAAAGGCATCCACAAACGATAAGCGGATGGCGGCCTCGACGGTTTGGGCCGTCTCAGCCGCTATCCCTTCGGGGGGCCGGGTTGCCCCGAGGTCGCGGACCGAGGCTAGCAGTTCAGCCCGGGCCGGGTCGGGCAGGGGGATCGTCGCCGTGCGTTGAGTCAGACTGGCGCGAAAACTGCTGACCAGGATCGCGCCCAGCAGGGCGACGGCGAGCATTTGCGAAACGCGAGTGATGGCGTTGTTGAATCCAGAAGCGATGCCCGACAGGTTTGAGGGAAGCGACCCCATGGCCACGGCGGTGAGCGGCACAATCGTCAGCCCCAGGCCGATGCCGTACACGGCCAGGGCAGGGAAGAACGAAGTCCAATAATTATCGCTAAAGCCGGGCAGGGTGAAGAGGAGGAAGCCCAGGCCGGTGACGGCGACCCCGGCGATCATCAACGGCACGGCCCCGAGGCGATCAATCAGTTTGCCGATCGGTCGGCCCATGCTGATCAGGGCAATGTTGATGGGCAGGTAGGCCAGCCCGGATTGAAAGGCGGTGTAGCCCTGCACCTGTTGCAGGTTAAGAGTCAAAAAGAAAAAGATGCCGCTGAGAGCGAAGTAGTGGACGAGCGACAGCAGGTTGATGCCGGCGAAGGCGCGATTGCGAAAGAGGGGGAGCGGCAGGAGCGGCGCGGGACTGCGCGACTCGATCCAGACGAAGACCAGGAGGCCGATGACGCCGCCGGTGAGGGCGGCGATGATCCCTCCGTTCCAGCCCACGGCCGGGCCTTCGATGAGGCCAAACAACAGCCCGCCGAGGCCGATCATCAAGGCCATCACGCCGGGCCAGTCGAGTTGGGTCTTTACTGATTGTTCGTTGCGACTCTCCGGCACGTAATACGAGGCGATGAGGGCGACGAGGCCGAGCGGGAGGTTGAGGAAGAAGATCGCCCGCCACGAGACGTTGTCCACCAGCCAGCCGCCGACGAGGGGGCCGCTCAACACGACCAATGGCGTGAACGTCCCCCACCAACCGAGCATTTGCCCGCGACGTTCGGGCGCGGTGGTGGCGTTGACGATGGCCAGGCCGCCTGGCACGAGCAGTGCGCCGCCGAGGCCCTGCACCGCGCGAGCGGCAATGAGGACGCCCAGCGAGTTGGCGAGGCCACAGGCAATCGAGGCCAGGGCGAAGATGATCAGCCCCAGCCGGAAGAGCCGGACGCGGCCATAGCGATCGCCCAGCGCGCCGCCGATGAGGAGCAGGACGGCGAGGACGAGAATGTAAATGTCAATCAGCCATTGCAGGCCGCCCACATCGGCATCCAACGCGGTCTGGATGTGGGGCAGGGCGACGTTGATGGCGGACTGATCGAGGTAGACCATGCCCGTGCCAAAGATGGTGACGAGCAGGGCAGCGAGTTCGGTGAGGCGGGAGTTGTTTTGGAATGTGGGCATTGGTTACAGGCGGGTTTCTAATCCAATATGGTTCGAATAAGCGAGCAAGAGGTATGGGTGACTTTCTAATCCGCTAGGCGCCCGGGTTCACGCTTTACCCTCTTCCTGCGGCGGCAACTTCCCGGCAGAAGGTGAAATAACTTAAGACCAGAGTCGCCGGGCGGATTAGAGCGGCCGCTATTAAATCTGTTCAGATCTGATCGTAAAGACTCTTCCCCTCCAACTCCCGCTCGCGGCGTTCGACGTATTCGGTGAGGGCTTGTTCAATGCCGGGGTCGAGCGGCGGCTTTTCGTACTGAGTCAATATCTCTTGCCACAGGACGTTGGCGCGCCTGGCCGCGTCCCACGCACCGGCGGCGTTCCACGTTTCATAACCGAGGCGGTCGGCGAGGAAGGTTTGATAGAACTCGGTGGTGAAGCGGGCCTGGGTGTGGGGCGTGCCGAAGTGGTGGCCGCCCGGCCCCACTTCGGCGATCATGTCCAGGGCCAGGGTCTCGTCGCTGATCTCAAAGCCGTTGAGGAAGTGATAGAACATGGCGACGGATTCGAGATCGATCATGAATTTTTCATACGACACGCTCAAGCCACCTTCGAGCCAGCCAACGGTGTGCATGATGAAATTGGTGTGCGACATGACGGCCGGCCACGTCGTCCACAGCGTTTCGTACACGGCTTGCGCGTCCGGCGTTTTCGAGGTGTTGAGACTGCCACTGCCACGATACGGAAGTTTATAGCGCCGCGCCAACTGCGCCCCCACCGACATCGCCCACGCGCCCTCCGGCGTGCCGAAAGCCGGACTGCCGCTCTTCATGTCCACGTTGGTGGTGAAGCCGCCGTAGAGGATGGGCGCGCCGGGCCGGACGAGTTGGGTGAGGGCGATCCCGGCCAGGGCCTCGGCGTTCTGCTGGGCCAGGGCCGAGGCGATGGAGATCGGACTCATGGCCCCGGCCAGAATGAACGGGGTGACGATGACGACCTGCCCGGCGCGGGCGTAGGTGATCATGCCGCCCAACATACGCGAGTCGTAGCGCAGGGGACTGCTGGCGTTGATGATGCCGCCGATGACGGGGTCTTTCGGCAGGGGGTCGCCGAAGACCAGCTTGATCATGTTGACGGCGTCCCCGACGATCTCGCGGCCATGCGCGGCCTCCATCGCCACTTTGTCCGTCGTCGTCAACAGGGCGTGCAGGCGTTTGAGGTGACGCAGGGAGGCGGGCACTTCCTGGGGAGCGATCAATTGTTCCCCCGCGTAATGCAGGAGGTTGATCATCTGCGACAGTTTGAGGAAGTTGGTATAGTCCTCCATTGTGCCGCGCCGCTTGCCTTGATCGTAGGTGTTGATGTAGGCCACGCCGCCCTGTGGGGCAAAGGTGATCGAGTTCTCGCCGACAAAGACGCTCTTGGCCGGGTTGCGGGCCAGCCAGTTGAAGGCCAGGGGCGCTTTGGCGACGGTCTCCAAAATCAATCCCCGATCCAGCCAGACGTGTTGAGCCTTGTGATCTACTTTGGCCCCGGCCTTCTGCCACAGATCGAGCGACTCGGCGTCGAGGAAGTCCAGCCCGATCTCTTCCAGTATCCGCATCGAGGCCCGGTGCAGTTTTTCGATCTGCCCGGCGTCAAGGATTTCGAGCGGCGGCAGGGGGTTGCGGAGTTGGCGGAAGGGCAGCTTGAGCAAAGGCGATTCGGATCGCTGTTTGCGGCGGGCGGCGCGGCGTTCGGAGCGGGAGGAGTCGGGGGTCATGACAACAACTTCTCCTCATACGGATACAACGAAATCACCACCGGCCCCTCTTTGGTAAGCCAGATTTCTTCTTCGAGTTTGACCCCATCCTGCTCGCCCACTTTTCCGGCGTAGAACTCAACGCTCAAAACGGTGTTCTCTTGAAACTCGCCATCCACAAAGGTTTCGCCTCGCAGATCGTCTATGAAGGGAATAAAGGGCGGTTCATCGTCGGTGCCGATGCCGTGCAGGATGACGGAGTAGCGTTGCGCTTTGTAAGCTTCAGGAGTGGGAGGCAGTCGGCTGGCAAAATCAGAAAAGGCGACGCCCACCTGACACAGTTCAATCGTGCCTTGAATGAAATCATAGGCGACTTGGTAAGCCTCTTTTTGAGTGGCAGTGGCTGTGTCGCCGCAAAGAAAGGTGCGCGACATGTCGCACACGTAGCCGTGCGGGCCGATCATATCGGTATCAATGCCCACCAGGTCGCCGGGCCGCACCAGCTTGCTCCCGGCTTCGTGGAACCAGGGGTTGGTTTTGTGGCCGGAGGCAATGAGGCGGGTGAAGCAGTGTTCGCCGCCCAGGGCCAACATGCGATGCCAGAAGATCGCCAGCAGTTCATTTTCGCTGATGCCGGGGCGGATCGCCCGCTCCATGTCGTAAAGGGCGGCTTCGCATACGGCGGCGGACTGTCGCAGAAGTTCGATCTCGTCGGGGGTTTTGATGATGCGGGCGGCCTCCATCGGCTCGTCGGCGTCGGTTAGATGAAAGCCCTGGTTTTGCAGGGCGGTGAACCCGTAATAGTCCAGATTGTCCACGCCCACTTTAGCGCCGGCCAGTCCTTTTTCCTGAAGCACCTGTTTGAACTCTGAAGCCCATCTGTTGGAAAGTTCGGGCGCAAACTGATCGGCGAAGCGGTGTTGCCAGTAATGGGCCGGGCGCACGTCCGACCAGAATTGCCGGGCGATGAACCGTGATTGATTGTATTCATAGATGACGGGATCGCCTTCGACCGGCACCAGGACGTAGTGGGCGAGGTTGACCGCCGTCCACAGGGGCATGACGCTGACGCCAGTCGCATAGCGGATGTTCATGATGTCGGTCAGGATCAATGCCCCGACGTCGCACTTGGCCATTTCGCGCTGGACCTTTGCCAGGCGTTCGTGACGCAAGCGACTGAAGTCGAGGTTGGGTTCAAACAGCGCGTTGTGTTGTCCGAAGATGCGTTTGTCTTTGCGAGCCATGAAGTCCTCTGCCACGAATTACGGCATCCGATGGAGGCATGAATTTCACGAATTGGATCTGGACTTACACAATTTCAGCTAAAAGTCCACCACGAAGACTCGAAGGCACAGGCGAACTCGTTCACACGTTCACAAAGAATTCCTTTGTGTTTCTTCGTGTCTGTCCTTCGCTTTGCGAAGGCTGTGGCTTGGTGGTGGCAAACGTTACCAGTCAATGCGTAAGTCCAGTGGATAAAGCTTCTTCCATTTGTTCCAATGCCTTAATTAGGTAGGCGCGGGGACAGCCGAAGTTGACGCGGATGAAGCCCTGACCACCGGGGCCGAAGCGCCCGCCATCGCCAAAGGCGATTTTGGCTTTTTGCAAGAAGAATTCGTAGGGGTCGCCTTCGATTCCGGCCTCACGGCAATCGAGCCAGCCTAAATACGTGGCCTGGGGAACAGTGGTTTTGAGGTCAGGTAGTCGAGCGGTCACGTAATCCACAAGTACGTCCCGGTTTTCGGTGAGGTAACTTCGCAGCCCGGTCAGCCACTCGTTCACATCCGGGTCGTCGCGGAAGGCGGCCAGGGCCGCTGTTTGCCCCAGAACATTGACGTGCACAAAGCCCTCACAGGCGGCTTTGAACTGCTCGCGCAATTTTTCGTTTTGGATGATGGCGAAGCCGCACACCAGCCCGGCGGTGTTAAAGGTTTTGCTGGGGGCGATGAGGGTGATACAGCGGTCGGCCACTTCGGGAGAGAGCATCGCCATTGGGAGATGGCGATTGTCATCGAGTAGCAGTTCAGAGTGAATCTCGTCGGAACAGATCAGAACGTTGCGTCGCAAACATATTTCAGCCATGCGGGTCAACTGTTCACAGGTGTAAATTTGACCCACGGGGTTGTGCGGCTGGCAGAGGGCGAAGAGACGGGTTTGGGGCGTGATGGCGGCTTCAAAGGCGTCATAGTCAATCTCGTAATGAAATGTCCGCCCGACTTTCACCTGAGTTAATTCCGCAGTCTGCAAAATCAGTTTGTTGTTTGTGGGTGCGCTCAGGAAAGGCGGATAGGCCGGGGTTTGTAACAGCACGCCCTCGCCGGGTTCGCCGAAGGCGCGGCAGGCCAGGTTGGTGCCGGTGACGAGGCCAGGGACGGCTACGACTTGATCCGGCGTCACCGTCCAGCCGTGGAGACGGTGCATCCGGTCGCACACGGCCTGGCACAATTCGTCGGAGATGAGTTCGTAACCGAAGATGCCATGTTCAATTTTTTTGTGCAGGGCTTGGAGGATGGCATCCGGCGCGGCGAAGTCCATGTCGGCCACCCACATGGGCAAAACGTCCGCCGGGTAGCGACTCCATTTGTTACTTCCGGTTCCGCGCCGTTCGATGAGTTGATCGAAGTTGTAGGGCATAAGGGTTGGTGTCAGACCTGTCAGGTCTCAATCGGATCGCTGGTAGTACAGGAAGTTTGCGAGACCTGACAGGTCTTGTTAGTCGTAAAGATTCTTTCCTTCCAGTTCCTTTTCGCGCTTCTCCACAAATTCTATCAGTGCTTCTTTGAATATGGGGTCGAGCGGCGGCGGTTCGTATTGGGCCAGCAGGTCTTTCCAGATGGCATGGGCGCGTTTGGCGGTGTCCCAACTTCCGGCGGCGGCCCATGTTTCGTAGCCTAAACGATCAGCTAATGTAGTTTGATAGAACTCGGTGGCGTAGCGGGCTTGGGTGTGGGAGGTGCCGAAGTGGTGGCCGCCGGGACCGACTTCGGCGATCATGTCCAGGGCCAGCGTCTCGTCGCTGATCTCAAAGCCTTTGAAGAAGTGGAAGAACATCGCCAGATTTTCGGCGTCAATGATCCACTTTTCATACGAGGCGGTGAGGCCGCCTTCGAGCCAGCCGACCGAGTGTAAGACAAAATTAGTGTGGGCGAACATCACCGGCCACAACGACCAGTGGCTCTCCCAGGCGGCCTGGGCGTCGGGGACTTTGGAATTGTTGAGACTGCCACTGCCGCGAAACGGCAGGTTGTAACGGCGGGCAAGTTGAGCGCTGACCAGAGTCGCCCAGGCGGCCTCGGGCGTGCCAAAGGCGGGCGCGCCGCTTTTCATGTCGGTGGGAGTGGTGAAGTTGCCGTAGATCACCGGCACACCGGGGTTGACGATTTGGGTCAGGGCAATGCCGGTCAGGGCTTCGGCGTTTTGCTGAGTCAAGGCCCCGGCCACGGTGATGGGCCCCATCGCCCCAGCGGAAATGAACGGGGTGACAATGGCGACCTGCCCGGCGCGGGCGTAACTGATCAGGCCGCCGGCCATGCGGCCATCGTAGCGGAGCGGACTGCTGACGTTGATGACGCCGCCGAAGATCGGATCGCCGCTGAGGTCGCCAAACACGATCTTCGCCATCTCCAAACAGTCTTGGGGGATGATGCGGCCGTGTGCGGCCTCGAGGACGGCTTTATCGGTGTAGAGAAAGTTGGCTAGCAGGCGGCGCAGGTGGCGGGCCGAGGAGGGCACATCCTGAATGGCGACCAACTCTCCGGCGTTGATGTGAATGACGTTGCACATCTGGCCGAGTTTGAGGAAGGCCTCATAGTCTTCCAGCGTGCCGCGCCGCCGCCCCACGTCGAGGTTGGAAGCATAGGCCATGCCGCCGTTGGCGGCCAGGGCAATGTTGTTGCCGCCGATGCGGACATTTCGTTCGGGGTTGCGGGCGCGCCAGGTGAAACTGGCCGGGGCTTGGGCGACGGTTTCCATCAGCCAACCGCGATCCAGCCAGACCATTTGACTCTGGTGATCCACCCTTGCCTCTGCCTTTTCAAACAGGCTCAGGGCCTCCTCATCCATGACACAGATGCCGGTGGTCTCAAGCAGATCCAAAGAGGCGTTGTGAATTTTTTCGATCCCTTCGGGCGGCAGGATCTCCAGCGGCGGGAAGGGGTTGCGTAATTCCTGGAAAGGGAGTTTGGCCAGCGGTATCTCCGACCGTTGTTGCCGTCGGGCCGCCCGTCGCTCAGCGCGAGAGGGTTCCATGTAAGTTTAGCTCCGTAGAAAGTATTCACCACGAAGGCACAGCCCTCACAAAGTGAGGGTCAGACTCGACGGCTCCCAAAGAATAAAAACTTTGTGATCCTTTGTGTCCCCGTGACTTGGTGGTTAATTTTTTTCGTCTCTCGCCCACCTCAGCCGCTCCACGGCCAGGGCCGCGCTCAACACAATGAAGCCGCTACCCAGCCACTGCACCGGCGCGAGGCGCTCACCCAAAAACAAAATAGACCAGACGACGGTGAACAGCGTTTCCAAGGGGGCCAAAAGTCCGGTTTGCCCGCCGCCAATTTTGTTGATCGAGAGGAACAACAATAGGCGGGCAATGTAAGTGGTGACGAAGGCCATTGCCAGAATCAAAGCCCACCCCAGCCACGACGGGTTGACCCACGTCCGCCCTTCGATCAACCACAACCCGCCGGCCATCATCGTCATCGTGGCGACCATGTACAGGGTGACGGTGCGCGAGTCGTAGTCGCCCAGAAACCATTGCATGATGACGAGTTGAAACGGCACGGTGAAGACGGACACCGAGGCCAGAGCTGCACCCCACAAATCCACTTGCCCGCCCGGCCCGATGAGCAAATATACCCCAATTAACCCCAGGCCCAGCCGGAGGATGTTGCGCCCGGTGAACTTCTCGCCGCGCAAGGCTAGCAGGCACAGCACCACCAACGGGCTGACCGAAAAAATCATGGCCGCAATCGAAGCATCCACGCGGGTGAGCGACCAAAAGTACGACAACATGCCCACGCCGTTGGAACAGCCAGCGGCAATGCACAGCGCCAGCCCCCGGCGGTCAATTTTCAAGCGGTTCGGCTCGGAGAACAGGATGGTGCCAAAGAGCAGGGCGGTGGTGATGCCGAGACGCAACACCAGCAACGTCGTCGGATCAGTGCCCAGCAGGATGATGCCTTTGGCGATGGGGGTGGCGAAACTGAACGCCAGCGTGGAGCCGAGGGCGATGGCCCAGCCGAGCCACAGGCTGCGGGAGGAAGCCGCCACTGAGGCGGCCACTTTGGGGGGCGGCTCCACCGTCGCCTCATGGAGGGCCTGATTCACGTATCCCTCAACGATCGGTCAGCCAGTGTTTCTTCTTTGATTGTATGACGCGCGCCCGCGTTATCGGCGATGGTCGCCATCACTGTGCCGCCGGAGAGGCCGATGTGGTTTTGCAGTTTGCGCCGCAACTCAATGCTGGGCTTGCTGCCCTTCGTCAGCCCAAACAAACCCATCCCCGTCGCCGTTCGGCCATAAGCCAGCGCGCCACCCTCGCGCATCACGTCCAGAATACTTTGCTCCTCATCCGTCAGACTCGGCGACGCCTCGGCATTGAGACTTTGGATCGCCATCAACGCATTCGCAAACGAAAGGATGTCGTCTCCTCCGGCGGCGTCCCACAACTGTTCATTGGCCTTTCGACTCGCCTCATCATCCAATCGGGGCGCAGCGGCCAACAAAGCCTGTAGCCGATCCTCTTCCAGAGTCGGCGGCGTCCCCGGCGGCGTTTTGGGAAAAACAAAGTTGAAGGCCCAGGCCGAGTCGGTTGGGTGTTCAATGGCATGGCGGCGGCGGATCGCTCCAAAGCTCCCCGGACTCGCCTCGGCCTCCACCAGCAAAAGCCCGCCCTGATCGAAAGCGTAGATGAAGGACGCGTGTCGCGGCTCGTAGTCCAGCAGTTGAGCCAGCAAGGGCCGATGACCGAACGATAGCCCGTGCGCCCATGAAATCGCTTGGGCCACGCTCAACCCCAGCATTGGCCCCGAACCCAGCCCGACGTGATTCGGGATCGCCAGCTCGATTTCAATCTCGGCGCCCCCCTCCAGCGCGTGATGATCGTAAAAGGCTTCGGCCTGCCGCCGCGCCTCGTCGGCCCGGGCGCCCGTCACCTTGAGCGCCATTGCGGGTTGGGCGAACAGTTGGATGGGCGGGTATTGCAGTGTCACGCCGAGCAAGTGTGTTTTCCCCTCAAGCCGAAGCGCGCCGAGGATGAGGAGGGCGGGGGAGGTGATTTCAATGAGCATGATAAATTAAGAGTCTGAATAGAGGCTTGTTACCTGCAATTCCCCAATCCAATGATCGTTTGTTTCATTGCCATGATTAACGTTGACTGCCGGGGCCGTTCAGCATAGGCCTCCTGCGCCGTTTGAATTTTTAGGAAGCCACTGGCCCAGGCCGTTTGCTGCAGTACGGAATGGTTCAGTCGAAAATTATCCATCCAGCCTTGCCCTTTATACCACTCCAACACCTGCCCCGGATCATCGTTCGACCGGTAAAGCCCTTTGGTCACGCTGATCCATTTCAGACAATTGTCTGCCCAGGCGAAGTTCACTGCAGGTGTTCTCCATCCGTCGAATGTCGAGTTCGGGTACGACATGGGACGGATTGCCGAAACCAAAACAAAGGCCGCGCCCGCCATGCCCACGACTGCCAGGGCTAAGGCGATGGCAGTGGCGGAAAGGCTGATGCGGCGCAGGGAGCGAGAGGCAACCATAACCGGAGTTTTACAAAAAGGCGCTGTCAACGGATTCTGGGAACAAATTGAACGGAACGAATAAACAAATTGTGCGCCCGGGCCAGTCGTTTATTCGTTTGGTCACTGTTGTTCCCCGTACACGATAAATTCAGTTAGCGGCGTTTATCAATAAATCTAACACTCCGAAATCTACAATTATTGCGACATCTTGGATGTGGTGATCGGGAAGAGCAACGACTCGCCTGACGACTTTAAATCCATAGGTTCCCAACAGCAATTTAATGTCACCATACCAAACCGGGCGATCCTCTCTAGCGTGCCAGCCCAGGGTGTTGTAAAAGCGCCAGACTGATTCAATTTCGTCATTTGAGATAAAGCACGAAGAGTACCCAATGGCAAATTCCTTGTAAATCTGCTCATTTTGAGAGAAAACTACTGGCTGGTTACAAGTGCCATCGTTGACTCTGACAGAATTTGGGTATCGATACAATTCGCCAGTAATAACGACCGACGCAAGAAATGGAATGCTTGCGAGTGTAACAAGGATAGGGAGGCTGGCAATAATAATTCTGATTTGGTACGGTATCTTGTTCACGCCATCAACCCCTTCCCCTCCATCTCCCTCTTCCGCCTCCCAATAAACTCCTGTATCGCCTCCTCCACCCCCGGATCAAGTTTCGGCTCTTCGTAGTTTCGCAAGACCTCTTTCCATTTCAAATGCGCCCTCTGGGCCGCGTCCAAACTGCCGCCCTCGACCCAGTTGCCGTATTGTAGCCGCGAACTGATCAATGGATTGTAGAAGGCGGTGCTGTAGCGGGCGAGGGTGTGTTCGGTGTCGAAGTGATGGCCGCCCGGCCCGACCTGATCAATGAAGGGCAGGGCCAGTGAGTCGTCGTTCACCGGCTGTCCGCCCAGCAGGGCTTCCATCATCGCCAACATCTCCACGTCAATGATCAACTTCTCATAGCTCGTCGTCAGCCCACCCTCCACCCAGCCCGCGCCCTGATAGATGAAATTGGTATGGGCCAAAATCGCCGACCACAACGACATCATTGTTTCATACGCCGCCTGCGCGTCGGGAACGTTGGATGACGAGAGCGAGCCGTTGCCGCGACAGGGGAGTTTGTAGTGCCGCGCCAGTTGCCCGGCGGCCAGGGCCGCCCACGCCGCCTCAGGCGTACCAAAGCTGGGACTGCCACTGCGCATGTGAGCATCCACCGTGAAGTTGCCGTAGATGGTAGGCACGCCGGGATTGACGAGTTGGGTCAGTGCGACGCCAACCAGGGCCTCGGCGTTTTGTTGGGCGATAGCGCCGGCCATCGTGATCGGCCCCATGGCCCCGGCGGCGATGAAGGGGGTGATGATGTTGACTTGCCCCGCCCTCGCGTAGGCAATTAACCCGCCCAACATCCAATCATCATAGCGCAACGGCGAGTTGACGTTGATGACGCCGAGGATGACGGGCTTCTGCCGGATTGCTTCGAGTCCGCCAAAGGCCAGCGAGGCCAGTTGGATGCTGTCATTAGAGGCGACCCGCCCGCGCGATGGCCCCATCACCGTTTTGTCGGTGAGGCGCAGGGTGGCAAAGGTGGCGTCGAGGTGGCGGGTGTTGGCCGGGAGATCGGTTGGCTCGACAATCGTATCCGAGCCATGATGCAAAACATTGAAACAGTGGCAGAGTTTGATCAGCTCTTCGAGATCGGCCAATGTGCCGGGGCGGCGGCCGCGATCAAGATTGGTGCTGTAGGCCTGCCCCCCGACCGGCGAAAATACGAGGTAGTCACCGCCAATGACAACGCTCTTAGCCGGATTCCGGGCATGGAGGGTAAACGAGGCCGGGGCTTTGGAGACAGCGTCCATCAACAGGCGGCGATCAATTTTCACTCGCCGTGTTTCCTGATCTACCTTCGCCCCGGCCCGCGCGAAAATATCCAAGGCCTCAGTGTCCAACAATTCGATCCCCGTGCTCTCCAAGATCCGCATTGAAGCCTCGTGGATGCGCTCAAGCTCTTCGGGCGAAAGCACGGCCAGCGGCGGCCACGACGTTCGCAGTTGGCGAAAGGGCGCGGTGGCGGCGTCAGTGATTTCGTTTCTTCGGCGGCGGGTCATTAGGGGGTGAATAGAAAAGGGAACGCGGATGACGCAGATAGACGCGGATTTTCGCGGATCATTTCTTTAATTTGATCCTTGTTTATCAGCGTTGTATCCGCGTGCGAGACTACGCTTTCATTCGCTCGCCTTTTGGATCGAAGAGTGGATCAGGCGCGACTTGGACGGCGTAGCGCTCGCCGAAGTATTCGATCTCCAATGGCGTGCCTACCGTTGCATACTCTTTGGGCAAGTAGCCGTAGAGAATGTACTTGCCGACGCTGTAGCCATAGTTGGCGCTGGTCACATGGCCGATGCAGGTTCCATTCGAGAAGATCGGTTCGTAGCCAAAGGCGGCGGCGCGGGGATGCTCCAACGTGAGGCAACACAGTTTCTTCTTGATGCCTTTCTCTTTGATCGCCTTGCTCGCCGCCTTGCCGAGGAAGTCCTCCTTCTTATCGAGCTTCACCGTCCAGCCCAGCCCGGCTTCGTAGGCGTTGTACTCGGTGTGCATGTCGCCGCCCCACAGCCGATAGCCCTTTTCGAGCCGCAAGGTGTCGAAGGCCGTCATACCGGCCGAGATCAAATCAAATTCTTTGCCCGCCTCCCAAATCGCATCCCACACTTGCAAGCCCTGATCGAACGGGATGTGCAACTCCCAACCGAGTTCGCCCGCATACGAAATGCGAACCGCCAGGGCGCGCGCCGGGCCAACTTCGATCCATTGGCACGAATAAAACGGAAAGGCCTCGTTGCTCAGATCAGCGGGCGTGACTTTGGACAGAATCTTGCGCGCGTTCGGCCCCCAGACTCCGAGGGCCGTCCACGAGTCGGAGACATCGCTGATGATGACGCTGCCATCAACAGAGGCATGACTCCGCACCCAAACCAGGTCCTGGGGGCGGGTGCCGTCGCCGACCATCATCCAGAATTTATCTTCGGCCAATCGCGCCACAGCCAGATCGCGGCGCACGCCGCCCTTCGTGTTGAGCCAGAGAGTGTAAATGACTGAACCCACCGGCTTGTCCATGTCGTTGGTGCAAAGATAGTTGACGAATTTGAGTGCGCCGGGGCCGCTCACTTCGATGAGGGAGAGGCCGGTGAGGTCGAAGAGTCCGGCGCTCTCGCGCGCCGCGAGGTGCTCGGCGCCGGCGATGGGTGACCAGTATTCGGCAGCCCAACCGGATCGGGCCGGGATTTTGTCTTCATACTTTTCAAGCAGGCGTGTGTTCTCCTCATTCCAGTTTGGCACTTCGATTCCGGCAAAGGCGGTGAAGTCCGCCTTGAGCGCTTTGTGGCGCGGATAGAAGGGGGTGAAGCGAACATTGCGCGGCTCGCTCAGCGGCTGGCGCGGGTGGACGATCTCGTAGATCTCGCGGTAGTTCTTCAGGCTGATGCGATCCATGAAACTCTTGGTGGTCACGTGCGTCTGGAAGCGGTGCAGGTGGCATTGCCGCATGTCCCATTCGGTCTCACCGGCCGTCATCCATTCCACCACACTCTTGGCGACGCCGCCAGCATGGGTAATCCACGAGCCGGTGGCCGCCCACAAGCCTTTGAGGTGCGACTCGCCGATGATGGGCATGCCGTCGGCCGAGAAGGCGAACATGCCGTTGAACGATTTGATGAAGGTATTGATACCTGTGATCGCTGGCGCGAGTTTTTGGAAATGCTCATACGGCCCGGCGAAGTCTTCGGGGGTGAAGGGGTGCATGGCGCTCTTCTTCACGTCCCGCGAATAGACCATGTGCGGACGGTGCCAATAACTTCCTACGCCGAGGCTGTCCCAATGGTAGCGGCAATACATGGTGTGATCCACGTCGCGGAAGCCGACGTGATGCACTTCGTCCTCTTTGCGGTGGTCGGCGTATTGGGCGAGTTCGGGGACGGGCGTGGTGATGACGTATTGATGCTCGAAAGCTACGAGCGGGATGTGGATGTTGAGTTTTTCCACGAGAGCGGGCGACCAGATGTTGGCGCAAATCAAGGCCGACTCGCACTCAATGCGCGCCAGTTCGGGGTTGTTTGTGTGAATAGCGACGAGGCAGCCATTCCTAACTTCAAAGTCGGTCACGGTCGTATGGCCATAGGCCTCGACACTGCTCATGGCCGCCGCATCGCGCACCAGCGCGCCGGAGACGTGCGCCCCGGCAATAATCGCGCCTTTGGGAATGAAGATGCCACCGTGGATTTCTTTGGGGTTGAGGAGCGGCGACTTGGCCTTCGCTTCTTCGGGCGAGAGCAGGTGCGACTCGACGCCATAGGATTTCGATTCGCCGTACAGGCGTTTGAGGTCGTTCCAGCGGCGCTCACTGGTGGCAACGTCAAGCCCGCCCACGGCGCTGTACATTTGCCGATCTTCGGCAAAGGGCTTGAGGCTCTTGTAAAGATCGGAGGCGTACACCGCCATTTGCGTGAGCAGTTTGGAATGGCTGAGGGCGACGACGCCGCCCGGGGCGTGCGAGGTCGAGCCGTCGTTCTCCCATAGCTCGCCTTTGTCAATCAGCAAAATATCTTTCCAGCCGGACTTGGCAAAGTGATACACGGCGGCGGCCCCGACGATGCCGGAGCCGACGACGACGACGCGAACTTTTTTGGACATATTTCTTCTCCTCTTTTTGTTTGATTGACTTTCACTCAATCAGCATCCTGAGCGGAGGGTATGGGTGCGGTTGGTTGCCATGCCCGTAGTCGAAGGACGCGGCCCCTTGCGTTAGACCCGCTCTGTGAGCGACCACACTCTTCGACTAGGTGCGGCGGATGCTTCGACTGCCGCTTCGACTTCGCTCAGCGTCCGCTCAGCACGCCGCCGCCCTCCGCTCAGGGTGCTAGGCTATGAGCGGCTTGGGTCATTGTTCGCGCGAACGCCAGCGGATAATTGGGATCGGTAATGGCCGGGCGGTTGAGGGTGAAGGTTGAAATGTCGTGAGTCGTTTTCCCGTCCAGCGCCAGTTCACTCAGAATTTTACCGGACAGCGAGGCAAATTTGTAGGCATGTCCTGCGCCCACAAATACTGAAATGGCTGGATGCTGTGGCAGGGTATCCAAAATGAAGTGGCGGTCGCGCGTCATATCGTATTGACAGGTTTTGGTGTACAGAATCGGGCCGAGGAAGCCGGGGCAATGTTGTTTCAGCCAGCGTTCGGCGCGGGCTTCGCGGGCCGGGTCGGGCAGGTAGTCACGTTGGTCAGGGTCCACGATGGGGCCGCTGGCGTCCATCCCGATCTTCGTCGCCACTTCACCGTACACCGGGAAGCCGTAGCAGTTGTCGTCGCCCTCCCAGATGAAGGTCGGGAAGCGGGCCATGGAGAACGCGCGCAAGTTAGGGGTGGCGTAATAGGTCACTTGCTCCTGGGTCACGGTGAGGCCGAGATTGATTCCCAAACTTGCCAGCAGTTTATCCGTCCAGCCGCCCGCAGTCAGGATGAGGTGACGACAGGAGAAGGTTTCTTTGGCAGTGACGACCGCCACCGAGTCGCGGGCGGGCCGGATAGAGAGGACGGGGCAACGGTCAACAAGGGTCGCCCTGCGATGACGGGCGAGGGCGAGGTGGACGGCGTTGGCTTTGGCGGCGTCCACCAATCCCATGTCGGCCTGATATAGCACATCCACTTCTTTCTCGAATCGCCACTGGGGATAGCGGCGCATGAGTTCATCCGCGCCGAACCGTTCAAAGGGGATGCCACAGCGCGTCATCGAGTCGGCGCAGTCGTCAACGTATCCCTGACCCTGACCGTTTTGCCACGTCATCGTCAGGCCGCCGGTCTTGTGCACCAGTTGCACTGCAGACTCGTCTTCGACGGCGGCAAAGGCGGCGTAGGTGTGGGGGGTGAGGCGGGTGTAGTTGTCGCTTTCGTAGGTGAGGCGGATGATGCGCGAGTGATCCTGCGAGCCGCCTTTGCTGTGGCCGATCTCAAATTGCTCCAGTCCTAATGTGTCATGGGGGATGCGGCGCGAGAGCCAGTAGAGGGCGGCGCAACCGATGCCGCCACAGCCAAGGACGATGGTGTCGTAGGTCGTTTTCATGGAAGGTCAGACTTCTGAAGCAGAAATGTTATCCCCCTGTCACTCTGAGCGTTCTTTGCGAAGAGTCCGCTTTCGGCCAGCAGATACTTCGACGCAAACGGCGCACCTCAGTACGACAGTCATCACTGTATAATCTCTGCATGCGCTACTATTTGCATTATCGCCGGTTGCTGTTGTGGAGCGTCGCTGTCCTAGGTGTGATGCTGATTGTAGCCGCCGCCGCGCTGGCGAATTCTTTCACACGCTTTCAACAGGCCTCGGCTTACCCCGGCGCGACTCTGGTTTCCGATCATACCATTTATGGCCGGTTGCCGCGCCTGTCCATGCGCTACGATGCCTCTTATCGAACCAGCGCCAGGTTCCCTGAGGTGTACAACTGGTATTCGGATCAGTTCGATCTGGGGCCGGAAACGTACGCCCAAAGCGCGTGCATTCTGATGGCGCGCTCAAGCAAAGTGTTTGGGTTGATTGAGCGCCAGACGAGTGTGACGCTGTGCGACACGCCCGGCGATGAACGGCTGGTGTTTGTCATGCGTTCGATGATGATTCGCTGGCGGTGAGTCGCCCGTTTCCCGTTGAGGGGCTGAGATCATTTTTGGAAAGAAGCACAACACGCCTCTTTGGGGCTGATCCAACCTGGCAATGATCCAACACTCCCGCCCAAAGCAATCCAGAGTCCGCCCTGTGAGTTTGGCCGTCTGAATTGCATACGTCGAGGAACGGTTGATGGCGTAGCAACGGACGCCGCCGGCCTGCCGGATCCGCAGCCAGCCGTAAGCGAGGCCGGCGATTAGCGCGAGCAAAGTCAGCCCCAGGCCGAGGCTGAGGAGGAGTGGCAGGTGGCTTTGCTCACGGCGCAGAAGCATGGGGATGCGCCCCCAAGGGGCCGGGTTACAGAGGCGGTTGCCCCGTCTCCCGCACGTCTACAATCTCTTGATCTGGAATTCTCTTCAACACCTCAATCAGTTCACCTTTTGTGCCGTGGCGGACTTTTAGCACCAGGTCCCACTTGTCGGCGACCTTCGGCGTGCGCACACTGCCCATGGCCATAATGCCCCAGCCCTTTTCCGAAATGGCGCGGGTCAGTTTGTTGAACTCGCCTTTGCGATCCGGTACACGCATGACGATTCGCACGCCCGGATCCTGCGCCCCCAACAGGTTTTGCAGTTCGATGAGGAGATCAGTTTCGGTGATGATGCCGACCACGGCCCCGTCACCATCCACCACCGGCAGGCCGCTGATCTTGTTGCGGATCATCAGGTCAGCCGCCTCTTCTAAAGTCGCCTCAGGTTTAAGGGTGCGCAAATCCTTTCCGGCCACCATCACTTTGCTCACCGTCAGGTCAGAGAGGTAGCGGGTGATCTCCCACACATCCAGACTGCCCAACCGCTCCGGCGAGATCATTAGCCGCTGGCGGCTGACCAGCCCCAGAATCATTTTGCCATTGCCAACAACCGGCAAGTGGCGGATGTTGTTTTTGGTCATCAACTGTTGCGCTTCGGCCACGCGCAGGGTTGGCTCGATCAGAATCGGGTGACGGGTCATGTAGTCTTTGACGAGCATGGGAATGATCTCCTGAATACAATAACTTTCTGGTTTGGTCTTTCAGAACGCAGATTAACGCGGATTGGCGCCGATTTTTTTGTTTTATCCGCGTTCATCCGCGCACGCTTTGTGTCCGCGTCATCAGCGTTCTACTTCGCCTCTGGAATGTTGACCACGGGTTCCAACGACCGCAACTGCTCCAGCGGAATGTGGCAAAAGATTTTGTGATCGCCATCGTCCTGCCAGGGCGGAGTCTGGGTCTCGCAAACTCTGCCGCCGTCGGGCAACAATTGGCGGCGCGGGCAACGGGTATGGAAACGGCAGCCGCTCGGCGGGCGCAGAGGGCTGGGCACACTGCCCTCGAGGCGGATGTGTTTCTGTTCCACCGCCGGGTCGGGGATGGGGACGGCGGCCAATAACGATTCGGTGTAAGGATGATAGGGCGGGGCGTAGATTGCTTCCGCCGGGCCGATCTCCATAATCTGTCCCAAATACATCACGGCAATATAGTCTGAGATGAAGCGCACCACGCTCAAGTCGTGCGAGATGAAGATCATCGTCGTGCTGTATTCCTTTTGCACTTCGAGCAGAAGGTTGAGGACGGCGGCCTGCACTGACACATCGAGCGCCGACACCGGTTCATCACACAACACCAGATCGGGGCGGCCGGCGAAGGCGCGGGCGATGCCGATGCGTTGTTTTTCGCCGCCGCTTAGTTGGCGCGGCAGGCGGTCGTAATAATGCTCGTCCAATTTCACCGCGCGCAAGAGTCGGATCACTTCTTCGCGCACTTTGTCTTTTGGCACAATGCTGAATCGTTTGAGCGGGCGTTCAATCTGTTGCCCCACGCTGTAGCTGGGGTTCATGGTGGCATCGGGATTCTGGAACACCATTTGCAATTCCTGAATCAACGACAGTTCGCGCTTGCCGACTTTATCCTTGATGTCGAAGCCCATGAACTTGGCCTCGCCGCCGGTCACGTCTTCGAGGCCGATGATGGATTTGATCAGCGTGCTTTTGCCGCAACCGGACTCGCCCACCACCCCCAGCGTCAGCCCACGCGGCACACTGAAGGTGACGCCGTCAACGGCTTTGACGAACTCCTTCTTCCCCAACCCAATCAGGCTGAGGGGCGACGAGTCGGCGTGGGGATAGTGAGTCTTAAGGTCGGTGACGTTGAGAATGTTGCCGCCATCTCTGGATGGCGCGCCGTCAGGAGGCGGTGCGCCCTTGGACTCTGGGGTCACTGACACTAACGGGATGACCATATCTTCCGGCGGCGTCCACTTGTTGGGTTCGATCTCTTCGGAGAACAAACAGCGGGTGAGATGGCCGTCGGGCAATCGGCGCAGGGCGGGACGTTCGGCCCGGCAGGCGTCGCGGGCGTAGTCGCAGCGCGGCTCGAACACACAGCCCGGCGGCAGGTTAGCGGGCGAAGGCACGCGGCCGCGAATGGGGTAGAGCACACTGCTGGATTTGCTCCGCCCGATTTTTGGCAAACAGCGAATGAGGCCTTGCGTGTAAGGGTGTTGGGGCTTGGCGAAGATGTCGCGCACCGACGACATCTCGACGAGTTCCCCGGCATACATCACGCCCACCCGCTCGCAGACGCGGGCGACGACGCCGAGGTTGTGGCTGATGAAGAGGATGGCGGTGTCGAAGTCGCGGCGCAGGTCGGCCACCAGGTCGAGCACTGCCGCT
>Ga0247727_10003779_pt1 | contig 33062 bp, 27 predicted proteins | sample WisWelCaveWW1625_FD_202498 | JGI IMG/M metagenome (GOLD analysis project Ga0247727, IMG submission 202498) | Biofilm microbial communities from Wishing Well Cave, Virginia, United States - WW16-25 | ecosystem: Environmental > Aquatic > Deep subsurface > Groundwater > Cave microbial mat | place...
CAGCGGCCGGGGAACCGCGGCCTCGAATCTCGCCCCGAGCTTCACATCCGCTGCCATCAGCGTTCCGTCAAAGGCCAGGTAGAACAGCTCCTTGCCGTCGCGGCGCCACTGCGGGTAACGCCCGCCTTTAGTCGAAACCTGGTGCTTGCTGCCCGTCGCCGGAAAGCTCTGAACGTACACCTCAATCATCCGCGACTCGACCGAGTCGTAGGCCACGAACTTCCCGTCGGGCGAGAACCGGGACTCGGGGAAGGAGATCTCCGGCCTCAGGTACGCAAGCGGCTTCCGATCGGCGAGGGGCAGCGCCCACAATTGCCCTTGCCCGCGCCCGCCACCGGATAAGTAGAGCAGGAATCGCCCATCGCGAGACCAGTCCGTAAGGGATAGGGGCGCCCGGCCGTCGAGTTCGAAGAGTATTTCCTCGTTTCCCAAGCCGCTCGAATCCTTCTGATACAGTCTCCAGGCGCCGTCCCGGTTCGCCACGAAGACAATCCGCTTTCCGTCGGGCGACCAGGCGGGATCCTGATCGTCGCCGCTGTGGAAGGTGAACCGGGAGAAAGCTCCGCGTGACAGGTCCAGCAGCCAGATGTCCCGATTCCCGGCGCCATCCACGCGCTCGACGGCGACGCGCTGGTCGTCCGGCGAGAGCGTGGGATTGTTATACTCGCCGATCGGCCCGATGGAGGCCAGCTGTTTGCCGCTCCGATCGAACCAGGCCAGTTGCGTGGGTCGCCCAGGCTCCTCACTCTGATAAGCCAGCACGCCGGTGGGCGAGACCGCGAAGGCGGCCCAGCCTAGGGCCGAGACGCGGGTCACGTGTTCGGCGAGCGGAAACGGCTCGCCGGAGAGTTCCAGCGTCTGGTCGTCGAACGGCTGTGCCATCAGGGTCGCCTCGCCCAGGAACAGCAAATGCCCCAGGCCTCCGTTCTGGGGCGGCGCGTACATCGCCCGAAACTGGGTCGCAAGCACCCGCCTGCGGTCCTTCGCATCCGGCGGGGAATCGAGGGAACCGGCGTAAAGGGCGGTGTTCTCTGGTTGGGTGGTCGAGGCCAAGTAGAGGAAACGGCGGCCGTCCGGCAGGAAGTGAGGCCAGGAGTGGCGTCTCTCGTCGCGCGAGGAGTCGAGCGTCGTTACTCGCGCCGGCACGCCGCCCGACGCCGGCACGCGATATAGCCCGTCCCGGCCGGCAAAGACGATTACCCCATCGCGGCCCCAGGTGGGCGCGCCACTCGGGGCCTCGCACAGCGTCTGCGGGGGCCCGCCGGAGACGTCGATGCGCTTCAGCCTTCCGCCGGCCCAGAAGACAATGTGACGGCCGTCGGGCGACCAGCTTGCTGAGAAGGCGTCCTCGGTCCCGGGAAGCTGGCGCACCTCGAGGGAATCCAGCTCGCGAACCCAGAGGGTCCTGCGGTCCTCCTTGCTCCCGCTAATCACCAGGCGTCGCCCGTCCGGCGAGATGAACGGGTGCAACCACCTCGTTTTCGCCGGCGGCGAGACGGTGAATCGGACGGCGGGTTGTTCCACAGGCGCCTGGCGGAAGTAGGCCACGACTAGGACAAGGGCGGCCAGCGTGGCCATGGTTGTGGCGGCCATCCAGGCGACGGGGCGACTGGGGCGACTGAGGCGACGGGGCGACTGCGCTGGCGCCTTCAGCGATCCACTTCAGCTCCTGCATCAGATCGGCGGCTGTTTGCCAGCGCTCATCCGGGTCCTTGGTCAGGCAGCGCCTCACGGCGCGGTCCAACGCAGGGGGCGAGGTCGGCTCCACGGTCGAAACCGGCGGTGGCTCCGTGTGCAGGATCGCCCCGATCACGCTCGCCATGCTCTTGCCGGTGAAGGCTTTCCTCCCCGTCGCCATCTCGAAGAGCACCGCTCCGAACGAGAAGATGTCGCTGCGCGTGTCTGCCGGCTTTCCCTCCAGCTGCTCCGGGGCCATGTACTGGATGGTGCCCAGGATCGTTCCCGACGCCGTCAGCCTGGCGTCTTGTGTAGGCACCGCGCTCAGGCCTGCGTCCAACGTCCCGGGCGCCTTGGGGCCGAACTTCGCCAGGCCGAAGTCGAGCAGCTTCGCCCCGGCTTTCGTGAGCATGATGTTGCCAGGCTTCAGGTCCCGGTGGGTGACGCCCTTGCGATGCGCCTTGTCCAGCGCGTCGGTGATCTGGATGGCGTATTGCAGCACCTGCGCCGGCGCGAGCGGCCCACGCTCCAGGTGCTTGGCCAGAGTCTCGCCTTCCAGAAACTCCATGACCAGGAAGTCAACGCTGTTCTCGGTTCCTATGTCGTGCAGGGTGCAGATGTGAGGGTGATTGAGGCTCGCCACCGCCCGCGCCTCCCGCTCGAAGCGCTGGCGAAACTCGGGATTGGAGGCCAGGTGTGCGGGGAGGACCTTGATGGCGACGGTGCGGTCGAGGCGTGTGTCCCGCGCGCGGTAGACCACGCCCATGCCGCCTTCGCCTAGTTTCTCGAGGATCTGGTAAGGGCCCAGGGTGGCGCCGAGCATTACGGTTACGGTACCCCGCCGGGGGGGTCGAAGTCAATGTGGGGTTGCGCTCGGTCCCGCGTAATTGTCATCCCGAGCGCAGCGAGGGATCTGCTGTTGCGGCGGGGCGAAACCAGATCCCTCGCTGCGCTCGGGATGACATCGGCGCTCGCGCAGGAATGCCTGTGTTACCCGGGGTGAGGTACAGAGACTTCAAACTTGCGGTTGCCACTTCGACTCCGCACATACATAATGTAAATATGGAGCCATGGAAATATGTCTGGGACCCAAAGAAGAACCGGCAGAAGAGCAGAGAGACATGAGAGAGAAGCCTACTGGAAAAACATCCGTCCCTAGGGCTGCCACCGACTGGAAGCGGTTCCGATCCAGAAGCGAGCAGGAGATTCGCCGGGGTATCGAAGCGGATCCGGACGCCCGCTTACGGGCCCGGACGCCAAGGTCGTTCTGCCCTGGCCCAAGCAGACCATTACGATCCGTCTGGACGCCGACCTGTTGGACTGGTTCCGGAGAAGCAGGGGTTACCAGACGCGAATCAACGGCGTGCTGCGATCCTACATGCAGGCGCATGGTGGGAAGCGAACCTAGCGAGGCTTCGCCTCAGACCGCCCTGTGTCATCTCTCGCTGCGCTCGGGATGACATCGGCGCCAGCGGCCGGACAGGCAGGAATGCCTGTGGTTACCGCTGCCAGTTCATTACCAACGTGATGGGGGCCGAGGCCGTCTCTTGCAGTTGGCTGTTGATCAAAAACCGCCGGCCGTCGGGGGTCACGTCGTAGTGGTGGGCGAACTGGCCCGCGGCGGCGAGAATGCGGGTCTGGGACAGCGCCTTGGGGACGGTGGCCTCGAACTTTGGCGCCGTCTTCACCTCCACCGACATCAGCCTGGCGTCCGAGGCGATGAAGAACAGCTCCTTGCCGTCTCGCCGCCAGCGCGGCTGGTAGCCGCCCTCAGAGGAAATCTGAAATTTCCCTCCAGAGACCGGGAAGGGCTGCACGTACACCTGGGTTCGCCCGGACTCATTGGACACGTAGGCCATCCAGCGCGGGGCGCCCCCTGGGGCGCCCTCGGGGCCCGGGGAGAACTGGGCTTGGCTTTCATTGAACTCCGTCTTCAGGTACGGCGTCGGCTTCCGGTCAGCCCCAGCGGGCCCGACCGGCAGCACCCACAGATCGTTGCCGGTCTTGGGGTCCTCGCTGGTGTAGAGGATGAAGCGGCCGTCGCGCGACCAATCCTGCGGCCGTTTCGACTCGCCCGATTGCAGCAACGCTTCCTCGCTCCCGGAGCCGCTGGAGACTTTCTGGTACAGGTTGAGGGGACCGTCGCGGCCGGAAGCATAGACGATCCGGCTTCCATCCGGGGACCACCAGGGCCGGGTCCTTCATCATTACGGCGGCCAGCGTCTCGGCGGCGGTCTCGCCGGAGTAAAGCTGCCGTCCCGCCAGCATCTCGTAGAGCAGGGCCCCGAAGGCCCAGATGTCGGCCCGCCGGTCCACGGGCTTGCCCTTGGCCTGCTCCGGCGACATATAAGCAGCAGTACCCAGAATGACCCCGACGCGGGTAGCGGCCAGGCTCAGGGTGGGGGAGTTCGGGGAGGCGGCCGAAGCCGGTTGGTCGTCCAGGGCCTTGGCCAGGCCGAAGTCGAGCACCTTGACGGCGCCGAGCAGGGCGACGATCTGGTAGGGTCCGAGGCGGGTTCCCGAGGTGAGGGACATATAGGCAGATTGTAACCTAACCAACCCTGCCGGGGCTGCTGGTCGCGCTGAACCTTACCTGTGCCTGCTCCGCTGGTGAAATCCTCTCGACTGCTTGGACCTGACTACCCCGGGGCTCCGGGCTTCCTCTGCCTGGACTGTAAGCCGGAGTCCGAGTGCCTTCATGATACCAAGCAGGCTGCTGTAACGCGGATTGCCGGTTTCCGAGAGCATGCGATAGACGCTCTCCCGGCTCAGGCCAGCGCCCTGAGCGATCTTCGACACCTGCCGAGCTTCCGCAACATCACGCAACGCGATCAGGAGCATTTCCTCAGAGTCATCCATGGCTGCGTTAAGATAGTGGGCAGCCGCCACCGGATCTTTGAGCTCCTCCAGTAATCCGGCGCGATAATCTCTGGTTCGCTTAGGCACTGTAGTCCCTCCATCGCTGCTTCGCTGTCGCGATATTGGCGGCCTGGCTGCTCTTGTCGCCGCCTCCCAGCAGGATTACTTGGTCGCCGTCCACACCGAAGTACACCCGATACCCGGGCCCAAAGTCGATCTTTAGTTCGTGCACGCCTTCTCCAACGGGCTCGCAGCTGCCGAAATTCCCCTGCTGAATCCGGTTGAGGCGATTGCGAATGATGCCGCGCCCCCTCTGGTCCCGTAGGCCTCCGATCCAATCGCTGAACGGGCTGGTTGCTCCGAGCGTTTCATACTCGCGCAGTACCCGGGGCCTTGCTTCCACTGGAGTCCGTCATTCCGGTCTGTGACTTTTAGGTTACAACACCAGCGTAGCACCGTTTGCCTATCGATGGCAATGGCTTATGACCGGGGTCCTGCGTGCAGAGAGCTGGAGCAAGCTGCTCAGCGTGCGGGCGGCGGAGGGTGAAACGCCGGCCTCAAAACTTCAAACTGAGCGCGAACCGGAACTGCCGTTCGGTTGCCTGCGCGGAGGTGATCTCGGTGTAGCCGTTCAGGTTGCGAATGCTGCCGTCCGGGTTGCGGGTCGGGGAAGAGGCGGTGGCGCCGGGATTATTGAACGCCGGTGTGTTGGAGGCATTGAAGCCCTCCGCCCGGAACTGAAGCAGGAAGCGCTCGGTCAGCCGGAAGTCGCGAAAGAGGCTGGCGTCGAGATTCACCAGGCCGGGGCCGCGCAGGATATTCCTCCCGGAATTGCCGAAGCGGACGGCGGTGACGGGAGCGAATGCGGCCGGGTCGAAGAAGCTGCTGCCGCGGCCCACCCCGCCGAGGATCCGGACCCCCGGCAGCACCTGGTCGGCGGTTTGCGCGTTGCCGGGCGCATCCACGCTGGCGCCCGCCGATCCGACCGTGAACGGAATCCCCGTCATGCTGCTGAAGATTCCGTTGACCTGCCAGTTGCCCAGCATCCAGCTTGCCGGGCCGGAGGCGAAATACTTCTGCCCTTTGCCGAACGGCAGTGCGTAGACGCCATATACCTGTAGGTTGTGGGTACGATCGAAGTTGGCAGGGGCGCGATTGCGGCTCCACATCTCGGGCCAGTTCCAGGAGAGTCCGGAGTCATTGTTATCGGCGAAGCTGATGCTTTTGGACCAGGTGTAGGAAAGGCCCAGCAGGCCGCCGCCGGCCAAGCGGCGGGTAAGCTGGGTCTGCCAGGAATTGTAGTTGGAGGTGCTGAACGGCGTGTACAGATTGATGTTGGCGATGCGCCCCCAACGCCGGGCCAGTACGCGGCCGTTGTTGCCGCTGCCGGGCCCGCCGTAGTTGATGTTGTGGATGGCCGTCTGGCGAATGGCGCGCGTGCCCACGAAGCCGGACTGAAGATTGAACTCGCCGCCCAGGTCGCGCTGAAAGGTGAAGTTGAAGCTCTGGAAGTAGCCGCGCCGGTATTCGGTGGGCCAGGTGACGGTGCCCACCGCCAGCGGCAGGCTGATTTTGCCCTGCCGGAGGTCGGGGCCCACGATTTCGGGAATGCCGGTCCGCAGAGAGCCGGCCGCCTGGAAGGCGCTGGCGCCGCCAAACTGCGAGGAGATGGTGGCTGGGTAAGAGTCCCGCATGCGGCGGAAGGAGTCGGGGTCGATCGAGATTCCATACCCGGCGCGCAGTACGGTCCTGTCGGTGACGCGATAGGCGATGCCCAGACGCGGGGCCACTTGCACCGAGGGTACCGCCACCCCGGTGTCGGTGGGAACGCCGCCCACCCCCCCGACCAGCACGAGGTCGGTTTCGGGGTCATAGCGTTCCCCGCCGCGATGGTCGCGGGTGGCGAACGGATAACGCTCCAGGCGCGCCCCGAAGCTGATGGTCAGCTTCCGGGTGGCCTGCCATTGATCGCGCGCGTAGAAGCCGTAACCGGGCATGCGCACGGCGGCGGGATTGATGTACTGCACGTCCTTGCCCAGGGATTGGGGAACCCCCAGGAGAAAGTCGGCATATCCGTTGTAGAGGGTCGGCGCGGCGCCGCCCCGCAGAGCCGTCAGGCCGCCGCTGAAAGTAAAGCCGCCGCGCGGGCCGAAGGCTGCCTGGGGCTGAAAGTGATTGATGGTGTAGTAGGTGTACTCGCCGCCGAAGCGCAGGTTGTGCGCTGTGCGGGTGTAGCTGAGGTTGCCGCTGACTACATATTGGTTGTCGCGGAACAGGAAGGGATTGGAAACGTTGGGATTGCCGATGGATGACCAGCCCGAGATCGCGAAGCGCGGGTAACCGCCCTGGAGGCGGTCGCCTCCGTTGGTGCCGGGGATCCGAAGCTCATCCAGGCCGTAATTGCGGTCGATGTCCACGTTCTGTGACCCCAGACGCTGGCGGGTAAATCCCAGAGTGCCATCCACCAGGATGCGCGGCGTGATGGTATAGGTGCCGCCGACGGAGGCCGATTGGATGCGCCCCGGAGAGTTACCGGGCTGGCCTCCGGCCAGGGCGTCGCCACCGGCGGGTCCCAGGGAAGGCGGGTCAAAGATCTGGCTGGGAGAGATGCTATAGCGCGCAAACAGGGACGACCGGTCGGTGGGGTTGTAGTTGATCTTGATGTCGGCGTTATCGCGGTTGAACTCGTAGCTGCCGACGGCAAAGTAGTTGGAGGGGAAGGTGGTGAGGTTGGGGTTCGGAATCAGGGCAGTCATCTTGGCGGCAGCCGAATCGAAGCGGCTCCCCGGAATGGTCTGGTTGGGGAAGGGTTGCCGGCCGGAGCCGTCGGGGTTGCCGGTGGCCGGATCGAAGATCGACGATCCCGTGCCGGCAAAGCTGCCGCGGCGAATGGCGTCGTCCGGCACGGTGCGGAAAGCGGATCGGAATTCGCGCCGCACCGTCCGCTCCCAGTCGGCGAAGAAGAATAGCTTGTTCTTCTTGATGGGACCCCCCAGGGTTCCGCCGGCCTGGTTCAGGATGTTCTTGGGGTTCTGCGCTCCGACGAAGAAAAAGTTGCGGGCCCGCACCGCCGAGTTGGTGTGGAACCAGTGGGCGCTGCCGTGCAGCTCGTTGGTCCCCGACTTGATCGCGACGTTGATGGCCGACCCGCCAGCCATCCCCTGCTCAGCGTCGAAGGAATTGCTCACAATGTTGACGCTCTCGACGGCCTCGGCCGGCGGTACATAAGCAACGATGTGCGGAAGCCAGGGGTAGGAGACGGTGGCCCCGTCCAGGCGCGTGTTGTTGTTGGAATAGGAGGCCCCATTGACGTTGGTCCCCAGGGCGCGCTGCGGATTGCCGGCGTCGGAGTGCAGCTCGGTGGGAGGAGAAAAACCGGGAACAATCTTGTAGAGGGACTGCCAGTTGCGCCCGGCGTTGCCGGTGAACGGCAGGTTGGTGATCTGGGAATGCTGGATTTGATTGTTGACGTCGGAGCGGTCCGTTTGCAGCACCAGCGCGGCCGCCGAGACCGTGATGGCTTCGCTCACCTGCGCTACCTGGAGCTGTAGATCGGCGCGCCGAACGGTGTTGGCCAGTATCCGCACGTCTTCCTGCACCAGGGTTCGGAAAGACGCAGCGGTGAAGGTGACCTGATAGGTCCCCGGCTGCAAATCGTTGAATGAGTATGACCCCGCCCCATCGGTTACGGCGACGCGCGCTACGCCGGTACCCGTGTTCAGGGCCTCCACCTTCACCTCCGGCACCGCCGCCCCGGACGGATCGGTGACATTGCCGGTCAGCGAGCCGTACAAGACCTGGGCGTTGAGCACGCACGGAGCAAGCAGCAGACTGAGGACAACCAGCAAACGAAGCATCACGCACCTCTCGACTGGATTATAACCGCTCCCTTGTTACCGGGACAGCCAAGAATGCCTGTATTACCCCCGCGCCAGGTCCTTCCTCTTTAGCCGCAGCTTGGCCGACTCGGCGCCCGAGATCACGTAATACCACTCCGCGAAGCGGTTGGTGAGCTCGCGGGCCAGCCGGGCGCCGTTGCCGGAGCCGCCGTACTTGGCCTCCCGCGCCGGGTCGTGTGTCACCGTGACAAACAGGTAGCGGTTTTCGCCCTGACCTTTGGCGTCTTTGGCCGCCGGAGCGCCTTCGGTCTGGCCCGTCAGAACCTCGCCGAAACGGAGGTTGTAGACCAGTCCGTCCACAGTCTCGACGGCCACCTCGCCTTCTTTGGCCAGCAGCCGCCCGTCGGGGGTGATGAAGAATCCCCGCTGGCGCATGGAGACCATGGCCTCCAGCGACATCTGAATGCCGCCGCGGGCCTTGAGGTCGGCGGTGAGGTTGGGCGGCTTAGGCCTTACCCCTACAATCCTGAGGTTGTTGAGAGCCGCCACCAGGGTGTTGACGGCGGCCTGGTTCAGCTTTTCGGCGCCGGCCAGCTTCCAGGCGTCGTTTTCCTTGGTCAGCGAGAGGGTCTCGGCGTTCTCGATCCGCCCCAGGGTTTCGTTGATCGAGTAGCTGTAGATGGTGACCTTGCGCATGGCCGCCACCGAGACCTTCAGGAGGTCGGTTTCGATCCAGTCCTCGAACTTGCCGGAGGGGTCGGCGTCGGTCTTGACCTCGTAGGTCCGCTTCTGGCCCGGCAGGCGAGCGTAGCGGTAGCCGGGCTTGTCCTTCACCTGGAGGCCCAGGATCAGGTCGGCCAGCACCTGTCCCTGCTCGTCGCGCAGGGTGACGCGCTTGCCGCGCCCGGTGAGGCTGGTGACCTTCTGGTCCAATGGATCGATGACGCCGTACCTGCCGTGCTCCTCGGCCAGGTCGGAGCGCACCTGGTCCTTCTTGAGATCCACGAGGGCGGCGGCGGTCTTGGCGAGCCGGTCCTTGGCATCAGCCGGATAGTTGTACTGAGAGGGAATAGTCCAGCGGCCGCGGCGGAACTCAACCTTGAAGGGGCGGGAGGTGGCGGTGGCCTCGTCGTACTCGACCACTTCGAGGGCCTTGGCGGCCAATGGATCGGTGAGGCGGCGGAAGAGGGTCTCGCCCTGATCGCTGAAGATCTCGTGGGTGACGGCCTCGGGCTCGACGATGGCAGCCGCCACCGCCAGGGCCACGGCGGCCAGGGCGAACAGGGCAGTCTTTCCGGTCTCGCTCATGCCGGGGCCTCCTCTGCCAGGCGCTCCTGGGCGATGCCCATGCGCTCGCGCCGCAGCCGCCGCGCCGACACCGCCAGAAACAGCACGAAGGCGGGGATGGGGGGCAGCGCCACCGCCAGCAGCTTGATGGTGTTCTGGACGCCGCGCACCGAGTCCTCCATGTTGGCCCGGGCGGCCTCGATCTGGCGCTGGCGCTCGTCCTCGACGTTGGCGCGGGCCACCGCCAGCCGGCGATTCTCGACCGACTGGAGGTTGGAGATCATGATCTGACGGGTTTGATCGTCGAGATCGCGCCGCTGCTGGACCTCGCGAACCGCGGCATCGAGTCGGGCCTGGGCTTCCCGCAGCCTCTGCTCGGCGGTGACCTGGGCGGTTTCGGTCTCGGCCAGGCGCTTGGCCTCGAAGTCGCGGGTGCGGGCCTCCACGGCTTCCAGAGTGCGGTGCCGCGGCCGCCGCTTCCGCAGCGCCACGAAGGAAGCGTCCCCCGCCAGCTCATCGACCGCATTCAGCAGCAGCGTCACGTTGTCGAAGGTCAGGTTCTCGACGCCCCGCCGCCGCAGCTCGAAGAACTGCTCGCCCATCATGTCGCTGTCGGCGATGACGATGGCGTTCACCTTGCTGTCGCCGCTCGAGCCGCGCACCCGGGCCGCCACCACGTGACCTTCTTTGTCTGGGTTATGCGGCAGGCCCGTCCGCAGCGCCGTGCCGAACATGCTGCGCTCCACCAACTGGTCCCAGCGCAGCGCTCCGGAGGCCTTGCCGGTCTTGAGAAGGGGTATGAACTCCACCCCTGCGGCGCCGCGGCCCCGCAGCGAGCCGGGGTAAAGCAGCACCACCTCCTGGAGTCCCGAGGTGATTTCTTCCTTGGGGTGAAAGGCGTCGCCGGCCTGGTTCCCTTTGGCGATGAAGACCACCTCCGGCGGCAGATTCCCCAGCTGGGGGTGGGGATTGTAGGTATCCCAGACGATGCGGTCCGCAGGCCAGGTCACGCCCAGGGCCTCCATCAGAGGACGGACATTGGTCTTGGGCGCCGCCCCCGTCTGCGGAGGCTGGAAGGGCCCCGGCGGCAGCTCCGTCGGGGAAAGCTCCAGGTTGAAGGCCGGCAGGGGATCCACCACTACCAGCGCCGGACGCCCCTGCTTGACGTAGGTCACCACCCGGTCCAGCTGCGGCTGGGTCAGCGTGGAGGGCAGAGTGACGATGAGGGCGTCCAGATCCCCGGGCAGCTCGGCGTCGGCCGCCACCTGGCTCACCTCGTACTGCTTGCGCAGCTCGGCGACGATGGACCAGTCCTGGGTCTGGGCGCGCGACTGGAAGTCAAAACTGCCGAACAGCCGGGCGCGGGTGTCGAGGATTCCGAGTTTCTTGCGCCTGGCCCGGGATACCACCCGGATCGACCGCATCAGCTCGTACTCGACCGGCAGCCCGCGGTCGAAGAACGGGATGGTGAACTCCTCCGAGCCGCAGGTGAAGGCCACCCCCAGGTAGATATCGTTCACCGCCGTCCGGCTCTCCTCGCTGGCCGGCACGCGGTAAGCCTGAATGCCGAAGCGCTCGCGGGCCTCGCGAGCCTGCGGCGAGTATTTCACGGTCTCGTGAATCCGGACGTGGATCCGCTCGCCGCCCACGGCGTCGAACTCGCGCAGCAGGCCCGAAAGGTTGGTGCGCGTCTCCATATAGGCGCGAGGCGCCTCGGGGCTCAAGTAGGCCTGGATGAACACCGGCTGCTTGGGGTCGAGGCTGTGAATCAGCGCCCGGGTGGGATCTGACAGGGAGTGGATCCTCTCACTGGTGACATCCAGGCGCCAGCGCACTCGCGAAGCCACGGTGGTGGCGGCCGCCAGCATCACCAGCAGCGCCGCCGCCCGAAACAGGTAGTGCGCTCCCATCTTGGGCGCGCCTGGACCGGCCGGCCAGCGGCGCCGGCCGATCCGGGCGATGTTGAGGTACAGCATCGCCACGGCGAACATCACGAAGTAGGCCACCGAGGAGAGCGTGACAATGCCGTTGGACAGATCCGCGAACTGGTCGACGAACGACAGGCGCTCCAGCAGCCGCTGGGTGGCGCCGCTGGCGATGACCCCGGCGTGCCGGATAAAGACCGGCGCCCCGCACAGCACCACCCCCACGATGAAGGCCACCGTGAGGTTGTCGGTCAGCAACGATGCCAGCATCCCCAGCGCCAGCAACGCCGCCCCCATCAGCCAGTAGCCCAGGTAAGTGGAGGCCATCAGGCCGGGGTCGGGACTGCCCAGCCAGCTCAGCACCATCACGTGGCTGAAGGAGAAGATCAGCGCCACGGTGTAGATGGCCAGCGCCGCCAGGTACTTGCCGACGACCAGGTCGGCGTCCCGCGCCGGCAGCGTCAGCAGCAGCTCATCGGTGCCGTGTTTCTTCTCCTCCGCCCACAGGCTCATGGTGATGGCCGGGGCCAAAAACACCAGCAGGTAGGGGAAATACTGGTTGAGCTGGTCGAGGTTGGCCAGGTTGGTGGAGAAAAAGCGCTCCTGCCAGAAGGCCGCCACGGCGCTCAGGAACACAAATAGTGTTACGAAGACATAGCCGCTGGGGCTGGCCAGGTAGGCCGAGAACTCCCGCAGGAACACGGCCCGGATTACGCTTCGGCGGTGTGGCACGGCTCCGGCTCCGCGGGCTGCTTGCCCGTCAGGGTATAGAAGGCCTCTTCCAGCGTCTGGCCCGGCTGCTTCATTTCGCCCGGCAGGCCGTCGAAGATAATGCGTCCTTCGTGGATCAGGATGACGCGGTCGGCCATGGCTTCCACTTCTTGCAGAATGTGGGTCGACAGCAGGATGGTTTGGGTGCGGGCCAGCTCCCGGATGGTCCGGCGGGCCTCGCGGATCTGGTTGGGATCGAGGCCGGAGGTGGGTTCATCCATGATCAGGACCTCCGGCTGGTGCAGCAGTACCTGGGCCATTCCAACCCGCTGCCGGTAGCCTTTCGAGAGCTTGTGGATGGGTTTCTCCAGCACCGACTGGAGCGCGCAGAGCGCCGTCACGGCCTCGATGCGTTGGGAGAGGCGCTGGCCGGCCAGGCCCCGCGCCCTCCCAAAGAACTTCAGCAGCCCCAGCGGCGTCATCTCGGGGTAGAGGGGCCCGTTCTCGGGCAGGTATCCGATGCGGGCGGCAGCTTGCAGCCGCTGTTGGGCGATGTCCAGGCCCGCCACCCGAGCCACCCCGGCGGAGGGCGCCAGGTACCCGGTCAGGATCTTCATGGTGGTGGACTTGCCGGCTCCGTTGGGGCCCAGAAAGGCGGCCACCTGGCCGCGCGGCACCGAGAAAGTCACCTCCCGGATGGCCGCAAAGGTTCCGTAGAACTTACTGAGGCCTACGGCCTCGATGGCCTGCGCGGACTCGCTCACCGCCCTAAATCCCGATCGCGATATCCACCAGGTCGGTGAAGGCGTTCCCCGTCGAGATGGCCAGCGGCACGTTCGGCCCGATGACCACTCCCGACGGGATGACCAGGTTGATCTGGTTCAACCCGGCGAAGAATGGCGCCCCGCCGATGAACGGGACGTTGGTGGCCACCACTCCGCCGACCAGGATCTGGACCTGGCGGTCGGCGGCCACCGACAGTGGGCTGCCGGGGTTGGCCGCGCCGGTCGGCACCGCCGGGTTCAGCGCCCCCAGGCCCGTCAGATAGATGATGACCGTCTCGCCGATCCGCGCCGGATTTTGCGGCGTCACCAGCGTGAAATCGGCATGCAACACGATGCCCCGGTTGGGCGTGGTGGCGTCGGAGAACGAGAAGATCCCAGGACAAGTCCGGGCCAGCGGCACCACCACCTCGTTGGAGCGGGCGCCTCCGTTGGTCACCACCACGGTGGCGGTATTGCCTGTCAGCCCGAAAGGCGTCTGGATGTTCAACTGCCCTGCGGAAGCGAAAAAGAAGGCCGCCGGGGCGCCGTTCACCGTCACCGAGACTCCTTCGAGCGTAGTAGGCAGCGGCAAGGCGGAGGGCTGGCCTTGACGCGGCGCGAGGCCCGCCCCGAACAGCGACACGATGGCGCCGGGGCAGACCGGATTGGGCGTTGGGGCGAAGGAGGCCCCGTTCACAACCCCAGTGGGATCCACGAACACGCCGGACCCGGAAAAGGTCGAGGACCGCACCGCCAAGAAGATCCCGTACTGGGAGCTGGAAGCATTGAGAGCTCCGATCTGAGCTCCGACGACGGTGTTGGGCCGCGGCGTGCCTCCGACGCTCACCGAAACCCCCAGCGCCATGTTGTTCACGCCCTGCACCGGCAGGGGCGACAGCGACCCGGTGCTGTCGGAGTTCACGGAGAAGGAATTCACCGCCGTGAAGTCGACCGGGGTGGTATCCAGGTGGAGGCGCTGGGAGAGGATCAGGCGGCTGCTGGCTCCGATGGCGCGGGCGGCGCCGCTGGCGGCGCTGAAGCTGGAGCCGTCCACAGTCAGCTCGGCGATCCAGTAGCGGCCGTCGAGGGCAGCCGCCGTTGCCGCGCTCGAGAAATTCTTGGTGGCGACAAAAATGTCACGGCCGCCGGTGGCCGTGGAGGTCCCCAGGATGTAGTTGCCGTCCTGGGAAACAAAGATGTCGCGGGTGCCGCCGAACAGGCTGGCGGCGCTGCCGAAGTTGGCGGTGCCGGTTCCGTCGCCGCTGACGTTGTATGTGGAAGCGGCGGCCTCCTGGCTGACGTTGCGCCCGCTGCCCTGGTCGGCGGCGTGGCCCACCATGCTGGCGCGCGAGAACTGCCCGTTGCCGCCGGCGGTCAGCGACAGCACCGCCGATTTCATGGCCGCCGAAGTTCCGTTGGGAAATTGCAGCGACGCCCCGGTGTAGGCCCCGTTGAGGACGGCGTTGGTCACGTTGGCGGTGGGGGCCTTGATGGCCACAAAGAGGTCGTTGGTGTTGTCGGCGGCCTCCGTCGTCGCCCCCAGCACCACGCTGGAGTCCGCGCTCAGGCGGGCAATGATCTGTAAGGTCGTGCGCAGGGCGTTGGTGAGGGTTACATCGCCGGCGCTCGAAACCGCGTAGGTGCCGCTGCCGCTGGAGGCCCCGGGGGCCCCGGCGCCCGCGCCCAGCCGCCCGGCGTAGGTGAAGCCGCCGCGGCCATCGAAGGTCATCGAGCCGCTCAGGTTCCGGGCGTCGCTGGCGTTGCCGCCGGAGGCCGTCACCTGCAAGTAGACGAAGTAGTACTTACCGTTCAGGGAGGCGTTGCTGAGAGTCTGGGCCGGCACCGTCTGCCAGGCGAGCCAGGCCGCCACCCCAACTGCAAACACACGTGATCTCATAGGCGTAACCTTATCCATCTTACACTAGGGGAACCCTGGATGGCGGGTCAAGTTGCGGGGGGGGCCGGTGTCATCCCGAGCCGGTGTCATCCCGAGCGCAGCCCTGCGGGGCCCCCGGCATTGACTTCCCTGACTCCGAGCGTCTAACATGCCACCATGGTCGGCCGCACGCTCGCCCACTACCGGATCCTCGAAAAAATTGGCGCCGGCGGGATGGGTGTGGTCTACCGGGCTCGAGATACACAGCTCGAGCGTCCCGTCGCGCTCAAGGTCCTCGGAGACCGCCTTCCAGCGGACGAGAAGGCTCGGGCCCGCCTGCTGCGCGAAGCCCGGACCGCCTCGGCCCTCAACCACCCCAACATCTGCACCATACACGAGGTCGGGGAAGCGGAAGGTCAGGTCTACATCGCGATGGAGTTTGTGGAGGGCCGGCCCCTGAGCGCCCTGCTGGCGGAGGAGCCGGCGCCGATGGAAACCGCCATTCGCTACGGGACTCAGCTCGCCGACGCCTTGGGGCATGCCCACGAGCGCGGCATCGTCCACTGCGATCTGAAAAGCTCCAATGTGGTGATCACTCCGGAAGGCCGCGCCAAGGTGCTGGACTTCGGCTTGGCCAAGCGACTGCCGGAACGCGTGGCGGAGGCGACGCGGAGCCAAGCGTCGTTCACCGAGGCAGGATCCCTGGTAGGTACGCTGCACTACATGGCGCCGGAGCTGTTGCGTGGAGAGCCAGCCGACGCGCGCACCGACCTGTGGGCGTTGGGGGTGGTGCTCTTCGAAATGCTGACCGGCAAGCTCCCGTTCCAGGGGCAGACGGGGTTCGAGCTGAGTTCCGCGATCTTGCGCGAGCCGGTGGCGCCGCTGCCGGCCCAAGCGCCACCGGGCCTGCGCGCCATTATCCAGCGTTGTTTGGCGAAAGTCCCCGGCGAGCGCTATCAGCGGGCCGGCGAGGTGCGGGCGGCCCTGGAGACCTTGCTGTCGGGCGTGACGATGGCGCCTGCCCCGCCGGTGGTTGGCTTCAACCGCAGGCGCTGGCTCTGGGTCGGCGGGGCCGCCGCGGGACTCGGAGCGCTCGCTGTTGTTTGGAACCGGGTGACAGGCCAGTGGCGGGCGGGCAGCGGTACGCGCTTCAGCATGGGTGGGCGCCCATCGAAGAACACCGACGCCAACGAGTACCTCGAGAAAGCGATGTTGTTCCTCCGGGTGCAGAGCGACCTGCCCCGGGCGAGGCTGATGCTGGAAAAGGCGCTGGATCTGGATCCCCGCTTTGCTGAGGCGCGGAGGTGGTACGGTTTCACCCATCTGTTGCTCTTGTCCTTTGGCTACGCCAATGACATAGGCTTGTTGTACAAAGCGGAAGAGGACTTGCGGCAGGCGCTGCGCGACGACCCCGGCTTGACCAGCGTTCACTCCGCCCTGGCCGGCGTCTACATGCACCAGGGCCGGAAAGATCTGGTTCCGAGCGAGGTAGAAAAGGCCCTAAAGGCCAAACCCAATGATCCCGAAGCGCTCATCTGGCTCCTCAACTACCACCGGCTGAACGAAGACAATGCTGCGGCCCTGACTGTGGCCAGGCAAATGATCGAGCGCGAGCCGCTGTTCTACCCCGCTCGCATGAACCTGGGGCTTTTGCTTCTTATTCAAGGGGATGCCGCCGGCGCCATCCGCGAACAGGAGAAGATACTGGAGCAAGCCCCTGAGAGCCTGTTCGGAATCTGGTTTTTGTCGCAGGCGTACATGAATGCCGGAGACCTGGCCAAGGCGCGAGCTACCCTGGAGCGCGGCCGCTCCGTGAACCCCAAGAATTACCTCGTGCGGGAAGGCTGGGCGCTGTTGTTGGCCCTGGAGGGCAAGCGGGAAGAGGCCCTCAAAGAAATGGATGAGGAAGTGCTGAAGTTCGGCGCTGCGACTTTCCAGGCGACCCTGGAAGTGGCGGAGTTCTACGCCGTATTGGGCGAGACCTCCAAAGCGCTGGAATGGCTGGACCGCGCCGTCCGCAACGGGGATGATCGCGCCGACTGGTTCCGCCGGGACCCGCTGCTGGCCAACATTCGCAAGGAGCCTCGCTTGCAGCAGATCGTAGACTCCATCGCCTATCGACGCAAGCAGAGAACCGCTCCCTGACAGTCGCGGTAATGGGAGGATGTAATGGACAGAGACCCGGGAGTCATCCCGATGATCTCCTACGAAGACGGCATCGCGGCCTTGGAATGGCTGGCGAAGGCTTTCGGCTTCCGGGAACGCGCGCGGCTGACAGGGCCCGACGGGAGGCTCTCTCACGGGGAGATGGAGGCGGGCGACGGCGTCATCATGCTTGCCACTCCGACTCCCGACTATGAGAGTCCCAGGCGACATCGCCAGACGTGCGAGCGGGCGCGCCTTTGGTCGGCGGTGCCATGGATCATTGACGGCGTGCTGGTCTACGTCGAGGACCTCGATGCCCACTACGAACGCGCCAAGGCCGCCGGCGCAGTCATCCTGTCGGAAATCGAAGAAGGAGGGCCTGGCCGGCGCTACCGGACGGAGGATCTGGAGGGGCACCGCTGGTTCTTTTTCGAGCGAGAGCCATGAAGAGGAGACGGGGGTGCGCGACTGGGCCGGTGTCATCGCGAGCGCAGCGAGGGATCTGCTTTCGCCCCGGCGCAACAGCAGCAGATCCCTCGCTGCGCTCGGGATGACAATTGCGGGGCCGCCAACGCCACCTTAATGTCGCACACCCAGGAGGCGGTTTGACTGTGCTAAGCTACCAGTACTGGGGCCCGGAGGAGCCGCGCTTCACGTCGCGGAACGAGCTGCTGCGCCCGGAGAACTACCGGGCGTGGATCTTCGCCGGCGCGCCGCCTTCTGGCGCGTCCGGTGCAACGCCTCGTTAGCATTTCGCCGGGGTAGGCAATTGCCGCTGGATGGCCTCCAGCGCCGTCGACCGCTACTCCCCGACGGGACCTAGATCAGCTTAGCGCACAGAATCGCGCCAAGCGATAGCCTTCTCAAAGATAGGAGTCGACTTCTCAGTGGGCACGATCGGTCTCACCGTGAATTCGAAGAAGGTCGCCCAAGTGGCGAACACTTCGAGCATCACTTCGGCCGAAGTGGCCTCTACCAGGGCAACACCCCCGTTACCGTCGACGTAATCGTAGAACCCCTTAAAGTCGAACCCGGCCGGCGGCTTCCAGTTCGTAAACAACTTGAGGGTGCGCTTGTCACGCTCTTCGGTGACATTGCCTCTCGAAGTCCATGTTACAGCGAACAGCATTGTTGATCTCCTTTGGTATGGTTGGCCCTTCGGGCCCAGCGTCCGTCCGATGGCCCATTGCTCGGAGCAATCTACCACGAGTGGAACGTGAGCTGCACATCATGGCACGTGTTGTTCCGCACTCACCTTGGCGTATGGCTCTGTCGCCGACCTGTTCCCTGAGGTTCTTCGGCTGATGGCCCGCGGCGGCGATCTAACATTTCACCGACTCATTCGCCCGGCTAACGGCTTGGGCGTTCATCGGCGCGCCGTCTTTTGGCGCGTCTGCTGCAACGCCGAGTTAGACGACGACAGGAATGCCCGCGCGATGACTACCGGTAACCTCACGGGCACGAAGTATTCAGCCGGATAGAGATAATCCTCCCCCGATTCGTCGATGACTCGCACAAAGCCCTCACGCACAGCCCCCGGGTCTGGCAGAACTTGGTACACCTTCCTGGGCTCCAAGTCGTCCGAGCCGTCGTTGCGGACACACAGCAAGAACCTCGATCTTGATTTCTCAGCTTTCATGGTCGTCAGTCCAAGAACCGCTTGATCTTCCAACCCTTTCGGCCAATACCGTGGGCTTCATACCAGTGCACCTCGGCCCACCGCAATGAGCCGTTGCGCTTGCGAACCTTGGCGATACCCTTGAGCTTGCGCCACTGCCCGGCGCCATAACGCTTTCGCAGAAACCTGAGGACGTCGATTCCATGGCCTGTAGCGATAGCCTCGATCTCAGTGATCTCGCCAAGGATCTCAAAGTACATCCCCACCCCATTGTACACTGGGCGCAATCTGCCGCTGCCCGTCGCCCGTGTGGTCGCTGCGAAAAGCAGGCAACTATTCGTACCACCGAGGCGACCACCACTGAGAGAACAAATGGGTATCCCCTTGACTCAGCTAACGGGAATGGGCAGATCCCCGTGGGGCGGGCGCCCTCGCCCGCGGCTGGCCCCCTGGCCAGCCTGCCGGTGGGCGGACGAGGGCGTCCGCCGCGGTCCGGGGGGACCGCCCCACAAAGCCGCTGGCAGAGCGATTAGCGGAGTCAAGTGGACACCCGTAAGAGAACAAATGCAAACCAGGTGAGCCAAGCAACACGTCACCTATGCGACAGGTCGCCGTGGAGCAACGCCCGATCACCCGGGTCCTGCCGTCGAAAGCGACTGTCCAAAACTCCACCTTGGCCGTCACCACCAGATTGTGGAAGCGGTACATCTTCCGACTTGCAGCCAGGCGACTGGGAGGTGCGAGTCCGGGTGGAGAGCCTGGAGAGCCGCGAGCGCGTACTGGTCCGGCCCTACTCGCCGGGCCTGTTCCCAGTCGCCCGCCACGCCGGCGGAACCCTGGCGAGCCCCACCGCCCCAGCCCGACCCGGCGAACGAGGAAGGTACCACCATTCCGCCCGTTGAGAGGCCGGCCCCGCTGTGTTAACCTAGATGCCGTCAGGAGGCGCCCATGCACCGCTGGGGTTTGGCCGTAACGGCCCTCTGTCTTTTGGCCTGGGCCGGGGTACGGGCGGCGGCGCCCGAACAGGGCCCGGAGGAGCCGCGCTTCACGTCGCAGAACGAGTTGCTGCGCCCGGAGAACTACCGGGAGTGGATCTTCGCCGGCGCGTCACTGGGCATGAGTTACAGCGACAAGCCCCGCGAACGACCGACGTTTCACAACGTCTATCTGCACCCCCGAGCCTATCAAGAGTATAAACGCAGCGGGCGGTTTCCGGAGCGGACCATTTTGGCCATGGAGGTGCTGACACCGGGATCGCAGGCCTCCATCAACCGTCAAGGGCAGTTCGAGGACCGCTCGCTGGGAGTGGAGGCCGCCGTCAAGGATTCCAGCCGCTTCCCGGAGGGGTGGGCCTATTTCAACTTCATCGGTCCCGGAGGGCGCGCCCTGCCCACCGCCAAGGCCTTTGCGAAGGAGGCCTGCTGGAACTGCCACCAGGAGCACGGCCAGACCGACAACGTCTTCACGCAGTTCTACCCGGTGCTGCGCCGCGAAGCGCCGGCCCATGGAGCTGACAGCCGCTAGCTGCCTCGACTACCTGCGCCGGCGAGGCGAACTACCGCCGGACGGGACGACGGTCCGCGAACTGGGCGGCGGGGTATCCAATCAAGTCTTTTTGGTCGAGGCCGCCTCCGGGCGCCTGGTGCTGAAGCAGTCGCTCGACCGGCTCCGGGTGGCCGACGAATGGCTCGCCGACCGGTCCCGCATCTTTCGCGAGATGCAGAGCCTCCAGGACGCTGCCACCTTCCTGCCGGCCGGTTCGGTTCCCGAGGTGCTGTGGTGCGACCCCGAGAACTTCTTGTTCGCTATGTCGGCCGCCGAGCCGGGGGCCGAGACCTGGAAGTCCCGGTTGCTGGCCGGACGCCTGGAATCCGCCATTGCCCTCCGCGCCGGCGTGTTGCTGGGCTTGTGGATCCGTCACAGCTGGGAAAACGCCGGCTTCCGGGAGCGCTACGGCGACCAGACCGCCTTCGACCAGCTTCGCATCGACCCCTACTACCGGACGATCGCGCGCCGGGTTCCCGAGGTGGCTGGGGCGGTCGGCGAACTGATCGCGGAGTCCGCCGGGCGTCGCGTTTCGCTGGTGCACGGCGACTGGAGCCCCAAGAACCTGCTGGTTTCTGGCCCCACCGTCACGGCCATCGACTTCGAAGTGGTCCACTACGGCGACCCTTCCTTCGACGCCGCGTTTTGCATCAATCATTTCCTGTTGAAATGTTTCCGGCGGCCGGCCCAGTCGGACGGGCTGATTCATTTGGCCCGCATCTTTTTCGCTTGGCTGGAGGGACTGCTGCCGCCGGCGGCGCTGGGGTGGTTCGAAGCCGCCACGGCGCGCCACCTGGGGGCCCTGATGCTGGCGCGCATCGACGGCAAATCGCCGGTCGAGTACCTGCGCGAGGAAACCGTGAAGCAGGCCGTGCGCGGCGTCGCCCGGCGGATACTGCTGGAGCGTCCGCCGGATCTGGCGGCATGCTACGCCCTGGCGCTGGAAGGGACCTCCGGGTTATGAGCTTTCGCATCCGGCAGGTGCGCGCCCGCCAGGTGCTGGACTCACGCGGTAACCCCACCGTGGCGGTGGAGGCGGTTCTGGAAGGCGGCCTCCGGGCCACCGCTATGGTCCCATCGGGCGCTTCGACCGGAGCCCACGAGGCCCTGGAGCTTCGCGACGGGGGGACGGCCAGCTACGGCGGGCGCAGCGTCCTGCGGGCGGTGGCCAACGTCAACACGAAGCTGGCCGCCGCCGTCACCGGCCTCGACTCTCGCGACCAGCAGGCACTGGACCGCCGCCTCATCGAGCTGGACCCAACTCCCAACAAAGGCCGCCTGGGAGCGAATGCCCTTCTGGGCGTCTCGATGGCGGTGGCGCGGGCGGCGGCCAGCGCGCAAGGTTTGCCCCTATGGCGACATCTGGCCGGCGAGCGCCGGCCCGTCGTTCCTCTGCCGATGATCAATATCCTCTCGGGAGGGCTGCACGCCGGACGCAACCTCGAGGTTCAGGATTTCCTGGTGGTTCCCCACGGTTTCCCGACGATGTCCGGGAAGCTGGAAGCAGCCGTTGCCATCCATCGCGCCGCCGAGGGGCTGATTCGCGCCGCCGGCGGCGTCCTGACCGGCGTAGCCGACGAAGGGGGCTGGGGACCGTTGCTGGAGTCCGACTGGGCCGCCCTGGAACTGCTCCACCGCGCCATCGCGGCCGCCCGCTTCGAGCCGGGCCGGCAGGTTTCGATCGCCCTGGATGTCGCCGCCACGCACTTCCGGCAGCCGCCTTCGGCCGAAGGCATGAGTGAGATGCTCCAGGACTGGCTGGCGCGCTACCCGATCGTCTCGGTCGAGGATCCACTTCCCGAGGACGACTGGGACGGCTGGCGCCTCCTGACGAGGCGTCTGGGTTCCCGGTGCCGCCTGGTCGGAGACGATCTGTTTGCAACCAATCCCGGACGCCTCGAGCGGGGCATCCGCGAGGGTGTGGCCAATGCCGTACTCGTGAAGATGAACCAGATCGGCACCCTGACGGAAACGTTCCAGGTGATCGACCGCGCCCGCCAGGCCGGTTACGAGGCCGTCATCTCGGCACGCTCCGGCGAAACCGAGGACTCCTTCCTCGCGGACCTGGCGGTAGCCTCCGGCGCCGGCCACATCAAAGTCGGCTCCATCACCCGGTCGGAGCGGCTGGCGAAGTATAACCGGTTGCTGGCGATCGAGGAGTGGGAGGCCGCGGCCGCCGGGGCCTAGGTTACCGCCCGCTTGGCAACAAACTCCTGAGCGCGCCCCTGGCCGCCCTCCCGCTCGCGAGTGAACTTGATCTCGGCGCCCGACACCTTGCCCTTGAAAAGCAGCTTGATCTCGTTGCCGCCGAAGCTCATGGTGGTGCTGAAGGAAAGGTCATCGCCGCTGATCTTGCCGTTCTGGATGGGGATGTCCCCCTGTTGACCGGACATGGTGCCGGTCAGTTCCTCGCCGTCGGCCTTGAAGTTGAAAGTGGTTTCCCGCGTTTCGCCGCCCCGGCCGGGGACCTGGGCGGTCCACTTGCCGGTGACGTCGGCGGCCGAGGCCGCGGCGACGAATAGCAGGGTAAGAGCCAAAACCAAACCTGCGCGATACTTCATGGGTAAGCCTCCTGGGTGGATCATTATAGCAGGGCGTGCGGCTGGGGGAGAGGGTTACGCAAGCCGAGGGGTGCGCGCGACATGAAAGTGGCGGCAACCGCCGGCCCCGCGATGACACAGGCGCCGGCTCCGCCTCCGAGGGGACTGGCCCATCACTCCTGTGTCGCGGCCCTGGGGGAGAAAGGCTTGGTTCAGCTTTCCCGAATGACCTGAATCCTCTTGCCCTGCGCCGTCGGGGGGATCTGATCCACCCAGCGCAGCTCCAGGGGCAGCGTACCCAGGAGGTGGCCCAGCTTACTGCGCAACGCGCCCTCGCATTGTCGCGCCGAGGCGTCTCCGACCAGCAGGATGCAGATGGTCTCGTTGCGGCGCAGAATGACCTGAAACTGCCGCACTTCCGGGAACTCCTTGAACAGGTGATTCCAGTAGATATTGTTGATTTCGCGGCCGTCGGGCAGCCGCAGCAGGCTGGCGACTCGCCCTTGGATCTCGCGCAGCGCCCAGATTCCCGACTCGTTCTGATGGGCGGCGTCGAAGACGCCCAGGTCCCCGACGTCATGGCGCAAGAAGGGTGTGCCCCGGCAGACGGTGCTGGTCCATAGCAGCCGGCCAGTCTGGCCCGCCGGTACAGGTCTGCCGCACGCATCGACGACCTCCAGGAAAACCCAGGGGCGCATCACATCCAGCGGCCCATTCGGCTCCGACTGGCAGGCCAGGTCCGAGAGCTCGCGGCCACCGTAACGGTTCAGGATTGGCACTCCGAAGGCTTGCTGGAACATCTCCGACTGATCGGGGAACAGCATTTCGCCGCCGTTCCAGGCCGTCACGACGGCGCCGGGTTTCGGCTGGCGGCCCAATTCCACCACCCGGCGCGCCACAAACTCCAGCATGGAACTGAAGCCGAACAGAGCCACCCGGCGGCACTTGCGGATCAGATCCAGGAGGCGGTCCACGGTGACCTGACTGAGGTGGTAGCCATCCACGATGAAGTCGGAGAGCAGCCAGCCGTTCAGGCGATTCTTCCAGAGCATCGCCTTGCCGATGTCCCGCTCCGAACCCCAGACGCAAACGGCAGGCATGCCCGGCTTCCAGCCCATGCGGCAGCGGGTGTAGATACTCAATGCCATGTTGGTGCGGCGCGTCAAGGTATCGTGGAAAAAGTGGACCGGTTCGCCGGTGGAGCCTCCCGTCGAGTCGATGACGCCCTCGAGTGGGACTCGATGCCGGATGGTGTGAGGGGAAAAACGGCCCTGCAGGAGCTTCTTGTCGACTACCGGGAGCGAAGGCCACAGGCGCCATAGTTCCTGGGGGTCGGTAATTTGGGCGGCCTCACGCCACTCTGGCAGGGCGAACTCTTGGCCGCCAAAGTAGCGGATCTGGTCCAGGAGTTTTTGGGCCAGATGCAGTCGCTGCTGGCTGGGCGGGAGCTGAGGAAACTGCTCCAACTCGTCCCAGGGGCGGGCATTTCGGGCCAGGTACCTACGCCACCAGAGTCGGCTCGCGAAGGGTGGGATCATCAACTCCTTCCAGCTCACAGTGCCCGAGCCACCCTTTGGGAGGTTGAAACGCGCGGGCTTCGAATGGGAAAACCTGGTGGGCGGCGTAGGCTCGCCCCTGGAAGATCATCCGAACCTGGGAGGAACGGAAGTCCACCACCGGATAGGGGAAGCTGTCAAAGGCATGTCGCACCAGCGGGATGCGGTCAGGATCGTATCCCATGAGCCTGGCGTGAATCCAGTCGGCCGCAGGCGGATGGAGCGCCCCGGAAACAAACCGGGAGGGGACGGGTGTGTTGGCCAGCGGCCCTTCCCTCTCGCCGCCGACGATGGCGTCGGTTATGGTCAGAACCGTCCGCTGTGGGGTGGCGGCCAGGCTTCCATCCGAGAGCCCGTAGCGAAGAATACGTTGCAGGTCGAGGCACGTCCGCCAGATGGTGTCGTTGCCATACCAGGAGCCTTCCAGGTTGTCGTCTGCTCCCAGCTTGCGGGAGCAGCCCGCCACCAGCTCGGCGAAGTGAGTGAGCGCCGACTGCCACCCACCACCAGGCATGCGGTTGGCCGCGTCCATCAGGTCCTCCACCCGCGCCTTCAGCCAGCTCTGGCCTTGATAGCAATCGCCGCCGTGGGCCGCTCCACCTCTGCGATGGTGGGGCAGATATTCCTTATTACCATTGATCCCGATCAGGTTCTTCAGCGCGCCGGTAAGGCAAGCTTTCTTGTGCGACTTCAGTTTGGGCAGACTCACTACTACATCGGCCTCCATCACCTCGCGCGCCACCAGGTATTGATGGCGGCCGCGACCGTGAGTGCGCGCCATCAGATCCGGGTTGTACATGGTGACACGAAATTTCTCAGCGTCGCGCGCCAGCTCCTCCAGCAGGCTCTGATCCTGAAGATCGAACAGCACGTAGTGCGACAGATCCCGTCGGTTCTCCTGGCGGAGGTCGCCCAGCCGCCTCCCCCGGAGTACGGTACGCCGGAAGTCGCGCAGCATGACTTGCAGGCCGGACCGATGCAGTCGATCGATCATCTGCTGTAATCCGCAGCTGCTGGCCAGCGCCTCCCAATCACAACCCTGCAGCGGGGCATCGCCCAGCACTACCTGGCTGGGGCGCGCCAGGGCGACGTACTGCAACACCGCTTCAATCAGGCTCGGATGGGTGATCAGGCAATCCAGCCCCTGGCCCGACTGGTTGTAGTCGAGCACCCAGTTGGGCTTCAGCACCACGCGAGAACCCGCCGGAATCCAATCGCCTAGCGGATTCCACTCCGGCGACCCCATCCTGGTAGCGTCGAGTCCCCAGCTCACCAGCAGATCACGCAAGGCCGCCTGTGCCACGGTGCGGACCTCGCCTTCCGGCAGTTCCGGGGCTGGCTGCTTCTGCCCCAAAAGTCCATAGTCAGCTCGCAGACTGCGGGCGACCACCACGTCACCTTCGGATCCGGTCATATGGCTCTGACATCCCCCAGGGGTCTTGCGCTGACAGTTCTTCTCCGATTATGTTGCTGAGCCACAGGATTGTCAATGAGTTCAATGGGTGCGACATGAAAGTGGCGGCAACCACCGGCCCCGCGATTGTCAGGCACAGGCTGCGCCCCCGAGCGTCCCCCCAAGCTTTCACCACTTGCGCCAGGAGAGACGATGATGGTATACTGTGTCTTGGTGACCACTTAGCCCGCGCTGCTGGCCAAGTCGCTTGTCTTAAAGAACTTACGGCTGGTTTCGGGAGCCGCCGAAGGGCGGGAGCCTGCCGGGTCCCCAGGCGCTGCCCGTCACAATCGCTTCGCAGGAAACTGCACGCTTGGACTGGTTCATGGCAAGACACTCCCTGTTTTTGGGCGTGCTGCTCGGCCTGTGGTGCGGGAGCGCCGGCTGCACCGTGCTATCTCCTCAGAGGTCGGGATCTTTGAGCCAGGAGGAAATCGAACAGATGGCTCGCCGAGCTTCGCCGGGTGGCGACACCGGCAGCACGGAGCCGGAGCTGCCGCGGCTACTGATGGACACCAGCCATGCGGCGCCGACTGGAGCGACGATCGTGGTGCGGGCCGGCGGTGATCTGCAAGGGGCCCTCAACGGCGCGCACCCCGGCGACGTCATCACCCTGGAAGCGGGCGCGACCTTCCGAGGGAACTTTACGCTTCCCAACAAGGCGGGGTCCGGCTGGATAGTCATACGCACCGCGGCCGACACCAGCCTGCCGGCGCCGGGGACGCGAGTGGGCCCGGCCGACGCCGGCCGCATGCCTAAGATCGTCAGCCCCAACCAGACGGCGGCCATCCGCACCGCCGCCGGGGCCCATCACTACCGGCTGATGGGCCTGGAAGTGACGGTGGCGGCGGGCGTTCCCCAGAACTATTCGCTCCTGGAGTTGGGTTCCGGTTCCCAGACCCTCAGCGGCGTGCCTCACCATCTGATCCTGGACCGGATGTACATTCACGGAAACCCCACCGCCACGGTGCGCCGCGCCGTGACGCTGAACAGCGCCTACACCGCCATTGTCGATTCCTATCTTTCCGATTGTCACGAGTTGGGGGCGGACTCGCAGGCCGTGGGGGGGTGGAATGGTCCGGGGCCATTCAAGATTGTCAACAACTACCTGGAAGGCGCCGGGGAGAATTTCATTCTGGGGGGTGGGGATCCTTCGATTCCCAACCTGGTGCTTTCCGATGTGGAGTTCCGGCGCAACCACTGCTACAAGCCGCTGTCGTGGCGGGTGGGGGATCCGAGCTACGCCGGGCGGCGCTGGTCGGTGAAGAACCTGTTCGAGCTGAAGAACGCCCAGCGGGTGCTGATCGACGGGAACGTCTTCGAGAACAACTGGGTGGACGCCCAGAACGGGTATGCCATTCTGTTCACGGTGCGGAACCAGGATGGGGGTGCGCCCTGGTCCACGGTGCAAGATGTCACCTTCACCAACAACATCGTGCGACATGCCGGGGGTGGGCTGAACATTCACGGCCGGGATGGCAATTTTCCCAGCCAGCAGAGCCGGCGGTTCAAGATCGCCAACAACCTGTTCGAGGATATCGACGGTCGCCGCTGGGGTGGCGGGGGCACTTTCCTGCTGGTGAGCGCCGTTCCCAACATACAAGCGCACCACAACACCATCCTGCAGAGCGGTAACCTGGTGTCGCCCTACGGGGGGCCCAGCGCCGCCTTTGTCTTCCTCAACAACATTGGTCCGCACAACGAATACGGGATTTTCGGCGACAACCGTGGATCGGGCAACGCCGGGATCAGTTTTTATTTTCCCGACGGGATATTCCGTAGGAACGTGATAGCCGGGGCGGAGGCCCGCTCCTATCCGGCGGATAATTTCTATCCCGCTTCCTTAAGCCGGGTTGGCTTCCTGGGGCTGGGGGCGGGCAACTACCGGCTGTCGCCGTCGAGCCCCTACAAGAACGCCGGGACCGACGGTCGCGACCTGGGTTGTGATTTCGATGCCCTCCAGCGCGCGCAGGGCCCGGCGGCGGGTCGGACCGGCGCTCAAGCCATGGCGCCTGCGCCGTTTGCTGCCTCCTCTCGCCGCTGCCCGGCTCCCTCCGATGGTCGATTCCGGGGTGGCGCCCGCAGCCCGTTCCCGCTGCCGGCGTCTTGTGGATAAGGGAGTGTGAATGGAGGGTTGCCCGATAGTCTGGCCTGATAACAAACGGTTCGCGTTCAGCATCCTCGACGACCCCGATGCGCAAAGCCTGGAAGCTGGCCGCGCAGTCTACGCCCTGTTGGCGGACTGCGGTTTGCGGTCGTCTAAAGCCGTCTGGCCTCTGGGCCCTTCCGCGCCACCGTCGGACGAAGGCGTCACCTGCTCCGATCCGGCCTATGTCGAATGGCTACTTGGTTTGCAACGACAGGGCTTCGAAATCGGCTTTCACAACGCCACCTCCCATACCTCTGCCCGTCAGCAGACGATTCATGGCCTGGAGCGCTTCGCTGCCCTCTTCGGCCACGACCCCCGCGTTTACGCCCAGCACTATTACTGTCAGGAGAGTCTCTATTGGGGTGACAGCCGGCTCACTGGTTTCGAGCGAGCCTTTTATAACGCGGTCACCGGGTGGCGAAACCACGGCAAGTCCTTTGGCCACGTTACGGACCACCCCAACTTCTGGGGCGATCACTGCAAAGAGAAGATCCGTTACGTCCGCAATTTTGTCTTCGGCGATATCAATACTTTGAAGGCCTGCCCCTGGATGCCCTACCACGATCCGGCCCGGCCGTACGTCAATTATTGGTTTTCCAGTTCGGAAGGTTCCCGGGTGGCCACGTTTAACCGGCAACTGAGGGAGGAAAACCAGGACCGCCTGGAGGCGGAAGGCGGGGCTTGCATTATCTATACGCACTTCGGGCACGGCTTCTATGAGCACGGAGAGCTGCCCCCCCGCTTCCGCTTCCTGGTCGAACGATTGGCCCGGAAGAACGGCTGGTTTGTTCCCGTCTCTACGCTGCTGGACTATCTGGCTCGCCAGAAGGAACAGGGCCCCATCCTCCCCGCCGAACGGCAACAATTGGAACGCCGCTGGCTGAGGCACAAGATCGGCTTTGGAACGGCCTGACATGGAAGTCACGAATAGGGTCGTTCGCTCCAGCACCATCGCAAACGGCGCCCCGGGTGTAGGGAGGATTTCCCGGAGGAAGACACTTGTTTTTTGCGGCCTCCTCTGGCTTGTGACGCTGGGAGCGGGGGAGGCGGGTCTCCGCATGTTTTGGATACGGCCTCCCTCTGCGATATCGTTTTCCTTTCGCAATCCGGCTTACCATCTCGATGAACAACTGGGATGGCGCACAAATCCCAACTTCACTTGGGAACAAAGCATCTACCCGGGACACCGGGCGGTTATGCGGACCAATTCGCAGGGGTTCCGTGACCGAGAGCACCATCGAGCCAAAAAGCCGGGCGTTCCACGCGTGGTGATCCTGGGCGATTCCTTTGCCTTCGGCCTGGGGGTCAGCGACGGAGAGACCTTCTCTGACCACCTGACAAAACTGGCTCCCGAGCTGGAAGTCATCAACCTGGGTGTCGCCGGCTGGAATCTGAGTCAGGAGCGGCGTCTGCTTGAGATGGAGGGCCTGAACTATTCGCCGGATTTGGTCCTGGTCAGTTTCGTCCAAAACGACGTGACCTCCCGGGGAATCCCGAGAATCGCCACGTTGCCCAAGCAGGAGAAGGTCACCTGGAGGGCGTGGCTCGCCGGCAACAGCTATCTCTACGCTCTAGGGAGGACAGCGGCACGCCGCCATCCGTCTGTGAATAAGTACCTGGCTCAACTCGGCATTCGCAGCGATCCCGGCGGGTACGAGGCCCTGGATGACAACTTGCGGCCAGCGCTCCGGACGTACCCGCCGTCCCTGGTGGAGGATTGGAACGCTGCCTGGAACGAGCTGCTGTCGATACAGCGGCTCTGCGAGAAGCGGGGCGCCAGCCTTCTAGTAGCCAGTGTTCCGCCTCGACAAGCTCTTAGTCCGGAGACATTCGCCGCTACCCTGGCTGAAGTGATCATTTATCGTCCCGAGGATTTCGATCTGCCGAAACCGTATCGTCGGATGGGAGAGTTCTGCGAGAAGCACGCCATCCCCTATGTCAACGGCTATGAGCGCCTGCGGCATCTGGGGAGCGATATTTACATTCCGTACGATATGCACTTCAACGCCAAAGGCCACCGGGCCTTTGCGGAGATCCTGGTAGAACCGATCCGGCAAACCCTGCTTCAGAAGAGCCGGCGGGAGGCAGCGGCTTCCAGGAGCAGTCCGGGAACCTACCGTGTCCGGGGGACAGATCCGTAGGGGAGCCTGGGGGCCGGCAGGACGGCTGAATTCTGCAGGCCTTTCCTCAGTGGGTCATCGCGTAGATGATATAACTGATTCCCAAGCGATAGGCCAGGGCCGTCCAGCCCTCCGGGTACTGGGGCATATCGGCGTGCTCCCAGGCGTCGCCCAGGTCCATGTTGAAGTTGATGACCATCATCAGGCGGCCGGAGTCGTCATAGACGCCCTTCCAGCGGGCCTCCACGCCGTCCTGCTCGTACTTGCTGCCGGTGTAGAGAAACTGCACCCCGGGGACCTGGAACTTGTCGTCGATGTCGTAGAGGGTGTGGAAGACGGCGTCGCGGTCCGGGATGTCGACGGCCTCGCGCTCCGGGAAGATTTTCCGCAGCCCGCGCAAGAACACCGTCCACTCGAAGGTGCCGTGAAAATCGTCGGTCACGATGAAGCCGCCGCGCAGCATGTACTCCCGCAGGGCGGCGGCGTCCTCGTCGCTGAGCGACCACTGTCCCGGCTCCACCACGTAGAGCCAGGGGTAGTCGAACAGGTTGGCGTCGGTGGGGCGAACGTACTCTTCCATGGAACGGCCATGGATGAAGGTCAGGCGGCGCAGCCCTTGCAGGAAGTGGCGCTCGGCCTTGGGAGAATCGATCATCCAGGCGCCAGGACCCCAACGGGCGGTGTAGTCGGAGCGATAGGCCAGGCGGGCGAAGTAGAACTCGGTGGATTCGGTGGCGTCTTCGGTGGGGGCGAAATACTCGCCGTCGAGACTGAACACGCCCCGGCCGGCGCCCCGCTGGGCGAAGGCCAGCGACAGGCAGGCCAAGCCTGCCAGAGCGCCCCATAGCCATCGCCGCCGCATCTCTTTCAGGATATCATGCAGGCCGGGAGACTCCGCGGGCGTCGCTGAGCCCACCATCCATAACCCACCCCTGGCGCCCGGCATGTATACTGAGCCGCGGAAGGGGGAAGCATGAACAAAAGGATTCTGCTTGGAGGCATTCTGGCCGGCGTCACGTACTTTGTCTGGGGAGCGCTGTCCCATATGGCGCTGGGGTTGGGGGAGGTCGGGATCCGGAGCATACCGAACGAAACGGTCGTGATGGCTCCGATGCGGGAGAACATCCGGCAAGCCGGCTTCTACTTTTTTCCGGGCATGGAGCAGGCTGCCGGGGCCTCCGACGAGCAAAAGAAGGCGAGCACGCGGCAGTGGGAAGAGAAGATTCGCCAGGGACCCTGGGGAGTCCTCATCTATCATCCCACCGGCGCCGAGCCCATCTCCCTCACCCAGCTGGGCGGCGAGCTGGCGAGCAACATCGCCATGGCGGTCATTGCCGCCTTCTTGCTGGCGCGCGTCTTCGCCGGGGTTTCCGGGCTGCTGGCCCGCGCCGGAATGACAGCGCTGCTGGGAGCCATCAGCAGTCTGGACGTTCACTTTTCTTACTGGAACTGGTACGGGTTTCCGGCCAGTTTCAGCCTGGCTGCCGCCACCGACGCCCTGGTCGGCTGGTTCCTGGCCGGCCTGGTTCTGGCCTGGCGGATCAAGCCGGGATCATAGGGCAGAACCATCGACTTGTCAGGGCTAAAGCTCTGCGTCTCGTCGGCTGTGCGGTTAGTTGTAGGCTTGAGGATTGACCGCAGCGCCGGGAGTTCCAGATTAGTCCATCCTTCCAGTCCCAGAACACCCCGGCGAATGACGTCGGGCAGCAGCCAGCAGCCCTGGTCGCAGCGTAGGCCAGAATTCACCGCAGAGTCGCGGAGTCGCAGAGACCCCACCCCCCAGGTGAGCGCGCTCGTTGTGACAGCCATCAACCTCGCCACGCTCAACCTCGGTGCCTCATCGCTGCGCTGCCGGGTCGAAGACGCGCCGCCGGATTGAAGTTCCCTGACCGTGGAGCTCAGCTGGCGCCTGGCAGAGTGACGTGCAATCTCAGCACCGGTCGGGCGCCTGGCAGGTCGTGGTAGGATAACGGACAGGAAACGAATGGCTTCGGACGACCCGGTACTGGCGGAAGTTCTGCGCCGCTTGGTGGACGCCTACCGCCCCGAACGAGTTTACCTGTTCGGCTCGCGGGCGCGTGGCGACGCCGGGCCGGACAGCGACTACGATCTCATGCTGGTGGTGGGCGACGAAGCCCCGGCCTCTTGCCGGTCCAGCCGGCGGGCCTACGAAGTCTTATGGGGAGTCAGGGCAGCGGCCGACGTGCTAGTGTGGACCCGATCGGCCTTCGATGAACGGCTTCACTTGAAGGCCTCCTTCCCCTCCACCATCGTGCAGGAGGGAAAGCTCCTCTATGCCGCTTGATCCTGTCCGCCTCGCCGATACTCGTGCGTGGCTCCTGAAGGCAGCGAATGATCTGCGAGGGGCCGAAGTGGACTTGGCCGCCGACCCACCACTGCCAGGCGACGCGCTGTTTCACTGTCAGCAGGTCGCGGAGAAGGCACTGAAGGCGTTTCTCACCTGGCACGACCGTCGGTTTCGCAAGACTCATAATTTGGTGGAGTTGGGGGACCAGTCCCGGGAGATTGACGATACACTCCACGAGCTTTGCGCCGGGCAGCGCCGCTGACCGAGTTCGCTTGGAAATTCCGCTACCCCGGAGAGCCATTCGAGCCGGCTGTAGAGGAGGCTCGCGACGGCTTGGCTCTGGCGCGCGAGGTATTCACGACCGTCCTGGATCGGCTGCCTGCCGAGGTGCGACCAGCCTAGTTCCGTGACCGCCCTGTTCGTTCCTACGCAGCAACCCCGGGGTAAATTTACCCCAAGGCAAGCCATTCATTCTGCTAGGCATAGCCCAACTGCAACTCTGCGGCGCCTGCTTCTGCCACCCCGGCTCAGGCGATCCGCTGGGCCGCCCCTACCGCCAATACAATACCGGCATCAGAAACAGGTTCAGCAGGGTCGACGAGGCCAGCCCTCCCAGGATGACCACCGCCAGGGGATGCTCGATCTCGTAGCCGGGGCGGTTGCCGCCGGCCACGATGGGCAGCAGGGCCA
>Ga0247727_10003780_pt1 | contig 33050 bp, 29 predicted proteins | sample WisWelCaveWW1625_FD_202498 | JGI IMG/M metagenome (GOLD analysis project Ga0247727, IMG submission 202498) | Biofilm microbial communities from Wishing Well Cave, Virginia, United States - WW16-25 | ecosystem: Environmental > Aquatic > Deep subsurface > Groundwater > Cave microbial mat | place...
TTCTCCAGCGCTGCCTGGCGATCGCGCTCCACCGTTTGCCTCGCTTCAAACTGCGCTTGACCAACCTTGTGCTCGCACCTGTCCGGCCAAGACTGCCACAGGCTGAGATATGTCAGTGAATCAGGGTTGGATGCTAATTTCCTGAATGATTTACGGCGGATGCAAGAATTTGGCAGTGAAATCCGGGCTCGAGAGTTTGTTTTGCCAAACGGTATTGCAGGACTGGAATTTACTTCAACAGAAAACCTTGAAGCCCCCACACAGATGCTTGAATTCAACAAACTGGTAATCAGGATTGAAGTTCGCGCAATTTTTGATGTGACTTCAGCCTATTTATTGGAGAAGGAAACAATCATCCATTTTGAAGATGGGACACAACGAGTATTTCAATCTGCGAATTATTCAGTCACGTTCGAAACTCCCTCGGAGGAAGTAGGAATGTTCCTTGCGGAGAAGGAAAAGGAAGTGACAAAATGAATAAGCTGAAAAAGTTATCCGCCCTTGTTCTTCTCATCATCTTGCTGACCCTTCTAATAACTCAGATTGCCTTTGCGGCTAGTTCCAATTGGACCGGATATGTTGGTGGAATAAAAGTCACTGCAACTAAAAATCTATATCTCGGCGGTAATTCTTGGTCAACATATCTGTACAGCGCTGCGGTTTCCAATATCAGTGTTATTGGATATACCTATTGGACGGTAGCAGAATATTGTCCGGCAACGCAAACCTATGCTTACTATAAACATTATTCCGGTGATTTCAACACCAATGACGATGGCTACAATACCTCAGCAGTCATACTTTACCGAGGCTGCAATGGGACGAGCCAACATAAATCGCTCGGAAACCATGATTTTGCAAATGCAGGCCAACATATTTACCCGTATGTGAGTATATCGTTATTTCGGTGAGCAGCGTTTTCGCCGAACTAAACCAAACAACAACAAGGCGCCTCGAAAAGAGGCGCCTTGTTGTTGTTTGGCCGCCAAAACCTATAATAGACTTTATCGGCATTAAGGTTTCAGCTTCAGAAAAGCCTGGTTTCAAGGGCATTATGCAGGTTCATTATTTATTTCCGATAGAGTCTAATATCCTTGCATCTAGCAAACCTCGAGTTTTTACCCCGCGTGTGGTGCAGGGTTTGGGCGAACAGCGCTTCCTTTGCCTCGCGCCTCTGCTGTTCCTGCTTAGTCTGGGCGCACTCCCGTCACCGGGCGGAATCGCCATCTTTGGCACAGCGGCATTCGCCTTGCGGCCAGCCGCCCGCTCATCGAGAGCATGCTGATGAAAAATACGCCCGACACCGTCCGTGCGACCACCCTCCCGGTCAATTCGCTAATATTCCGTCCACCGCTCCACCGGCTTTGCCCCCTACACCCCCAAAGCCGAACCGTTCCCCGAAAAGCTCAAACCCCTCCTGGCGGAGTGCCAGCCGTATTACGAACAACTCGCCGCGCTTGCCATCCGCCCGGCGTAAGAAAGTCCCAGCCAGACCACGTCCCCATTACCATGACCACCCAACTTCATCCCTCCACGGCCCTCGGCCACGTCCACCTCACCGTCTCCTACCTCGCCCGCTCCATCGCCTTCTACGAGCGCTCGCTCGGCTTCAAAGTCCACCGGCAGGAGGGCGACACTGCCTGGCTCGGCGCGGGCGGGCGCGACCTGCTCGTCCTCACCGAACAGGCCGGCGCCACGCACTACCCGCGCCGCACCGGCCTCTACCACTTCGCCATCCTCACCCCCTCCCGCCTGCACCTTGCCCTCGTCCTGCGCAATTTCATCCAGACCGAAACCCAGCTCAGCGGCTGGTCCGATCATCTCGTCAGCGAGGCCATCTATCTCAGCGACCCCGACGGGAACGGGATCGAAATTTACCGCGACCGCCCGCGGGCGGACTGGCCCCGCGAAGCAGACGGCTCTCTCAAAATGGCTTCCGACCCCCTCGACTATCAGGGCATCCTCGGGGAGTTGGACGGGGCCTCCGGGGTCAATGCCCCCTGGGAGGGTCTGCACCCCGACACCATCCTCGGCCACATGCACCTGCACGTCGCCGACATCCCCGTGACGAAAGTTTTTTACCGCGACGTGATCGGCTTCGATTTCCTGCTGGATTTTGGCGATCAGGCGGCTTTCTTCTCGGCGGGCGGGTATCATCATCACCTTGGTACGAACACGTGGAACGGGCGCGGCGCACCACCGCCCCCACCCGATGCCACCGGCCTGCGCTACTTCACCGTGGAATTGGCGGACGGAGGCGAGCGGGAAAACCTGATCGCCCGGTTGGAGGCCGCAGGCCATGCGTATGAAGCGCGGGAAGATGGCCTCTTCGTAAACGACCCTGCACGCAACGGGATATTGTTTGCCACCCCGTAGGGGCGTGGTCCCCACGCCCGCACCCGGCCACCATCAACCGGGGCGGGGGGACCCCGCCCCTACCAGCCCTATGATCAGGAGATCCTTATGCTCAACCAAATCATCCCCATCCTCGAATCCACCCCGCAACGCTGGGCGCGTATGCTCGGCGACTACCCAGCCGAACTGACGGGCCGCAAACCTGCGCCGTCAGAATGGTCGGCGGTGGAATGTATCGTCCACATGCTGGAATCCGAGCCGTTATTCCACCACCGGCTGAAGGCGTTCCTGGCCGGGGAGCCGACGCTTTCCCCCTTCAATCCCGACCCGGAGGAAACGAAAGCCATCGCCGCCATGTCCCCGGCTGAACTGGCGGCGGCGTTTGCCGCACAGCGCGCGGAAAACCTGGCGACCGTGCGGAAGGTGGTGGCCGACGATCTGGCGCGCACCAGTACGCATACCCGGCTGGGGCCGTTGACCCTCGCCAACCACCTGAGCGAGTGGGCCGCGCACGACCTCTCGCATACCGTCCAGGCCGAGGAAGCAATGATGCAGCCTTTGATCGAGGCGGCGGGGCCGTTCCATATTTTCTTTGAGGCGCACAAGGTCAAGGCGTAGGGGCGTGGTCTCCACGCCCCATGCGGTCTCCACGCCCCATGTGGTCTCCACGCCCCATGTGTGGAGATTATCCAGCAGGGCGGGGGGACCCCGCCCGTACAGTGAATAATTTCGCGTTTCCCGTTTTCCCTGCCGGTTCCAGCCAGCCAGCCTTTTCCAGTGTATAGGTAATCTTGCCCGCCAGCCCCGGCGGGCATTTTATTGCAATGGCGAGTTGGCGGTTGGTGAAGGGGCGCGGTAAATCCGCAGGGAGCAGGGTGAGGTAATCGGCGGGGGAATCAAAGCGGTGGGCGCTGAGGACTTTCAGCAGGCGGTGGTCTACTTTGCTCCAGTGTTTGCGCCGCCAGCTGCCCTGCCCGTCATCCTGCCAGATTTCCTCCTGCTGGGTGAGCAGGATTTCGAGGGTGAAGTTGGGGTGCGGGAGAATCTCCGGGATGCGCACCAGTTCCTTGAACACGTCGGCGTATTGGCCCCGTTTGGGACTCTGCCGCCGCCCGAGGGGGTCGCCATCCTTGGTTTGCCGGATGATCCATTTTTGGGCGGGGATGGGGTGGAGGAGGTGGACGCGGCGGCCATTTTCGAGCAAAGTTGTAAGTTTACGTTTTAAGTGGGTAAAGTTGCCGGTCTGGATTTCGATGCAGATATCGACGCCCGCGGGCGTTTGGCGCAGGACGTCAATGGTGTAGCCGTCGAGCGGAGCTTCGAGGAGGTCGCCGGGGAGGGAGGCCCAATCCTTGAGGGCGGCGTGGAGGGTCGATTCGTTGTGGGTGGAGAGGGAGGAGGGCATCGTGGAATTATATGAAAAAGCCACCGCGTGTGCGGTGGCTTTTTTGATGGGGCCGGGTGAGGCGGTTTAGCGGCGCTGGCCGGGCTGCCCGTTGCGCCCGTTCATGCTAACGGGATGGTAGGTAGGTTCGGAGCGGGCTTCGTAAGTTGGCTCGTAGGTCGGCTCCGGTGGGGCATAGGAACGCTGTTGCTGCGGCTTGGGGGCGGGGCGGGGCGGGCCAAACGGGGCTTGCTGGACCTTGGGTTGTGCCCATTGTGTGGTGCGGGAGGAATTAAAGCTATAGCCTGCGCTGCGCCGGCTGGATGCGCCGTCACCCGGCTGGCCGAAGAGCCGCTCCCCGGCAATGGAGAAGGTGCCGATCAGGAGTACGCGGCTGAGCCAGACCAGCAGGGCGACAAAGATCGGCACGGCTTTGAGCAGGACAGCCTGCTCTACCACGGCATTGCCCAATGTTTGGTGCTCGAGGATGGCGATGGAGACGCCCCACCAGGTGAGGGCGGCGTTCATCGTGGCGGCCAGCAGCCAGGCGCCGAAGAGATACCAGACCTCGGCGGGTTCGTCCGCGCCCTCTTCGGGGGTGAAGATGCGGGCGATACCGGCAAAGTCGATCCCGCAGAAGGCGATCGCCAGGATGGTTGACCAGCGCATCCCGACAAAATTCAGATCGCCCAGTAGATCGTGGAGGGCAAAATCGGTGGTGCTGTAATTGAAGATTTCAAAGGCCAGTAGGGCGCCGATAATGATGATGCCGAACGCCAGGCCTCGCTTCAAACGGATTTGCCCAAATGGGTTGGATGTTCCTCGCATCATGTGTGCCTCCTGCCGGGGTTGAAAGCCCCGAAGCCAGATATTGGATGGAATGAGGCAATGTTAGCACGCTTGTTCTAATTAAGTCAAGCAATTGGGTGGTAGATTCGTTGCATGCGGCAATGGGGGCAATTCAATTTAATCAGGAAGTCAGGAAGGCAGGAGAACCCTTTACCGTTAAGAGGTGACAGTCACTTAGCAAGTGACTGTCACCTCTCGTGAGAATAAAAAAAAGCCGCCGTGGGAAGCGGCGGCTTGATGGATTTCAGGAAAATGTTGGCAAGAGCGGGCAAGGGCAAGCCTTACCCCTACACTTTGAATTCGCCGTTTTTGTAGAACAATTCGCCATCCACCCAAATCTCGCTGTCGTCGCGCATATCGCAAATGAAATCCCAATGGACGGCGGAGCGGTTCTTGCTCCCGGTATCGGGATAGCCCGCGCCGACTGCCATGTGGAAAGTCCCGGCGATCTTCTCGTCAAAGAGGATGTTTTTGGTAAAGCGCTGGATGCCATAGTTTGTGCCGATGGCAAACTCGCCGAGATAGCTGGCGCCTTCGTCGCTGGCAAGCTGGCTGAGCAGGTAAGCCTCGTTCTTCTTCGCCTTGGCGGAGACGATTTTGCCTTCCTCAAACTTGAACTCCACGCCCTCCACCTCACGGCCATCGCGCACTGCCGGGTAGGTAAAGCGCACCCAGCCATTGACCGAGTTCTCAATCGGGCCGGTGTAGATTTCGCCGCTGGGCATGTTGCGATGGCCGCTGGAATTGATAAACGTGCGCGCCTTGACGGAAAGTTTCAAGTCAACATTCGGCCCCTTTACTTCCACCTGGTCCTTCCCTTTCAGCCAATCCACCAGTTTCTGCTGGGTGGCGTGAATATCCATCCAGTGTTTCACCGGGTCGTCCGTGTCGGCAAAGGTCGCGCCGTACACGAAATTCTCGTATTCGCGCAGGCTCATATCCGCTTCCTGGGCATACGCCGCACAGGGGAACTGCGTCAGCGTCCAGCGCAGTTTGCCTGCCGCCGAGCGGTCCATGCGCATCTCGCGGTACGGGCGCTGGGCAGTTTGCAGGGTCGCCTGCTTTTGGGGGTCCACCCCGTTCAGGATGCGGGTGTTATCGGCGGCGCGGGCGAAGATGATGCAATCCATCTCCTCGTTCATTACTTTTTCCAGCGGCGTCACCCACTGAAGCTGCTCATCGGTAGCTTCGCGCAGCAAAATCTCGTTGAAGCCGTCGCTGTCGATGATCATCACCGGCAGGCCGCCAGCGCGCAGGGTGTGGCGCAGCGCCTCCCTGAGCAGGGGCAGGGCGACCACATCGCCGCGGATGGCAACCTTGTCGCCCGGTTTGACGCCAACCGAATAGTTGACCAGGATGTCTGCGAGTTTGGAAATTCGATGATCCAAAATGATTCTCCGATGAATGGGATGATGACCGGGAGGGGACGGGGTTCTCCGGGGGGCGCGCGCCCTGAGGGTCAACGCGGCTCCGGGAAAGGAGTCCGCCCTCAGTCGATCATGAATTCCCCGTTTTTGTAGAACAGTTCGCCATCCACGGTCATTTCACTGTTGTCGCGCATATCGCAGATGAAATCCCAGTGGACGGCGGATTCGTTTTTGCTGCCGGTTTCGGGGTAACCCGCCCCCACCGCCATATGGAGCGTCCCGCCGATTTTCTCGTCGAAGAGGATGTTCTTGGTGAATTTGGTGATCCCGTAATTGGTGCCGATGGCGAACTCGCCGAGGAAGCGGGCGCCGGCGTCGGTGTCAAGCTGGGTTTGCAGGTAATCGTTATTTTTCTGGGCGCTGGACTTGGTGACTTTGCCGCCGTAAAACTGGAACTCGACGCCATCCACTTCCATCCCGCCGCGCAGGGCCGGGTAGGTAAAGCGCACCCAGCCGTTGACGGAGTCTTCCACCGGGCCGGTAAAAATTTCGCCATCGGGCATGTTCTTTTTGCCGTCGGCGTTGATAAAGGTGCGGCCTTTGATGGAGAGGGCGAGGTCAATGTTGGGGCCTTGCACGTGGACTTTGTCCTTGCCCTTAAGCCAGTTGATCAGCTTTTCCTGCCGGTCGTGGAATTTGGTCCAGTGCGCCACGGGGTCATCCTGGTCGGCAAAGGTGGCGGCGTAGACAAAATCCTCGTACTCGTCGAGGCTCATGTCCGCTTCCTGGGCGTAGGACTGGCAGGGGAATTGGGAACCCACCCATTTGAGTTCGCCCGCGGCGGAGCGTTTCATAAAGAGTTGGGTCAGTTCACGGCGTGCGCCGCCGGCGATGGCTTGTTTCTTTGGGTCAATGCCGCTGAGGGAGCGGGTATTGGTGGAGGAGATCAGCCCGATGGTGGCATCCGCTTTTTCGTAGATCAACCGGGAGATGGGGGAGATCCATTTCAACTGGTCATCGCTGGAGTGGCGGAAATTAATCTCGGTAATCTCGTCGGCGGAAAGGAGGATGGACGGGTTGCCCCCGGCCTGGATGATGGCCCGTGTGATTTCCTCCACCAGGGGAGCGGCGATGTGGTTGGCATTGACGACAATCCACTCGCCCGGCTGGACTTCAACCGAATAGTTGACGAGGATGTCGGCAAGTTTGGTAAGGCGATGATCCATGAATGGCTCCTGGGGGGATGATGGCGAAATTATACTGTATTTGAGGATATTCCAATATTGATATTCAACGCGACAGGCGCGGCGCATGGGCATCGCCATCGGTTGAAACCGACGGCTGGGTGGCGCAAAACCCGGATGGCGGGTTTAATCAACGAGCCGTCGAATTCCATTTGATGGCGGACGCGGTTGGATGAAGGCGCTTTGGCAGCGGCGCGGTGCATTTGCATCGCCATCGGTTGAAACCGACGGCTGGGTGGCGCAAAACCCGCATGGCGGGTTTAATCAACGAGCCACCGCCAGTTTTGGCCAAAACCGCCATCGGCTAAAAGCCGACGACTGCATACCCGAAACCCGCATAGCGGGTTTGAAACTACGAGCCGTCGAATTCCATTCGATGGCGGACTCGGATCAAGGAGATATCTTATGAGTCGCAAAGGCGCATTCTACCAACTGGTCTACCACTTCACCTGGAGCACAAAGAACCGCCTGCCCCTGATCACGCCGGAGGTGGAGGCGCGCCTGTACGCTTATATCACCAACAAATGCCGGGAGTTGGATTATCGCCTCCACGCAATCAATGGTATGACCGACCATACGCATGCCCTGCTCAGCCTCAAGCCCACCCACGTCGTGGCGGAGGTCGCCAAGAATCTCAAGGGCGCATCTTCGCATTACATCAACAAGCAAAGCGGGCTGGATGCGACCCTTTACTGGCAGGATGGCTACGGGGTCGTGACCCTGCGGGAGAGCGAAATCCCGCAGGTGGTGCGGTACATCAAGAATCAGAAGGAACACCATCGCGAGAACACGCTCTCCGATTTGCTGGAGAAATTTGATGAAACGGAAAACGGCGGAACGTAATCACGTATAATCTTTGCATGTCTACCCCCTTCGACCCCTACCTCAAAAAAATTGACGCCGATTATCGTGGCGGGAAGGCGACCGAGCATACCTACCGCTCGACGCTCGAAATCCTGCTCGAAACGCTCGCGCCGGGGGTGGAGGCGTCCAACGATCCCAAGCACATCGCGTGTGGCGCGCCGGATTTTATTGTCGAAAAAGGGCGTGTGCCGTTGGGGTACGTGGAAACGAAAGATGTGGGGGTGGATTTGGACAGGATCGAGAAAACCGACCAGCTCAAACGCTACCTGAAATCGCTCAACAACCTGATCCTGACCGATTACCTGGAATTTCGCTGGTATGTGAACGGCGAACGGCGGATGAAGGTGCGGGTGGCGGACATTTCGGGCGGGCGGGTGCGCGCGGACGGGGCGGGCATCACGCAGACGGAGCAGATGTTCCGCCAGTTTTACGCCACCGAAGTCCCCACCATCGGCACCGCGAAAGAACTGGCGACACGCCTGGCACAAATCACCTATCTCGTGCGGGATTTGATCATCAACGCGTTAAATTCCGAAGATGAAAGCACGCGAGCCGGGCTGGACAGGCAATACAAAACCTTCCAAACCCTGCTCCTCCCCACGCTCAAACCCGAAGAATTTGCCGACCTGTACGCGCAGACGATGGCCTACGGGCTATTTGCCGCCAAGTTGAGCGCGCCGGAGAATGCCGTGTTCCAGAGTGCCGCCGACGCGTACAAGTATTTGGGCGCAAACCGATTCCTGCGCCGCCTGTTTCTGGACGTGGGCGAAGAACTGGACGGCACGCCCGTCGTCCCGTTTTTGGAAGACATCACCGCCCTGCTCGCCCATGCCGACTTTGCCAGCATTTTGAAGGATTTTGGCCGCCGCACGCGCACGGAAGACCCGGTGGTGCATTTTTACGAGACCTTCCTGGCGCAGTATGATCCGAAATTGCGGGCGAGCCGAGGGGTATATTACACCCCCGAACCCGTCGTGCAATTCATCGTCCGCGCGGTGGATGGCCTGCTGAAAACCCGCTTTGGCCGGGCATGGGGCCTCGCGGACGCCGGGGTGAAAGTGCTTGACCCCGCCACCGGGACGGGCACATTTTTGTACTACGTCATCCTGAGCATTTACGAGGAAGTGGTCACGAAGCGCGGGCAGGCGGGGACGTGGCCGCAAAAGAGCAAGGAACTGTTGGGCCGTCTCTTTGGCTTTGAACTGCTGATGGCCCCCTACGTCGTCACGCACCTGAAACTGGGCCTGCTGTTGCGCGAGTTGGGCGCGCCGCTCGGCCTCAATGAACGCTTGCAGGTCTACCTGAACAACACGCTCGAAGAAGGCGTAAAAAAAGAAGAGATGCTCGAAAGCCTGGGCTTTTACATCGCCGAAGAAGCCAGCCAGGCCGCGCGCGTGAAGAAGCAGGAAGAGGTGATGGTCGTGTTGGGCAATCCGCCGTATTCAAATTTTGGAATGTTGAATAAAAGTGAATGGATTCAAAAATTAGTAGATGACTATAAAAAGGACTTGGGCGAAAAGAAACTTAATTTGGACGATGACTACATAAAATTCATACGATTTGGGCAATGGCGAATTGAAAAAACAGAACAAGGTATTTTGGCTTTAATTACAAACAACTCTTTTCTTGATGGCGTAACGCATAGAAGAATGCGCCAATCCTTAATGGAAACGTTTTCTGATATTTATATTCTCAACTTACATGGCAATTCAAAAAAGCATGAGAAGTCCCCTGATGGCTCAGTCGATGAAAATGTTTTTGATATTCAGCAGGGTGTATCAATAAATATTTTCGTCAAGCAGCCAGAAAAGAAAGGTCTGGCTAAAGTTCATTATTTAGATTTACAGGGAACAAGAGAGAGAAAATACGAATATTTGTCCTCCAGTAGTTTATCGAATGTGGATTGGTTAGATCTTGATGATGTTGAGCGAACTTCTTGTTTAGGCACATTTAGATTCTTTACACCTATTGCCTTTGGAAACATAGATGAGTATTGTCTAGGCTGGTCGGTTGCGGATATTTTCTCAACAAAACAAAATGCATTAAAAACTGACAGGGATGATCTCGTTTTTGATTTTGAGAAGAAAAAACTTGAGAACAGATTGAAGGTGTTTTATTCAGAAGGGGGTTTGAAATCTCCTTTCAAGGAAGAATACAACATCGAAAATTCATCAGGTTATGATTTGTTAGGTAAACGACAGAAAACAAAATATGATGCTCACAATGTTCATAAGTGTTTATATCGCCCATTCGATGTGCGTTGGCTTTACTATTCTCCGAATTTCACGAGTAGACCCGCTTGGGATGTAATGAAGCACATGCTTGCGGGAGAGAATCTCGGTCTAATTACTACAAGAGTAGCAACGGAAGATTGGGATTGTTATATTACTGAAAATCTTTGTGGGCATAAGTCTTGTGCTGCTTACGACATTAACTCACTCTTCCCCCTCTACCTCTACACCACCCCCGCCGACACCGCTGGCACCCTCTTCGCCCAAACCGAAACCACCCGCCAGCCCAACCTGAATCCCCAATTCATCGCCGCCCTGGAAGAAAAACTTGGCCTGAAATTTAATCCTGACGGCAAAGTGACAGTCACTTCCCAAGTGACTGTCACTTCAAGTACGTTCTCCCCCGAAGATATTTTCCACTACGCCTACGCCCTCTTCCACTCTCCCACCTACCGCGTCCGCTACGCCGAATTCCTCAAAATAGACTTCCCCCGCCTCCCCCTCACCAGCGACCGCGCCCTCTTCTTCACCCTCGCCGCCAAAGGCCGCGAACTCGTGGACTTCCACCTGCTCCGCACCCCCAAAGTGGACGACTTCATCACGACCTTTCCCATTGCGGGCAACAACCAGGTCGAGCGGCCTCTATTCGCAGCGGGCAAAGTCCACCTCAACGCCCACCAATATTTTGGCAACGTCCCCGAAGAAGTCTGGAACTTCAAAGTCGGCGGCTACCAGGTCTGCGACAAATGGCTCAAAGACCGCAAAAGCCGCACCCTCTCCAACGACGACCTTACCCACTACCAGCGCGTCATCGTCGCCCTCCAGCAAACCATCCGCCTGATGCAAGAAATTGAAGAAACCATCCCCGCCTGGCCGTTGGCATAAATCCCTCACACTGATTCCTGATTCCTAATTCCCAATTCCTTCTTACTCCCTGCTCCCTCCCCCATGCCCCTCCAACAAACCTTCTGGAAATACTGGTACCGCTATCTCTCCCGCCGCATCGGCGCCACTGGCAGCGCCGTCACCTTCCTCAACTACGGCTACTGGCCCCCGGAGGGCGAAACCCTCCCGCTCGACCCCGCCGACGAACCCAACCGGCCCGCCATCCAGCTTTACCACCACATCGCCGGAATGCACCCGCTCGCCGGTCAGCGCGTCCTTGAAGTCAGTTGCGGGCAGGGCGGCGGCGCCTCCTTCGTCACCCGCTACCACCTCCCCGCCGCCTACACTGCCATTGACCAGAACGAGCAAGCCATCCACGCCAACCGCCAGACCCACGCCAACCTCGGCATTGACTTCCGCACCGGCGACGCCCAGGCCCTCGACTTCCCCGCCGCAACTTTCGACGCCGTCCTCAACGTCGAAGCCTCCCACTGCTACCCGCGCCAGGCCGACTTCTTCCGCTCGGCCTACCGTGTCCTGCGCCCCGGCGGGCGACTCCTTTGGGCTGACTTCCGCCCGCGGGGACAGGCAGCCCAATTGGAACAGGACATTTTCGGAGCCGGGTTCCGCGTCCTTTACCAAGCCAACCTGACCCCGGAAGTCCTGCGCGCCCTCCAGCGCACCAGCGACCACTACCGCGCCCTCGTCACCCGCCTCACCCCCAGGATTCTCCATCGCTCTATGCTCACCTTCGCCGCCACCGAAGGCTCCGGCATGTACAACAGTTTTGTCAGCGGGGAACGCGTCTACTGGTCATACCACCTGGAAAAGTAATCATCGTCCCGCGTTATACTACCTCTCGTGGCAAGCCCCCAAATCCCCAATTACCAATTACCAATTACCAAGCTCTTAATCGCCAACCGCGGCGAGATCGCCGTGCGCATCATCCGCGCCTGCCGCGAGCTGGGGATTGCCACGGTCGCCGTCCATTCAGAAGCCGATGCGAATGCCCTGCACGTCCGGCTGGCGGATGAGGCCGTGGGCATTGGGGCCGCGCCTGCGCGGGAGTCATATTTGCAGGGTCAGCGGATCATCGAGGCGGCGCGCGAGTGTGGGGCGAGTGCCATCCATCCGGGATATGGTTTCCTGGCGGAGAATGCCGATTTTGCGCAAGCTGTCCTGGATGCCGGGCTAATCTTTATTGGGCCGCCCCCCGCCGCGATGCGGGCAATGGGTGATAAGGCGCATGCCCGCGCGTTGATGGAGCAATCCGGCGTCCCGGTGGTGCCTGGTTATCAGGGCGAGGCGCAGGATGCTGAAACGCTGGCCGCGGAAGCTACCCGCATTGGCTACCCCGTGCTCGTGAAGGCGGCGGCGGGCGGGGGAGGCAAGGGGATGCGGATCGCCCACGGGGTCAGCGACCTCGGTGAAGCGGTGTCTTCCGCCCAAAGGGAAGCGCAACACGCCTTTGGGGATGCGCGGCTTATCCTGGAACGGTACCTCCCCGAGGCGCGCCATATCGAATTCCAAATCCTGGGGGATCAACACGGGAACACGATCCACCTGAACGAGCGGGAATGTTCGGTGCAGCGGCGGCATCAGAAGATTATCGAGGAAACGCCGTCGCCGCTGCTTACGCCTGCGTTGCGCGCCGAAATGGGCGCGGCGGCGGTAGCGGCGGCGCAGGCCGTGGGGTACACGAATGCAGGGACGGTGGAGTTTATTGTGGACCCGGCGACGCGGGAATATTTTTTCCTGGAGATGAATACGCGCATCCAGGTGGAGCACCCGATCACGGAGTTGGTGATGGGGGTGGATTTGGTGCAATGGCAGATTTATATTGCTGGAGGGGTATCGCTGATGGAAGAAGAAAAGGAGAAAAGGAGAGAAGGAGAAAAGGAGGAAAGCAGCACCTCTTCCCCTCTTCCCCTCTTCACCTCTTCACCTTTTCCCCTTTTCCCCTCTTCTCCGAAAGGGCATGCCATCGAGTGCCGCCTGTACGCCGAAGACCCTGCCAGCGGGTTCCTGCCCGCGGCGGGAAGGATCGTCAAATTTGAGCCGCCCACGGGTCCAGGGGTGCGGGTGGATACGGGCATCGTCAGCGGGGACGAAATCACGACGCATTATGACCCGATGATCGCCAAGATCATCGTCCACGCGGCAGACCGGGGGGCTGCCATACGCCGGATGCAGGCGGCGCTGCAGGAGACCGTGCTCGTAGGCGTCACGACGAACCTTGAGTTTCTGCAGGCGGTGCTGGCGCATCCCGTTTTTGCGGCGGGCGAGGCGACGACGCGGTTTATTGAGAAGCACCTGGAAGGCTGGCAGCCGGAAGAAACGACTGTGCCCGAGATACCGGACCGCCGACCACCGACCGCCGTCCCCGGTCCGCATACGCCGTGGAACACGTTGACGGGGTTTCGGGTGGGCGTGCATCGTCGTAGGGGCGAAGCATTCGCCACGCAGCGCACCGGGGAGAAGGGTGAATCGTGGGCGAATGCTTCGCCCTTATCTGGGCGGCGCAAATCTCGAGGGGATTCCGCGCCCCCCCCTTCGACAAGCTCAGGGCGCGTCCTGCACGCGCCGATGCCGGGACAGGTACGGGCGGTACAATCCGCCGCGGGACAGTCGGTCAAAAAAGGCGATACGATCCTGATCCTGGAAGCGATGAAGATGGAAATCCGCATCCAAGCGCCGAAGGATGGCGTTTTGACGAACATCGCCGTGCAGGTGGGTGAGCAGGTTGAAAAAGAGCAGGTATTGGCTACCATGGCGTAATTGGTAACGCGTAATTACCAATTACCAATTACGGAGTTTTTATGCCCGGCAGATACTACGAAGACCTCACCGTTGGACAAATCATCCCCTACCCCACAGGCCGCACCGTGACCGAGATGGACAACGTACTCTTCAGCGCGCTGACGATGAATACGCAGGCGCTCCACCTCAACGAGGATTTCGCCGCCAAAACGGAATATGGTACGCGCATCGTCAATGGCATTTTCACCTTTGGCCTCGTCGTCGGCCTCACCGTCGCCGACCTGACCGACGGGACGATCATCGCAAACCTCGGCTACGAGAGCGTCCACCACCCGCTCCCCGTTTTCCACGGCGATACCATTTACGCCGAAACGGAAGTGCTGGAGAAGCGCGAGTCGCAGAGCCGCCCCAACGCCGGGGTCGTCAAACTCCGCCAAACCGGGCGCAACCAGCGCGGCGAAGTGGTGGTGGTACTTGAAAGAACGGTGTTATTTTTGAAACGCAATATCTAAATCATCGTGCGACGTACACCGTGCGAAGTGATATTGGTTTGCCGCACTCCGCACTCCGCACCTCGCACTTCCCACCCCGCACTTTCGCAGAATCCCCATGCCCCTACGCCGTTCCCTCCTCTACATGCCCGGCACCGACTGGCGCAAGATCGAAAAAGCCGCCACCGAGCTTGACGCCGATTCCGTCTGCCTCGACCTGGAAGACGGCGTGGCTCTGAATGCCAAAGCCGAAGCGCGGGCAACCGTCATCCGTGCCCTGCAAACGCTCGACTTCCGCCGCTCCGAAAAACTCGTCCGCATCAACTCGCTGGACAGCGGCCTCGCCAAGGATGACCTCGCCGCCGTACTCCCTGCCCACCCCGCCGGGATCGTCGTCCCCAAAGTGCGCAGCGGCGAGCACATCCACTGGCTCCACGAACAGCTTTCCACCGCCGAAGACCGGCACGGCTGGCTGCGTGGCAGCACCCCGCTAATCCTGATCATCGAATCGGCGCGTGGCGTCGTCAACCTCGGCGGAATCGTCGCGGCCTCGCCACGCATCGCCGCCCTCATCTTTGGCGCGGAGGACTTTGCCAGCGACATCGGCGCGGTGCGCACCCCGGAAGCGCACGAAGTCCTTTACGCCCGCAGCAAAGTTGTCACCCACGCCAAGGCATACGGGATGCAAGCCATCGACATCGTCTACGCCGACTTCCGCGACCCGGAGGGCTTCACCGCCGAAGCGCGCCACGGGCTGCGAATGGGCTACACCGGCAAACAGCTTATCCACCCCAGCCAGGTGCCGCTGATCCACACCGTCTACCTGCCCACCGACGAAGAGATCGCACACGCCCGCCGCGTCGTCGAGGCGCACGCCGCGCGCCAGCAATCCGGCACGGGCGCGTTTGCGCTGGACGGCAAAATGGTGGACATGCCCGTCGTCAAGCAGGCGGAGCTCGTATTGGAGCGGGCGGGCAATTCAGACGCGGGAGCGTCCAAGACTCGCTGACAACGCAGAGCGTTGTCAGCAGGGAACCCATACCCCAGACGCCCGGCGTCGGTTTGACCACCTGCACCAACCGCCTTACAATCCATCCCAACCCATAAGATAACCAAGAAACCCCTCCTGCGCGGCCCGGCCAATGATATGCACTTCTTCCACGATGTTATGCTGGCACCGCTTGCTACGATGCCTTGTTGGATGACAATTCCTGTTTACCGATCACTGATGTCTTCCCTCCGCTCCCTCCCTTCCATCGACAAACTCCTCACCGCCGCGCCGGAACTCACCGACGAATACGGCCACCCCCTCACCACAGATGCCCTGCGTACTGTTCTCGACGAAATCCGCGCCGCCTACATACCTGGCTCAACAATCCCCTCCGAAAACGAAATCATTGACCGGGCCAGTACCCTCCTCGGAACCCTGACTGCCCCCACCCTCCAGCCCGTCATCAATGCCACCGGGGTCATCCTCCACACCAACCTCGGGCGCGCGCCCCTCAGCCGCGCCGCCACCGAAGCCATCCAGGCCGCCGCCTTCAGCTACACGACTCTCGAATTCGACCTCGCCAGCGGCAAGCGCGGCTCCCGCTACACCCATGCGGAGGCACTCCTCTGCCGCCTCACCGGTGCGCAGGCCGCCCTCGTCGTCAACAACAACGCCGCCGCCGTCCTGCTCGCCCTCAGCCCCTACGCCCGCCGCCGCGTCCTCATCTCCCGCACCCAGCTCATCGAAATCGGCGGCGGCTTCCGCATCCCCGACGTGCTGGCGCAGTCCGGTGCAAAGCTCGTCGAAATCGGCGCGACCAACCGCGTCCACCTGAGCGACTACGCGCAAGCTCTCGCCGCCCAGCCCATCGCCGCCATCCTCGCCGCCCACCCCTCCAACTTCCGCATCACCGGCTTCACCGCCGAACCCACCCGCGCCGACCTTGCCGCCCTCGCCCGCCAGCACGGCCTCCCCTTCATCGAAGACCTTGGCTCCGGGACCCTGCTCGACACCGCCGCTTACGGCCTCGCCCACGAACCCACCGTCCAGGAAACGCTTGCCGCGGGTGCCGACCTCGTCACCTTCTCGGGCGACAAACTGCTCGGGGGGCCGCAGGCGGGCCTCATCGCCGGGCGCGCCGACCTCATCGCCAAACTCAAAAAGCACCCGCTCGCCCGCGCCCTGCGCGCCGACAAACTCACTTACGCCGCCCTCTCCGCCACCCTCCTGCATTATCTGAAAAATGAGGCGGCCCGCGAGATTCCCGTTTGGAAAATGATCGCCGCGACCCCGGAGCGCCTGCGCGCCCGCGCCCAGAGCTGGGCTGACGCACTTTCACCGGGGGGCGCGTTGTTTGGGGTCAGTCTCACCCCTGGGCTGAGTACCATTGGCGGGGGCAGCCTCCCCGGTGAGACCCTTCCCACCATCCTGCTGGCGTTATCCGTCCGTTCCCCGGAAAAATTCCTCGCCCGCCTGCGCGCGTCCAATCCCCCCATCATCGCCCGCATCGAAAACGACCGCGTTCTCCTCGATCCGCGGACGGTGCTTGTAGAACAGGATGTGGACTTGTTGAAATCTTTATCGCAAAGCACGCAAAGGTAGCGCGAAGGGCGCAAAGGGAACGATTTATAAAAAACTTCGCGGGCTTTGCGAAAACTTTGCGCCCTTTGCGGTTAAAAGGTGTGACCTTGATAACCAACGAAGAACTGGAAGCCATTGCCACAATTATTGTGGACGCTTGTTTGCACGTTCATCGGCAACTGGGGCCTGGCTTGCTGGAGTCAACGTATCAGAAATGCCTTACGCATGAACTCCAAAAGCGCGGTTTGGGCGTAAGGTTGGAAGTCCCTGTTTCGATTGTTTATGATGGGATTGAAATAGACATGGCTTATCGGATGGACATGCTGGTGGAGGACGTCATCATCATTGAAAACAAAACCGTCCAGCAACTTATGCCAATAAATTTCGCGCAGATCCTCACCCACCTCCGGCATTCCAAACATAAACTGGGATTCCTGATCAACTGGAACGTCAAACTTATCAAACACGGTATCAACCGCATGGTTAATGGGCTTTAGTCGCCATAAAATCCTTTTCATTGCCAGGCACGCGAAGATATCGCGAAGGTAACTGTTCAGCCACCTGTCATCATGTCACTGCGAGGGGCGGTTTTTGTCCCGAAGCAGTCTGACGCCTGGCAAAAAGATTGCTTCGGCGGAAAATCGCCGCCTCGCAATGACAGGCCTGAATAGTTACTCGCGAAGAGCGCAAAGGTAAATTTTAAAAAAACTTAGCGCCCTTTGCGATTAGAATCCTTTGCGCCCTTGGCGATAAATCCTTTCCCCTCAACAGGAGTCACCTCGTGAAATCCGATCTCGACCGCCTTATGCAAGAAGCCAACCTCGCCGCCCTGCTCGTCACCGGCCCCGCCGCGCACAACCCTCCTATGTATTACATGACCGGCGGCGGCCACCTCACCCACGCCGACCTGATCAAACCGTGCGGCGCGGACCCGATCCTGTTCTACTCCCCGATGGAACGCGATGAAGCCGCCAAAACCGGCCTCGCCACCAAAAATATCGTGGACTACAACTTCAAGGAACTGCTCCAGCAGGCGGAAGGCGACCGCATCAAGGCCGTCGCCCTGCGCTACCAGAAAATGCTGGAGGAAGCGGGCGTCACCGCCGGGCGCGTCTCCGTTTACGGGAAGGAGGAACTCAACGGGATATTTGGCGTGTTGATGCAATTGCAAAAACTCATGCCGGACGTTGAACTCGTCGGTGAGCCGGGCGGCAATTCCGTGATGTTGCAGGCTATGGCAACGAAGGACGAACACGAGATCGAACGCATCCGCAAAATGGGCAAAGTCACCGTTGAAGTCGTCGGGCTGACGGCGGAATTCCTCTCCAGCCACCAGACCAAAAACGGCGCGCTCGTCAAAGCCGACGGGATGCCGCTCACCGTGGGGGATGTCAAACGCAAGGTGCATCTCTGGCTGGCGGAGCGGGATGCCGAAGCCCCCGAAGGCTTCATCTTCGCCATCGGCCGCGACGCGGGCGTACCGCACAGTTCCGGCACGGACAGCGACCTCATCGAACTCGGCAAAACCATTGTCTACGACATCTTCCCCTGTGAGAAAGGCGGCGGCTACTATTACGATTTCACCCGCACCTGGAGCCTCGGCTACGCCACCGACGCCGCCGAGTCCATTTATAACGACGTGCGCACGACCTACGAAACAGTCATGGGCGAACTCAAACTCAACGCCCCCACCTCGGATTATCAGGAACGCACCTGCGATCTGTTTGAGGCGCAAGGCCACAAAACGACCCGCACCGACCCGGCACTCCAGGAGGGCTACGTCCACTCCCTCGGGCACGGGCTGGGGCTGCACGTCCACGAGGCCCCGTGGTTCCGCAGCAAGGAATACGCCACCGACAAGGACATCCTCTTCCCCGGCGCGGTGATGACCGTGGAACCCGGCCTTTACTACCCGGACTCCAGAGGGCTGGGCTGCCGCCTTGAAGACACCGTCTACGTCCGCCCGGACGGGACGATGGAAATCCTGGCGGAGTATCCGCTGGATTTGGTGATACCGGTGAAGGCGTGAGACCCCCAGTTCCCATGAGTTCCCACGAGTTCCGTTTGCATAGGGACTCATGGGAACTCGTAGGAACTCCCCGCAAAATGGCCGCCATAAAAATCCTCGCCATTGAAACATCCTGCGATGAAACCGCCGCGGCAGTAATCGAAGATGGGACGCGTATCCTCTCAAACGTGGTCGCCTCGCAGGCGGAGATGCACGCCAAATATGGCGGCGTTTTCCCGGAGATGGCCGCCCGCCAGCACATCATCACGATCCACACGATTATCCAGGAAGCCCTCACACAGGCGGACGTGGCCCTCGGGGGGCTGGATGCCCTGGCGGTGACACGCGGCCCCGGGCTGCCGGGTGCGCTCGTGGTCGGGATCAATGCGGCCAAGGGGCTGGCCCTCGGGGCGCGGCTGCCCCTCATCGGGGTCAACCACCTCGAGGGGCATCTCTACTCCCCGTGGCTGAATCTTCATCCTGAGCGGAGGCCGACTGAAGGTCGGGCGCAGTCGAAGGACGAGCCGCAATTCCCCCTCGTCGCCCTGATCGTCTCCGGTGGGCATACGGAACTCATTTTGATGCGCACTCACCTGCAATATGAGCGGCTGGGTGGCACGCTGGACGACGCGGCGGGCGAGGCATTTGATAAAGTGGCGCGCCTGCTTGACCTCGGCTATCCCGGCGGGCCAAAAATCCAGCAAGCGGCGGAAGGGGCAGACCCGGCAGCGTTCGCCCTGCCACGTGCGTGGCTGGTGGGGACGTGGGATTTTTCGTTTAGCGGGCTGAAGACGGCGGTGCTGCGAGAGACGCAAGCCGTTCGACAAGGCTCACGGCACGGTTTCGTCCATGATCTGGCCGCCAGTTTCCAGTGGGCGGTGGTGGACGTTTTGGTCACGAAAACATTGAAGGCGGCGGAAAAATTTGAGGCGAAGTCGATCCTCGTGGCCGGGGGGGTTTCGGCGAATAAACTGCTCCGTGAGACGATGATGGCCCGCGCCCCCATCCCCGTTCACATCCCGCCATTTTTCCTGTGTACGGATAACGCGGCCATGATCGGGGCCGCCGGGTATCGCCGGTTTATCAACGGGGAGCGCACCCCGCTCGATTTCGACGCCCGGCCCAACTGGCCGCTGGAGGCCGCATGAGCAGGCAGCGCAGGACGCAAAAAACGAAACAGACTCCCGGTGAGGCCGCCCTGGAGGCGATGTTCAAGCAGGCGCAAGCGCAGTTTGGGAGCGCGGTCAAAGCCCATTGGTTTTATGATGGGCCTGGCTGTCCCGGCTGCAGCAGGGAGATTGATGCCGTGAAGATCAAGGGGAAAGAGGCCATCTCCGTGAACGGCTTTATGTACCGGAAACGCGGTGTGTTGATCGGCTATGTGCTGTGCGGCCAATGCGCCACGCACATCTTCCAGGAGGCGAAAAAGAACCCATACACGCAAACGCCCCTGCACGCAACGATTGAGGCCAACCTGATTGAAGCTTACACAAAGTATTTGGGCAGGCTGGATGCCTGACGGGTGGCGCGGGATTCCATCCGGGCTTGAATGAACAAAAACCGGGTTTCTGGCAGAAACCCGGTTTTTTGCTTAGAACCTGTCCAAAAATATCGTAGCATCGGGGCTTGTCCCCGGAAACCCGCCCGCAAGGGGCTATGCTACGGGTTTTCGGATGGACACTTAAACCAAAAGCCGCACCTGGGGATTTACCCAACGTGCGGCTTTTTGGGGAGGAGGATGTAAGCAAGATTATACGGATGCGGCTGAAGGGGGAATGAACAGGGATTAAGGGCTTTATGAGTAATCGGTATCGAGGGCTTTTTTTAGCTGATGGTGGGTAATCGGGCCTTCCCGCAGGATATTCAATTTGCCGCCGGTGCAATCCACGACGGTGGAGGGAACCCCCCCGGGCGTCCGCCCGCCGTCAATGATCAGGTGGACGCGGCCATCGAGTTGCGCCAGCACTTCCGCGGCGGTCACGGCGTTTTCCCCGCCTGACAGGTTGGCGGAGGTGACGGCCAGCGGACCCGCCGCGCTGAGCAATGCCAATGCAACTGGATGATCCGGAACGCGCACGCCGATGGTGGGCTGAGGGGAGAGCGCATCCGGGACGGCGGGATGCCGCGGGACGACGAGGGTGAGCGGGCCGGGCCAGAAGGCGCGGGCGAGGGCGAGCGCGGCAGCGCTGGGATTTTGCGCCACTTGCGCCAGCTGATCGGGCGAGGCGAGCAGGATAGCGATCGCTTTCGTATGGCTGCGGCCCTTCACAGCGTACAGACGCCCAATACTTTTGGCATCAAAGACCGGTGCGGCGAGGCCGTAAACGGTGTCCGTGGGGAAGGCGACGAGGCCGCCGTTTTTGAGCACATCCACGGCATGCGGGATGGCAAACGGGTCGGCGGCGGGGAGGGTTTCGGTTTGCATGGATTTCGTTGTAGGGGCGAAGCAATGACCCGGGGCGACACTTTTAGAGGCGGCGCAGCGGGGTCATTGCTTCGCCCTTACGGTCAGATGTGGATGACGAGGAGACGCGGATGCCCGGCGAGGTCGGGGAGAACGGAAATGCCGGCATCCGGGAAATATTGCCGGGCGAGCTGGGGCGCGGACTCCCCCTGGGAGGATTCAATTTCGAGGAGCATTGCCCCCCTGGGGGCCAGCCGCCCCACCGCTTGTGCGAGGAGTCGTTCAATCAGTCGGAGTCCGTCGGGGCCGCCATCAAGGGCAAGGGTGGGTTCGCGGCCAAAGATGGGGAGGCCGTGGAGGGTGGCGGTGGGGATGTAGGGGAGGTTGGAGACAATCAAATCGAAGATCGATGATTGAAGATCTGAAAAAAGGTCGGCTTGGATAAAGGTGAGGCGCTCAACGACACCGTGGCGGGCGGCGTTTTGGCGGGCAACGGCGAGGGCGGCGGGGGAGAGGTCGGTGGCGGTGAGGCGGGCGGCGGGGAGTTCGGCGGCAAGGGTGACGGCGATGATGCCGGAGCCAGTGCCGATGTCGGCGATGCGGAAATCTTCATCGCAAAGCCCGCCAAGGAATTTCTCCGAAATTTCCCGCGAAGTGCGCAAAGATTTAATAAATATTTCTTCTTGGCGTTCTTTGCGAAAACTTTGTGCCCTTTGCGATAAAGTTTTTTTGCCAATCCAGCCCAGTGCGGTTTCGATCAGGAGCTCGGTTTCCGGGCGGGGGATGAGGACGTCGGGGGTGATGATAAAGGAACGCCCGTAGAATTCCCATTGACCGAGGAGGTAGGGGAGCGGGAAGCCGGACGCCAGTCGGTGGAGGGCGTGTTCGAGTTGCTGGAACTCGTGGGAACTCAAGTGAACTTCGGGGTGGGCGAGCAGGCTGGCGCGGCTCCTGCCGGCGAGGTGGGCAAGGAGGACTTGTGCGTCGAGGGAGGGGGTGGCGGTCAGTCCGGCGAGGCGATCCCTGGAAAGGCGGAGGGCATCGCCGAACGTAATAAGTGATGAAGTAATAAGTAATGTGGAACTGCCATTTACTTGATTACTTATTACTTGATTACTTATCACGTTTCACACTTCCAGCCCCGCCGCGGCCAGTCTCTCCGCTTCGTCACGCGTGGCGAGTTCGTCAATGAATTCGTCAATGGCGCCATCCATGACGACCGGGAGGTTGTACGAGGAGACGTTGATGCGGTGGTCGGTGACGCGCGATTGGGGGTAGTTGTACGTGCGGATTTTCTCCGAGCGTTCGCCGGAGCCGATTTGTGAGCGCCGGTCAGCCCCGACGGCTTCGCGCTGTTTTTGCTCTTCCAGCTCATACAGGCGGGCGCGCAGGACGCTCATGGCGCGGATGCGGTTTTGCGCTTGCGAGCGCTGATCCTGGCAGGAGACGACGAGGCCGCTGGGCAGGTGGGTGATGCGGATGGCGGTGGCGTTTTTCTGGACGTTCTGCCCGCCCGCGCCGGAGGAGATGTACACGTCCACCCGGATGTCCTTGTCAGGAATATTGATCTCCACCTCGTCCACCTCGGCGAGGACGGCAACCGTGGCGGTGGAGGTATGGATGCGCCCCTGGCTCTCCGTGGCCGGGACACGCTGGACGCGGTGGACGCCGGATTCATATTTGAGGCGGGAGAACGCGCCGCGGCCCTTGATCATGAACGAGACTTCCTTGAACCCGCCGACGCCCGTATCGTTGGAGGACAGGATTTCCGTCTTCCAGCCGACGCGCTCGGCGTAGCGGGTGTACATGCGGAAGAGGTCGGCGGCAAAGATGCCCGCCTCGTCACCGCCCGCGCCGGCGCGGATCTCGACGATCACGTCGCGGTTGTCGCGCGGGTCGGAGGGGAGCAGCATGGAGATGATGGTTTTTTCGAGGGCGGCGATTTCCGGTTCAAGCTGGGCGATTTCCAGTTGGGCGAGTTCGGCCAATTCGGGGTCGTTGCCAAAGACGAGTTCGCGGGCTTGTGCGAGGGACTCGAAAGCAGTACGGTATTCGCGGCCTTTGGCGACGATGGGTTCGATTTCGGCGCGTTCCTTGCCAAGCTGGGCGGCGCGCGTATAGTCATCGCCGACGTTGTTGAGGGCGTCGTCAATTTCGTGAAGGCGGTTTTCGATGAGGGCGATTTTGTCGAGCATGGTATGAAGGTGATTAGGTAATCAGGCGATTGGGGACTGGAAAATTAGAGATTGGAGATGGGGGGATCGCCCCGCATTATACCCTCCCTCCCACCTGACACCTGACATCAGATCACCTGCCCCCTCCACCCGGAACCAATCCCGGCCCCCTCACGTTCCACCCGCACGCCAATCCTTTATTTATTCGTCGGAGAAATCGCCGTTATGAAAAAGAAACTCTTCCTCGCCTTTGTCATTCTCAAACTGGTTAGCTCCCTCTTCCTGATCTCCCATTCCCAAGCCATCATTGCCGCCGTCGTCGAATCCTTCGCCAGCATTTTTGCCCCGGTCGAGGATGGCATCGTCATCCCCGAACCGCCCCGCTGCGAAGATTGCGGCCCCATCCCGCTCAATGGCGCGCTCGACATACGGTATCACCGCGTGGATGTCACCATTGACCAGCAGGTCGCCATCACCCATGTCGATCAGGTCTTCCACAACCCCAACGAGTTCACCGTGGAAGGCACCTACATCTTCCCGCTCCCGAAGGACGCCGCCGTCACCGACTTTACCCTCTGGATTGACGACCAGCCTGTCGAAGGCAAAATCCTCTCCGCCGAGGAAGCCCGCGCCATCTATGAGGAAATCGTCCGCCAACTCATTGACCCCGCCATCCTCGAATATGCCGGGCAGGGCGCGGTGCAGGCCAGCATCTTCCCCATCGAACCGGGCGAAGACCGCCGCATTGAACTCGAATACACCCAAACGCTCGCCCTCGATAACGGCCTCGTCCGCTACACCTACCCGCTCAACACCGAAAAATTCTCCCGCACGCCGCTCGAACAGGTGGCCATCAACGTGGACGTGACCGCCTCGAACCCCATCCGCCTCTTCTACTCGCCCACCCACGACATCGCCATCAGCCGCGAAACCGACAGCCATGTGCGCGCCGGGTACGAAGCCGCCAACGTCACCCCGGATACCGACTTCACCCTCTACTACTCCCTCGGCGAAACCGAAGCCTTCCACCTGCTCACCTACCGCGACCCCAACGACCCCACCGACCCCGACGGCTTTTACATGCTCCTGCTTGCCCCGCGCCCGGACGCAGCCGAACAACCCGTCCCCAAGGATGTCCTGATCGTCCTCGACAAATCCGGCAGCATGGACGGCGAGAAATACATCCAAGCCCAACAAGCCGTCCGTTTCATTCTCGAGCGCCTCAACCCTGAAGATGGCTTCAACGTCATCCGCTTCAGCACGGATATCGAACGCTACTCCCCCGAACTGCTCCCCGCCTCCGAGGCTGGTGACGCCATCCAATGGGTGGAAGCCGACCGGGCGCTCGGTTCCACCAACATCAACGGCGCACTGCTCGAGGCCGCCGACCTGGTGCAGTCCACCCGCCCCACCTACGTCATCTTCCTCACCGACGGCCTCGCCACCGAGGGCGAAATTGACACCACCCGCATCCTCGACAACTTTGCCGCCGCCGCCCCCGCCAACGTCCGCCTCTTCGCCTTTGGCGTCGGCTACGACGTGGACACCTTCCTCCTTGACCTGCTCGCCCAGCACCATCACGGCGCATCCAGCTACGTAGTCCCCGGCGAACGGATTGATGAACAGGTCGCCGCCCTCTACCAAAAAATCAGCGCCCCCGTGATGACCGACCTGGAACTGGAATTCACCGGGGTCGCCGTTCTCGATGATTACCCCACCCCGTTGCCTGATCTCTTCGCCGGGTCGCAGATCATCCTGGTGGGCCGGTACCAGGACGGGGGCATGGCAGACGCCACATTAACCGGGATCGTGGACGGCCAGGAACAAACCTTCACCTTTAGCGCTCAGCGTTTCTCCAGCGGTTTTGAGGAAAGCCCGGAAACCCCCGCCCTGCAAGCTATCCCGCGCCTCTGGGCCACCCGCAAAATCGGCTACCTGCTCAACGAGATTCGCCTGCACGGTCCCGATGAGGAGACGATTGACCAGATCGTCCGCCTGAGCATCCGCTACGGGATCGTCACGCCGTACACGAGCTATCTCGTGACCGAAGATTTCGCCCTCGGCGATGAGGCCATCCAAGAACTGTCCGCCAACGAATTCGAGCAGGCTGCCGCAGCGCCCGCACCCGCCGCCTCCGGCGAGGGCGCGGTGCAGGACGCCGACCAGCAGCGCAGCCTGGAAGAGGCCGATGTGGCTTCCAGCTCATCTGCCCAGACCGTGCGCATCGTCGGGTCGCGCACCTATATCAACTTGGATGGCATCTGGACGGATACGGCCTTTGACCCCGATACAATGACGACGCTCAAAGTGCCGTTCCTCTCCGAGGATTACTTTGCCCTCGCCGGGGCGCGTCCCGAACTAGGGGCGGCGTTTGCCCTCGGGAACCGCGTCATCGCCTTTTCCGGGGGGGAGGCTTTCGAGGTGATCGATCCTGATGGCCAGGGCGATCCCGTGGAAATCGAGCCTCAGGGGGCCGCCACCCCTGAGGGTCAGTCCCCCCAGGGAACCGAGTCCGACCCCGCCCAACCCACGGATAGCGGCGATGACTCCGGGAACGTGATGTGCTTTGGGGTCGCGCTGCCCTTCGTTTTCATACCGTTGGGCGTCGTTGTTTGGAAGAAAAAGCGGGGATCAGCCCAGCAGGTATAATCGGCGCTCATGTCGAAAAACTTGAGAAATGCCCTGATTGCGGTGCCAGCCATCCTGTTGCTGTGCGCCGCAATCGCGTTCCTGCCGCCAGTGCGCACCCGGCTGGAACTGTGGTCGGCGGAGGTGCGGTACGCCATCAACCCGCCGGAGGAGGTCGTGTTTGTGCCGCAGGAACAGCAGGCGCAGATTGACCTGTATGTTTCGGCGACGCTGGCGGCCCTGCGCCCGACCGGGACGCCCACGCCCGCACCCAGCGCGACGATTACGCCCGAAGGCCCCACCGCGACCCCGACGGATACGCCCACCCCGACGCTGACGCCCACGCCCCTGCCCGCCGCGGCGCAGATTGTGGGCGTCGTTTACCAGAGCCAGCACGGGCTGTGGAATTATTGCGGGCCGGCCAACCTGGCGATGGCTGTATCGTTTTGGGGTGTGGCGACCGACCGGCTGGATACTGGAACCTGGCTGCGCGGCGGCGACCCCAAACAGCGCGAGGACGACAAGAATGTGATGCCCTATGAGATGGCGGCGTATGTGCAATCACAAACGGGGCTGGGCATGGTGATCCGCATGGGCGGGAATCTGGATTTGTTGAAAACGTTTATCGCCGCGGGCTATCCGATCATGATCGAGAAGGAGGACATCCTGGCGAATGTGGGCTGGCTGGGGCATTATCTCCTGCTCACCGGGTATGACGATGCCGCGGGCAAGTTCGCGACGATGGACACGTATCACGGCGCAGGCACTACGTATACCTATGACGCCGTCTACGAAGAATGGCGCGCCTTTAACTTTACATTTTTAGTCGTCTACCCGCCGGAGCGCGAAGCCGAGGTCTTTGCCCTGCTTGGACCCTATGGGGATGAAGCCTGGGCGACCCGGCACGCCCTCGACCAGGCGCTCGTGGAATCCACCACGCTGGACGGGCTGGAGGAGTTTTATGCGTGGTACAACGCGGGCACCAGCTATGTCGCCCAGTTTGAATACGGGCTGGCCTCCATCGCCTACGATACCGCCTTCGCCGTGTACGCCGAACTCCCCGCCTCCCAGCGCCCGTGGCGCATGCTCTGGTACCAGACTGGACCGTACTTCGCCTACTTTTACAGCGGGCAATACCACGATGTGCTCAACCTTGCCGACATCACCCTCAACGCCATGACCAAGCCCATCCTCGAAGAGAGCTTCTACTGGCGCGGGCTGGCGAAGGAAGCCCTCGGCGACCTCAACGGTGCCATCGCCGACCTGCAAACCGCCGTCGGCCTCAACCCGAATTTCGGGCCGGGCTGGGCGGAGTTGCAACGGATTCAGCAATAATGTTTGAACCTTCAAACGTTGAAAGAAACTCATGAAACGAAAGTACATACTCGCCGCCCTCCTCGCCCTCCCGATTCTCGCCCTGCTCCTGTACCAACTTCCGCCGGTCAAATCCCGGCTCGAATGGCGGATTGCCAACTGGACGGCGCAATTCCAACGCTGGCTGAACCCGCCCGAGGAAGCCATCTTCGTCCCCGAGGGCGGGCTAACCCCCACCGGGGGCAGCGATCCCGGTGGGACGGATGTGGCCCAAAGGGTGACAGCTACCCTCGCGGCGTTATCTGCCACGCAAACGCTCACGCTTACCCCAACCCACGGAGCCACCGCCACCACTTCGACTACGCTCAGTGCAAGCCCCACCGTCACGCCCAGCCCGACCATTACCCCGACGCCCATCCCGGCCTCCGTCCTGCTCACCGGCTTCCGCCACGAATACGAAACCTGGAACAACTGCGGCCCGGCCACGGTGGGGATGCAGCTCTCGTTTTGGGGCTGGCAGGGCAACCAGTCCATCACGGCGGCCTGGCTCAAACCCAACCCGCGCGACAAAAACGTCAGCCCGACTGAATTGGTCGCCTACGTGGAAGCGGAGACGGATTTCCGCGCCATTTACCGCGTCGGCGGCACGCCTGAATTGCTCAAACAACTGATCGCCGCCGGGTTCCCCACCATCGTCGAGAAAACGCTCGACCTCGTAGGCGTGGACGGCTGGATCGGGCATTACGCCCTCGTCAGCGGTTACGACGACGGGCGGGCGCGCTTCACCACACAGGACAGCTATATCCAGCCCGACTTCCCCGAACCATACGACAAACTGGAAGAAGCCTGGCGTTCGTTCAACTACACCTTCATCACCATCTACCCGCCAGAACGCGAAGCGGAACTATTTGCCATTTTGGGGCCGTTGGCAGACCCGGCCTCCAGTTACCAGTCATCCGTGGATCGGGCGATTGCGGAAGTTGCCGCGCTGACCGACGTGGAGCAATTTTTCGCCCAGTTCAATTTGGGGTCGGGGCTGGCCGGGCTGGGGAAATTTGACGCCGCCGCCACAGCCTTTGACGCCGCCTTCGCCCTCTACGCCCAACTGGCTCCCGAGGAGCGTCCGTGGCGCATGAATTGGTACCAGCACGGCGCGTACCAGGCCTATTACGAGATGGGGCGCTACCAGGATGTGATCAATCTGGCGGACACGACGCTCTCCACGATGGGCGAGCAAACGATAGAGGAAACCTTTTACTGGCGCGGGCTGGCGAAAGCCGCCTTGGGCGACGTAGCCGGGGGGATTGCCGATTTGGAGCAGGCCGTCGCGCTGAATGAGAATTATGCCGCGGCGAGGGAGGCGTTGGCGCAATTGCAGGGGAATTGACCTTCATGGCCTGACAAGTTATACTTGAAGTAGTCATCATGACCACTTCGGGAGTTTGCCATGAATGAGACCATCGGCACAGCCGACGTTAAAGCCCGGCTGTCTGAATTTATCAGCCGGGTGAAACACCACAAAAAACGGATTATCATCGCCAGCCGGGGGTTGCCCGCCGCCGCGCTCGTCAGCATTGCCGACCTGCACCGGCTGGAAGCCCTGGACGCCACCGAAGCCGCCGCCCCGGACGAAGCCCATCCCATCATGCGCGCCTTCGGCGGTTGGGCAGACCGCGACGACCTTGACGCACTTACCACCGCCATTTACGAAGAACGCGCCACCTACACCACACGGGAAGTTAACCTGTGAGCCGTTGCGCTGGTCGAGTAGCTCCGCCCGTTTTTGGCGGAGCGTATCGAGACCCGCCCGCGGCATTGTCCTGCCGTTACCTGAAACTTTGACCTTCCACAGATGAGCATCATCCTCGACACCGATCACTGCATCGCCATCCTGCGGGGCCAATTGGATATCGCCAACCGCCTTGCTCCCGGCGAGCCTGTTTTCGTAACTGCCATCAGTGTCAGCGAACTGGTCTATGGGGCGCAGAAATCCGCCCGCCCGGAATATCATACAGAACAAGTGGAAACCCTCCTGCAAGGCGCAACCGTCCTGCCGCTTGACCAGTCCGCCGCCACGACCTTTGGCAAATTGAAGGCCCAATTACAGCGCGACGGCAACTTGATCGCCGACCCGGACTTGTACATCGCCAGCATTGCCCTCAACCGCCACCTGCCTGTTGCCACCCACAACCAACGCCACTTTGACCGCATTCCAAACCTCGTACTCACGGACTGGATCGCTTAATGCCCAAAATCCTCCACTTCGCCGACGCACATATTGACATGGCCAACTATGGCCGCCACGACCCGGAAACGGGTATCCCCGTGCGCGTGATGGATTTCCTCGCCTCGCTGGATACCATCATCGGGGCCGCCATTTCTGAGAAGGTGGACCTCGTCATCTTTGCCGGGGACGCCTACAAAGACCGCAATCCCGCGCCCACCTTCCAACGCGAATGGGGGCGGCGCATCATGCGCCTCTCGCAGGCCGGCATCCCCACCCTCCTGCTCATCGGCAATCACGACCTCTCTCCCGCGCTTGGGCGGGCGCACGCCCTCGACGCCTTTGACACCCTCGCCGTCCCCAACGTTTGGGTGCTGGACAAACCCCGTTTCCTCGGCCCCGCTGAACTCGGCCTCCCCCTGCAAGTGATCGCCCTCCCCTGGATCGCCCGCTCCGGGATGATGGCCGCGCTCGACATCCGCGCCACCGACCCTGAGGCCGTGTACGCCGAACTCGAAGGCCGCATCTCGGCGATGATGACCGACTGGCTGGAAAACGTAGCCAACCCGGCCCTCCCCCTGATCCTCACCGCCCACGCCTCCGTGCAGGGGGCCAGCTTTGGCGGTGAGCGCACCGTCATGCTCGGCGCGGACCTCGTCCTGCCCGGCTCGCTCGTGCGCGACCCCCGGCTCGATTACGTCGCCCTCGGCCATATCCACAAACCGCAGGATTTGAACGAAGGCCAGCACCCTCCCGTCATTTATCCCGGCTCCATCGAGCGGGTGGATTTCGGCGAGGCGGGCGAGGACAAGTATTACATCATCGCCGAAGTCGGGCGCGGCAAGACCAAAGTCCACTGGCAACAGCTCAAAGACATCCGCCCGTTTGTCGAGCGTTACGTCGAAATCGCCTCGCAGGAAAACGTGATGGATGAAATCCGCGGCCGCCTCCCGGTCCCGGAAAAACTGGCGGGCGCGGTCTTCCGCCTGACGCTCGATTACCCCCGCGACTGGGAGCCGCTCATTGACGAGGCCGCCCTGCGTGACCATGCTGCGCTGGCCTTCGAGTTCCGGCTGGTCAAACGCCCGCAAATGGAAAACCGCGTCCGCCTGCCCGGCGACCAGAACCTCGGGGCGCTTTCCCCGCTGGAGTTGCTGGAGATTTACTGGAAAGCCCAGCACACGGAAGGGGAGGAGGCCGGGCAGTTGCAGGTTTTGGCGAAGGGGATTATCGAAACCGGTAATTCGTAATTGGCAATTGGCGATTTGAGCGCGCAGCCAGTTACGAATTACGAATTACTTTTATTACTCTTTTTTCGTCCCACAAATTGATCTCATCATCTGAATAACCCGCCTCCCGCAAGATGGCGAGCGTGTGGAACCCCAGCGGGGGCGCGGGATGCCCTTCAGGGGTCACGGCCCCTTGGGAACTGCGCGCCTGTACCTGCGGGTGCGCGCGGGATTCCCCAAGGGTCAGCACCGGCTCAAGGGGCACCTCCATCCCCCGGAATTTATCCAGCCAAAAAGTTAAATCCTGCCCCCTGAAAATGGCGGCGACTTCCGGGATGGCCGTCTCGTCAAATGCGCGCGGGATCAGGTCGGAGCGGGCGACGGCGGCGCAGAAGTCGTTCCAGAAAGGCGGTTCAAGGGCGGCGAGGGTGAGGTGGCGGTCATCGGCGGTTTCATAGACAGCGTTGCAGGCTGCGCCGCCGGTGAGGGGCATCCGGCCCCGTTGCGGGTCGCCGCCGCCGAGGGCGATGGCACCCGCGGTGGGCAGCACCCATTGGGTGACGGCGTCGAGCATGGCGATGTCGAGGTACGCGCCCTCGCCCGTTTGCGCGCGTTGGAGCAGGGCAGCGAGGATGGCGATGACGGCGTGAGTGGCCCCGGCCAGGTCGGCGGTCTGGACGGCGGGGGGGATGGGCGGGCCGCCCGCCGCGCCGGTGAGGCCGAGCAAGCCGCCGAGGGCGATGTAGTTGAGGTCGTGCCCGACGCGGTTGCGCAGGGGGCCGCCCTGCCCGTAGCCGGAGATGGCACAGTAAATGATGCGGGGATTGATGGCTTTGGCGGCGTCGTAGCCAAGGCCCCATTTGTCCATCGAGCCGGGTTTGAAGGTTTCGACGATGATGTCGGCGGTGCTGGCAAGTTTGAGGAAGATGACCCGCCCCTGCTGGTTGCGGTAGTTGAGGGCGAGCGATTTTTTGCCACGGTTGAGCATGTGGAACATGGCGTCCCCGCCAAACTCGGGCGGCGCTTGCCGGGCATAGTCTCCGAGCAGGGGCGTCTCAATTTTGATGACTTCCGCGCCGAGGCTGGCGAGGATAATGGTGGCGTAGGGGCCGGGGAGCAGGCGGGAGAGGTCGAGGAGGCGGGTGTGGACTAAGGGTGTCATGTGATCCGGTGTCCGGTGTCAGGTATCAGGTGTCAGGTGTCAGGTGTCAGGTGTCCGGTGTCCGGTGTCAGGTGTCAGAATTATAAGCGGGGGCGGGGGAGGCGGTTGTTGGCACGGGTATAATGGGAAAGTTGGACTTTGACAGGTTGGGAGGGTTGGATGCCGCGCAGGATTTCGGAAGAACGGACACGCAAGGAAATGATTGACCCGCAACGGCAAACTGATACTGCACGAGCCGCCGCTGGATATGTTTGGCGCGGATGCGGTAGAGAGGTGGTTTACAGAAAAGGAAGTAGCTGAAATTGTAGTCTTTGGAAATCGACCTGCAGTTAAACAAAGCCAGGAGGAAGAATAACAATGAAGAAATTTCTAAAAGGAAAATCGGAACAAGGTCAAGCTCTCATAGCACCAATCTTCGGAATAGTTGTTCTAATCTTGATTGTTCTGGCATTAATTTGGGCAATAGTACAACTTGTAAATCTTATTGCAAAAGGGATAAGAGAAATTCGCGAGACACCTACTCCAATTGTTGAAACAGCTGTTGCGCCGCTTCAAACTCTTGAGCCGCCTATATCTCCAACCAATATTCCAACATTAGCACCAGCTACGCCAATTCAAGAAGCACCAACGATTGAATCTCTTGAAACGCAACGCCTCAAGATTTGGAAACCCCTGCCAAAGATAGTGTCCCTCCTCAGAGCCCGCCGAGTTTATGGGAGAGGATTATTAATTTTTTTAAGTCCCTCATAGATGGCAAGACGAAAAGATAACTGGAGATTCTGATTCACTGACATATCTCAGCCTGTGGCAGTCTTGGCCGGACAGGTGCGAGCACAAGGTTGGTCAAGCGCAGTTTGAAGCGAGGCAAACGGTGGAGCGCGATCGCCAGGCAGCGCTGGAGAAAG